>OQWD01000492.1_pt1 | contig 15318 bp, 14 predicted proteins | sample 1691631 | NCBI WGS metagenome assembly OQWD01 (sample SAMN03418283, study PRJEB22391) | human gut metagenome | biome: human-gut; feature: organic feature; material: feces | host: Homo sapiens | place: Italy | collected 2013-04 | reverse complement strand
TCAGAAAGGTGACATCAACCTGCAGGGAGGTGTTGGAAAGGGAGCGCAGAAGCTGCAGCTCGGTATCTTCTTTGAGCGGCATCAGATTCAGGATCATAATCTTCAGCGGACGGATGTCCTGATGAACCGCTCTTGTCTCGTCCATGACGAATATATTTTCGCTTTCGAGTATTTCTTTTACAGGTAAATCTGCCTGAACTTTAACCGGCATATTCTTTTTCCTCGTTTCTATTCTTCTTGATCTGCCGCGCTTTTCTCTGCGCAGACAGGCGGTTTGCTTTTTCCGGCAGGAATTTCTGCCGTCTGTTTCCGATTATAGCAGATTCCCGCGCGGGATGCAAACCGCCTTTGCAGATATTTCGTTATTCTTCTGTCATCTTCAGAAATTCCTCTTCTGAGATCACCGGCACGCCGAGTTCGCGCGCTTTCCGGTTTTTGGAGGAACTGGATGTCGTGTCGTTGTTGATCAGATAGCTCGTCTTTCCCGTTACACTTCCGGTGGCTTTTCCGCCGAGCTCCTCGATTCTTGCCTTTAATGCATTCCGGTTCGGGAAATGTTCCACACTTCCGGTGATGACGAAGGTAAGACCGGCTAATTTCTGTTCTTCCTGGCTTGCCTGCGGCTTCTCAATCGTCAGATACGACAGAAGGCGCTCAAGGCGTTCTTTATTTTCCTCATCCGCAAAGTAATCCACGATGCTTTTTGCAATCACTTCTCCGACACCGTCGATCTGCGCGAAATCCTCCGCCGATGCATTCCGGATCCGGTCGAGATCGAAATCGAAGGCTTTGCAGATCATTCTTGCGTTTGCAAGACCGATATTTAAGATGCCAAGTCCGAAAATCAGACGGGGCAGCGTTGTGTTTTTCGCGCGCTCGATGCTGTCGATCAGATTCTGGTATGATTTTTCACCGAAACCGTCCATCTCCACAATCTCGTCGCGGTAGCGGTCGAGACGGAAAATATCGGCAAACTCACGGATGAAGCCGTGGCCCACGAATTTTTCGAGCGTTGCCTCCGACATGCCGTCGATGTTCATCGCGTCGCGGCTTACAAACAGGGTGAATGCCTTCATGAATTTTGCCGGGCACTCCGGATTCGTACAGTAGAGGGTCTCGACATTGTTCATCATCTGAATCCGGGTGGCACCGCCGCAGGCAGGACACGTTTCCGGAATATCGCGCACACCGCTTCTCGTCAGATTCTCTGAGATCTGTGGAATGATCATATTTGCTTTGTAGACAAGGATTTTATCACCCACACCGAGATCCAGCGAACGCATGATACTAATGTTGTGGACGCTTGCGCGGGAAACCGAAGTTCCTTCCAGCTCGACCGGCTCAAAAACCGCAACCGGATTGATGAGACCGGTTCTCGACGGGCTCCACTCAATTTCAAGCAGAGTGGTCTCCTTCTGTTCATCCGCCCATTTGAAGGCGAAAGCGTTCCGCGGGAATTTCGCGGTTGTGCCAAGTGATTCTCCGTAGGCGATATCGTCATACAACGCGACAAGGCCATCGGACGGAAAATCGTTTGTCTCGATTTTCGTGGAGAAATATTGCATCGCCTCGTCGAGGTTATCTTTGGTGACAACCTTGTATTCCACCACCTCGAAGCCCTGCTCTTTCAGCCACTCCATCTGACGGATTCTGGAATTTTCGAAATCCTGTTCCGGAGCGCTCACAAGCGCAAATGCCATAAAATGAACGTGGCGTTTTGCCGTAATCTCATTGTTCAGCTGGCGCACAGAACCGCTGCAGAGGTTCCTCGGATTTTTGTATTTCGCATCAACATCCTCAATCTCCTCGTTGATCTTCTCAAAATCGGAATAGCGGATGATCGCCTCGCCACGCAGAACCAGCTCTCCCTGGTACGGGATTTTTAAGGGAATATTTTCAAACACTTTTGCATTGTTCGTGACTACCTCTCCGATCACGCCGTTTCCACGGGTGACGGCCTTTGCGAGGGTACCGCCGCGGTACGTCAGAACGACGGTCAAACCGTCCATCTTCCAGGACAGCAGCGTTTTGTGATCCCCGATGAAGCTGCGGAGCACTTCCACATCTTTCGTTTTATCAAGGGAAAGCATCGGCGACTCGTGCGCTTCTTTCGGCAGTTCGTTCATCGCCTCGTAGCCGACTTTTGTGGTCGGGCTTCCGGCGAGTGTTACGCCTGTTTTTTCCTCTAATACCTGCAGTTCGTCATACAGCGTATCGTACTCCAGGTTGCTCATGATCTCCCGGTCTTCCTGGTAATAGGCTTTTGCCGCTTCGTTCAGCTTTTTGACCAGTTCCTTCATCCGTTCTGTCCCGTTCATCGCTTTTCCTCCCCGATCTGCTTTTTCAGTTCTGCTAATTCTTTTTCCGTTAAAGGGCGGTACTCCCCTGTTTTCAGGTCCTTCAAGTGAACATTCATGATCCGCACACGTTTCAGCTTTGTGACACGATATCCTAATGCTTCGCACATCCGCCGGATCTGACGGTTCAGCCCTTGCGTCAGAATAATCGTAAAGCTGCGCTCTCCCGTTTTCCGGATCCGGCACGGGCGCGTCACGGTATCGAGAATCGGCACGCCGGATGCCATTTTTTTCAGAAATTCCGGTGTAATCTCTTTGTTTACCTCGACCTGGTATTCTTTTTCGTGGCGGTTTCTGGCACGCATGATACCATTTACAATCGCACCGTCGTTCGTCATCAGAAGGAGACCCTCGGAATCTTTATCGAGTCTTCCCACCGGGTAAATCCGCACCGGGTAGGACAGATAATCGATGACGTTGTTTTTCTCCCGTTTTTCCGCAGTACAGACGATGCCGCGCGGTTTGTTGAAGGCGAGATAGACTTTTTTCTCCTCCGGGACAACGGTTTTGCCTTTCACGACAACAACGTCGCCAGACTCCACCTGTATGCCGGTTTCCGCGCGTTTTCCGTTTACCGTAATCTCGCCTGCTTCTGTCAGACGGTCCGCCTCCCGCCGCGAGCAGACGCCCGCATCACTTAAGTATTTGTTTAAGCGCATGGTTTTATCCTTCCAAAAAAGCAGTTTCATAAAAACCAGAAACTGCTTTTTTTGTTTTGTATTATTCTATTGTTCCTACTGAATGCTCTCTACATATGCTCTCAGAGAAGCATCTGCATCGAGTGCATTCTGATAATCGTTCTGAACCTGTTCGATCAGATTTTTGACTTCTTCGTTTTCGAGCGCCGCTTTCATAGCCTCGGTTACGGCCGCATCGCTGTCGGTATCATCCATGATTTTCAGGCTGCCGTCTTCTGTCGTGTAGAGATAATACTGCCCATCTATTTGCATCTGCTGCTGACAAACGCGATGTACGTTCCGTCGCTTGGACCGCTGATCGTGTAGGCCTTTACATCTCCGTATGACTCCACGTCGCTTTCTGCCTCAATCTGCGCCTGCTCCTCCGCGGTCAGATTATCTGTTACTGCAAAAAGACCGTTGATATCCCTTGCACCGAGCGCGGTGTAATACTGCTCCAGCACGGTGCTTACTTCCGGGACATTGTCCGCGGCAAAGGAGACAGCCGTATTATCGGTATTCTCTGTATTACCGGTATCGTCTGCCGCTTCCGGCTCACTTGTCGGCTCAGCCTCTGCATCCGGCGCGCTGGCGGTATCGGTACTGGAAGCATCTGCACTGGAAGCATTCGCGGAATCCGAAACGTCCGATGAAATGCCTGTACTGTCCTCAGAATCTGCTTTGCTGTCTGCTTTTACCTGTGTCTTTTTATCCGGCACATTGTTTCCGGTGCTGCTGCTTGTTACGGTTCCGCCGCTCGATTTTCCATCGTTTTTTGGTGATACCAGATGAACGATGAGAAGAACCGCTGCCACAATCAGGAGAATTGCTCCGATCAGAAGCATGTAGCGCAGATTATCGGAAATCCATTCCCGGATTTTATCTTTTGTTGTCATTGGTTTTGCCATATTTTTCCTCCTTCATCAAAACTGATCCGCCGGATCAGTTATTGATATGCTCAGTAAGCAAAAAAACCTCTACTTCACACCGAAGCAGGGGCTTTCCTTGTCCTGCGCCGGTCCTGCCCGCCGCAGCATGCCATGTAGCAAAAACGCGTCTGGAGGGATTCGAACCCCCGACACACGGTACCGGAAACCGTTGCTCTATCCCCTGAGCTACAGACGCTGATGTGATCTGTTTTCTCAACCACACTATGATAGTTTACCACAGACTCCTGCAATTGTAAAGTATTTTTCCCACCCAGCCGCCCATTTTTTTCTTAAATTATTCGCAGACTATTCTGCCACGCAGCTTACGTTTCTTCCTCACACAGCGTCAGTTCCCCGCTTTCCCGGTGGTAATAATAAACGTGATCCGACAGAATCTCCTGCGGCTTGACCGTCTTTTCATTCACGTCCCGTACCATGTCGGAAAGACACTCCTCCGGGAACACATCATAATCCGGAATCACCATGCACTCGTGGATACTGCTCGGAATCACATAAAGACTTGCCTCAAAGCGCTGCGAAAGACTCTCCAGCACGCCGGGATAGCACATGCAGATTGCACCCAGCTTTCCTCTGCGGTTGCTGACCAGGTAAAACTGTTCCGCCAGCGGACCAAGCTCGAACCGGGGAAACGTTACTCCGTACTCCTCTTTCAAATACACCATAAGGCTGTCTGTGCGCACCGGCAGATCCCGCAGGGTGTTCTCCCAGGCACGGGCATCCAGCTCCTCCGCCGAAATTCCCCACAGCTCCCGGTGCGTCTCGTGGATCAGAATTGTCGCATCCGGCACGCGGTTTCCCCGCATCTGGTAATAGTACACGACCGCGAGATCGAGAAATTTTCTGTGCGGAACTTCGGAGAGCAGCATACGGTTTTTCTCCGCATGAATGAGCTCGCAGTAGATCTGCGGCGCAGCATTTTTCCAATTGGTAAAAAAGGCAGCTTTCTCCGGTCTTCTCGTCTCCGCTTCCACTTTCCGGTACTGCTCCAGTACCTTTTCTGCAATCTGAGAAAGCGGCACGCCCTGCAGACAGCATTCATACAGAAGCTCCACGTAGATCGTCGGTGCAATCCAGTCCTTCTTTCTGCTGATGACAAACGCCTCTTTTTCGATACCGTTCAGCTTCTGCACCGATTCTACCTTCACCTCAAAATCATCGCCGGCTTTTCTTTTCAGCAGCGCGGCAAGCTGCTCTTTGAACATCTGATAGTCCATTTTTTCCCACCTTTCCTGTTTGATTGCCTTTTGTATTTTTGCTTTACGGAACAAAAAAGCTCCGGAAAACACAACTTAAAAACCTCTGTACAGATCTGTATATGCCAGAGATTCGTTGGTTCGCGGAACTTCGAACGATGAGAAAAACGGGCCCGGGCTGCTTCCGACAGCCTTTATCAGCCATTTTTCAGACGAATATTCTATTTATTTAGAAAACCGTGTCCGCCACAAAGAAAGTTGTGACGGACAACGGCGGGAACAGTCTTACTTATACACGGGACAGATATTCACCTGTTCTGGTATCAATTTTGATTTTGTCTCCCTGGTTTACGAACAGCGGAACGCTTACGGTAGCACCAGTCTCAACGGTAGCCGGTTTGGAAGCACCCTGTGCGGTATCTCCCTTGAAGCCTGGCTCAGTCTCGGTGATCTCAAGCTCTACAAACAGAGGCGGTTCGATTGCGAATACATTTCCGTTGTAGGAACATACTTTAACCATTTCGTTTTCTTTTACAAATTTCAGAGCATCTCCGATGGTCTCTTCGTTCAGAGCGATCTGCTCATAGTTTTCTACGTTCATGAAGTAGAATAAATCACCATCGCTGTACAGATACTGCATGTCTACACGCTCGATACGAGCCTGCGGGAATTTCTCAGTCGGGCGGAAGGTACGCTCTACCACACCACCGTTGATGACATTTTTTAATTTTGTTCTTACGAATGCAGCTCCTTTACCAGGTTTTACATGCTGAAATTCAAGAATCTGAACGACCTGACCATCGATCTCGAGGGTAACGCCGTTTCTAAAATCTCCTGCTGAAATCATTCTGATTTTTCCTCCTTAACATAGTACGATGCGCCAAATGCGCACCATAGGCTTATCTTATAATATAATATTTTTCCCGATTTTTCAACTGTTTTTTTTCGTAATCCTGCCGCGGGCCAGATCACGCTCATAAAAGAACAGTACAATGTGCTCCAGATACCGTTTCAGAACGATCTGAATTTCCTCTTTCGGATTGATCGGCTCGGTCAGAATATTGTAAAGTCCGGTCCGTTTTGCACCGTACACATCGGTGAAAAGCTGATCCCCGACAAAGACCGCCTGCTCCTCTTTAATCCCCATTCTCCGGCATGCCTCCTGGTAGTTTTTCACCGAAGGCTTGTGCGCATTTTCGATATAGATAGAACCGACCGCATCGGCAAACGGAGCCACACGCGGTTTCTGATTGTTGGAAAGCAGACAGGTGGAAAAACCAGTCTCCCGAAGAGACGCAAAGAACGCAGCCGCCTCCTTCGTTGCCGGCGCACCGTGCGGAACAAGCGTATTATCGATATCAAAAATCACGCCCCGGTATCCTTTCCGGTACAGATCCGCGTAATCGATCGTATAGGCACTTTTTTCTCTCCGGTCCGGGTAAAACATCCGCATCAGTATAGTTCCCCGGTTCTTCTGGTTTTTTCCACTCATCTTCTTTCTCCAATCCTCTTTTCGTTTATACAGTAACTTTATTCTTCTTTCAGAAACTCCTGCAGAGCCTCAAAATTTGCTTTCATCTGGTCATAGCCGTGCTGGTAAAATTCCCGCAGCTTCTCCTCGTCCTTTTCGAGACGCGATACCGCCGGTATCTCCGGGCGGATCACAAAGACGGAGCCTTCTTCTTCCCATTTTTCGATGCATTCGAGCACCTGGTTATAATGTTTCGCGCGGTTTACAAGCGCACGCACGAGATTCGGGTATTTGCGGAATGCCGCCACATACAGCTCCCAGCCTCTCGTTCCCTCTTTTTTGCGGTAACCGAAATTCCGTGTCAGAATAATGACATTTTTTCGGTGTCCCGTCTTTAAGGAACGGATAATCGGGATCGAATCGGCAACACCGCCGTCGACGTACTCGTTTCCATCGATCTCCACCATCGGGCAGGCGATCGGCATGCTCGATGATGCACGGCCAATTGCAAGCAGACGTTCTTTATTTTCGCGGTCATCCAGATATTCCGCGCGTCCCGTCTCACAGTTTGTCACAACCAGCTCACACGTCTGCGGCGATGCAAAATACGTATCAAAATCAAATGGAAAAATCTCATACGGATACCGTTCGAACACCATATCCATGTCGAGCAGTGCTTTTTTCTCAACGATTGTCTTGATATTCTTATTGACGTAGCGGTTTTTCTCATCCGTGACAATCATACAGTCCCTCGTTCTGCCAATCTGGCGCGATACATAGTCCAGCGCATTGCAGGCTCCGGCGGAAACGCCAATCACATGAGGGATATAATACTCCTGCTCCATCAGAAAGTCCAGCGCTCCTGCTGTAAAGACGCCGCGATTGGCCCCTCCTTCCAGTATGACTGCTCCGGATTTTGTTATGCTGTAATTTTTTGTCTCATTCATTCTCCTGCACTCTCCTATTTTTCACAATGACACATTACTTCCTGCACAGAGCAATGCCGGAGCAGATCGGAAAATCCCGACACGCTCCGGCCCTTCTGCCTGTTTTATCTGTTTTCCAGCGGAACATAGTCCACTTCATCTTTGACACTCTTGTACGCCGGGCGGATGATCTTGTCGGTGTTGATCAGTTCCTCCATCCGGTGTGCACTCCAGCCGACGATACGCGCGCAGGCGAACATCGGGGTGTAGAGCTCCAGCGGAAGATCCAGCATGCTGTAAACGAAGCCGCTGTAGAAGTCGACGTTTGCGGATACACCTTTGTAAATATGGCGCTCCTCGCCGATGATCTTCGGAGCCAGTTCCTCGACCATAGCGTACAGCCGGTAATCTTTCTCTCTGTGTTTTTCTTTTGCCAGCTGCTCAACGAAGCTCTTAAAGATGCGCGCACGCGGGTCGGAAATGGAGTAAACCGCATGGCCCATACCGTAAATCAGACCTTTCTGGTCGAACGCCTCTTTGTGCAGCAGCTTTCTTAAGTAATTCGATACTTCTTCCTCATCCGTCCAGTCTTTGACGTGTGACTTCATATCGTCGAACATCCGCACAACCTTGATGTTTGCACCGCCGTGCTTCGGTCCCTTTAAGGAGCCGAGCGCCGCTGCAATTGCGGAGTACGTATCGGTTCCGGAAGAAGAAACAACATGTGTTGTAAAGGTCGAGTTGTTACCGCCGCCGTGCTCCATGTGGAGAACGAGGGCAAGATCGAGGATCTTCGCCTCCAGCGGAGTGTACTTCTGATCCGGTCGGAGCATCAGAAGAATATTTTCTGCAGTCGAAAGCTTCTTCGACGGGTTGTGGATATATAAACTTTTTCCCTTGATATAATGGTTGTACGCCTGATAGCCATAGACGGACAGCATCGGGAAAACAGAAATCAGGTTAATGCACTGGCGAAGCACATTCGGAAGGGAGGTATCATCTGCGTGGTTGTCGTACGCGTACAGGGTCAGAACGCTTCGGGACAGAGTGTTCATCATGTCCTTGGTCGGCGCTTTCATAACAACGTCACGCACAAAGTTCTTCGGCAGGGACTGCTGCTGTTTTAAGATTGTCTTAAAATGATTGAGCTGCTCTTCATTCGGCAGATTTCCAAATAAGAGCAGATACGCAACTTCTTCGAATCCCATACGGTTTTCACTTAAAAAGCCCTGGGTCAGTTTTTCCACGTTGATGCCGCGGTAGTACAGACGTCCGTCACACGGCGTTTTGACGCCGTCAATGATATCCGAAGACACAACGTTTGAAATCTGTGTCAGTCCCGCAAGGACGCCAACGCCGTTGATATCGCGCAGTCCGCGTTTTACATCGTATTGCCCATACAGCGAAACATCCATTTTGGAGTTATCCAGACAGATGTTTGTCAGTTCCTCTATTTCCGGTGTTACTTTCATGCTAAAAGCCATATGCATTCCCCTTTCTCTTCTCTCTTTTTACTTACTTTCACTCATTATAGCATTAAACCAGGGGATTCGTATACTGAAATTTTTATAAACATTCGGAAAATTTTCGTAAGATTTTGTCTCACAAAAGGTATCAGGCTTCTGTTTTACATGCATCGAAGGCTTGATCCAGTGCGTCCAGGAAGTCTCCCATCACGTAATACAGCGTCTCAAACCGCAGATAATCGAGGACGTTTTCATCCCACATAAACTTCAGCACCGGCGGGAATTCCTCATCGGACTCCCAGAACTGGAAGACGAGCGGCAGAAACGGAAAGACATGAAAAACAAAAGCAGCGTCTCCCGGGGAATATGGTTTTCCGCTAAGGGAAACGCATGCTTTTTTCAGCTGTTCCACATGCCCGTCATACCGTGCGGCGCGGCTGTCGTGAACGCCGGACGCAATCGTGCGGCCTTTGATCGTTCCCTTTAAGGAATTGGTGCGCGCATACGTGCCGGCGAGCACAATCTCCTTCTTTCCGCAGCAGAGCAGGTCGAAAATCGTCAGTGTCTCATTGAAACTGCCCTGGTGCACATGAAGAAAATGGTCTTTTGAGCCCTCTACAACGCCGGTATGGCGGTTCACTCTCCACTCCTCAAAAAGGTACGGCACATAGAAATAATCGTCATCAAACGCAAAGCCATACTTCCCTTCGATCTCCTTCTGATCGTACGTCAGAAAGCGCTCCTGCATCTGATCGCGCATTTTAATATAGTTCGACACTTCCATTTTTTTGCCTCCCGCTATTTGTCGAGCATCTTTTTCAGCTCGTCCATGAACGTGTTGACATCCTTGAACTCGCGGTAAATCGACGCAAAACGGACGTACGCTACCTGATCCAGGTCTTTTAAGTAATGCATGACCTTCTCTCCGATCACAGAGCTTGGAATCTCGCGTTCCTCGCCGTTGAAAAGCTCCGTCTCCACCTTGTTGACCATCTCGTTGATCTTCTCGGCGGACACCGGCCGTTTGTGGCAGGCGCGCAGGATGCCGGTCTCGATTTTCGAGCGGTCATACTGCTCGCGGTTCATATCTTTTTTGATGACGATCAAAGGGATCGTCTCCACTTTTTCGTATGTCGTAAAGCGTCTGCCGCAGACATCGCACATCCGGCGGCGGCGGATCGCATTGCTGTCTTCAATCGGGCGTGAATCCACAACCCGGGTATTATCCTGATTACAAAATGGACATCTCATATCTTTCGTCCTCGTTTCTAAATAAGTATTTCGGAAAGTTTTCTACTTTTACAGTATACGCATTTTTCCGTGAAATTCAAGTCAACTGCAGCAACATTTTCGCATATGTTTTTCCATAGGAATCTGTAAAAAGGAGCACCGCATGCGCGTTGTAGATCTCCGCCAGAAAGAAGTTATCAATATCTGTACCTGCAAAACGCTCGGCTGTCCGATTGATGTGGAATTCAATCCAAAAACGGGACATCTTACCGGACTCGTTCTTCCGGGTCCTGTGAAATTCTGCGGCTTTTTCTGCCACGGCGAGGATTTTGTGATCCCATGGGACCGCATCTGCCAGATCGGCAACGATATCATTCTTGTCGAAATTCCGGAAAAAGAGAAAAAGCAGCCCTGATCAACGGATATGAAAACCGAATTCCGATTCCAGCGGAATCTTCGTCCATTTTGCATCCGTGATTTCGATGTAGCTGGAGGTGCGGATCCTTTTGATCATCTCCGTGATCGTCTCCTCATCACCCTGCACCTCCATCTCCACCGTCTCATCCCAGCAGTTTCTCACCCAGCCGGTCAGTCCGAGCTGGTAGGCAGCATAATACGCCCGGTAACGGAACCCCACGCCCTGCACCTGGCCGTAGAAAATCACATGGTACCGGATTTCTTCTTTTTCGTCTCTTCTGTCTCGTTTCTCTGTCTCGTTCATATTTCTCTGCCTCCCAACAGTCATTGCCTAAAATTCGTCTGCCGTCGCACAGTACAACGGAAGCGGGAACCAGTCGGATGGAATGTTCTTCCAGATTTCAGATGGAACCTTGCTTCCCTTACTTGCCAGCGGTGAAAGAAGCAGTTCCTGCGCCTGCTCCCGGTTGAGTACATCTGCCCCCGGATGGGCTTCCCGTGTCACGGTCACAGTTCCATCTTTTACCGTCACGGTCAGCGGCTGTCCCTCCAGTACGGCGAACCACGTTCCATCGCTGATGCCCATCGTCTCTGCTTTCATGGTCAGCATTGCCTCGATGACGTCTGCAAATTGGAAAATACGGTACATCGCGGAACCGCAGCGCTCTTTTGTGAAGCTTTCGCAGACTTCCGATAACGCTGCTGCTTTTCCGGTCTCATACACCGGAATGGAAATGAAAAGAGAGTCAAGCGCATTTTCTTTTAAATAAGCGGCAATTGCAGGAACGAAATCCTGTTCCTCCAACACTTCTGCTTCCACAACCTGGTTTCCGCCGCAAAGTGCCAGATATCCGATCCGCTCACCGTTTTTCCAGATTGCAATTGCCTGCTCGCCGAACGTTTTCAGGCAGGCTTTCACATCCTCTCTTACCACGTAAAGCGGTTTTTCCTCATTCAGCTTCTTTGCAAATGCTGCCGCCTCTTCGTCCGCTTCGCCGTTTTCCGGAAACAGCGGCGCAAAGGTGTAAGCGGAGAGTTCCCCGTTTTTCCAGGTATGGCGCACATTTGCCACATCCAGGTAAAACGTGTATTTTTCACTTCCCGGCGTAAAGCCAAAGTAGGCATACCGCTGTCTCTGACCGTCCAGTGCCAGAAGATCACACGTTCCTTCCAGATCCGTAATCCAGTCGCCAAGAAGACGCTTCATGTGGCCTTCGCCCCTTGCCTTTGGATGCACGGAAACGCTTCCCACATATCCTGCGCGGAGCAGCTTACCCCCTGCTGCCATTCGCTGCGGAAGCACCGCAATCTCGGCCCGGAGTCTGCCGTTTTCCGCAACAGCGACGCGGTGGATCCGTGCCATTTCCGGTCCTGCCTGATAAACCCTTGGAATTAACTGCTCAAAGTCGTGCGGACGGTGTGCCGTGCTGAACACGTAGTTTGCAAGTTCGATGCAGTCCTCCCACTCTTCCGGCTTTGCAAGTCTGTACTCTGTCATAATGTAAAAACCTCCTGATCCTAAAAACCCTTTTGTTTTTGCTCTTCTTTTTCTCTATCCTAACGGATTTTTGTCCTTTTGTCACGAAAATTCCGAACAAATTGCAATATTTTTGCTATATCTGGTAAAAAAAGGAAACGCTCCCGGAAATTTTCATTCCAGGCGCGTTTCCCTTTTCTCAATGTTTCCTGTTTTACTGGATTCCTTTTACGGTGTAATCCTGTGCCTCTACGGCTGTTTTCAGCACATCGTCTGATACCGGAGCTGTCAGTGTTACAACGGCTGTTCCTTTTTCATGGCTTACTTCTGCGGATGCAACACCCTCGATTGCCTCAAGTGTTTTCTTCACTCTTGCCTCACAGTGGCCGCACATCATGCCCTCGATTGTCATGGTTTTTACCATTCCCTGTTCTGTTGTCATGTTCAGATCCTCCTTTGGAATTTCGTTTTTGATTCTTTTATCTTTTGACGCGTCGTGCATCCGAAACAGATTCAGACGCAGGGCGTTTGTCACAACGCAGAAGCTCGAAAGGCTCATCGCCGCCGCACCGAACATCGGGTTCAGCTTCCAGCCGAACAGCGGGATCCATACGCCCGCAGCCAGCGGAATACCGATGATATTGTAAATGAAGGCCCAGAACAAATTCTCGTGAATGTTCCTGAGGGTCGCACGGCTTAAGCGGATCGCTGCCGGTACATCGGAGAGGCGGCTCTTCATCAGGACAACGTCTGCCGCATCGATCGCGATATCGGTTCCTGCTCCGATGGCAATACCGATATCCGCACTGGTCAGAGCCGGTGCATCGTTGATGCCGTCTCCTACCATCGCTACTTTTCCTTTTTCTTTCAGGCGGCTGATGACCGCTTCTTTTCCATCCGGCAGAACGCCTGCGATGACTTCGTCCACACCTGCCTGTGCGCCGATGGCACGTGCGGTGCGCTCATTGTCTCCGGTCAGCATCACGACACGGATTCCCATATTCTGCAGCTCTTTCACCGCACGCGGGCTGTCCTCTTTGATGACATCCGCAACCGCGATCATACCGAGCATCTTTCCATCTTCACTGAAGAACAGCGGTGTCTTTCCTTCTTCGGAAAGTTTTGCTGCCTGCTCTTCCATCTGTTTCGCGAGAACCGCTTTTTTCGTAATCAGTGCGCGGTTGCCTCCGCAGAGCTCTTTTCCGTTCCGTTTTGCCACAAGGCCGTTTCCAGGAAGCGCAGAGAAATCACTGACTTCTTCGCGGGCCAGGCCTTTTTCCTCTGCAAGTGCAAGAATCGCACGGGCCAGCGGATGCTCACTTTTCCGCTCCAGTGCAAAGGCACCTTTTAAAAGCTCCTCCTCACTTACACCGTCCGCCGGGACAAGATCGGTTACCTGCGGCTCTCCGCTTGTGATGGTTCCAGTCTTATCGAGTGCAACGATCTGTGTTTTTCCTGTCTCCTCGCGAGAAACTGCGGTTTTGAACATCGTTCCGTGTTTTGCTCCCATTCCGTTTCCGACCATGATCGCAACCGGTGCTGCAAGGCCGAGCGCACACGGGCAGCTGATAACGAGAACGGAAATACCTCTTGCAAGAGCAAAGCTGACGCTCTCTCCTGCAAACAGCCAGATCACAATCGTAGCAAGTGCAATGCAGATAACGGCCGGCACAAAAATACCGGAAACTTTATCGGCCACTTTGGCGATCGGCGCTTTTGTCGCTGCCGCATCGCTGACCATCTGAATGATCTGGGAGAGTGTTGTGTCTTCTCCGACTCTCGTCGCCTCACAGGTCAGGAAACCGGACTGGTTTAAGGTCGCCGCCGATACGCGGTCGCCGGCCTCTTTATCCACCGGAATACTCTCGCCAGTCAGCGCGGATTCGTTGACGGCACTCGTTCCCTCCAGGACAACGCCGTCCACCGGAATATTTTCGCCCGGGCGGACGATGAAATGATCGCCCTTTTTCACCTGATCAATGCCGACTTCCACTTCTTTTCCGTCTCTTAAGAGAACGGCGGTCTTCGGAGCCAGCTTCATCAGACTCTTTAACGCATCGGTCGTTTTTCCTTTGGAAATCGACTCCAGCATTTTTCCGACGGTAATCAGGGTCAGAATCATGGCTGCGGACTCGAAGTAAAATTCATGCATATAGCTCATGACTGCATCCATGTCCCCCTGTACCTGCGCTCCCGTCATGGCAAACAGGGCGTAGACGCTGTATACAAACGATGCGGTAGAACCAAGCGCTACCAGCGTGTCCATGTTCGGTGCTTTATGCCAGAGACTCTTGAAACCGCTGATAAAGAATTTCTGGTTGATGACCATGACCGCAATGGTAAGCAGGAGCTGTACCAGTCCCATTGCGATGTGATTTCCTTCAAAGAATTTCGGCAGCGGCCATCCCCACATCATATGGCCCATGGAGAAATACATGAGCGGAATCAAAAGAAGAACGGAGCTCAACAGACGGCGTTTCATGACCGGTGTTTCCTTGTCTTTCAGCATCTCTTCGTATTCTGCTGTGGAAGCCGACTGTGATGTGCTTCCCTTCTCGCCTTTTTTCGACGCACCGTAGCCTGCATTTTCCACGGCGGCAATAATCTCTGCCGGGGAGGCCGTTCCCTCCACGCCCATGGAATTTGTCAGAAGGCTGACTGCGCAGGATGTGACACCGGGTACCTTTGACACGGCTTTTTCGACACGGGTCTGGCAGGCGGCGCAGCTCATGCCGGTTACATTGTACTGTTCCATCGTATGTCTTCCTTTCTGTAGTTCTGGATTTTCTATTTCATATACCCTAATGGGGTATCTTGTTTTCTTCTACACTATATACCCTGTCCGGGTATTTTGCAAGTGTTTTTTCAAAAAATTTCCACTTCTCTTCTGCCATCCCCCGCACAATCCGGCCGGACCATCCTCAGAAATCCCTTGACAACCCGGCGCATGTATTTTATATTGAAGCAATCATGGATGATTTTTTCTTCTTCATCCTTCGGAGGTTTTTATGATTACATATGATTATTATCGCATTTTTTACTTCGTAGCACAATATCACAGCTTTACAAAAGCCGCGGAAATTCTGAAAAACAACCAGCCCAACATCACACGGTGCATGAACAATCTGGAAAGTGAGCTTGGCTGCAAACTTTT
>OQWD01000489.1_pt1 | contig 15351 bp, 10 predicted proteins | sample 1691631 | NCBI WGS metagenome assembly OQWD01 (sample SAMN03418283, study PRJEB22391) | human gut metagenome | biome: human-gut; feature: organic feature; material: feces | host: Homo sapiens | place: Italy | collected 2013-04 | reverse complement strand
ACGGGTCGTCAATGCTCCGATTTTCCCGATCGAGCGCAAAATTTCCGATTCCATGCGAGATAAAATCGACAAGTATTTGTTCAGAAAATGTAACAAATAACCCGCTGCGCTTTTGACTCTCGGTCGGATGTGTCTGTTTTCACGCTGATTTGTTCACATGATTTCCCGGGAAATACTCTGTTTAAACGGACTGTTTCTCGGGAATTTTCTGTTTTTTGCATCTCTCCGCTCATTTCCCGGGAAATGCTGCGCGGTTTTAACTTAAATTCATCTATTTTCGCAAAGCGAATATATTTATTAATATTTAATTTTTGTGTTTTCAAAAAATTACTTTGGTGCTATAATCAGGCTGAAAATGAGAAGAGCGGGCAATGCCTGAAGGGATGGTCTGATTTGAAGCTGCTGGATAAATTAAAGTCTTTCGGTCAACGTCGTGATGTTGATATGACGGAGGGCGGAATCACACGTCATATTGTGTGTTTTGCAATTCCTTTACTGCTCGGGAATCTTTTTCAACAATTCTACAACACGGTTGACAGCTGGGTCGTCGGCAACTATGTCAGCGACACGGCTTTTTCGGCTGTCGGCACCGTCGGCCCGATCATTAATATGCTGATAAACACGTTCCTCGGGCTCAGCACCGGCGCAAGTGTTGTCATTTCGCAATTCTACGGTGCAAAACAGCATGAGCGCGTGCAGGACGCTGTTCACACGTCTGTGATGATGACGCTTATCTTGGGCGTTGTTTTCACCATTATCGGCATTGCAATGACGCCGCTGATGCTGAATCTGATGGAAACTCCGGACTCCGTACGTCCCGAGGCAACGCAGTACCTTATTATCTATTTCTCCGGAATAATCAGTCTTATGCTCTATAATATGGGCTCCGGCATTCTTCGCGCGATCGGCGATTCACAGCGCCCTTTTTATTTTCTTGTTGTTTCAGCGCTGACAAATGTTGTGCTTGACCTTGTGTTTGTTCTTGTGTTCAAAATGGGAGTTTCCGGTGTTGCGATCGCAACTGTCATTGCTCAGACGCTTTCGGCCGCACTTGTTCTCATCGTACTCCTCCGTGCAAAAAACTGCTGTCGGCTTTCGCTTAAGAAATTGCGCATTCATCGCCCCATGCTCGCAAAAATTCTGAAAGTCGGCATTCCCGCCGCTCTTCAAATGGCTGTTACGGCATTTTCGAATGTTTTCGTGCAATCATACATCAACAGTTTCGGCGAGGACTGCATGGGCGGCTGGACAGCCTATGTCAAAATCGATCAGTTCCTCTTCCTTCCGATGCAGAGCATTTCGCTCGCTGTGACAACATTTGTCGGGCAGAATCTCGGCATTAATCAGGTTGCGCGCGCAAAAAAGGGAATCCGCGCCGGAATGCTTATGGCCGTCGCCTGCACCGCGCTTTTAATGGTGCCGGTGCTGATTTTTGCTCCGCAGCTTGTTGAATTTTTTAATAAAAAACGTGAAATTGTGGATTACGGTTCAATGCTTCTCCGTCTGATTTCGCCCTTTTACGTTTTCTGCTGCATCAATCAGATTTTTGCGGGTGCGCTTCGCGGAGCGGGCAACAGTCGAACACCGATGTTCATAATGATAGGTTCATTTGTTGTATTTCGTCAGATTTATCTTTTTATCATGGCGAACTATATCAGCAACACAATTAAACCCATTGCGCTGAGCTATCCTGCCGGTTGGCTTTTGTGCAGTCTTATCACCGCATTATATTTCAAGTTTGCAAAGTGGGAAAAACATCGCGTTGTTGATATTGAGTAGCATTGCGGCATACGGTCGGATTTTGCGGACAAATTTGCGGCAGGGCTTGAAATCCGCGGATTAATATGTATAATTTAAGCACCGGGCGGCGCGAACCTGCTGTTCGTCCGCTGATTTTACGAACGGAGCCGCGCATGGGTTTATTCTGTGCGCAACTTATTGATGAGTTTTTTTCGATTAACCGATAAAACCGCCGGAACAAAACCGGCGGAAGAAGCGGGCAGCACGGGCTTCCGACGCGCAGTTCGAATAATCAGAACTGTGCTCATATGTTTTGCCGCTGCATTGTATGTTTTTTATTTCATAACCAACTTGCGGGCAATGAGCATCGGCGGCGGAATTCTTTCCGCCTCACTGCTTGCGCTTTTCACATTTGCAGCTTATAAAGCTGTTCCTCTCGTTATAAGGACGCACAGAATAAACCCATGCGCGGCTCACGGCTTTGCAGCTTTGTCCCTGTTCCGAACGCCCGCAGGGATTTTTCTCGGATTATGCTTGCCGCGCTGGCGATTCACATTGTTACAACCATTCTCGGAATGGTGCTTTATCGGGTTTTCACCCCTGATTTCAGCGGCAATCTGTTTGAATTATGGGAGACTTCCTGGTCAAAGCACAACACCGATGTCCCTCATTATATTAATATTGCCGAAAACTGGTATGTAAACGATGGGAAAGATCGCCTTCTGATCGTTTTTTATCCGATGCTGCCTCTGCTTATGCGAATGCTCAATCCGGTCTTTCACAACAGCTTTGTGTCAGCTCAAATTATCAACACAATTGCAACGTGCCTCGCCTCCGGAACGGCATATTTAACGCTGTACGGAATTCTCGGCAAAAAGCGTTCCGTGCATGCCGCACTGCTTTCGCTTCTCCTTCCGGGTGCAATTTTTCTTAATTCACCAATGACGGAACCGCTTTTCATGCTGTTCTGTTTCTGTGCGTTTTACTGTTTGCAAAAGCATAAATTTATACTCTCCGCTGTTTTTACCGCTTTAGCCGGTTTCACGCGGTCTCTCGGGGTCGTGCTTGCTGCTGCAATCTTCATTGAAGGAGTCGGCACGATCGTCCGAAACATTCGCGACGGCAAGAAATGCGGAAAGCAAATTATTGCGGTTGCGGCCGCGCTTGTTATATCAACACTCGGAACGGTGGCTTATCTGCTCATTAATTATAATGTTTCAGGCGATTTTTTCGTTTTCATGGAGTATGAAAAGCTGAACTGGGATCAACAGCTCGGTTTGTTTTTTGACACCATGCGATATATTTGGGACTGGTGCGTCACCGCAATTCCGAACGGGAACATCAGCGTGATTTATTCCCTTTGGATTCCGACAGTTCTTATTGCATTCGCATCACTTGCGCTGATCACCGCTCGTATGCGGGAATTGCCTTCGGCCTATATTGTATTCTTCCTTGCTTACTACGTGCTTGCAATGGGCTGCACATGGCTGCTTTCCGCAGTTCGCTACCTTTGCGCAACGCTGCCGCTCACGGCATCCGTTGCCGCCCTGTGCACAACAAAAAAGAAAACGCAGGCGGTCTATGGGTGTACCTGCGTTTTATATGTCGCTTTCCTTTGCATGTATATGCTTAGATTGAGCATATTCTGACAGCGGAATTGCCGCTTCATATGATGCCCGTCACCTCCGGGCATCAATTTTCCATGTTGTTGAAATCATAAACATCCTCGCCTTTTTCACGCGGTCCGACCCTGCCCGCAAGGAGATAGCGCCGCTCAATGGGGTCATAGAATATATGTTTCACGATACGAAAATTTTGTACGCATCCCGTACTCGGCACATGCGTTCTCGGACCCGTGCAGGGGTGCAGCAGGTCGCCGATCATAATGTGCCCTTCGTCAACATATGAAATTGTCAAATCTTTTGCAATTGCATCAAGAACCTTGCTTTCCAGCTCGTCAAGATCAAGCTCGGGTTTCGGTTCGTCAAATGACAAAACAAAGCCGTGCTTAACATCGCTGTGTTTGCACCTGCCACCGTCATCGCCGGGAAGGAAAATCTCGCAAAGATCTTCCGCCGTATGCGCCATTCTGCGATAATCGACCGATTTTGCAACGATATCGTAGATTTCATTCGGCAGCGGACCAAAAATCGTCGGGCGCGTTATGATTATTTCCTCACCCATGCCGATCAGAAGGTTTGCATTGGTCTTAAGAAACGGGTAAATCATGTCGAAATGCTCAACGATTACACGTTTGCCGCGTTGAACAGCGTTCAAAATTGCATCGGCAAGCACTCCCATCTGCGTGAATGCCGCCTCGAAGCGTATGTCAAGATGATAAGTGTGCGCAGTAAAAAACCCTTGCTGATCAATGTCAAGAATCGGAAGCGGGCGAGTGTTCACTCCGTTATCATCGTTTGTCAGCTCGAGCCCGGGGAACATGCCTTTTATCAACATGCTCTTGCCCGAGCCTGCCTCGCCGATAATGCCGATAAGCTTATCAAACGGGCTGAGATACATCTGCGCAATATGCATTCCAAGATCATATATCCTGTCGCGTCCTCGGGGTGCGAAAAAGACGCTGTAATAGTGGCTGTTCTGCATTCTGCCTGAGTATGACATTAGAGAATCTCCTTTTTGTTTCATGCACGCGTCATCTGCGTTTTTTACCTGCAAAGCGGTGCTGCATTTCTCCTAATGATTATATAGCATTCCGTCTCCCAATGCAACAAGAATTTCCCGTTTGAAAATACTATATTGCATTTCGGCGGCAATAATGCTATACTTGCAGCAGGCGCGGCGGGGAAGCGAAGGATCAAAAGCCGATTACCTCAATCGAGTTTTGTGAATTCCGTTTTCCTGCTGCAACGGTTAACTCCGCAAAACAACCCCGTAAACAGACAGAAAGGAAACTGTATTTATGAAAAAAATCTCAACCCTGCTGCTTTGCATTGTTCTTGCGTCGGCACTTGCGCTTGCTGCGACAGCTGTCGGCTGCAAAAGCAGCGGAACAGATAAACCAAACGAAAACCAAGGAGACAATGACATGAACAACGACAAAATCATCGCAACCATAGAAATGGAAAACGGTGGGGTCATGAAGCTTGAACTGTATCCCGAAATTGCACCTCAATCCGTTTACAATTTCGTTTCGCTTGCGCGTTCCGGCTTCTATGACGGCTTAACTTTCCACAGAATTATTCCCGGCTTTATGATTCAGGGCGGCGACCCCCTCGGTGAAGGCAACGGCGGCCCCGGCTATTCCATCAAGGGTGAATTTGCAAGCAACGGCTTCAACAACACGCTTAAGCATGAGCGCGGCGTGATTTCCTGGGCACGTACGAACAATCCCGACAGCGCAGGCAGTCAGTTTTTCATCATGCACGCCGCCGCTCCGCACCTTGACGGCAGCTATGCCGCTTTCGGCAGGGTCATTGAGGGCATCGAAGTCGTTGATGAAATCGCTTCCGTCAAAACCGGTGCGAATGACCGCCCCGTCACTCCCGTTGTGATAAAATCAATCACGATCAGCGGCCCCGAGCTGCCCGAGCCCGACAAATTGCCCGGCAAATAATTCCTGATTTATATCGGATTCATAAGTGCATACTGCTGCATCAGTGACGCCCGAACCGGCAGTTTGAATACAAGCTCCGCACAACGGCTTCAACCTGCTTTTCAGCTTTAAATCGGCCTTTGTCAACGTACAGAGGTCGATTTTGCATTCATTGCACATCATCAAACAGCACCTCATCAAACATTCTTAATAATGTGCATGTCAGGCTGCCGAGCTTTTTCTTGAAGGCTCATCGACAACTTCTCCGTTTCGATTCACCGTCTGATTCCTTTGTGCAGCGCGTTCGCGCAAAGTGTATGTCGGTGCCGGCAGAAGCTCACCCCTTTTTGCATCATCGGGTACGCATACGTTGTGTGTTCTGAAATTCGATGTTGTTTCAGATTTTTTAAATTTATCGGTGCAAACACCGACTGCAATCAGTGCGCCAATGATCATTCCCGGAATAAGGAAGGAAAAAATCAACCCAAAGTAATTCATTATAATACCTCCGCAATCAATCGGTTTTACGGTCGAACATCGCTGTTCACAGTTTCCGTTTCGGCAATAAATCCTGAAACAGTTTTTAAAAGCGCGTTTCCTTTTCGGAAATCAGCTGCTGTTTTTTGACCGCACGGCTATTATAGTATCTTTTTAGGATACTTGCAATACCTTTTTCCGTACTGTTGCCCATTAAAATAAATATATTTTTATTTGTGCTTGCATTTTGTTTCCAATCGAGATACAATACAGGCAGTAAATTACGGAGAACCGACGATGAACAGACTGAAACAACTGCGAAATTCACGCGGCATTACCCAAGATGAGCTGGGGCGCATGCTCGGAGTTCAAAAAGCAGCGATATGCAAATATGAAAACGGAAGAGTCAACATGCCGAACAGCGTTATCATGCGGCTTGTGGAAATTTTTCAAGTCAGCGCGGATTATCTTCTCGGCACGGATGAAGTCGTTCCGCTGCTGAAATCAAGTTCGGCAAAACTTTCTTCCTCTTCAAAGCCGCATGCGCCCGCAATCGGTGTTCCCCTGGTTGGGTTTGTTCACGCCGGTTTGCCGATGCTTGCGGATGAAAATATAACCGAGTACATACCCGTTTCCGCAAACGAAGTATCTTCCGGAGAATGTTTCTTCATGCAGGTTGAAGGCGACTGCATGACGGGGGATCACATCGTTGAAGGCTCGCTCGTTCTGGTGCGGAAATGTGTTGAGGCGGACAACAATTGCATCGGCGTTGTGCGTATCGGAGACGAGGTGCTTCTGCGGCATATCCAGCGCTTCGGAAAGCAGCTTGCGCTCACCCCGTCCAATCCGGCATACAACACCATGATCGTTTCCGAGGGCGATGTTCAAATAATCGGTAAGGTTATTGAAACGCGGCTTAGATTCTGAAAACCCTCATCAGCGGCTTTTCGGCATAAACCCTGCCGCAATGCGCATAAAATGCAGCATGCCGAGCACATGTTGCTGTCGCTGTGTGCCGACGCGAAATTCTTCAGCGTTCGGTGCGCTCTTCGGCTGTGCAGCATTGCGAAAGGAGTATTTCGAATTGAAGAATAATCCGTTACTTTCAAAACCGTTCGGTCAGAGCAGAAACCAGGCACCGACAAAAGTCACGTTTTGCAGACCGCGCCGCAAAACTCTCGGATTCCGCCGTGTTTTCGGGTTTATGATGCTGATTATTTGCGCATCGGCTGCCTCTCTGCTGCTTGCGCTGCGCATTTCCGAAAGCGGCTCTCTTGTCAGCGGTGATACTGTTGACAGCGCTGCCGTGTTTTCCCCTCTGCGTTTTGCTTCAAACAATTCACCGGATGATGCGGCAAAAGGCGATGACTCGCGTGCGACAGGTCGGCTTCAGCTTGTTCAGCTGCCTTCAATTTTAACCGTTTTTGCGCCGTCCGATAACCCGATACGCCCTGTGCAGTCAGACAGCGTGATCGTTGATAACGACAGCATGATTGCCAAGATTTATGCCGGAGAAGGCACTCCGGTTTTGTCCGCACTCGACGGAACGGTAAAAACCGTTTCATTTGACGAAACCCTCGGCGGCAGTCTGACCGTTTTCAGTTCGGATGATATCGAGATTACCTACTATGGATTGCGGGACATCTGTGTTGAACGCGGGCAGCCTGTCGTTCAGCGCAGCATTCTCGGAAACATGCAGCGTGACTATATTTGCGTCAAAATCACCAAGGCAGGGCGGCCGATCGATCCGTTTGATTTTTTTGGCATCAAGGCGAATCTCGGGTAATTGAAAATTGCCGTTTTCGGCAGAACCGAACTTCGCTGTTCGATTTGCGTTCTGCTTCTTGTTCCTGCCGCAGCCGTGCTCGGTAAGCTGCCCGCCCTCATGCTTGCCCTTGTTTCGCTTGCGGTTCATGAACTGTCCCACGCATTTATGGCGGCAAGGCTGGGGCTTGTTGTCTCCTCGATTGAGGTGCAGCCCTTTGGTTTTATCGCTGAACTGCATACGCCGCCGCGTACCCCGTCGGAATGCCTGTCGGTTGCGGCAGCGGGACCGTTTGCAAGCCTGCTCATCGCCCTCTGCGGCGCAGGTTTGGGCAAATACATCGGGCATACATCGGCAGCCTTCCAAGATTTCTGTTCTTTCAATTTATCGCTCGGATTAATGAATCTTCTCCCTTTTCTGCCTCTTGACGGCGGACGGCTTGCGCTTGCATTGATTGAGAAGCGAATCGGGCGGGCTCGTGCGCAAAGAACACTTTCTTTGTTCGGCATCATATTCGGTTTTCTGCTTTTTTGCGCAGGCATAATGCTTGTTTCAGCGACGGACGCCGCATTCAACCCGACCCCGCTTGCGGCAGGCTTTTTCATCTTTATTTCGGCACTTTCGGAATTCCGCTGTTCCTGCGGCACCAATATCAAAGCAAGTCTTGCGGGATTATCACGGCTCCGTTCCGGTTCCGCAGTTCGCGTTGTGCCGATAGCACTGCGAAGCGACTGCACGGTGCGAAAAGCACTTTCGTTTATAGGGGGCAGGGGATACGGCATCATTTTTGTTGTTGAGGCCGGAGCGACTGTCGGCATCCTTGATGAAAACATTGTTTTGAATGCCGCACTCCGCGGCGAAAGCGATGCGGAGCTGCGCGCGCTTTTGCCCAAGCACTCTGCATCGTCCGCGCCGAATTTACCTGTATTCAAGCGATAAATTGTGAACCTTCCCGTCGTCAACAAGTTCAACACATGCACCGTGCCGCTCCTTTGCATTCGAAGCGCTGCGGTGCATATCGACACTGTAAACGGTGTTTCCGAAACGGTATTCAAACGAAAATGCATCAAGCACGGTGCAGGGTTCAACAAAAAGTTTTGTTCCCCTCTTGCGGATTCCGAGAATGTTTTCGACGGCGGCGCGATACAGCCATGCTGCCGATCCCGTGTAAAGCGTCCAGCCTGCCCGCCCTGCAAGCCTTCCGACCGAATAAACGTCGCCCGCAACGGCATAGGGTTCCCCTTTATAGCGTTCGATGGAATTTGCGGATCCGTGTTCAATCGGGTTTATCATTTTAAACAAGCTGTCCGCTGTATCGGCCATACCGAGCCGACATGCGGCTATTATGCACCACGCCGCCGCATGCGTGTATTGTCCGCCGTTTTCGCGTACTCCGGGCAAGTAACCCTCTATATAGCCCACAGCGTTCCTCGTTTTTCCGTCAAACGGAGGGGTCAGCAGCCGAATCAGCCCGTTCACCGGGTCCGTCAAGGCCGCAAGCACAGTTTCAAACGCTTCGCGGGCGTGAACGGCGTTTGCGAAAACCGCAAAACATTCGCTTACGCAATCAACGGCACATTCCGAACAGTCTGCGCTTCCAAGGCTTGTTCCGTCACCGAAAAAGGCACGTATATATCTGTTTTTGTCCCACGCTTTGCTTTCAATTGCAGCACGAAGCGCGGCTGATTCACGTTCGAAAAGCATTGCCCGTGCAGTATCTCCCCGCTTTTTGCAAACAGGCAGCAATGCCCTCGCCGCAAGCAGCAGCAGCCAGCCGACAACAACGCTTTCGCCGCCGTCCCAACCTACCGCATCCATGCCGTCGTTCCAATCACCCGTGCCCATAAGCGGCAGACCGTGCGCCCCGCGCAGCTCAAATGAAAGCTCAACGGCGCGGCAACAGTGTTCGTACAAGGTTTCCGTATCATCGGACTTCTCCATTTCACAATATATGTTTTGTTGTCCGTATGGTATCTTCATATCGGCAAGATACGGTATTTGTTCGTCAAAAATCGCTGCATCCCCGCTGACTTCAGCGTATTCGCACGCTGCAAGCGGCAGGAAGAGGCGATCGTCGCTTATCATTGTCCGCACCCCGCGCGGCAGCCCGTCTGCAAAACCTTCGTGCCACCAGTGAAGCACATCGCCCTTTTTAAACTGACGTGAAGCGCACTTGATTATCATATTCCTTGTGCATTCGGGATCGGTCGCCGCAAGTGCTGCTGCATCCTGAAGCTGATCTCGGAAGCCAAACGCACCGCCGCACTGCCAAAATCCGGTTCGCCCGATTATGCGCGCCGAATATGTTTGATAGAGCAGCCGCCCGTTCACGAGTGCATCAAAGCTCGCATCGCCTGTTTTTATCCTTAACATATCTGTTTTTTGCCTATAAAACCGCATTGTTTCATTCAACGCCGCTTCAGCGTCCGCATTGGCAATGAGCTTCGGAATGCGTTCAAACTGCTCAAACCCAAGCAGCACCGTAAGCTTTGCGGTTGATTGCGGTTCAACGGTGAATTCGGCTGCAATTTGATTTCCGTTCGCAGCAAGGCTTTTCGAACCGCCCAAAATCGAAAGGAAGCCCCACTCCGGATGTTCCGAAAGTGCGTCACGCGCCGCAGCGCAAAGCGGGAAACCCTCCTCGCCGACAGTTTCAAATTGCAGTGAAGCGGGATGTGCTTTTTCGCCCAACACCCAGTCCGCTCCGCAGCGCAGCCGCAGCTTTTTTCTGTTTGCCGTCAGGTTTTCGATGCATACCGTTGAGTATTTCAAGGGTAACTCCATGTCAACCGTCACCGTGAGCTGCACCCCGAGTTCAGCCGTCCGCCATTCAAAGCGGCTGTACCCAAACCCATGCGACACAACACAGCTGCTGCCGAATGCGGGCAAAAGGCTGAGCCTGCTTTCTCGTTCAATATCAAACAGTATCAAAAATTCTCCGCTTGTATCAAACAAAGCATCGTTTGACCACGGTGTTATCCGCAGCATTCTTGCGTTTCCGCACCATGTATAACCGCCGCCGCTCTCGGTCACAAGCGCACCCATGCGCTTTCCGGCAAGGACATTGCTCCAAGGCAGAGGAGTAATGTTTTTAGGCGAATTTTCAATAACAAATTCCATTTTTTCATTATCAAATCCGCCGCAGCCGTTCCATGAGAAGCATGCTTTTTTTCGTGCATCCGTTATGTTCGGCTGCGTGAGCATTGGGCGCATTGTTTCTGTTTCCGCCATTTTCTCGTTTATGCTGCCGTGCTCAAAAATATATTTTGAGTCATCTGCAAAAGCAAGCGGTGCATCGGCATCAATTTCAATCTGCGCCGCAGCGTGAATCAGCGCGCGATCCGACTCGGTCAATTCGAATCCGTGCAAAAGTATGCAGGTTGGGCAGATCGTCCGCAATTCCTCAAGCGCCGACCGCAGGGCGTTCGCATATTCATGCGGGTATTCTCCGATAAGAACAACATCAAAAAGCTTTTCCTGCCGCTCGTCCGTGCGACTTCCCTCGTTGAACTCGTCCCTCTCCGTTTTGCAGCTGCCTGCATTGCACATGTTGATGTATTTCGCAGCATTCAAAAGCATACGCACCCCGTTCAGCTGCTCCGAACGAGTGACACGCATGAGCACGATCGGGCGATCGCCGGAGATTCCGTGTTTCCAAAGGCCGCGAATGCCGCCAAGCCGGCTTTTTATACCACTCTTGCCCTTTGACACAATGCCTTTCACGATAAACGCATTCAAAAGCTGTGCAAATGCGTTTGTTTTCGCGTCGATTTCAAATGCACGAAGTATTCCCGCCGAATGCATTCGCGCCGCAGCCTCCGCACTTTGCAGCCGCTGCCTTTGCCGATGAAGAATCTCATCAATTCTCGTTTTGTTCTTTGTGAATCCGATCGTGAGACGCACGGTTCCGCTTTCGCCCGGCCCGAGACGAACCTTTGTTTTTGCGAAAAAGTACGGCTCAACCGGCTGCACCGTCGGCAATTCTTCCGCGTCGGCTGCCGAAATGCACTGCATCAGAAGAGCATCTTCATGACTTTTGTGCCGCCCGGGGCAAACCAAACCATCCGCGCAAAATTGCACCCTTTCAAGCGACGCCACGTTGAAAAAAGCGGAGTAAGACGGCTTCCCCGGTTTTTTTCTCATTGTAAAAATCAATGTGTCGTCCGCCCTTTCGGATTCGGTGCAAACATGCACAAACGCCGGATGCGCCTCAAATTCCCTCGCCGGCGCAAGCGCGATTTCGGCGAACATGCCGACATCGACCGTCTCTTCCTTTTTGCCGCAGTTAATCAGCTCCAGCGTGCGGATTTCGCAATCCGAATCAGCAGCAACCATTGAAGTGAGGCGTGCCCGAATTGAAGCGAAACGGTCCTCCGAAACAACTCTGTGCGGCTCCGCCGTGATGCTTCCCGAAATGCGTTTTGCGGTTTTTTCACCTGATTCGGAATCATATTTTGCAATTACAAAATCCACACCGTTCGGCGGAACAAAGCCGAATTCCGAAGCGTTTGCCGCATCTTCCCCAAACGCGCCCCATGCTTTGCCGCGCAGTCGGGTTATCAACACACCGCCGCATTTTGAATAGCCGCAGCCGTTTTCATCAACAAATACGCTGTATGAACCGTTTGTGATAATCTGTCCGTTGACCGCCTGCCCGCTGTTATTTTCCGTCCGTCCCTCGGTCGGCTGCATTTCTATTGCGTTTTTCCGATTGCCCGGGTTTTTTATCTTCCTCCGAATAAATGCTCCCCGCAGCCGCGGCGATTCGTTCCGCTTCGCTTCCGCAGCGTTTTTTTTGATAATGCGAACAAATTCATCCGCATTACGAGCCGCGTGCGGCTCCCTGAAAATTTCACTTTCATAGGTTTTAATTCGAATGGGGTCAACGGGCATGTTCTCAAACAGCAGCTGTTCGTTCGCTCGAACCTCGGGAACGCTCATGAATCTTCGCGCAAGCACATTGTTGTTCAAAGCGTTGTTGATTGCGCACAGACTCATTCCCTGATGATGCGCCATATAGCTTTTTACAATTGCAAATCCATTCTTCTCAACCGCCCCGTAATCGAGTGCTTCATAAAGCCCGTATTTGCCCGCTGCGCCGATTTGGCAGAGCAGGCGCAGGTTCTCCGCCGCTGCTTTCGGCTCAACGGCAAGTGCAAGCACGCATGCATACGGTGCAATAACATCCGACCGCATTCTGCCCGGTGCAAGCGCAAGTTCGGGATTGCCGAAAGCACGATATTGATAGCGCAGGGCATCATCGAACGCATAATACCCGGATTCCGACACACCCCAAGGTTTTTCCGCTGCGGCAGCAAGGATTTGCGTCAGCACCGCATTGCGGCAAACCTCAAACTGCATACTGTAAGGAACGGTTTCAAAGAAAATCAGCGGCATCAGATACTCAAACATCGTCCCGCTCCAGCTTTTAAGTGCGCGCCCGCCCGAAGCATCGCACATAAGGCGCGAAAGCGCAAACCAATGTTCCGACCCAATCCGAGAAAACGCAATTGCAGAAAAACTCGTCAGTCTGCATTCTGATGCAAGCAAGTCATAATGTGACGGAGTAAGCTTTCCCTCCTCGAACGAGCAGCCGATATGAAAAAGTTCTCTCGTGTTGTCATACAGTACCCTAAAATCCATTGCCCTTGCGATCGCTGTGCAGCGCGCCGCAAGCTTTTTCAGCTCTTCCGCAAACTCTGCGGAGGTCTTTTCCGCCTGCCCCGCGCATTCAGCAAGCGCACATGCCGTTGTGATAAGGCAGGCGAACAGATTCCCGCTGTCAACAGTCGATATGAAGCGCGGACGCAGCAGCGATAAGTCGCGCAGGTTATACCAATTAAAAGGATGCCCATGCCATTTTTCAAGCTTTTCTATGGAATTCACCATGCGTTCAAGGCGCGTGAACATTCCGCGCTCATCGAGCAGATGCATATCATGCGCCGAAACAACAGCCATCAACCCCATGCCGATATTCGTGGGCGAAGTCAGCATTGCCGCGCCGCGATAAGGCTCTTCCTGAAAATTATCGGGAGGGAGCCACGATGTTTTTTCGGTGCAGTTCTGTTCAAAGTACTGCCAAGTATCGGCAAAAATTTCCGTCAGTCTGCCTCTCTCCGCTGCGGTAAAACGATAGGAATCGGGCTTTTTATCCTTCTTTTCCGCAATCAGCGGCGCACAAAGCCAAAGCACCGCCGTCGCAAGACCCGCCGCTGCCATGCCTGCGGTTTCGCCGTTGTGTATCTGCCGTGCCGCTGCAATTGCCGCAGAAACGGCGGCGGCGAGAACAATTGTGCCGAATGCGGCGCACGGAAACAGTGCCTTGAAATATTCCCTTGTATTTTGCGGTCTGCTGCGCTCCGCATCCGCCGCTGTCTGCCATTGCAGCATGTTTCGGTGCGAAAAAATCATTCTGTACAACGCACGGCAAACAGCATCCGCATCGCGCAGAGCCGAATAGGGCAGCACCGCAAGCTCATACAGCCGACGCCCGGCAAGCAGAACAAGCGGACGAAGTGCGGACTTTCGAAAGGGCAGACGAAGCAGCAGGAATGCGGCTTCCAACAGCAAATCAATGAAAAAAGTTATTGCAGCAAGCAAAAAAAGCGGGCGAAGCCCCAAAACGGCGGCAAGCAGGAATGCGGCGGCGAAGCTTATGCCTCCGAAAGCTGCACGGATATTGAACAGGATTTTTCGCCGCGAAACTGCATCAATTCCCGAATTCAGCGGCGGAAACAGGAAGGGGAGGAGCTGCATATCCCCGCGCAGCCAGCGATGACGCCGCTTTTGCCACGGCAGCAATGCGGACGGTTCGCCGTCATAAAGCACAATATCGGCCGCATATGCCGCACGCGCAAAGCAGCCTTCCGCCAAATCATGGCTCAGCACGGTATTTTCCGGGATTTTGCCCGAGACCGAGCGCAGGAATGCATCAATATTGATTATGCCCTTTCCGCCGAAGTTCCCCTCCTCAAAAACATCCCAATTGAAATCGGAAACACGAACGGAATATGCACACATGCCGCTTTCTCCGCTTATCAGCGCGGCAAACCCGCTCTCCGCCGCCGAACGCGATGTTGCCGCCATGCGCGGAGCAATTATGCTGAATCCGACGGACGGACGCGCCGCACCGTTTTCAAACACGGGAAGGTTGAGCGGATGCGCCGCCGCACCAATCAGTCTGCGCAATGCTCCGTTTGGCATTATTGTGTCCGCATCAAGAACAACAAGAAAGCGGAAGCGTTCTTTTTCGCTGCAAATATCCGGATAATTGCAGCAAAACTCATGCGTATCCCCGTGCGCGGCACAGTCAAGCAGTGCCTCCACCGCGCCGCGCTTACGCTCCCTGCCCATATAAACACCGTCCGCCGAATTGAAAACACGTTCCCGGTGCAGATAATGGAACACCGGCCTTCCGCCGGCGCAAAACCTCGAATTCAGGTCATCGATAAGTTTCTTTGCAAGCTCGATCAGTTCCGCTTCTCCCTGCTTTGTTTTCTCGGCGGAATCGGGAAAATCCGCAAGTATTGCAAACTCTGCGCCGCAATTTGCCGCGGCAAAATCCTGCGCCGCAAGATAATGCGCTTCCAGTGTTTCCGCCGCCTGTCTGACGGACTTTTCGGACGTTATAAGCACCGGAACGGCAACAAGCGTTCGATTTTCCTCCCCGATGCCTCCGCGGAGCGAAAGGCGGGGAAGGGGGCGCGGTTTTTTAAACACAGGCATCAGCCGCGCTTCTATTGCAAAAGCTGCCGAAAGTGCGGGCATCAACCCGAATATTACAGTCAATACCGTAGACCACGCACTGACACTGCGT
>OQWD01000479.1_pt1 | contig 15536 bp, 9 predicted proteins | sample 1691631 | NCBI WGS metagenome assembly OQWD01 (sample SAMN03418283, study PRJEB22391) | human gut metagenome | biome: human-gut; feature: organic feature; material: feces | host: Homo sapiens | place: Italy | collected 2013-04 | reverse complement strand
GCCGCCGATAGCCTGTATCCTCTTGGTCTACGCCGCCGATGGTACGGAAAATCCAATCGTCTACCGTGCCGTAGGTATAATGATTGAAGCTCTCTTTTTTAGGCGTTCCATCGGGCTGATACATCTCCCAGCTTTCCCAAATTGTAGTGGCACCGCGCTTTACCTGCGCCAGCCACGACGGAGACTCTGTCTGGTACAAAAGCGTATAGGCGAGTTCGCGCTGCCCGCCGATGCAGAGCGCATCCAGCAAATAGGGCGTGGGCAAAAATCCTGTGTCAAGGCGGTCGCCGTTTGCGTGAATGATTTCTGCCAGCTTTGTACCGAATTTGTCCACCCATACATCCGGCACAAGCCCAAAGACCAACATCAGCACATAAGCACCCTGCCGTTCATACCTTAAAACACCGTCTGCCGTAATAAGTGCTGCCCGGATCGCGTGTTTCATCTTGTCGGCTTCTTCCTGATACCGAACAGCATCCTCTTCGCGCCCTAAAACGGCGGCAGCCTGTGCCATTTTGTGGACGACCAGCCAGCCGAAAATCGGTGTTGTATAGGCAGAAGTTGTAGCCATTGTGGTGAATAACTGCTCTTGAGGTGCTCCGGCAAGGCTGGGCACCAGCCACTCACCAAACTGGAATCCGGTGTCCCACAGATGTTCTTCCACTTCATCGGGCAGGGTGCTGTTCGGTGCGTGAATACGGGCACGGCTGATAACATAGTCGCACCAGCCCTTCATGCTGTCATACTGCTTTTCAAGGATGCGGATATTGCCGGTGACTTCGTACATGGCCATCGGCACCGTCACGGCAGCATCACCCCAACCGGCACTGCACACGGGACCGCCGCATCCGGTTTGCTCCCCCATCTGAATGCCGGCATAGTGGTAGATAGACACATCCGGAACCGTAAAGGGAATCGAGCCGTTTTCGCGCTGGTCCACACACAGGGATTGCAGCCACTGGGTCAGAAACGGCGTGACATCCTCATTCAGCAAGGCGGTTTTGGCATACAAAGAGATATCGCCGGTCCATCCCGCCTTTTCGCGTTGGGGACAGTCGGTGGGAATGGACAGCATATTCGCACACTGGCTCCAGCGCGTGTTTTGGTATAAGCGGTTTAAATCTGCATTGGAACATTCAAAGGTTCCGGCATTTGTTTTTTCGGTAGAAAGAACGACAGCCACAAATTGCTCGGCAATCGGATTTTCCACCCCGCTGACACGCAGATAACGGAATCCGTGAAAAGTGAACCGCGCCTCAAATGTTTGCAGCGTACCATCGGAAATGAACACGTCTTTTTGCTCGGTTATGCCCATTGCACTGTCGATGTTGTTGAAATAGTTTCCCTTTGCGTCAACTGCTTCAAAATGTTCTACCGTCACTGCGGTACCTGTCGGCAAATCCACAGTCACACGGGCGCGACCTGCGACGACCTGTCCAAAATCTACAATCGTCTCGCCCTTGGGGCTGGTATAAACACACTGTGCGGGCAATTCTTTTACGCAGATCACCGGGTCGTCAAACTGCGGGTATAAAACGGAATCGCTCTGCTTTGTATCTTTGACAGCGGGCAGCCAGTCAGCAGCAGTAAAACCGGGCATATCCCAGCCGGGCAAGGCCAGACGCGCGTCATAGAGTTCTCCATCAAAAATATCCGAGGCACGCACAGCGCTCTCGTGTGTCAGCACGCCTTCGTCGGAGCAGATACGGGTGTGTGTGCCATCGGCATTTTCAATTTCAAGTTGGAACAACACCGTATGGTCGGGCTGCAAGCCATCGATGGGCGGCTGCGTCTGCGGGCAGCAATACCAGCCGTCGCCGACTTCCATGCCCAGTACATTTTCGCCGATATGCAAAAGTGCCGTTAAATCGTAAGTCTGAAAGCACAACAAACCCTTGTAAGATGTGTGTTCCGGGGCAAACTCCCGCATATCGGGGCGTTTTCCGTTTACGGTCAGGCGGTAAACTCCAAGGCAGGTGGCATATAGCCGCGCACGGCGGGGCGGGTGGAAACAGCATGCAACGCTACGAAACAGCGTGGCCGGCGGCTGTGTGCCGAACCCTTTTTTGCGCTGCACATAGGCGCGAGGTGTGCGCATCCAATCGGCTTTCCATTCCTTGGAAGACAGCGAGGTTTCAAAGCTGCTTTCGGCGGTGGTGTTTTCGCCATGATTATCCCATACAGTCACTGCCCAGCGGTAGAATGTTTGCGGTCGCAGAAGATCAGGACCGCAAACAAAAGCGTTGCATGCTGTTTCCACCCGCCCACTGTCGAAGCAAACCGTATCGTCTGCATAGATCCGTAAGCGATATGCGGCTTGCATTGTGTTCGGTTTTTCACTTTTCAGTTTCCAACCAAAATAGGGCTGCTCGGCAGAGTTGATGCCGAGAGGGTTCACACGATGATTCACGGAAAGGGCATAGAGATTCATAGGAAGCACCCATCTTTCTGTATTGTATACCCTACAGTATAAAGTGCTGCTTCCGCGCAGAAAACAAAATAAATGGCGTTTATGTATACTAATTCGACTTTCTTTGGTAAAAAAGCCAAACAAAATACGCAAACGCCATTTTTTTGGCAATACTGCATAATTCTAAGTGCCGAAGCGCTGCTTAAGCCGTAAGGCGGGCATTGTGCGGTGCTGCCTTTATTCTCTGTTTGCTTTTACATCGAGGCGGAAAGGATGTGTGTCAATTTTTCCTCGTCCTGCGGAAACTGGCACACGATTTTTCCCTTTCTCAGCAGTTCCTCATTCCCGGCTAACGCGGCGAACAGATATTTGGACAGGGTGGATTTCAGATTCAGCTTGTCGCCTTCCCGGGTACAAAACAGCACCTCCCCACGGCATTGCTGTACCGCCTCCAGAAAAGCGGCAAAATCTGTATGGCTGGTCAAGGTCATGGTTTGTTTCCTCCGTTATTGCGGTACTCCGTGGGGCTGCATCCTATTACCTTGCGGAATACGGCGGTAAAATAGCTGCGGGAACTATAATGCAGTTCCTCACTGATTTGCTGCAGCGTTTTGTCTGTTCCTGTTAATTGAACACAGGCGTATTGTATTTTGGCGTGATTGATGTAATCTGTCATCCGCTGTCCTGTCTCGCGGTAAAATTTCTTTGTCAGATAGTAGGAAGTGTAACCCACCGCAGCGGCTATGTCATCCAGCAAAATGTCATCGGTCAGATGGCTATGCACATAGGCACAAATCTCCTGAACAGCATCGGATAGAGCCGGATTCATACGGCAGTCGTGGACGCGGTGAACGAAGTCCGATACCATGGCGCTGTTGACTTCAATCAGCCCTACATCGGTACATTGTTCAATAGCACGGATGTACTGCACCTCCAGCTGTTTTGCAATGCGGGGGGAAAGCCCGCCCTCCATGGCAGCACGGGCACAAAGCGCCGTGAAAATAATCGCGGTATCTTTGCTTTCCCTCAGGGGATTGCCCAAATTATAGGCATCTTTATCCGCAAAACGTTCCATGCCTTTATGATTATCCGGATAGTAAATGTCTCCCTCGCGGATTCGCTGCATGATTTGTGCTTCCACCACGCGGGCACGGTCCGGATTCCAAGGGTAGGGGGACTTTTCCTTATCGGGAATTATGTTGCTTCGATTTTGCAGACGGATACTCCCTACATCCAGAGTTTCCTCATAGAGGACCCAATGCAGCATTTTGATATATTGATGCAGCGTAGATAAAGGCAAAATCGGAACCTGTTCCAATTTTTCCATAATGGTTGCGGTCAAGGACACCGACAGATTCATACCGTGCAAGCAATTTTGAAGAGTCTGCAAAGAAGCTGCGGCATCAAACACGGGTCCCAATATTACCAGATAGCTGGCATCATCGCCGTGCCATACGCACTCAGCGACCCAAAGCATACCGATAGGGTCGCTCATCAAAATGGGAGCATGGCTTTCGGGACCATGAGCAATAGCATAGTCGAGGCACTGCCCTAAATCCAGAAATAAACGGAACTCCTTCTCAGCCGGGCAGGTGCAGGTGTACAGCTGTTTTTTCATCCCAAAGCACCATAAGCTCAGTCCGCAAGCGCTGTTCGCCATGTGGGCAAACAAATTGAGCCGTTCTTCGGCGATAGTTAAGACATTGTCCACTGCGCGACCTCCTTTTGCGTTTCTACTACCGGTATTATAGCAGAACGCAGCCACATTAGAAATAGCTATTTAGCGTTTGCGGAAGATAATTGGCGTTTTCCGGCAAACGAAGCCAAATATATTTCTCTTGCGCCAATTTTTGTCTGTTAAGATGACGGATCCTCTGATACAATAAGACCACAATCGATTGACACGGTAAGCCTCTACCACACAAGTTGAAGGAGAAATCATTATGACAAAAGAAGAAAAGCTGGCGCGCAAGCAGCAGCGCAAGGCCGAAAAAGTCGGTTTGGGTAAGCTGCTTTTGTGGAACTCCAGTTCCTGTTCCGTAGCATTGTCCGCACTGATGCTTGGCTATGCCACGTTCTATTGTACCGATGTACTGCAGCTTGCCCCTGCTCTGGTGGGCACACTGTTCATGGTCAGCAAAATTTTTGACAGCTTTACCGATATCGTTGCGGGCTTTATTGTCGACCGCACGCAAACCCGCTGGGGTAAGGGTCGCCCGTATGAGATTTTTATGCTGTTCCTGTGGCTGTCCACATGGCTGCTGTTCAGCTGCCCGACGAGCTTTGCTACCGCGGCCAAGTGCGTCTGGATCTTCTGTATGTACACCTTTATGAACTCCATCTGCGTTACGTTCCTGAATGCCAACAATGTTGTGTACATGGTTCGCGCCTTCGAAAACAAGGAACAGCAGTCTAAAATCGTTGGTTACGGCAGTATTTTTACGATGGCCGGCGCCATGGTATTTAATGTCTTGTTCCCCACGGCAATGGCAAAGGTCGGAACCGATGCCGTCGGCTGGAGCCGTCTGGTCGGTATGATCGCTATCCCGTTGACCGCAATCGGTATGCTGCGCATCCTTACCATTCCTGAAAAATTCACCCCCGTTTCCGAGAAAAATGGCGAGCAGACACATCTTAAAGACCTGCTGCCTCTGCTGAAGGAAAGCCGCCCGGTTCTTATTATCTGCATGGTTCGTTTTGTACAGAACATTGCCACGGGCTTGGGTGTCGCCACTTACTACTGGCAGTACATCATCGGAAACCTTGGAATGATGGGCATGGCCTCGGTGACCACGATTCTGGTATTGCCGCTGGCTTTTGCCCTGCCCGTACTGCGCAAAAAATTTGGTATGGCCGGTATGTCTGTCATCGGTATTTTGGTAAGCTGCATCGGCTACCTTGCAATGTTCTTTGCAGGCGGCAACATGGTATTCGTTCTTGTGGCGACTCTGCTTGGTGCTGCCGGTGCCGTGCCGCTGAATATGATGTTCAATATGTTTATTGCCGATGTAGCTGACTACAACGAATGGAAAGGCTTTAAGCGTATGGAAGGCACGATGGGCAGCCTGACCGGTCTTGCCGGCAAGATTGGCAATGCATTTGGCGGCTTCCTGATGGGCGTTTTGATGAGCGTTTCCGGCTATGTCGGTGGTGCTGCTGTGCAGGTCGATTCTGCCATTATGATGATTCGTGTACTTGCATCCGTTGCTCCGCTGGCTCTCATGCTTGTTGTTGCTGCGATTCTGCGCCTCTACACCGTAGATAAGCAGATGCCCCAAATCAAACAGGATCTTGAGGCTCGTGCCGCTGCGACCACGGAAGCAGCCGCTGAATAAAATACTGTTTTTGCGGGCAGGGAATCTTCTCTGCCCGCTTTTTAGAAGGGAATACGAGTAATGTACGATGCATTTTACCCCGGTCAAGTGTGGCTGGATACAAATGGGAACCGCATTCAAGCACATGGCGGCTCACTGATTTATCTCGATGGTGTGTACTACTGGTACGGCGAAAACAAGGAAAAAACGGACAAGGCTGCGGGCATCTGGCACTGGGGCGTTCGTTATTACGCATCTACAGATTTGTATAACTGGGAGGATCGAGGTCTGCTCATCCCGCCCGTGACGGATGACCCGAACAGTTCGCTGCACCCCACTTCTATGATGGATCGTCCGCACATCCTTTATAATGCACGGACCAAAAAATATGTCTGTTGGCTGAAAATTATGGAGAAAGACCAGACGCAGACCGAAACCGTGCTTACGGCAGACTCCTTCTTTGGTCCGTATACCATTGTGCGGGAAAAACTGCGCCCACTTGGTATGAGTGCGGGTGACTTTGACTTGGCTGTAGCACCGGACGGAAAAGCGTATTATTTCTTTGAACGCGTACATTCTGAGACGATCATCGCCGATTTGACGGAGGATTACACCGATGTGACCGGCTATTACTCCACGCATTTTCCCCACAAAGGACCGCCCCATGTGCGGGAGGCTACGGCGCATTTTATACGGCATGGAAAACACTATTTGTTGACTTCCGGCACAACCGGGTATTTCCCGAATCCGTCAGAGGCAGCCATGGCTGATACATGGCACGGTCCTTATACGGTACAGGGTGACCCGCATATTGGTGACAAGACAAAAACGAGCTTTCACAGCCAGATCTCGTCGGTATTCAAGGTTCCGAACAAAAAGGACTTGTACATTGCCTGTGCCGACCGCTGGATGCCGAATGCACCGGATTACGACTACACGCATTATGGTCCGCTTTACGACAGACTCTTTGATCCGGACGTGGAGAAAACGCCTGCGGATTGGGCGCTGCTTGCCAATTTGCCGCAAGAGGATACGCGCAATGCCGACTACGTTTGGCTTCCCATCCTTTTTGACGGCGATACTGTGAAGATTGAATGGCGGGACAGCTGGAAACTGGAAGATTACGAGTAAAGGAAATACGATGATGCAGAAATACCAAGATGGCAGTCTTTCCCCGGAAGAACGTGCAAGTGACCTGCTGGCACAGATGAATTTGGATGAAAAATTTGGTCAGATCCAATGCTACAATGCCATTGATTCTTTCTTTGGCAAATCGGTGGAGAAGCAGAACCCCTACGGTGTCGGTCAGGTTTGCATTTTGATTGCGACTATGCTGGACGATGTGGGCAGCGTAGCGGGACTTATTACAAGGCTGCAGAAACAAATCATGGAGTCCGGCAAGCATCATATCCCCGCAATTTTCCATATCGAGACATTAACGGGTGTGATGGTGACAGCGGCGACTTCTTTTCCCTGCGGGCTGGGGCAGGCTTCTACATGGGACCCGGAGCAGCAGCAGAAAATGGCAGCCTGCATTGCCCGACAGGGACGCGCTATGGGAATCAGTCATGCGCTGGCTCCTGTGTTCGATATCTGCCGTGACCCGCGCTTTGGTCGTATGGGAGAAACCTACGGTGAGGACCCGACCCTTGCCGCTGCGATGGGGACAGCCTATGTGAAAGGCTTGCAGGATAAACATCGTATGAGTGCCTGCAGCAAACATTTTCTTGGGTTTATGGCAGGACAGGGTGGAATCCATACGGCACAGGCAGTCGTTTCCCCGCGTGAACTGCGTGAAGTTTATGCCAAGCCGTTTCAGGCAGCCATTACAGAGGGAAAACTTGACAGCGTAATGAACTCCTATGCTGCCATTGATGGGCAGGTCCCGGCAGGCAGTAAGGCAATTCTGCGTGATCTGCTGCGCGGTGAGATGGGCTTTAACGGTGTAACTGTGTCGGATTACAGTGCTGTGGAACAGCTGGAATCGATTTATCATCTGGCGGAGAGTCCTGCCGATGCAGGACGCCTTGCGCTGGAAGCGGGTATGGATCAAGAGCTTCCGACCCTTGCGGCTTATAACGATGAACTGAAAGAAAACATTCGCAGCGGTGTTGTGCAGGAATCGCTGCTGGACGAAGCGGTGCTGCGTATTCTGACGATGAAATTCCGTTTAGGTCTGTTTGAAAACCCCTTCCCCGCTGAAAATGTACAGGCGGAAATCACTCCCGCAGATACGGCGCTGAACCGCAAAATCGCGCAGGAGTCAATGATCCTGCTGAAAAACGACGGTGTCTTGCCACTGGCAAAGAGCGTAAAAAAGGTAGCTGTTATCGGCTGGCACGCTGACAGTGTCCGTGCCTTATTCGGCGGATATTCGGCACTGGCCATGAAAGAAAATACGCTGGGCGTTAAGATGAGCATGGCCGGCATCCAGGCCGATGCGGATTCTCCGGTTGCAGAAAATGCGGTGCAGAAGACATATCCGGGAAGCGAAGTCGTTATGGAAAACCCCGGTGTCGAGCCGCTGGCACGGCGCTGCTATCCCGATGCGTATAGTATGCTGGGGGCATTGCGCCTTGCTGCCCCGCATACAGAGTTTCTGTATGCACAGGGATACCCCTATGCCGGCAATGAGGAAAGCGGTCATGATGCGGCACTGCAGATCGCAAAAGATGCCGATTTGGTGATTTGCACTTTGGGCGGTCATTATGGCTGGAATGCGTCCTGCACAACGGGCGAGGGTATTGATGCCATGCACATTGGACTGCCGGTCTGTCAGGAACGCTTTCTAGAAAAATTGGAATCGCTGCACAAGCCGGTTGTCGGCGTTCACTTTGACGGTCACCCCATCAGCAGCGATACGGCAGACCGCGTATGCAACGCGATACTGGAGGCATGGGCTCCCGGTGCGCAGGGCGGTGAGGCCATTGCCGCGCTGCTGACCGGAACGGCGAATCCCTGCGGCAAGCTGCCCTGTACCGTGGCACGCCATGAGGGGCAGATTCCTGTGTACTACAACCACCCGACAAATACCTGTTACAGTATGACAGGAGGCACGCCGAAAAACGCCTATATCGATGGAGCGCACACGCCGCGCTACTGCTTTGGTCATGGACTGAGTTATACAAAATACGAGTACGATACATTGCGGTTGGAAAAAGACGCTATTCAGGCCGACGGTGTACTGAAAGGGCAGCTGCATGTGCGCAACGCAGGAAATAAAGCCGGCACAGAAATCGTGCAGTTTTATGTGCATGATGTGGCGGCAAGCATGGTACGTCCCGTCAAAGAACTGGTGGGGTTTGCCAAAGTGGATCTGCAGCCGGGTGAAGAAAAAACGGTCTGTCTTTCCCTGCCAATGAGCCAACTGGCTTTTCTGGATGCCGATATGCGTTGGAAAGTCGAACACGGGAAAGTCGAGCTGATGGTCGGGGCATCCTCTGAGGATATTCGCGGGAAAGCGGAGTTCATGATTGTGGGAGATGCTTATCCCGATGGCAAAAATCGCAGCTTTGTAGCTGACACAAAAATCATGTAAAGGTAAATTGACAATGCAAAGATTGGATTTTAACACCGGCTGGCATTTCAGCTGCCCCGATGGCCGCGATTTTGATGTGACCCTGCCGCATGACGCCATGCTCAACACGCCGCGCAATACCGAGCCGGGGTTTACATGGTTTCTGCTGGCAGGCTGGCGCGGCAACGATTATACCTATACAAAGAATCTGCACATCACGTCGGAACTGATAAATAAGCACCTTGTACTGGAATTTGAGGGTGTATATTGTATGGCGACGGTGACAGTGAATGACCGCCCCGCCGCCGAAAAAGCTTACGGGTACACGCCATTTACGGTGGAACTGGATGGACTTCTGCGCGAAGGCGACAATATCATTGAAGTCACCGCCCATGTGCCGCAGGACGGTCATAATCGTTGGTACACGGGCGGCGGTATTTACCGCCCGGTGCATCTGCTGGTGGGTGAGGACGCCTATGTGGAACGATACGGCGTGCGTGTCACAACGTTGTCTGTCGCACCCGCTTGCGTGCGCATCGAGGTAATGACCCACGGCGGTGACTGTGCCGAGGTGCGAATCGCCGAGAAAAACGGGAAGGAAGTAGTTTGCGCCCAAGCGGCTGTTGCAGACGGACGTGCTGTGGTCGAACTGGAAATTCCGGATGCAAAGCTCTGGAACGCCGAACATCCGAATCTGTATCTTGCCGAAGTCACCCTGTACAGCGGCGGAAAAGCAGTTGACACAGTCACGGAATCGTTTGGTCTGCGTGTCATTGAAATTGACCCTGCGCGTGGATTGCTTATCAATGGGGAACCGACGTTTTTGCGCGGTGGCTGCATCCATAATGATATGGGCGTTATCGGCGTTATCAACAATGATGCCACCGAACTGCACCGCGCCCGCAATATCAAAAAGGCCGGGTTCAATGCAATCCGCAGCGCCCACCACCCGATGAGCCGCAGTCTGATGAAAGCTTGCGATGAAGTAGGTCTTTATGTGATGGATGAGGCGTTTGACTATTGGTATCGTATGAAGTCCCCCAATTCCCCTTATAACCGATATTTTATGCAGGACTTTAAGGTCGATACAGCCGCAATGGTGCAGGATGCCTACAATCATCCCAGTGTGGTGATTTACTCCATCGGCAACGAGATCCCGGAGGCCGGCGGTGTAAAGGGCGTGCGCATCGGCAAGGAAATTGTAGATGCCATCCATGCGCTGGATACGACCCGTCCGACCACTTTATGCCCCAGCGTACATTGGCTGCGGGAATATCTGGACGGTACGCCTTATCTGACAACCGATGAGGACGAATGGATGCGCGATGACCCTGAACGGCAAAAGTCGGATTGGATGCACTATGCGTCCATCTTCCGCAGCGCAGTCAACAATCTGCCTGACAACGAGAAAGGGCAGGTTTACCCGGAAACCTACATCCGCATGGATGAAGATGCCACAAAAAACCTTTACCCTTATTTGGATATTGCCGGGTATAACTACTATGAGGACCGGTATGAGGTATTGCACAAACTCCACCCGGAACGTGTACTGCTGGGTACCGAAACCCGCCATACCATGCTGCCGGATACGATGAAGTTTGCCAAGACACACCCCTACTTGATCGGCGATTTTGTCTGGACATTGCAATCTCACTTGGGTGAAATCAACTGCTGCGACCTGCACTATGAGGAAAACGAGGAACACAAAAGCTACCCGTGGGTCACAAACCACGGCGGCGTGCTGGATTTGACAGGGCAGGCAGAGCCGTCGCTACATCGTTATGAGTTTATTTGGGGCGGCTTTTTAGACAAGCCTGTACATGCGCTGTACCTTGCCAGCCAGCCGCCTGTTCATAACGGAAAGCCCCCTATTGCAACAAGTTACCGTTGGACCGATACGGTAGACGGCTGGACTTATGAAGGATATGAGGGAAAACGGACTTTTGTCGATGCCTACACGGATGCCGACAGTGTGGAAATTTTTGTGAACGGCAAGAGCGCGGGCAAGGCACAGGTGAAAGACTACTTTGCCAAGATTCCCTGCATTTATGAACCGGGTGAACTCGTGGGTGTTGGCTATGATGCGGACGGACAGGAAATCTACCGCACTTCGGTGCGCACAGCCGATGCCGAAACCATGCTGACCGTCAAGACCGATAAGAACATTTTGCGCGCGGGCGGACAGGATTTCTGCTTTGCGGATGTTTATGTAACAGATAAAAACGGCACCGTCAAACTGCTGCCCGACTATGATGTGAAAATCGAGGTGGTCGGTGCGGCATCTTTGCAAGGCTACGGCAGCGCCGCCTATAAAAACGCTGAGCATTACGACCAACACCACCATAAGAGCTGGCAGGGTCATTTACAGGCTGTCCTGCGCAGCACGGAAAAGACCGGACCTGTGACTGTGACCTTTACTGCCGACGGCTGCGCCCCGGCAATCCTGCATTTGAGCGCTGAATGAGGAGAAAATTATGAAAAATCACGGAATGAACCCGTATCTCCCAAGCTGGGAGTATGTGCCGGACGGTGAACCGCATGTGTTTGGCAAACGTGTTTATGTCTACGGCAGCCATGACCGCTTTGCCGGCTATGCTTTTTGCCAGAACGACTATGTATGCTGGTCAGCCCCGGTGGATGACTTGACTGATTGGCAGTACGAGGGCATCATCTACACCCGCGCCGAAGCTGCCCATAACGAGGATGGCCGCCAGAATTGCTGCTCATCACCGGGGCGTGTGCCCAAAGTCGTGCCATCCGGGTAATGAACATCCCCGTAATAGGTATATTTCCCTGCGGGGGTATCACAGACAGCCACCGAGATGGCAGAGGTTTCGTTCAGCGCATAATAGAGATAGTAGTCGGGGATACGTACTATTTTATCTACTCGTCCGAGTTGAGCCATGAGCTGTGCTATGCTGTCAGTGACAGCCCCTGCCGCGGCTTTGTTTATGGCGGCACGCTGGTAGATAATGCCGATTTAGGCTTGTGTGATACGGCGCGGTATTTTACGGGCAACAACCACGGCAGTATCGAGCAGATAAATGGGCGCTGGTATGTGTTCTACCATCGCCACACGAACAGCAGTATGTTCTGCCGTCAAGGCATGGTGGAACCGATTGAAATTTTGCCGGACGGGCGTATCCCGCAGGTGGAAATCACAACAAGCGGACCGAGCGGTGCTCCCCTGCCGGCTGTCGAATTGCGTGAACTGCCCGCCTATGCCGCCTGTAACCTGTATATGACACAGCCGCCGCAGGTCAATGCCGAGGCCGGGCAGAATCCGTTCCCGTACATCACGCAGGACGGTGCGGATGTCATGCCGGAAAGTGAAAGTAAACCGGAAGCATATATCTGCAATTTAACTCCCGGTACGGTAGTTGGATTCAAATATCTGAATTTTCAGAATGTCACGAAAGTATCGGTCAAGACGCGTGGTATGTGCTATTATGGCGGCTTTGACGTACTCCTCACTGCGGATGGTGAGCCGATAGGCACGGTTTCGGCGGCAAGAGGGAACGAGTGGACATGGCAGACAACGGAACTGGCAATCCCTGATGGAATCAGTGCCATTTATTTCCGCATGAAGGGCTATGGAACACTGTCGTTGGCCGCCGCAAAGTTTCATTGAGAAAGGAGCAAATCCATGTTGGAAGATTATCAAAATAAGGTCTGCGTTGTAACGGGTGCCGCCAGCGGCATCGGCAAAGCACTGTGTGAAAAACTGGTGGCACTGGGCGCACAGGTATACGCACTGGATCGCAATAAAGCAGATATAGAGGGCTTGTCAGCCTTTGTTGAAACAGACTTGTCCGATAAAGGGAGCATTGATGCGGCCTTTGGCGTTTTGCCGCAGGTGATTGACCGATTCTTCGGTGTGGCGGGTCTGTCCGGGGCGCGGACAAGTTACTGGCTGACGTTCACAGTGAATTTTATAGCAAACAAGTACATGACCGATACATATTTGGAAAAGCGTATTCCGTCCGGCGGCAGCATTGCCTATGTGACAAGCTGTGGTGGCCTGATGTGGGAAAAATGGCGCAAAGAGTATGTGAAAGTTATGGACTGCAAGACGTGGGATGAAATGGTTGCATTTATGAAATCAGTTTCTCCTAAGGATGGCGTGGGTGTTATGGCCTACACCCTCTCCAAGCGTGCCATGAACTACTACACCTCGCTGAAAGCCGTGGAGCTTGGAAAGCGCGGGATCCGTGTGAATGCATTGCTGCCGGGTTCCACCGACACCGGCATGAAAAAAGAATTTGAGAAAATGGCCGGCGGGCAGGATAATCTTATCAAAGAAAAAGGCGGCGCAGGACGCCTTGCCACCCCACAGGAGATGGCCGATCCGCTGCTGTTCCTTAACAGTGATATGGCCGCCTTTGTTTCCGGATTGTTGCTGATTGCAGATATGGGTCACAACTGTGAAAAGACGCTGGGATTCTGCAACAATCAGTTGGATGTTCCCGCAGCACTGAAACTGTATAATACGAAGTTTTTTCAGAACAAGTTGAAAACCAATCAGTGATATTTGATGTGCGCGGTTTATTTTATTATTTAGATCACCGCATGATTGACGATATTACGCGCAGTATTTGATTTTTATTGAATTTACATCAAGATTTGCGGGGAAAGTGTACCCTTACGCCCGGATAGAACAGAGATAATATATAAGAACCCGGAGGGCCTTACCAAATCGGTAAGGTTCTCCGGGCTCTTTTTTCTCCCCCGGAAAGTGTATTCAAGAGGGTTACACAGAATAACGATACAGCACGGAAAGGTAGTGAACTTATGATTAGACCAATTCTGAGAGATTGTGTGAAATACGCACGCGGACAGCCGAAGTGAATCAGAAATGATTCACTATTTGAGTACAAAATCGAAAAAGTGAATCAAATCTGATTCACTCCCAAATCTCGCCCAAACAAGCCCCGTGTGGGGCAGATACTCCGCGTCGCACACGGACGCGACATCACCCGCAAAACCGCCGTTTGGCGCGTTTGTGGGGCTGTGGGTCGGCGTGAGCCGTACAACTTAACACTAGAGAGTAAAACTTACTACACACAAAACGACGATAGTATGAGATAATAGATGTATACCAAACAAGAAAGGATGATGTGAATGACGACCACAAGATTACCGAAAACCATTACCGCCGGCGCGCTGCTTGCAACGCCGATACCGCCCGTAAAATGGATTATCCCCGGTTTGCTCCCGGCAGGTCTGGCAATCTTTGCCGGCCCCAGCAAGGCAGGCAAAAGCTGGCTGACACTTTGGCTCTGCTTGCAGATTTCGCAGGGGAAATCTGTGTGGGGGCGTGAAATAGAACCGAGAACCGTGCTGTATTTCTCGCTGGAAGATACACTGGGTCGTCTGCAAGAGCGCCTTTACCGCCTTGTCGATACAGAAGAAGACCCGGAACGCCTCATTTTGCAGACGGAAAGTAACGGAATTGGGCAGGGATTGGAAGAACAAATCGTCAGTTTCATCCATGCTTACCCTGATATTAGCCTCATCGTCATCGATACCTTGCAAAAGGTGCGAAAAACCGAGCGAAATGGTAGTATGTATGCCAATGATTACCGTGATATTGGGGCATTAAAAGAACTTGCCGACAAGTACGGCATCTGCATCCTGCTGGTGCATCATTTGCGTAAGCAATCATCGTCAGACCCCTACGATCAAATCTCCGGTTCTACAGGCATCATGGGCGTAGCAGATACGACATGGCTTATGCATCGTCAGCGCATGAGCAAAACCGCGACAATTCGTGTAATTGGACGCGATATGGACGAGAAAATGCTGCATATCCGCGAAGAAAACTGCGTCTGGACGTTGGATGAGGAAGAAACCGCAGAACAGCAGGCGTTGAAAGCTATTCCTGACTACCTTTGGAAAGTTGCAGACTACATTGATTCGGTTGGAAAATGGCAGGGCACAGCTACGGAATTGCTTGTTGCAGCGAATATTTTTGATGCAAAGCCTAACCAGTTCACCCGGAAGATGGCGCATTATGCCCGCGATGTGTTCAGCCCTCGTGGTATCGAATACAAGTACACCCGCACTGAACAAAAACGTCTGTTTGAGTTCTTCCATGACGATGATGACGGTGATGACGATGATATTGATATATCGGAGTTGTTCCACTGGGGTATCCCACAAACATCGTCATCATCGTCAGCATCGTCATTAAGGTCGCTTGAGGGAAGCAAGCATGGGCGAAGTGTTGCCACAGGGCACCCCGCCGAAAAGCCTACGGGGACAGCCCCGAACCCCTGTGAGGCTGCTGGCGCAT
>OQWD01000467.1_pt1 | contig 15671 bp, 15 predicted proteins | sample 1691631 | NCBI WGS metagenome assembly OQWD01 (sample SAMN03418283, study PRJEB22391) | human gut metagenome | biome: human-gut; feature: organic feature; material: feces | host: Homo sapiens | place: Italy | collected 2013-04 | reverse complement strand
CGTCGCGCGGCAGGGTGTGGCGCAGCAGGTTGAAGGTGCCGCCGTACACGTTCTTGGCTGCGACGATGTGGTCGCCGGACTGGGTGATGTTGCGCACCGCGTATTCCACGGCGGCCGCGCCGGACGCGACGGCCAGGCCCGCGGTGCCGCCTTCGAGGGCCGCGATGCGGTCTTCGAACACGCCCTGAGTGGAGTTGGTCAGACGGCCGTAGATGTTGCCCGGGTCCGCCAGTCCGAAGCGGGCCTCGGCGTGGTCGAAGTTGTGGAAGACGTAGCTGGTGGTCTGGTAGATCGGCACCGCGCGGGAGTCGGTGGCCGGGTCGGCCTGCTCCTGGCCGACGTGCAGCTGCAGGGTTTCGAAACGATAGTTCTTGTTTGCCATGATGCGCTCTCCTTGGATAAGGGTTCGTTGTTCTCGTCTTGGTTGGCCACCCGCCCTGCCGTGTAGGGCGCTTGGCCAGGTGTTGGTAGCGACAATAAACCGGCCGGCGAGCGCAACGCAAGCCGAACGTTATCGCACTTGCCTATATCCCCTTATAAACCGTTGGAATCATTGGCTTTCCCCACTCCCCCAACCGTTGAAAAAACCATTCGGAACCATTCGACACGCCGAAGTCCCGCATGCCGGTGACCCACCGTGAGGAACGGATGCGCGTCAGGTCAGGGGAACGGCTAAAGTCATGGGCAGGCAAATCGCAAGAGAGGTTCCGATATGAGCGATGAGATTCTGTACGACCGTGATCCGCGGTATATTCCGCGCGTCGCCGCGGTGCATGACATGTGCGGTTATGGCAAGTGTTCGCTGACGGCGGCCATTCCGATTCTGTCGGCGGCCGGCTGCGACGTTTGTCCGGTGCCGACGGCGCTGTTTTCCGCGCACACGCGCTACGAGGTATTCACGTTCCACGATACGACCGAGATTCTGGACGGCTATCTGGACGCATGGCGTCAGGAGAACGTCGATTTGGATGGCGTCTATTCCGGTTTTCTTGGTTCCGCGGACCAGGTCGCAATCATCAAACGCCTATACGCGGAGTATCCGCATGCCTTGCGGTTGGTGGATCCGGTGATGGGCGACGGCGGAGAAATCTACGCCACGTACACTCCTGAGCTATGTCGGGCGATGGGCACGCTGGTGGATGGCGCGGATGCGCTGATGCCGAATCTTACCGAGGCATCCATTTTGACGGGCCGTGACTATCCAGGCCAGGATATCGACGACGCGCAGGTGGATGAGATTCTTGGGGCGTTGCTTGCCGCCGGCGCGAAGAACGTGGTGCTTAAGGGCATCGATCGAGGGGATGGCATGATTCGCAACTATGTGGCGTCAGCTTCGACGGGCGTCGCCGGAAAACAGGAGCTGGCGCATGCCAAGCTGCCGTTCATGACCCACGGCACCGGCGACGCGTTCGCGTCGGCGCTGTGCGGCGCGGTGATGGCTGGCCGTCCTCTGGCCGAGGCCGCGAACATCGCCGGCGAGTTCGTCCGCCATGCGATGGAAAGCACCCAGTATCAGCCGAATCATGAGGAACGAGGCGTGAGCTTCGAACTCAATCTCGACGAATTGACCGCTTTGACCCGTCGTTGACGGTTCATCGGTCACTCTTTTCGCACAGAGGCCTTGGATCGTGTTGTGGATAGGTGTGGATAGCGTCGACTCATCCACCGACTATCCACGACACGCCCGAGATACGTAAGTTATCCACATTAGCCTATCGGCCTTGTCATGCGTGGCTTCTGTCTGTTGGACTAGGGCCATGAACCATTCATCATCACATGATGTTCCGGCCCCAACGCAGCCGCCGGAGCAGATTCTCGATTCCCTAGCGCGGCGTCTGCATGACGGCACGCTGCGTTCCCGACAGATCGGCGAGCTGGGAGAACAGTACGCCGCCGCATGGTTGGAAAGCCAAGGGTGGCGGACGCTCGACCGCAACTGGCATTGCCGATACGGCGAACTCGACGTCGTGTCGCGCAATCCGATGGGCCAGATCGTTTTCGTCGAGGTCAAAACCAGACGTACGATGCGCTACGGCACCCCTCAGGAGGCGGTGACCGCTTCCAAGCAAATCAATCTGCGCCATGCCGCCGTGCAATGGCTGACGGCGCCGGAGCACCGCATGCCGAACAGTGGCGTGCGTTTTGACGTCGTCACCGTCGTGGTGCAGGGAGACAGACCTTTGCTGCATCATATCGAGGGAGCGTTCTGATGGCCATCGGCAGCGCCCTTTCCGTAGGACTGATCGGTTTGAAAGCCTTCATCGTCCAGATTCAAGCGTTCGTATCCCCTGGACTTCCCTATTTCTCCATCATCGGCCTGCCCGACACCTCATTGTCCGAGGCGCGCGAACGGGTCAAGTCGGCATGCCAGGCAAGTGGTTTCAAATGGCCGGAAACCCGTGTCACGGTCAATCTCTCCCCAGCGTCCATGCCGAAGAAAGGCTCTTCGCATGATCTGGCCATCGCGGCCAGCGTGCTCAGCGCGGCCGGCGCAATCGCCCATGACTGTCTGGCCGGCACCATCGTGCTTGGCGAGGTGAATCTTGACGGCACCGTATTGCCCATCAACGGACTGCTGCCCATCATGCTGCATGCGCGGGAGCAGGGAATCGCAACAATCATCGTGCCTTACGCCAACCTTGATGAGGCCCGTCTCGTTCCGGATGTCAAGGCGATCGGCGTGAGGCATGTCGGAGAGCTCATCGAACTGATGGGAGGCGATGCGGACTACCGGATTCCCGAAGCCACGCATGCCGTGAACGCCGATGTCGGCGCCACGGGCATGTGCCCTCCGCCCGGCGACATGAGCGAAGTGATGGGCCAGCATGCGGCCAAATGGGCGTTGGAGGTGGCTGCCGCCGGAGGCCATCATCTGATGATGACCGGTCCGCCCGGCACAGGCAAGACCATGCTCGCTTCGCGCATTCCCGGCATCATGAGTCCTTTGAACGAGACGGAACAGCTTGAAGTGGCCTCGATTCGTTCGTTATGCGGCACGCTTCCCGGATACGGAATCAGCGACGTTCCACCGTTCGAGGCGCCCCACCATACCGCGTCGACCGCCGCGCTGGTGGGTGGAGGCGCGGGATTGGCCCAGCCCGGAGCCATCACCCGCGCGCATCGCGGCATCCTGTTCATGGACGAGGCTCCGGAATTCTCGGCGCGTACGCTGCAGACGCTGCGCGAACCTTTGGAATCCGGATATGTCGCGATTTCCAGAGCGAAAGGCACCACATACTATCCGGCTCGCTTCCAACTGATTATGGCGGCGAATCCCTGCCCGTGCGGCTACGCGTACGGCAACGGCGAGCGCTGCACCTGCCGAGAAAAGGACCGCGTCAAGTATTTCAGCCGGCTTTCCGGACCGATCCTCGACCGTATCGACATCCAGATCGAGGTGCCTCCGGTGGAGCGGATAAGTCCGGGGAACGCTCCCTCCGGCGATTCGAGCCATGCCATACGTCTGCGTGTCATCGTTGCCCGGCAGATGGCGCAGGAACGGTTCCGCGAATTCGGCTGGTGCTGCAACGCGCAGGCTACCGGCACCTGGCTGAGAGCCAACACCTCCCCCAAGGCCATCGAATTGGTCAACCGCGCCTTGGCGAGCGAGCGGCTGAGCCTGCGTGGCGCCGACCGTGCCATGCGGCTTGCGTGGACATTATCCGATCTGGCGGGAAAGACTTCCCCAGGACCTGAGGAAATGATGCAGGGAATATCCATGAGAACGAGGCTGGCATGATGGTGACGATCGACGACGAGACCCTGGCCCGCGCGGTGCTCACCTTCTGCCTGGACAGCGCCGACGCGATGATGTACGCGCTGGTCAAAGGCACCGGCTCCGCGGCAAGCGCGCTACAGCTGATCGCTGACAGCGGCCCTGACAATCACGAAAACGTGACGGCCGCGGCCTGCACGTCATTGGATGCGGCGTTCATCAACGGCGTCACTCGTTGGGGACGCACCATCAACGCCCGCGGAATGGCTTCGTTCCATGGCTCGCTGGTGTCATGGCAGCAACGTCTGGCATCGTTGCCCAGCAAGGATCCGGACGCATTGCGAGACTGGTTCACAGCAGACGGCACGCAGTGGATCATCGCCCCGCATCACCCCTGTTGGCCCAGCCAACTGAACGACCTTTCACTGCGCACCGACTGGGCCTCCCCGCTCTGCCTATGGGGCAAAGGCGATCCGAAGGCGCTGGTGTCATGCCCCGAGCCGGTGGGTATCGTCGGCTCACGGGGCGTAAGCGACTACGGTAGGCAAAGCGCCCACGAATTGGCCCTTCGGATGGCGCGTGCCGGACATCTGGTGGTATCCGGCGGCGCGCTGGGCACCGACGCCGCGGCGCATTGGGGCGCGGTCAAAGCCATGGACGAAATGAGCGCCGCTCTGGCGGGACGCACCGTCGCCGTATTCGCTGGCGGACTGAACCATATCGGTCCGAAAAGCAACCAGAACCTGTTCGAGCAGATCGAAAGCCATTCGGGCGCTTTGATTTCCGAACTGTGCCCCGGAACCGTGCCGGAGGCAAGACGGTTCCTGCTGCGCAACCGTCTGATCGCGGCATTGTCATCCACTCTGATCGTGGCGCAGGCACGTGCGCGTTCCGGCGCGCTCAACACCGCAGGCTGGGCGAACGAACTCAACCGCAATCTGTTCGCCGTGCCGGGAGACATCACCATGCCGCATAACACCGGCTGCAATCGCCTTATCCAAGACGGCAGAGCCACCATCATCTGCTCACTGGCGGAGATCGACGAACTATGCCATAGCGCGCATCGCCCGCAACATGTCGACCTGCCGGATGACACCGAACATCCGCAGGAATCGACAGACGAATCCGACGATGCCATACTCGCCGCCATTAAAACTTGCGCCGAAGCAAACGGCCACGTCTCCGCCGACGATCTGCTCGATCTAATGGACAAGACGCATCCGGGAGAATATCCCATCTCGCGAATCATGCGCGAACTGGGCTTCTTGGAGCTTGAAGGCCGCATCAGCATGCGGTCCGGATGGATCATCGCCGAGCAGCGATAGCAGGCCCGGCACCTCCACCTCAGCCGCGTCGAACGTGCGAGGTCACACCTTGTGCGAGAATCGGTGGTATGAGTCCGAAGCATGTTGAAGATATGTATGATGCAGTGATCGTCGGCGCAGGCGCGGCCGGCCTGTCCGCAGCGTTGGGAATGCTCCGTAGCGAGCGGATGCGCCAGATGCGGGCGGACGGCATCGAACCGAACGTCCTGGTGATATCCAAACTGCAGCCGCTGCGTTCGCACACCGGCTCCGCGGAAGGCGGCATTGCGGCCAGCCTTGGCAACGTGGAGAAAGACGATTGGCATTGGCATTACTATGACACAGTCAAAGGCGGCGACTGGCTTGTCGACCAGGATGCGGCGAAGCTGCTTGCCGAACAGGCTCCTGCCACTGTGATCGCGCTGGAGCATGCCGGCGTCGCGTTCTCGCGTACCGATGACGGCCATATCGCGCAGCGCCGTTTCGGAGGCCATACCAAGGATTTCGGCAAGGAACCGGTCCGCCGCGCCGCTTATGCGGCCGACCGCATCGGGCATCAGATTCTGTTCTCGCTATGGCAGCAGTGCGTGGCCGAGGGCGTTGAGTTCGCCGAGGAATGGTATGTGACCGATCTGGTGGTTTCCGAAGACCACGGCAAGGTCGAGGGCGTGGTGGCGTTCGACACGCACAAGGGCGAGACACATGCCATCCACGCACGCAATGTGCTGATGGCCACTGGCGGTGCCGGCCGTCTGTTCCATACCACGTCGAATTCGTGGGATCTGACCGGTGACGGCATGGCGTTGACATTGTCCGCCGGCCTTCAGCTTGAGGATAGCGAGTTCGTGCAGTTCCATCCGACCGGTCTCGCCCATACCGGCATTCTGCTGTCTGAGGCGGCACGTGCGGAAGGCGGCGTGCTGCGCGACTCCGATGGCGAGGCGTTCATGGAACATTACGCGCCGGGGCATGCCGACCTTGCCGCGCGTGATGTGGTGAGCCGTTCCATCATGGCTGAAATCGACGCCGGACGAGGAATCGCCGATCCGAAGAATCCGGATGGGCCGAAGGATTGTGTCTGGCTGGATATGACCGGCATCGATGCGGATCATATGCATGAGGTGCTGCCGCAGGTGGTGGAGACCATCGAACAGTATGCCGATCTCGATCCGACCCGCGACTATGTGCCGGTCAAACCCACCGCGCATTACACCATGGGCGGCATCCCCATCACCACCGACGGCGAAGTCTACCGTTGGGTCGATGGCGAACGCGCCGTCGTGGACGGTCTGTTCGCCGCTGGCGAATGCTCCTGCGTGTCGGTGCATGGCGCGAATCGTCTGGGCGGCAACTCGCTGTTGGACGCCTGCCTCTTCGGCACCCGTTCGGGCAAGGCGATGGCTGAACGTGTCGTCGATAATCCAGTGAACGATCCGATGGCCGAGCCTGCCGACGAAGCATCTATCGACGCGGTGTCGCAGGCTGCCGACAAGCGTTCCGCGCAGGTCAAGGAACTGTTGACGCGGCCGTCCGATGACGACGATGCGTCGTCGGACAATCCGTACCAGCTGATGGCCGATTTGGGATCCGTCATGGAGCAGGCGGTCGCGGTGCGTTGCGACCGGAACAGCATCGAACAGGCGTTGGCTACGCTGGACGATACGCTCACGCCGCGTGCCGAGGCGCTGCATGCGCATTCCGACTCCCCCACGTTCAATCAGGAAATCACCGCCATCTGGGAGGTGCGCCATCTGTTGGAGCTCGGCAAGGCCGTGCTCGCCGCCTCCGATGCGCGTCACGAATCCCGTGGATCGTTGAAGCGTCTTGATTTCCCGGAGCGTGACGACGAGCATTTCCTGGCCCATTCCATGACGGATGTTTCCTGCCAGGTCTCCTGGCAGCCGGTGCACATCGTGGACATGCCGCCAAAGGCCCGTGAATACTGACACCCTGGGCACGGCGTATGGCAGACTGGTTGACGGTTTTTTATCGAAAGGCAGGTATATGAGCGGCATGGAGAACGGCATGGAAACGGTGACGTTGCGGGTGAACAGGTTCACGCCGCGTCCCGAACGCGGCCGTGAACGAGGCGGCTCGCCGTTCGCTAGGAAGAGCTCTCCCTTCGGCGATTCCGGATCCGCGCGCAGGCGTCCGCGAGGCAAGCAGTGGGTGCAGGATTACGTGGTGCCGGCGCGTCCGGAGGACACCGTGCTTGACTGCCTGCTCAAAGTCAAGCGCACCATCGATCCGACGCTTGCCTTCCGTTATTCGTGCGGTCATGGCATGTGCGGTTCCGATGCCGTGTCCATCAACGGCACGCCTACGCTTCTGTGCACCGCCACGGTGAAGGCTTGGGCAAAGCAGCCATCCGACGCACAGGTGGATGAGGACGGCTTCCGTCATACGGGAGAAGACGTTCAACCCGCGCAAACGCAGGATGCCGACGATTTGGGTGTCATCGAGCTCGCACCGCTGCCCGGTTTCCCCGTGCAGCGTGATTTGATCGCCGATATCGACCAGATGCTTGGCCAAATCAGGAAGCTCAAGCCGTATCTGCAGGCCAGTGGCGAACTCGCCACCACCGCGGACGGCAAGATCAACGCATTCGAATATCTGCAGAATCCCCAGCAGCTCTCCAAGTATGAGCTGCTGAGCAACTGCATAGCCTGCGGCACCTGTGAGGGAAGCTGTCCGGTATATGCAGGCGGCGAGGCGTTCATCGGCCCTGCGGCTCTTATCGCCGCCTCCCGTTTCATCAATGATTCACGCGACGGTCAGACGGATGCACGTATGGATGCCATCGATTCCGCCGATGGCATCGCCGCGTGCCAGTCGGTGCGCGCCTGCACGCGTGAATGCCCGCGTGGCATCGATGTCGGTGAGGAGATCTGGCAGCTGATCGCCCAAATCAAGGAGCGCTGAAATGGATAGGACGTCATATACCAATCTCGCGAAATCGTGGGAATACGTCGAGGATCATGCGTTCTCACGCCAGTCTGCCGAGCTCAATGCGATCAGAACCGCGGCCGAGGAAGCCGGCATTCCCCAAGGATCCGCGGCGCAGGCCGAATTGCTGCGCATGCTGGTGCGGATGTTGGACGCCTCGTCGGTGATCGCCATCGGCACCGGTTCCGTGGTGGAGACGATGCAGCTGATCAACGGTCTTGACAATGCAGGCCAGCTTACGGCCGTCGATTCGTCCACGCAGGGCATCGCGCTGATTCGCAAACTGTTCAATCGTCTGTCCGATGACACCGAAACCACATTGCGTGCCGTGAACGCGTCCGCAGGTGTGTTTCTGCCCCGCCTGAACGCCGAGAATTACGATTTGATCGTCGTGGCCGGCGATTCGGAGAATTATGCTGCGGCTTTCGCTCAGGCTCCACGCCTGCTGAAACCGCATGCCGCGATTGTCTTCACCGATGTGCTTGCCTTTGATTCGGCCACATCGGCCGGCGGCGTGCTGAATCCCGCCAATCGTGATGCCAAATCCATCGCGATGCGCGAATTGCTGGAAACGGTGGAGTCGGATGAACGGTTCGTCACTGCGTTGACGCCGACCGGCACTGGTCTGCTGGTTGCCGTCAAGAAATAGACCAATCAGATTAATCAGCCGTGCCGCAATGGCACACATATGTTGAAAGGGCCATGCATGGGGATGCGTGGCCCTTTCAACATATGGAGATCCCTTTTACTGTTCCTGGTGGGTGCCGATTATCTGGCTGACCACCACGGTACCGTCTTCCAGCACCGTCTCAACTTCGTTCATGGCGTCTTCGTCGCCGGTATGATGCTTATGCTTCGTACCGTCCTCCAGTTCGAATCGTTTGGATTGACGGCTCAGCAGAATACCTGAGATCACGGCTGCGACCATGGACCCCACCAGGACGCCGAAACGGGCTTCAGCCGATAGTTCGGCATCCTGATATGCCAGCGACGCGATGAGAAACGACACCGTGAAACCAATGCCGCAGGCGCAGGCAGCGGGGAACATGTCGCGCACGCGCAGCCCCTTGGCCATCTTCAGACCGCCCACGTGCGTGGACAGCCATGCGGTGGTCATGATGCCCAGAGGTTTGCCGACCACGAGCGCCACCATCACGGCAACGACCACCGGCGAGACGAACAGCGCCAAGGTCAACGACTCGAAGTGCACACCAGTGGCGAACAGTGCGAAGATCGGCAACGCCAGCAGTGCGGAGAACGGCTGCAGCTTGTCGGCGTAACGTTCCGCACGCGGCGTCTTCTCACCGAAACGCTCATGCGCCGGCGTGAGCAGTCCCACGAGCACGCCGGCCAAAGTGGGGTGCACGCCGGCTTCGAACATCATGACCCATGCCAGCACGCCCACGATGGCCACGGCCAGCCACGGTACCTTGCGCATGCGGACGAGGAAGTACCAGACGACCGCGCATACGGCTATGCCAAGGAACCAGTACCATGCGTTCACCGATGAGAAGAACACCGCGATCAGGATGATGGCCAGCAGGTCGTCCACTGTGGCCAATGTCATCAGAAAAGCGCGGATGGATCCCGGCAACGCTTTGGCGAACAGGGCCAATACGGCCAATGAGAACGCGATATCCGTGGCTGTGGGCACCGCCCAGCCATTGGACATCTGTGCGAAGGAGAACGACGTTCCTGAAGCGATGACGAGTTGCCCTGATCCTGCCGCCGCGAACAATGAGATCACGCCGATGAACAGTACCGGCGGCGCAAGCATACCGCCAACCGCGCACAGCATCGGCACGGCCGCGGCTTTGGGATTGGACAGTGATCCCGTGGTGAGTTCCTGCTTCAATTCCAGCCCTACGGTCAGGAAGAACACCGTCAGCAGGCCATCCTGCACCCAATGGCCCAATCCCATGTCGATATTGGTGTGTGGAATGGCTATATGGAAGTTCTCAAGCTGTTCGAACGCATGCGCGGTGAACGGCAGATTGGCGAGCAATAGGCCGGCAAGAGCGAAACCGAGCATAATCAGACCGGATATGCGGTCGGACGCGGCTATGCGTCGGATTGTTGCCCAGGTTCCCCTCTTCGATGTGGCCATCATGCTCCTTGTCTTGCGGTCCCCGTTCGACCGCAGTATCCGTAAAACGTAGTATCAAGTGTATCGGAGGGTCTTGGCGTTCGTCCATGCCGCATATTGCGCTCCGCTGTGCGCGCAATCAATTGCAGGCTTCACAAAAATCCATGGAAAATAAAGAAAGCCTCCTCCGCATTCGCGAAGGAGGTTCATGTGCGCGAGACAGGATTCGAACCTGCGACCTGCTGATCCGTAGTCAGCTGCTCTAATCCGCTGGGCTACTCGCGCAACGTTGTCTTGTTTTCGGCAACTCGAATAAGATACACCCAAATGAACTCCAGGCAAAATCTCGGCGTGTCGCAGGAGTTTTCGGCCTTACGCCTCACGTAGACGAGGAATTTTCTGCGTCGACACCTTGAGTAGTTTCGGAGTGCCCGATCCGGTGACTGCGGCTTCGTCTACGACCACTTCTTCGACGCCTTCCATGCTGGGAAGACGGAACATGGTGTCCTCCAGCGTCTTCTCAATAATCGAACGCAATCCACGTGCGCCCGTACCCCGCCGAATCGACGTCGCCGCAATCTGCCGTATCGCCCCTTCGGTAAAGGTCAATGTCACCCCATCGACGGCGAATAGCTTCTGGTACTGCTTGACCAGCGCGTTTTCCGGTTCGACGAGGATTCGGGCCAAATCGTCTTCGGTAAGTTCCTCAAGCACGCTGACTACCGGCAGACGTCCGATGAACTCCGGCAATAATCCGAAATCAGCCAGATCATCGGCGGAGACCTGCGCAAGCAGCTCACGCTTGGGAACCTCATGGTCATGCCAGACCGCACCGAAACCGCTTTCCCTGGCGCCCAACCGTTGCGCCACGATGTCGGCGAGTCCCACGAACGCGCCACCGCAGATGAACAGTATGTCGCGGGTGTCGATCTGCACGGTTTCCATTTCACGATGCTTGCGGGTCCCTTCCACCGGCACGGAGGCGACGGTGCCTTCAAGGATCTTGAGCAGCGCCTGCTGCACGCCCTCGCCGGACACGTCACGCGTGATGGAGGTGTTTTCGCCGCTTTTACGGGCGATCTTGTCGATTTCGTCGATATATACGATGCCCTGCTGCGCACGCGCCACATCCCCGTCAGCAGCCTGGATGAGGCGCTGCAGCACGGTTTCGACGTCATCGCCCACATATCCTGCCTCGGTGAGCGTGGTGGCGTCCGCTATGACGAACGGCACGTTCATCACATGGGCCAGCGTCTGCGCGAGATATGTTTTGCCCACGCCGGTCGGCCCGAGTAGCAGGATGTTCGATTTCGCCACTTGCACGCCCTCGAACGAATCGTCATGTCCATGCATCCGTTCCTTGCCGATTCGCGACGACTCGCGCATTTCCATGTTGACGCGCTTGTAATGGTTGTACACCGCCACTGAAAGTGTCTTTTTGGCGGACTCCTGGCCTATGACGTGATTGTCGAGGTAGGCGCTGATCTGTGCCGGCTTGGGCAGTTGCAGGATATTGAGCTGGGCGTCCTTGTCCCGTTCCTCGGAAATGATGTCCACGCACAATTCGATGCATTCGTCGCAGATGGCCGCGCCCGAACCGGTGACCAGTTTGCGCACCTGGCTCTCGGACTTGCCGCAGAACGTGCATCTCGGCACCGCATCGTTGTAGCTGACCACGCGTCCCATTCGCAACCTCTTCGTTTCACATATCTGCCGTTTAGAAAACACAATACCCCTGCCGCGACCCGGCAGGGGTATTGCATTTGTGAAGATATCATTCCACCGCAGGCTCAGCTGCGATGTTCCAGCACCTCGTCAACGATGCCGTATTCCTTGGCCTCCTGGGCCGTCAGGAACGTGTCCACTTCGATGTCCTTGCGGATCTTCTCGATGTCACGACCGGTATGCTTGGCCAGCGTGTTCTCCAGCCATTCACGCATACGCAGCATCTCCTTGGCCTGGATTTCAATCTCCGTGGCCTTGCCGAAGCCCTGGTCGATGGCCGGCTGGTGGATGAGCACGCGGGCGTTCGGCAGCATCAGGCGCTTGCCCTTGGTGCTCTGGTCAATGTGCAGGGTCTCCGCCACCGTCAGGCGCAGGCCGCGCAGGGCGGCAACGTGAGCATGGAGTACCTTTCCATGGGCATGAGCGCCGATTTTGCAGACGCTATTTTGGAAGGGGCAAATCTGGTCCGCGTCGGGACCGCACTGTTCGGCGCGCGGAGCTATCCTGCACAGTAGCTTTATATAATATGTATTATAAAGGGAAAACGGCACCGGGATATTCAAATCCCGGCGCCGTTTTCCAAATTCCCAGAAACAGATCCTCCCTCTGCGTCAGCGCCCCGGCGGGCGGCGGCGCGGCGGACGCGGACGGGCAACGTCATGTTCGGCCCGCTCCCCCACATACACACAGGCATATACTGCCAGCGTGATGGGCACTGCTACCACGAACACCGCTTTGAAGATCGTATCCCAGATAGTCATCCCGCACTCCCCCTCCGTCCCGCTCATGCTCCTGCGGCCGGATACGCTGCCTGAGCCCTTTATAACTTATATGGACATCTTTGCCGCGGATATTCATTGAAAAAGGCGTACGAGGTGGAAAGTTCTTCCTTGTGCAGAACGGCGGCTGCCAGACAGGATTTTGTCACACCGCTCCTCTTTACATCCGCCGCAGGGCAAAGTATGATAGATGCGGAGACCGCATTCGTGCGTTAAGAAAGGAGCCGGCAATGAAACACGAGCCGTCGTCTGATTTGCTGCAGTTTCTGCGCAGCAAAAACATCCTGCCAAACGGTTACTTTTCCCTTGAGGAGCCGGACGGAACGTATACCTTTTACAGCGTATCCCGTTCCGGCGTGCTGTACACACTGGATCTGGAGCCGGCGGCTTTAAGTGCGGATGACGTTTGGGAAAAGCTGGACCGTATTCAAAAAATCTCCCGGGAGGTTTTCGAACAGGCACAGGAGTCGCTTTGGGACGCACGGAGGCTGGCGCGCGGCCTGCCCACCAGCCGGGAGCTGAAGCCGGTTGCGGAACAGTTTTACAAGGACTACACACAGCATTATGCGGAAGGCCGCTGGAAAACCGCCGCCCGGTATGACGAGGAAACGATCCGGCACATTCTGAATATCGTCTGTTCGAATCTGCAAGGGGGCGGCAAAAATCAGCAGGCCGCTTGGGACAGAATGTTCCGGGACCTTGTCCAGGCAAAGGTGTTTCGAACCCAACGCGATATTTAAAAAATAAAAAGCGCAAAAGTATTGACAACGGCGTTATTATTGGATATACTAGACAAGCACCTTAAAGAGGCGCAGACAATTTATATCGCGGGGTGGAGCAGTCCGGTAGCTCGTCGGGCTCATAACCCGAAGGTCGTCAGTTCAAATCTGGCCCCCGCAACCATCTATGATTACGCCGTCAGCTTCGTTGCTGGCGGCGTAGTTCGTTTTTACTTCCTTCATAAACGGCACATCAGCATTCCCTTTGGCCCAATCAGCCGTGGAACGGATGCCAATGAGGTCTTCGTATACGTCCACACTAAAAATATATTTGCACAGCGGCTCCTTGGTGCAGTCCGGGTTTTCCTGTAAGGCACGAATGTCCTTAGACAGTTCCCCTGTCCGCTGCGCCCGTGTCACTTCTGCCTGCGGTCCCTTAAGCCATGGGCGCAGCCCGTGGCCGATTTATGGTCTGCCGTATTGGTTTCCGCCCTTTATCTTGCAACGGTCCAAAGAATGTCAAGAGAGGAACGGTATCATGAAAGGCGCCCGAGCCGCTGGCGCTGGAGCTCATCCTTCACGCCACCGCGGACAGGGAGCTTGCCTGAAAAGACAGGAGCTGAGCTGACCGCAAGGCATCGAACATACCACACACCGTATCCAGGGAGGCTATATGCTGAAAATATTTTTGTGTGAACCCATCCATCCCCGCGCGCTGGCGCTGCTTAAAACCAGGGCTGAGGTTTTTTCGGACCCCGCCTGTCTGGGCCGGGCCGACGCAGCCATCAGCCGAAACCTGCGCATGGACGCAGCTTTTCTGGAGCAGTGCCCGGCTTTGAAGGTCATCGGCATACACGGCACGGGCACGGACAGAGTGGACCTGGCTGCGGCAGCGCAGCGCGGTGTGCGCGTGGTATATGCCCCGGGCGAAAACGCGCAGTCTGTGGCGGAGCTTATCGTAGGACTGACCCTCGCTCTGGCGCGGCGGGTATATCTGGCGGACCGCATGCTGCAAACCGGCGAAGCTGCACGGCAAAACGCTGGGCCTTGTGGGCGGGGGCAGCATCGCCCGACGTGCCGCAGAGATGTTCCGCCGTGCGTTCGGCATGAGCATTGTAGGGTATTCGCCTTCTCTGACAGAGGAACGCGCGGCATGCCTGGGTATAGCCCGCTGCACTTGTGTACGCGAGGTATTTGCCCGGGCGGACGTTGTGAGCATCGGCGTACCCCTCACGCCTCAGACGCGCGGGCTTGTAGGTACGGCGGAGCTTGCCGCGGCAAAGCCCGGCGCGCTGCTCGTCAATACGGCGCGGGGCGGCGTGGTGGACGAGGATGCATTGTACCGCGCTCTGACGCAGGGCCCTCTGGGAGCTGCCGCCTGCGATGTGCTCGCCCACGAGCCGCCCGCGCCCGGCCTGCCGCTGCTGCGTTTGCCCAACTTTCTGGCGACGCCGCATCTCGGTGCAGCCACGGACGAAGCGCTGCTGCGTGTTGGCATGTGCGTTGTGGAGCAGATCTTCACCGTGCTGGACGGCAAAACGCCCGCTCATGAATGCATCGGCACAACAGACCGGACGGATGTAGAATCAGAACACAAATGAAAAAACGGATTTGATGATAACGCGGGATTTATTGAGAAATAAGAGTGGAGGGAAGAATTTGAATCTGATCCGAATCGGCATAGAAGATGCTCGCAAATTGTGGCAAATGCAGACAGAAGCATTTCAGGATTTATATAAAAAGTACCAGGACACGGAAAACAGCCCTGCGGCTGAAAATATTGATAAAACCATTATGAGGTTGCAGCAGCCCTTCACCTATTACTATTTTATTCAGGAATTCGATGAAAACGTCGGCGCAGTACGGGTCGTTGACAAAGGAGAAAAAGACACAGCTAAAAGAATATCTCCTATTTTTGTGCTTCCTCAATATCAACGGCTCGGCATTGCACAAAAAGCCATCCGTATGGTTGAAGCTCTGCATGGCAGTTCAAATTGGGAATTAAGTACGATTTTACAAGAAAAGGTGAATTGCCGTCTTTACGAAAAAATGGGTTACCGTCAGACGGGAAAAACAGAAGTTATTACCGATAAAATGACGCTGGTATTTTACAAAAAGGACTGAGCTGCAAAAGACAGCTGAAAGCCCAAGCCTTAAGGGGATGGTCCTAAAACGGAAATCGCCGTCGTGCGGAGCGCCACGTTTTCGGCGCCGCCCTTCGCAGGGAGGCCGCAGCGCGCCCGACACGCGCTGGCACGCTGCCTGCGCCCTCCCCGTTGCGGCCTTTGCTTTCCCGTCTTTTTCCAACAATATGAATCGGGGCGCCCTCCGCAAGGAAGGCGCCCCGATTCATACTTTTTGTGTCGTCTTGACAAATACGGCAGCGTCAATGACCAC
>OQWD01000457.1_pt1 | contig 15857 bp, 18 predicted proteins | sample 1691631 | NCBI WGS metagenome assembly OQWD01 (sample SAMN03418283, study PRJEB22391) | human gut metagenome | biome: human-gut; feature: organic feature; material: feces | host: Homo sapiens | place: Italy | collected 2013-04 | reverse complement strand
CAGGCAAATCATTCGCCTGCTGGAACGCCGTGGATTGCTCATCCGCCAAACGGGGTCCCGCCAGTACCTGATGACTTCCGGCAGGACGGTCGGCGTGATGGCCCGGCAGTCGACCGCCCGGATCAGAAGATCATGAGCCGCCTTGTCGGTCAGTCTCTGTCTTTTGTAGGCGGAGATTCGTTCGTCTTCGCGGTGGAATTGCTCTCCCAGCCTTCCGACGGCGCGGGAGGTCATGAAGCGCAGATCCCGCACAGCGAACCTCGTATGCTTCCGGGAGAGTTTCACTTCTCCGGTGAAGGCAAGATTGTCGCAGACGAAGACGCGCGTTCCCATGACCAGGGAGGCCGGGAAGGTTTTGTCATGGGAGTTGCGAATGCCGACGATCCACGAGTAGTCGCCGGGGCCATCGTCAGGGCGCAGGATTTGGAGTACGCCAAAATACCGCTTTCCTTCATGGCTGAGGGCATGAGTAGTTTCCCCGATCCCGAAGCCGTGGGCGGCAAACTGGGATTCCACTTCCTTCAGCAGAAAGTCGTGGGGAATCGGGAACCATGATTCCGTACAGGACGGGGTTTCCACACGGGACAGGGTTCTCCTGTCGACGACTTCGGCCCCGCAATGGAGGAGAAGTCCTTTACGGAATACGGTAGGAGGAACTACCGGAGCCGCTGCCGGTTCCGGCATGATGTTTCTCCTCTGGTGGTGGGCTGCCTGTCTGGTATCTTCCAAAGGCAGGATGTGCCGGGCTGTCGCCGGACGGTAAGGTAATGCAATGATATTGTTCATATTGATAATGAATATGGGTTGAAACGAAAACACCCGCTTCCCGGTGAAGGGGAAACGGGTGTAGAGGAATGAAGGCAGAAGCTAAATGCCTGCCTTCAGATCTATATAACGGTCTGCCGGCAGGAATTGCCGTCATCAAGATTTTGTATCAAAAGCACACGCTTTGTGACTGCTTGTGTGTACTTTTGTTCCTATTGGCATCAGATCACACTTCCGGATCACGGTGGAATATTTGTTTCAAAAGAACGTCAAAATCATAGAATGATCGCGTAAATATACGTTTTGTGTATATCTACGCGATCAAATAACGAAATGGAAGGATTGTCCGTCAGATCCCGGATACAGGAACAGGCAATGCTAAAGGTATTTTTGACTGTCGAGTCAGGGCGACAGCAACTCTCCATACGGTTGTCCGGCCTCCAGGTTTTCAGATAGGCCACTTCTTATAGCGGAGCCGATCCAACAGATCTTTGAGACGAAACTGCTTTCAAGAAGACGAAGGTAAAATTTCATCGAAGGGTATTGTAACGCGTCCTGTAGGAGAGCATGTAGGCCCGTTTGGCCGAGGGGGAAAGAAACGATCGATTCACCATGGACTTCACTTCTTCTCTGGATTTCATCAAATGGTCGATGACTCTCTTAACACGCTTGGGTTGCATTCCCAGCTGCCGTCCGAATTCTTCAAACAAGCTTCGATTCGTATGCGTGGATGCGCCCCGAAACAAGCCGCCTGACAGAGCGAAGTCGCTGTCCTGAATGTGCAGGCTTGTGTTGAGGAGATCATAGGCGGGAGACAAGGTCACATCTCCCTGAGGAGTTTCCAGCACGGAGAAATTCTTCAAATGCGCGTCGCCGTTGGAAAACAGGTAATTGAACAACACCAGACGGAAGAAGCGTTCCATTTCAATTCTCCACGCGGGAACATAACGCCGGATGAGTTCCCCCATTTCCAGATAGGAGTAATCATATTTAAAGTTGGAGCCGCCTTGGGCGGATGTTTTCCCGGCCAGTGAGGCGAAGTCTTCCTTGCGTAGTTTGACGCTTTCCGGATTGATGTCAAATCGCCTGGTGATATAGGCCGGTTCTCCCGTACGGAAAAAGCATAGTCCGTTTGGAGCCGTTGAAATGCCGAATAGTTGAGCGGCAATTTGCATGGTCACGTGTTCATTGGCCGGCATGTCGGAAGCCCGGGTGAGACGTGATGAGATGGGCTTCAGAAGATGCGTTCCCTGTTCCCCTGCCCTGGTCAGACGGATTGTTCCCCGGTCAACAAGAACAGAGAGTTTTTCCTGAACCCCTGAGATGGAAATATGCTCTCGGTTTTCCAGAAACTCTTCCGGCTCGCCATGAAGGTCGGGGGCGTCATAGGGAAGAATCGGAGACACCTTTTTACCGTCGAACAGCTTCCGCAATCCACCAGGGCTATAGGAGGTGAATCCGGAAACCAAAGTGGAGGGGCAACGGTCAATGTTCATCATGAATATAGGGCTGTACCGTTAATGCTCCAATCGTATCGCCATGACCTGTTGCAAGGAGCAAGCCGAAATGATCCTTTTCATCCAGATGGAAATGACGGCACTGGATTTCCTTATTGACGCCTTCCGAGATCATGTTGAAGAAAACGGGGAATAGATGAGGGGAACGATACTCTTCGGAAGTTTTCGGCATCGTCAGGCTGACGGGAGGAAGATCTTCTTTCATCAGGTAGGCTTCCAGATACCGGAATACATAGCTGGAAGGGGATTCCTCCGTCAACGTTCCGGCAGGTATATTGCGCAATAACACAAGGGCTTTTCTCATGATTCAGGCCCTTTCATCACATCGGTTCTTTTAGGGCTTAACGACATTTCAAGCCCCAGTACATCGAACAGTTCCATCAGGATTCTGAATGTCGGGTTGGCCTGCCCAAGTTCGATTTTATTGAGCGTATTGATTCCTATGCCGGAAAGTTCGGCCAAATCCTTCAGGGTAATGCCCAGTACCCGGCGTCGTTCTCGAATGTATGTTCCGATATCAACCAAATTCACAATACAATGTGAAATATCATATTTTGAATGCCATGTCTACTCTGTTTTCTTGTAAAATCACAATATGATGTGATTTTTATGAATGAGAGATATCTGCCATGGAGCAAGCGCGTGCTTTGCGGAGAAGTGTTTCGATAATCAAATCACAGGTATTCCTGGCTCCGGAAGCCTTGGATACAGCAGATAAAAAAAGCCCCTTTGCCGGCGCCCTCCCTGGAAAGGCTCCGGCAAAGGGGACACATGAATGTTTACCGTATTCCAGCTACAGCTCCCGCCTGGCGCCGGGCATAGCTGCCGGAGGAGGAATTTTTGCGTGATGTTCCTCCGGATGTTTCCATCAGTTCGTTGATCAGGGTAGACGCTTCCAACTTGTTCAGCTGAGAGACGCCCCTGTTGAAACAGAGTACAGCCAGATCATGGAGTGCGGAATCGTCCATCCCGTTTTTGCGTGCCAGCGATAGAATGACTTGCCGTTGTTTTTCCGAACAACTCCATGCCGGTTCTCCGGGGTGAGATGTCTGGGGATTCGAAGAGAGAGGCTCAGGCAGCCGTGAAACCTGCCTCATGGCAGGAAGCGGAGCCGCCCCCCGAAAGATTACAACGGGAGCCGGATCTGGGCATCTACGGCGGACTGGAGCGAGCTGTAGAGACGTTCTGCGGCAAAATCGAGTTCTGATGTGTTTCCGATCTCCGTTTCGATGGAGACTTCGAACTGATGGGAGGAATACCCCGGCAGGCCGAGGCGTTTGCTGTAGTTGGCGATGAGTTTGATAGCCATGATGATTTAATATGTTGATGGTTGATGATGAAAAGGCCTCTGCAAGCAAAGGCATGCAGAGGCCGGGAAATGGCGGATACTTGCCCCGCTCATCTTCATATAACACCATCGTCATCTTAATTGAGGGAGGAAGGGACGGATGATTCCGCTCAAATACCTCATTTACAGCAGAAGACAGGCTTCCGTTGTAATCTTGCGGGGGGCGGCTCCGCCCCCGCTCGCTGGCTCTCTTTTTTCTTTTTCGCTTTCGCTCAAAGAAAAAAGGATCCGCTCGACGACGCAAGATTTAACACGGAAGCTTACCTTCCGCCTCACCTTAGGCACGCCTTTGACAGTCGTGCCTAAGGTGGTCCTCCCTTTAATTAAAAAAATGATAATTTTTTCTCGTTTCTACCAAGGCATGATATCTTCCGGCATGTCTTTTGACGTATCCTTTTCTCTCCATTCTTCGCATGAAATTGACCGTTTCCACACCAAGGCTTCGAATGGGCCATCCCTCCGGCATAATAAGAGCTTTCAAGGATTCTTCTTTTATTTGGCTTGCTCTCAGCTGGAGTTCACTATCCAAGGCTTGAGACCACAAACTCAGTTTACGATCCCTATCAAGAACGGCAAACCACCATAGGGCTATGGTATCGGGAGAAGGCAATGGTTTGCTTAAACTATTCACCATTTTCTCTATTCGTCCCCGGGAATACTTAATGACGCGATCAATAAGGCGGCACAGGCCATCAAGACTGCTGCACATCCGTTTTTTGCACACATCTTTAGGGAAATCTGCAACGAGCCCTTTGCCATTGCATCTTAACTCAAATTTGCGGATGTCTTCTGTCTTGGCGTAGCAGACGAGTTCCATCTCTTTGCGAAGGTAACCATGGCAGGATACGAGGTTTTCCTGATCGCCCTTTCCACAATCAATGGCGCCTGCCCGCTCTCCGTGTGTTCTAAACCTGTTCTCTTTGAAATACTTCTCAAAAAATGACTTCATCTGATTGACGATGAATGGAGCATTCCCTGCGGAAAGATAATGGTAGCAGACTTCCATCTTTGAAAGCGTAACAACGCCCCCGTTGTCCCAAATACAGCCCACAGGATATTTTTCTAGCTGGGTTTGGAAGTAAGCGCGCTTGATATCCTCCCATTCCATATCAATCACAGCATTCAGCATCTTTTTGAGGCTGGCAGTGCGTTGTGCAGCAGTAATGGGTTTTGCTAACCAGTTAGCAGATTTCTGATCGGCAATGACGGGATTACTAAAATAAATTCGAGAGGACTGCTCTTGATCCGTCTGTTGAACGGCGGTTTCATCTATCATCCAGGGATGATTACTTAATGTTCTCAGAAGGTTTGCTGTGATATACATGGTTATGAGGATACTTTCCTCTTTCTGGCTGATGACAAGATCCACATGGGAAAGAGGTGGAGGGACCTCCCTTGATGAAGGAAATGGCCAGAGGGGGGCGAATTGTCCAGGCAATGAACAATGATTGATGGGAGTCTTCCGAGGCCTATGCCCTCCTTGAAAAGGGGCAGGTAGATAGAGGGTTCGCTTCCTGGTCGACAATTTTAGTTCATTCTCCCGGGTGGTCTTTTGGTGAACGTTATGCAGCAGGCTCTTCCCCAAAGCATGATTTGAAGGATTGCCCTCCAGATGTCTGATGAACCCATGTAGATCGGTTATACCATGCAGAACTGTCTTGACGGTTAGAACGATTTTATCAGGCAGGGCTTTTTCTTGAGAAGGAAGTAGACATCCCCAAAAGAAGGTATCCCAAGTGCATGGGGTGTGAGAAGGGGCAACTTGGAATGGTTGCTCAGTTTGGTATGTATTTTCTAGTTCACAGAGAGCCTTTGTCTTGAGCTTCCGGATGGATCTGCATCTCCGAACCATACCGAAGAGGGATGGGTGACCTCGCTGTTTCAAACGCTGTTCCGTTGCGTGAACGTCTACAAAGCGACTTTTCCCGATACTCAGGACACATAAAAGCTCCTTTTTATCCATGTTGTAGACTGTTCTGCGGCACGGGATAGCAGAAGGAGGGAACAAGGAAGAAAAAAGGGACAATTTGACAAGGGTTGTTTTCCCGAATTCATATTGGAAACCCTTCTGCAGGGCCTGCACTTCCAAGCATGCCTTCAATGCCGTTAGGTCTATAACCCTTTCTCCATTTATTCTTTTGCAGGGAACAGCTCCTTCTTTGATCCATGAATAGATGAGTACCCGGGATGGTGTAGAGCCTGATGAAAAAATCTCGTTATTATCTACGAATTCTTTGACTCGACAGTATTGAGATTCCGATATGGAGGATGCATGTGCTGACCGCATCCTTCCGGAATTTACTCAAACTGCGAATAATTTAATCAACTATCGGACATGGGATTTCCTTCTCTGATTTTCAGTCACAAGAAACTTACAATGAATATGCCAAATATCGAGCACGTCCTATATCCGCAGTACATGAGAAACGGATGCAGAGAGGACATGGTTCCTACATGTCGACTTTTAAAAACTCAATGGTTCATTTTCCGAAAAATGAAATCCATTTTTACGAAGTCGGAAACCAGCCGAATCCCCAACGAGCCAAGAGCTGTGCCAACGCGGTATTGGATGAACATCTGGCTCCTCCTTCCTGCAGCCTGGAAGAAAGAAGCAAGATTCGGGAGGAAGAGTCATTACCCGCAGGCATGAACAGTTCCAGCCATTTTTCACGTATATCCCAGCGGGTGAAATTTTTGAACCCTTTTTCCACGCACAGCGCGATCAAAACAAGTTTGAGTGCACGCCAGGTATTGATTCCATGGGGGGGGTTCTTCCGGCAGGATCGCATCCATGGCAAGAATTCTGTCTGCTTCTTTGGATATTTCGGCGGAGGTGATATCCAACGTCCAACCCAAGGTGTCTCCGCCGTCCAATGGAGATTCATTTTCAAAATCTTCAACGGGCGTTTCCAAAAACTTTGCGGCCTTTTTCAAGGGTAACGCTTTCAACATGTTGGCAGCTCTGCGGAGTTTTTTTATCAACTGTTCGCATTCCTGTGGTGTTTTAACGATGGATTGGGCATACACCTTTTCACTTCTCAATACTTTTTCATCATCAAGAGAATAGTTCGAGTCGAAAAGAGGGAGTGATTCGAGCCTCATACTTTCGACACAATACGATTCCCAGGGCAGAGAGTAATAAAGATCCAGATACTCTTCCGAGAAATCTCCGTATTCATCAATGACGCCAGCATCCTTGATTTTTGAGGTCAGGAGCTGCCTGGGAAAAAGAGCCTGTCTGTATTGGAAGGAAGATGTGTGGATCTCAATGCGAATGGGGGTATTTTGGGAATACTTCAACGCACACAGATACCCTCCTTTTTCTCTGAGGTCTTTTTCAATTTCTTTAAGAAGCGTTCCTCCTCTCTGATTTTTCCTCACAGATGCCCCCAGATTGGTTTTTGAGTCTGCCAGGATTTCTCTCCTGCTCCTTATAAGGCGATTTCTGGCGGAAGATATCCGCTTTTGTTTTCCCTGTGGCGTTTCGATAGAGACAGTCTCCGAATACTCCCAATATTCGGATTGGAGGGAAGGTAAATGAGTTCGACCTTGAGTAGTCATGATTATAGGGGGATTTAGATTAAGATGAGGCCTTCCCTCAGGCAAGGAACAAAATGGAAGCTTAATATTTGATTATTATTTATCAACGTATTACGAGCAAAATTCAATCTATTCCTCGGTAGTTCGATAGTTGTCAGGAAGTCCGGCTCTATGGGTAAATTCCTGTGGGATGCATTCAAAACAAGCATCTTCCATACAAGTACCTCAATACTGCCGCATCGGTCAATTCATGACAGGCTCCGGCATTTTCTTTCCGGGATCATCCCCATCCAGGGGAACTATCCATGCCTGGATTGAAGACAGATGTCTTCCTGTAAAACGGATAGGCAAGACGAACTACATAGATATGAAAGCTTTGTCTCAACGATTGGCACGGCAAGCTCTCGGAAACGGGTTCCGATACGTCATGGAAGAAACCGAGCTTGTCAAATTGTCTCTTTTCCCTAAAGGGACCGATTTGTTCGAAAGTTCGTCCTGCCCCTGTCGCAGAACCGTCTACAACTGGGAAAAGAACGGCATGCTTTGCATCCTGTGCCTTGGAAGCAGCCGGTTTGTCGACCTCAGGGCAACGAGGGAGCGCTTGCAAAGGGAACATTCATCCTCTCATTGACATAGTTGCCGTTGCCCCCTTTTTAATCATTCACTCAAAAACTTTAGAGCTCGAATTTACTCTATAGGTAGAATTTACTGACGCAGTGAATTTTGAATATAGAGTAAATTTATGTTGTGCATACAAAGCAGATCAAGTAGAAAAGTCCTATGGAGTCAAGGCAGGAAGCATCCCTTATTTCTACAGAAAATGAATTGCGTGAGGCATTCGCAAAGCTTCACGATACATGGGACTTTCCGCGACTGTCCATTGAGCCAACCAGAGTGGTTCTTGATTTTGAGGAATATGATGATGCCGGGAGGCCGCAGGAATACATTGAACTGCCGACGGTTTACAGGCTGATGCCGCCTCAAAATCTGGATTCCTTTAGGGATCAATTACTCGTTCTTCCCTGTATTCCAGCGGGGCCGTTCGTTAAAAAAGCCTTGGAAGCTCATGTTGCCGTTGCTGATCCCAATGGAGCGTTTTATTACAAAAAAGGGAAAGTTTATTTTGGCAATACTGGAAGCCCCTTGAAACGATTTCGATTCAACAAAGGCGCCAAAGACCTGTTCTCCGGTAAAAGCGAACGCATTGTCCGGGCTCTTCTTTTCAATGTTTCCAAAAAATGGAGCCAAAAGGATTTGGCCGAATCAACAAGAACAAGTACAGCCTTGGTGAATAAAGTCATCAAGGGGCTGGAAGATAGGCAATTTATTGATCGTCATCCTTATCGGCAAGTTTCTCTTCTTCATGAACGGGAGTTGTTGGACATATGGCATGAAAAGCGCGCTCATCAGAGAGTTGTCCGGTATTCCATTGTAGGAATCGGTATTGCCGAACTGGCTGATATGTTGCTCCAGTGGGCGGAGAAGAACGGAGCCAGGGTAGGATTTACACAATGGGTTGGAGCCTGGCAACGCGCCTCTTTTACGGAACCAGTCATTTGTAGTGCCTATGTGTCTCGTATTCCGGATTTGTCTGAATTGTCTCCGGGGTTGGTGGGAAGAAGAGTGGAACAAGGGGGAAATCTGCTCTTGTTCTATTCTGAAGATCAGGATGTCCTGCGTCAACTCCAACGTTCCCGTCATGTCCCGCTGGTTTCGGATGCGCAAATTTATATCGATTTGAAGGGACAGGGGCTGAGGAGTGAAGAAGCCCTGGAGGCCCTTGAACAATGTCCGGATTTTTGCAGGAATCATGAAATTTAATCATTATACCAGCTACAGCGAAGTTATTACGAATCATGCGGGAAAGGTACTTGCCTCCCTGTGGGGAGCCTTGGAAAACTATCGTCATGGCATGGTTTTAATAGGGGGCCTGGTGCCCAGGTTCATCTGTTCCGGCAATATGAATACCACTCTCTTGAGGCCGGTGACTCTTGATGTGGATTTGGGAATCAGTGTTGCTGTAGACGGGGACATGTCACCTATCGATTGGAAATTGAGAGCATTGGGGTACCGGGAAGATCAGAAGGAAGGAGGACGTTTTATAGCAGATATAGATGGCATTCGTATCCCTATTGACTTTCTCACAGAACACGTCCACCCCACCAGTTCGATAGAAATAGCCGGAATCAGAGCCAGTAATTTGCTGGGCGTTAAACGGGCTATCGAGTCCTCCCGCAAAATCATGTTTGAAGTTCCGGATGAAGAGGGGGAAGCCATACAGGTTCCTCTGCGTGTTTGTGAAGCAGGAGCTTTCCTGATGCTTAAGTTGCGGGCGTTTCTTCATCGCCGCCAACCCAAGGATGCCTACGACCTGTACTACGTCATGCGTTACTACGATGGGAAACATCAGGATGGCTGGAATATTTTCCAACAGTTTGCATTCGAGAAGAAATCGGGCAATACGGCAACACAGGACGCACTTCAATGTCTGGAAACCTATTTTAGCAGGGAAGAAGACGAAGGTCCCTCCAAAGCTGCCGATTTTGTGGGGACACACGTTTCTTCTGAAATGGCTCTGGAAATTCGTCAAACTCTCGTGACTGCGGCAGAGGCTTTGTTGCGTTGTTAATGAAGCAATTTTCAGTAAAAGAGGTATCGGAAAGAGTTCTTGCGAGTGATTTCTTCTTATCCACTGTCTGGGAATATCTGGTTTGTCAACCTCAGTACGACGAGGGAGCGATTACAAGGGGAGCATTTATCCTCTCATTGACAAAGTTACCGTTGAATATTCTTCACGTTCGTCATCAATTTTAGCGATTTTTGCACACTTGTTTCATTTTGAGCTGATTTTTCCTGCAATTCTCGCTAACTTTTCTCTATTCGATCACATGGCTTCTTTTCTGTCCAAATAGTTTGAGACTGTCCCTGTCAATACACATACCCTTAAGTCTGCGCTTAAGGAGTACAAGGCTCCCATGGTCAAAATATCCCTCCTGCAGAGAGAAGGCGTCATTCTCAATCTTCGCCGGGAGATTTACCTGTGTCTTCCTGAAGAAGGGGAGGGCACTTATTCTCGTGAACTTGTCGCGAACCATCTTCTTCATTCCTCCTATGTTTCTTATGAAACGGTATTATCCAGGGCAGGAGTGATACCGGAACGGGTGGCTCTTCTCAAGTCCTCCTGCATGAAGCGGAGCAAGGTGTTTGACAATGCGACAGGTCGTTACGAGTACACATTCAGGCGCCCGAGGCTTATTTTCCGATTGGCCTGACCCGGCAAAAGACGGAAGAAGGGTATTTCTACCTGACAGCGACTCCCGAAAAAGCTTTGTGCGATTTGATTGTCTCTTCATCCAATCTTCACATTCAGTCGATGAAGACCATGCGGTCTTATTTGAATGAGTACCTGAGAGCTGACTGGGACATGATCACCGGGATGGATATCTCCATTATCCGGGCATGTGCCGAAAAGACGAACAAGAAAAAGAACTAATTGAATTTTCTGGAAAGGACGATGTCATGCCTTTCATCAAAGATCAGAACACGCTTAATATCTGGTCGACAGAGTACTTCCTGCAATTAGCGGACATGGTGAAGTTGTCCTAGGAAAATACTCAACCTCATTCGACCAACAAAACCCTTCTTGCATTCGCTTGATTTACTCCATATTCGGAAATTTACTAATGCAGTGAATTCTGAATATAGAGTAAATTTCCAATCTCTTAAAAAGACATAAGAGGGCAGATTTTACACCTGCGAAAAGGCATTCAAAAAGGGCTTGCTTCTGCACGTTTGGTAGCCTATTGGTAGCCGAGAGGAGTTAAAAAACGTTTATTATTGATAATCAATAGTAATGCATAGGACTAAGGATCTAGTGGTGATAAACCGTAGGGGTTCGAGTCCCCTCCCGAGCACCATCCTCTTTCATACCGCAAGTTGCTGGTTTCCAGCTCTTGCGGTTTTCGTTTGCCGCCGGCGGGAAAATAAGCCGCAACACATTTTTTATCAACAGGGGAGGGCATGCGCTATAAAAAGAAAGGCATTTTCCCACTTCCGGCCCCCCCCGAACTCTTACTTGCCGGAAACAATCCGGACGTAATCAGTAAAGGATTGGCCCTTACGGCATCCGTTAAAAACCCTCCGCCATCAGGGCCACGGCTTCTTCACGGCTCGGCATGGAACGGATGGCTCCCTTGCGTGTCGTCACAATGGAAGCGGCGGCATTGGCGAACAAAAGCATGTCCGCCAACTGGCCTTCCGTCAGGTTTTCCAGCCCGGTTTCCAGAATCCGGTCCAGGCAGCATCCCAAAAAGGCGTCTCCGGCTCCTGTTGTGTCAATAGTCTTGACGTTCAAGTACGTAGGCTGGTGAATAAGTTTGCTTTCATAGGCAGCCCAGCTTCCTTTTCTGCCCCCCGTCACCAGAATAAGGCGCAAATTGTCGAACTCCCTCTGCAAAATCCTCAATCCTTCTTCCATGGTGGCGCAGCCGGTGAGGAAGAGAAGTTCCTCCATTTCTATTTTCATGACGCTGCATGCGCCGCATCCGTAGAGCATTTGTTCCCGGGCCAGTTCCATATCAGGCCACAGGGGCGGACGGAGATTGGGGTCAAAAGAGATGAGTGCTCCTTTTTTCCGCGCATGGCTGACGGCATGCCGGGTAGCCCTCCGAACATCATCATGCGTCATGGAAATCGTCCCGAAATGGAAGACGCGCGCGTGCTCCACCAATTCAAGGGCCACTTCTCCCGCAGTCAGCTTCATATCGGCGCCGGGATTACGGTAAAAGGAAAATTCACGGTCTCCGTGTTCGTCAATCTGAACGAAAGCCAACGTCGTATTGACTTCCCGGGATGAGACGAGCCCTGAATCTCCGATGCCTTCTTCCTGAAGCGTGCGGCGAAGCATTTTCCCGAACATGTCGTGGCCCACTTTGCCAATAAAGGAGGTTTTGCGCCCGAGCCTGGACAGCATGGACAGGACGTTGCAGGGCGCTCCGCCCGGATTGGCCTGATAAACGGGCAGTTCCCGGTCATTTATTCCGCAGGGAGTGAAGTCTATCAGCAATTCTCCGAGAGCTACGACGTCATACATGCTTTTGCAAATGTTGAAAGTGAACCTTCCGGCGAAATATAAACCGGGAGAGATAAAGAAGCATAGAACGCGACGGCCTTGCGGGAAAAGGAAAAAGAGATTCATTCCAGTCATGGCGGAAAAGGAATTTCCCCTTTTATCCCGCCCTGCAGAAACCTCGAAGGTTGATGGAGCATCCGGATGTGAACAAGTATGGCATATATCCCTAACGCCCTCCACTCAGGAAATGCCCATCAAGATGAGACGGCAAAAACAGTGCTGCGCGAGGCACGCGCGGAACGCAGGAGAGAGTGTCCCCAACGGGGCAAATGCCCCCTTACGGGCATTTATGGGCGCGACTTCTTCTGCTCCCTCCCATTCCTCCGCAACAAACACGCATTTTCAAGGCATTTCAAGCTTCTTTAAGAGAATTCAACCCTTTTCAAGCATGTGTGATGGTCACAGTATTCCGCATTTTTCTTCATGATTCCCTTCCCATCCTGTAATATGCGCCCATGCAAGAAAAAAGCAGCGGCTTTCAATGGCCCGCACAGTGGACCCCCGATATTCTCGCCACGTTAATGTTCGTGGTGCAGAAAGGAAGGATTCTCCTGATACGCAAAAAGAGGGGAATCGGTGCGGGCAAGGTGAACGGCCCCGGCGGAAAGTTTGAACCGGGGGAAACGGCCCTGCAATGCGTTTTGCGGGAAGTTCGGGAAGAGCTTCACATTGATATTGAGGATGCCCGGGAAATGGGCGTGCTGAATTTTTCCTTTGCCTGCGGCACCATTCCGGAAATCCGCTGCCACGTGTTTATGGCGACGTCTTTTACAGGCACTCCCACGGAAACCCCCGAGGCGGAGCCCTTCTGGTGTCCGGTGGACGGGATTCCCTATGACCTCATGTGGCAGGATGACCGGTTCTGGCTGCCCGCCATGCTGGACGGGAAACGGTTTGAGGCGTTTTTCACGTTTGAGGGGGACCGAATGCTGGAATTTTCCCTGAAAGCAGAGGATTAAATCGCCAAGAAACCCGAGGTTGCGGCCTCCTCCCTTTAAGCCGGATGGGGAACGCCGAACTTTTTTATTCCGCCCTTCCCCCCGGAAGCAGCAGATTCAGAAGGAGGGGGAAACAGCACCGCCCGGCGCTCCAGAAAAGATTCCCTGAAATTCACCTGAAGGTGGGGGGCAAAGAGGGTGCATTTGCCCTTGAAGACCATTCTGAACAGCAGCTAACGTTGAAGGGCCGGCTTCCGAAAAAAATGGACCTTCCCCCTTGTACCGGGATACATCATATTCATCTCCTTCCCTCCAGGTATCCTGAAACGGATCATAGGAATTGCTCCGGACGCCAGCATCGCAGAGATTTCCCCATGGCGTCCAGAAAAAGGAAAGTTCTCCCTGCCGGAAACCAGTTCCGGCTTGAGGTTCATGCGAAGGGCTGGAATTCAGCCAAATCCGCGGCTCCGTAAGAAAACGGGGGGATGGTTGCATAACCGGACCGGTAATGGAGGTTTAAGGGAGCAAATCAGCTCCGGCCTTTATTTTTTCCAAGCGCATCCGAATATCCACTGGTGCATCAAATCCCTTTTCCGTAAACGGGCGTGGGCTTTTCTTTTTGCCCGGTATCCGGGAAATGCTGATTTTTCCGATGTTTTGCCTTCTTTTTCAGGTAATGCGCGGATGCCTGCGCCCTTGCCGCTTTTTTACTTTGCACGGGGAAAGGACGGCTCCCGCCTCCGGGCATCAGGCCGTATTCTTTAAGCTTTTCCTCCCGCCTCCGTTGTGATAATGATGCGGGAGCAACCGTGTGATCCTTGATCGTTCACTTGCTGACTATTTCAATTCATATTCCATTATTCAACATGTATACCCCCGAATTCAAAAACATCCTCACTTCCACCCTGGACGGACTGCGTGCGGAAGGACTTTACAAGGAAGAACGCTTTATCGCCTCCCAGCAGTACTCCCAAGTGACGCTGAAGGACGGACGCTCCGTCATCAACATGTGCGCCAATAATTATCTGGGCCTTGCTAATAATCCGGAAGTGATGGAAGCCGCCAAGAAAGCCATCGACCAGTGGGGTTTCGGCATGGCGTCCGTGCGTTTTATCTGCGGCACGCAGACCCTTCACCGTCAATTGGAAGAACGTCTTACCCAATTTCTCGGCACGGAAGACACGATTCTGTTTCCCTCCTGCTTTGACGCCAACGGCGGGCTGTTTGAAGGCCTCCTGACTGCAGACGACGCTATTATTTCCGATTCCCTGAACCACGCTTCCATTATTGACGGCGTGCGCCTCTGCAAAGCCAAGCGCTTCCGTTATGCCAACAACGACATGGCAGACCTGGAAGCCAAGCTCCAGGAAGCGGACGCCGCCGGAGCGCGCGTGAAGTTGATTTCCACGGACGGCGTCTTTTCCATGGACGGCATCATTGCTCAGCTGGACAAGATTCACGAGCTGGCAGCCAAGTACAATGCCATTGTCCACTTTGACGACTGCCACGCCACGGGCTTCCTGGGCGAAAAGGGCCGCGGCACGCATGAATACCGCGGCCTGTTCGGCCATATAGACATCACCACCGGCACCTTGGGCAAAGCACTGGGAGGCGCTTCCGGCGGCTACGTCTCCGGCCCGAAGGAAGTAGTGGATATCCTGCGCCAGAAGGCGCGCCCGTACCTGTTCTCCAACAGCGTGGCCCCGGCTATCGTAGCCGCTTCCATCAAAGTGCTGGACCTGTTGGAACAGTCCACGGAAGCGCGCGACCGCGTAGAAGCCAATACCAAGTATTTCCGTGACGCCATGACGGGAGCCGGATTCACCATCGGCGGCAAGGACCACCCCATTTCCCCGGTCATGCTGGGGGATGCCGTCCTGTCCCAGAAATTCTCCGCCCAGCTTCTGGACGAAGGAGTGTACGCCGTCGGCTTCTTCTATCCCGTCGTTCCCAAGGGACAGGCCCGCATCCGCACGCAGATTTCTGCGGCCCATACCCGCAAACAGCTGGACAAGGCGATTGAGGCCTTCTGCAAGGTAGGTAAAAACCTGGGCGTTATTTCCTGATTCCCGCGCTTTCCATGGCTTCGGACGCATCCCCCATGCCCGGCGGCACCCTGCCGACGCTGCCCGTCAAGCGGGTGGTGCGTCCCACTCCCTCCATTCCGGACCATGAAGTTGTGCGCCAGATAGGGAGCGGCGCGTACGGAGAAGTATGGCTGGCAAAATCCCTGACCGGGGCGTGGCGCGCCGTCAAAATCGTATGGAGGGAGGATTTTGAAGACGAGCGCTCTTTCAACCGGGAATTTGAGGGCATTCTCCAGTATGAACCCATCGCCCGCAACCATCCGGGGCTGGTCCATATCCTGCATGTAGGGAGGCATGACCAGGATGCCCCGTTTTATTATTACGTCATGGAACTGGGCGACGACGCCCGCACCGGAGTTCATATTACACCGGACGAATATATTCCGCGCACGCTCCAGACGGACAAGAAGTTTTCCGGCAACAAGCCTCTTCCCCTGGATTACTGCCTGGAGGTAGGCAGCCAGCTGGCCCACGCCCTGCTGTACCTGCACAGCAAGAACCTGACGCACCGGGACACCAGCTCCTCTGCGG
>OQWD01000440.1_pt1 | contig 16219 bp, 20 predicted proteins | sample 1691631 | NCBI WGS metagenome assembly OQWD01 (sample SAMN03418283, study PRJEB22391) | human gut metagenome | biome: human-gut; feature: organic feature; material: feces | host: Homo sapiens | place: Italy | collected 2013-04 | reverse complement strand
ATATCGTAATATAGTTATTCGGGATGAGAATGGAGCGAATATTGTACAGGCAGCTTCCCAGTGGAGTTATATTGATACTGATACGCTTCGTCCTGTAAGAATTGAGCCTGAAGTAGGAGCAGCATATCCTCTTGCAGAAAAGCTTCCGATGGAATATGCTCCGAGAAAGATCCGGCTGATCGAAGGCATGGAAGAGACAGACAGAAGGGTTGTTCTGCCTTATCAGATTGATTCGAATAACCACATGAATAATGAAGCATATATTGCGCTGGCGTTGGAATATATCGATTCGGATGACATGATCTGTCAGATCAGAAGCGAGTATAAGCGGCAGTTTGTAAAAGATGAATGTATCGTAATAAAGAAAGCAGAAAGAGATGATCTGATACAGTTTGTATTTGCAGATGAAGAAGATCAGACCAGATGTATAGTAGAATTTAAAACAAAGAGAACGGGGAGACAGACAGCATGATCAAGATTGGCGAATGGAACCATTTAGAGGTTGTAAAAGAGAAAGATTTCGGCATTTACCTTGCCGAGAAAAAATACGACGACGAGGAAGTCCTGCTTCCGAAGAAACAGGTACCTGCGGGAACAAGAATGGGAGATCAATTAGATGTATTTATCTATCGTGATTCCGCAGATCGTCTGATCGCAACAACAAATCATCCGATCATAACGATGGGAGAACTTGCAGTATTAAAATGTGTCAATGTGACGGGCATCGGTGCATTTATGGACTGGGGACTGGAAAAAGATATCCTGCTTCCTTTTAAAGAGCAGACAAGCAAGGTAAGGGAAGGTCAGTCGTATCTGGTCCGGATGTATGAGGATCGTTCCAAGCGTTTGTGCGTCAGCATGAAGGTATATGCCTATCTGGAGACACAGTCCCCATATAAGGCAGGGGATTCTGTAAGTGGAACGGTATTTGAATTTAATCAGAATCTGGGAGCATTTGTTGCGGTTGATAATCGTTATTCAGCCCTGATCCCGATGAAGGAGATCCATTCCCGGATCAATGTGGGCGAGACGGTAGGAAGCCCGTGTGGCAAATGTCAGAGAAGACGGCAAACTCAATCTGAGTTTACAGAAGCCGATCCGTGAACAGATCAACAATGACAGCGAGATGGTATACAATATCATCGAAAGCTATGGAGGAACCTTACCATTTAATGACAAGGCAGATAAAGAAGTGATCGAGAAAGAGTTCGGACTCAGCAAGAATGCATTTAAGCGTGCGGTTGGACATCTGTTAAAAGAGGGTAAGATCCGGATCACAGAGAAAAACATTATCATCAAATAATGTATTCGTAAATGAGCAGGAATGTTCAGGAGAAACAAAAAGACAGCTATGCGTGTTATATGGCTGAAAAGTACCAGGAAATGAAAGGATGAAGATGAGTAATTTCAAGGTTGAATTAAAAAAAGTAGTAGACGACAGCTATGAGATCGAGATTGGATATGAGCTGGAACAGAAGCTGATCGATGATCTGAAAGCCGGTCTGGTTGGAAAAATATCCAAATTTGTAGTAGTTACAGACAGCAATGTAAAAGAGCTGTATGCGGACAAGATTTATAAGATGCTTGAAGAAGCAGGATACAAGACAGATCTTATAAGTTTTCCGGCAGGAGAACTGAGCAAGACCAGAGCGACAAAGGAGTATGTAGAAGATACCATGCTTGCAAAGGGATATCGGAGAGATTGCTGCATTATCGCCGTTGGCGGTGGCGTGGTGACAGACCTTGCAGGATTTGTAGCCGGAACCTACGGCAGAGGAATTCCATTTATCAATTATGCAACGACATTACTTGCGGCAGCGGATGCATCTGTGGGAGGAAAGACAGCGGTCGATACACCGCTTGCAACCAATCTGATCGGACTGTTTAATCAGCCGCAGAAGGTATATCTGGATATCGCAACATGGAAGACACTTCCACAGCGACAGTTATCTTCAGGCCTTGCAGAGACGATCAAGCATGCTTGCCTTGCAGACAGGGAATTCTTCGATTATCTGTCAGAGCATATCAAAGATGTGCTTGCAGTAAAGGACGAGGTATGCAGACATATCGCGGAGAAGAACTGCGAGATCAAATATCAGGTCGTTATGAAGGACGAGCGGGAAAGCGGTTTGCGTGAGGTTTTGAACCTTGGACATACGGTTGGAAGAGCCATCGAGACAGTCAGTGATTATAAGCTGTTGCATGGAGAGGCCGTTGCGATCGGTCTGGTTGCAGAGGTGAAGATGGCAGAACATTTTGGCTACTGTACAGCAGAGGATGAAGCAGCTATGGTTGCCATGTTGAAGCAGGCAGATCTTCCAACGGAGATTCCGGATTATATTGACCGTGACGCTCTGGTTAAGAAGCTGTATACCGATAAGAAGGTCAGAGACGGACATTTGCGTTTCGTTTTACAGCATGGAATCGGCGCAATCGAGGTATTTGATGGTGACCAGTATGCAAAAGCCATACCGGAGAGTCTGGCAAGAGAGATCATTATGGAGATATAGGCATTAAATTTCAGGAGGATATAAAAATGGATAAGAAGATAATAAGCACAGAGAAAGCACCACAGGCAATCGGACCATATTCACAGGCAATCGTTGCTAACGGATTTTTATTTACGTCAGGAATGGTTCCGATCGATCCTGCAACGAATCAGTTAGTAGAAGGAGATATCACAGTTCAGGCAAAACAGGCAATCTCAAATCTGAAGAATCTGATCGAGGCATCCGGTTCATCCTGTGACAAGGTTGTAAAGACTACAGTATTTATTAAGGATATGAACCAGTTCTCAATTATCAACGATATTTACAAAGAATATTTCAACAAAGATTTCCCTGCACGTTCTTGTGTAGAAGTTGCAAGACTTCCAAAAGACGTACTGATTGAGATCGAAGCAGTAGCAGTTGTATAAATAAAGATTTTAAAATGATGGTGTGGCAGATGTATGAATGATATCTGCCACATTATTATAAGAGGGTATATGGAGACAAGAAAGAAAATTTTTGGAGCTGAATGTTTGTTTACAGCTTTGATCGCAGTTTACGAGGTCGTAACGGTGCTGGCGTTATTTACAGATCTGTTTTCCGGCATCACGATAAAACAAAACATATTATTCAGTCAGAGTCTGATATTTGTACCAACAGTGTTATATCTGTTCATCATGAGAAAGCATGTAAAGGATATCATCTGGTTTCGGAGATTTCATCCGTTGACACTCCTGCTGATTCCACCACTGGTTCTGTTTATGGAGCCACTTATTACATTGTTAAATGCAATCTCAATGTTATTTGTGCGAAATGAGATCAGCAATGCAGCTTCAGCACTGGTTGATCATAATACACTTGGGACTTCGCTTTTTTTCATGGCATTTTTGCCGTGTGTGATAGAAGAACTGGCGTATCGTGGTGTCATGTTCGGAAGCTTTCATGAAGCCGGCAGATTAAAGGCCATATTGATGTCAGGCTTTTTATTTGGACTGATGCATATGAATTTTAATCAGATGGCATATGCGGTTGTGATCGGTCTGATCTTTGGATTTGTTGTAGAAGCAACCGGAAGCATTATTCCAACAATGATCATGCATTTTCTGATCAATGGTTTTTCTGTTGTTATAAAGCATATTGCAAATATCATTCCGGCGTTAAAAGATCAGGCAGAAAATACAGAAGTAACACAGACGATGCTGCTCAGCACCATCCGGGCATATATACCTATGGCACTGGTTGGCACTGTAATATCGGCAGGAATTATTTATCTGCTTGCAGTTATAAATGGCAGAAAGGAGAGTTTCACCGCTGTATTCAAGGAATCTTTTAATCGGTACGATGAAAATGGCAAAAAGCTTCGACTGCTTACCCCGCTTATGATCGTGGTCATCCTCTACTGTCTGATCCGCTGCGTTGTCGAAGAATTTTTATTTTAAGCATAAAACATCAGCTATCCCCATTCTGCAGAAGTTTAAGGTATTGAGCTTAAGGATTCCCTTTGTTTGAATACCTGTCTGCAAAGACTTGTTCAGTTTTCTATGATCTGTACATGTCTGATTCGCTCATGCTCCTGTGCTAACTCGTCCTTCGGACTCAAACAAGCACTCGCATTCGCTGACAATGTACATCTCATAACGAAAACTCCACAAACGTCTTTTCAGGCAGATATTAAAACGCAGAGAATCCTTAAGAATCAACAAAAATAAAACTGCGGAATGACGATAGCTGATATTTCTTTTTAGAACGCCTACCAAAATAATTCTATCAGATACCAGATAGCATTCATTTGGTGGGCGTTTTGTCGCTATATGTAAATGAGTAAGTAACTAGGATAACTCCGGTTTTGTCTGAAATAAAACTGACAGCAGAAAAAATCTCCCATTGTGGATCGTAAATCCCTCTTTGTATGCTGGTTCTTCCACTAAAATATGACATATGCGAGGCTTTCGTTGTATGGTGCACATTGCCAGTAAATACGGGTGCCTGTCTGAGCCGAAGGCGAGTTGGCACAGGAGTATTTACGGATCAGGCATGTGCAACATACAGAAAACGCAGCAGGTCATTGTTAGTGGAAGAACCAGCATATGAAGAGGGCACACAACCATAAGGGGGATTTTTTGCGTGTTCGGCTAGTCCTCGTTGCAGATCAGACCGTAGAAGGAGATCAGGTACAGTCCGGCGATACCAACGAGTGTGTAGATGATTCTGGAAAAGGCGGAGCCGGTTCCGAATAAAGCATCTACAAGATTAAAATTAAAGATTCCGATGATACCCCAAACGATCGCCCCAACGATCACAAGAGTAAGACAAATAACATTAAATACTTTCATGGCATTCCTCTCTGATTTCTAATTATTTGGACATTAGTTTTTGGCAAGGCGTCGCAAAATTAATGGTTCCATATCTCTAGTTTGTGCGAACATGAAAAAAATATACTGCCATTATAAGGGAAAATGTATACACAGAATGAAGGTATAAAATGAAAAAATATAACATAATGAATCTGGCGACAAAAATTTATTTGAAGCAAATATAAAAATCAGTTGACAGGGTACAAACATAATGTTATATTAAAAACAACATATGAACAGATATTCAAATGTTCAATAAAACAACGAGAGGAGGAACAGAATGAATACGGACAGCAGGGAAGCATGTGAATGCAAAGAGAACGATATTGCTGAGATCACCGCTGAGATTAATGAGATGATGCCGGACGAAGAGAATCTGTATGATCTGGCCGAGTTGTTTAAAGTATTTGGCGATTCTACCAGAATCCAGATCTTATACACACTGCTGGATCACGAAAAAAGTGTTGGTGACATCGCAGAAGAGCTTGGAATGAATGCATCTGCCATTTCTCATCAATTAAGAGTGTTAAAACAGGCGAAGCTGATCAAGAACCGCAGAGCCGGAAAGAATATGTTTTATGAGCTTGCCGATGACCATGTAGCAGTGATCATGCGAATGGGACTTGAGCATATATTTGAATAATAAGAAAGGTTAAAGGTGGATATTATGAAGAAGAGATATAATTTAAGTGATGTAGATTGCGCAAATTGTGCAGCAAAGATGGAGGAGCAGATCAGCAAGTTACCGGGAGTTAACAGCGCATCTATCAGCTTTATGGCACAGAAACTTACATTAGACGCAGATGAAGACAAATTAGACGAGATCTTAAAGCAGGCAGAAAAGATCATCAAGAGCATTGATGAGGAAGCTACGATCGAATATTAGAAATAATGCAGATCTGAACATTAAGACGTTACAGATTTACATAAGCTGAAAGAGAAGATAAAATAAGAAAATTATCGCAGATAGCAGAAAAAAGGTGATGGATTATGAGTAAGAAGCAGAAAAAGATGTTAATTCGAATCATCGTTGCACTGGTGGTATTTATCGCATGCGAGATTGCAGAGAAGCTCATCCATTTGAATGGAGTGTGGGATACAGTTGTAAAGGCTGCGATGTTCGCAGTACCATATCTGATGGCAGGATATGATGTCCTTTTAAAGGCAATCAAAAATATCAGCAAGGGTCATGTATTTGACGAAAACTTCCTGATGGCAGTTGCAACTGTAGGCGCATACGGAACCGGAGAATTTGGCGAGGCGGCAGCCGTTATGCTGTTCTATCAGGTCGGAGAATGGTTCCAGAAATATGCAGTCAACAGATCAAGAGCCAGTATCACAGATTTGATGAACATTATGCCGGAATATGCAAATATTGAAAAAGATGGACAGATCGTTCAGGTAGAACCGGAGACAGTTGCGATCGGTGATATCATCATCGTGCAGCCGGGTGAAAAAGTTCCTCTCGATGGTACTGTTATCGAAGGTGAAACATTTGTAGATACAGCAGCGCTTACCGGTGAATCCGTACCTAGAAAGCTGTCTGTTGGTGACGAAGTGTTAAGTGGCGTGATTAACCAGAACGGTGTGATCCATGTCAAGGTATCAAAGGAATTTGACGATTCGACCGTATCGAAGATTTTGGAACTGGTGGAAAATGCAAGTACGAGAAAAGCACAGTACGAGCAGTTCATTACCAGATTTGCAAAATACTATACACCGATCGTATGTTTCCTTGCACTTGCAGTAGCGATCATTCCGCCGATCTTTGTAGGTGAATTTGGTAAATGGTTCCACCGTGCACTGATCTTTCTGGTAGTATCCTGTCCATGTGCATTGGTCATCTCCATTCCACTTAGTTTCTTCAGTGGAATCGGCGGAGCATCCAAGGCAGGTATCCTTGTAAAAGGAAGTAACTATCTGGAACTTCTGGGTAAAGCAAAGATTGCCGTATTTGATAAGACCGGAACTCTGACAAAGGGTGTATTCAAGGTTGTAGAGACATGTGCAAATGGAATCAGTGAGGATGATCTTCTGGAGCTTGCAGCATATGGCGAATATTACTCCAACCATCCGATCGCAGCATCGATCAAGGCTGCATATAAGGGAACGGTACAGATCGACCGCCTCGATGGATATGAGGAAATCTCCGGAATGGGTATCAAGGTCTTAAAAGATGGAAAAGAAGTGTTAGTCGGAAATAAGAAGCTTTTGGATTCCAGAAAGATATCCATGGCAGGAGCAAAACAGCCATCCAAGGTTGGAACAGTCCTTTTCGTAGCGGAAAATGGTGCATATAAGGGATGTATCACGATCGCTGATGAGATCAAGGATGGCGTTAAGGATGCGATCGCATCAATCAAGAAATGTGGAATTGATAATGTTGTTATGCTGACCGGTGATAAGAAAGAGGTTGCTGACAGTGTAGCAAAAGAGCTTGGCATTGATACTGTATGTGCAGAGCTGATGCCGGGTGATAAGGTAGATAAAGTAGAACAGCTTCTCCGCGAGAAGGATGAAGACAGTACATTGATCTTCACCGGTGACGGAATCAATGATGCGCCTGTTTTAATGCGTGCCGATGTCGGTATCGCAATGGGAGCTATGGGTCAGGATGCTGCGATTGAAGCAGCAGACATCGTTTTGATCGATGATGATCCGGGCAAGATTGCCGTAGCATATGCAATTGCCAGAAAGACGGTTCGTATCGTGCAGCAGAACATTGTGTTTGCACTTGCTGTTAAGATCATTGTTATGGTACTCGGTGCCCTTGGTTTTGCAAATATGTGGGCAGCGGTATTCGCCGATGTCGGTGTTGCCTTCCTCGCGATCATCAACGCAACCCGCGCGCTGAAGCCATGATGTAAAAAGATAGGGGTGCGTAGAGATATATAGCCTCCGCCATACAGATTACCCTGCCATAATGACTTGTTGCGATTTCTGTTCGTTACACATGTCTGATTCGCTTATGCTCCTGCGCAAACTCGTCCTACGGACTCAAACATGCGCCCGCATTCGCTGACAATGTGTAACTCGCGACGAAATTCTCACAATGTCATTATGACACAGGGTAACCTGTATGGCGGAGGCTATACGACTCTACGCACCCTTTTTACTTCGAATAGGACATATAAAAATGCAGGGTATGGCGGTTTGTATATTTTATGAAGCAAGCCTGTTCACTCTGTGTAACTTCGAACTAACCTCGGCGAGCCTGCTAAGGTCTCAGTTACCAACGCCGGTTCTTAGTGAGTCGCCGCAGGCGAAGAACTTAGCACCGTTGCGTCGGAATAGAGTGAAAACGTCTTGCGTAATAAAGATATACAGACCACCATACCCTGCATTTTTATTATACTGGATATGTTTAGGCTTCTTCGTGGGCGAGTGCCGCAGCAACAAAGCCTTTGAAAAGCGGATGTGCTTTATTTGGTCTGGATTTGAATTCCGGATGTGCCTGAGTTCCGATGAACCAAGGATGATCCGGAATCTCGATCATCTCAACGATATGACCGTCAGGAGAGAGACCAACCAGTTCCATACCATTATCTGTTAAAGCCTTACGGTAGTCATTGTTGACTTCATATCTATGTCTGTGACGCTCGTGGATGTATTCTGTGCCATAGAGCTCATAGGATTTGGAATCTTTGCTGAGTACACATGGGTAAGAACCAAGTCTTAATGTTCCACCGAGGTCTGTTACATCATGCTGATTCGGCATGATATGAATAACCTGATGGAAAGAGTTTGGATTGAATTCTGAGCTGTGTGCATCTGCATAACCAAGGACATGTCTTGCAAATTCAACGATCGTGAGCTGCATACCGAGACACAGACCAAGGTAAGGAACCTTTTTCTCTCTTGCATACTGAATTGCGGTGATCATGCCTTCGATACCTCTGTCACCAAAACCGCCCGGAACGAGGATTCCATCGACGTCACCCAGTGTTTCTTCCACATTTTCAGGAGTTACAAGTTCGGAATCTACCCATTTGATCTCGACCTCGGCATCGTTTGCAACACCGGCATGCTTTAAGGATTCAACAACGGAAATGTATGCATCATGCAGTGAGACATATTTGCCGACGAGAGCAACACGAACCTTTTTTTCCGGATTCTTCCAGGCAGTGATCATATCATTCCATTCCTTCCATGCATGTGGTTCCGGAGCAGGACAATCCATATGTAAGCATTTGCATACAACATCAGCGAGATGCTCTTTCTCCATAGCGAGAGGAACTTCATATAATACATCAACATCCAGATTCTGGATGACATTCTGGCTAGGTACATTACAGAATAATGCAATCTTATCCTTTAAGCCCTGATCCAGTGGATAATCAGAACGGCAGACCAGAATATCCGGCTGGATACCCATTCCCTGCAGGTTCTTAACACTCGCCTGCGTTGGCTTTGTCTTTAATTCACCGGAAGCTTTCAGATAAGGAATCAGAGTAACGTGGATCATAATGCAATTCTCATGTCCGACATCATGTGTGAACTGACGGATCGCCTCTAAGAAAGGCTGGCTCTCGATATCACCGACTGTACCGCCAATTTCGATGATCGCAACCTCGGTATCCTTTGCATCCGGATTCCGATAGAAGCGCTCTTTGATTTCATTTGTTATATGTGGAACTACCTGTACGGTGTGTCCGCCGAAGTCGCCGTGGCGTTCTTTCTGTAAGATACTCCAGTAGATCTTACCGGTCGTAACATTCGAATTCTTATTCAGACTTTCATCGATAAAACGCTCATAATGACCAAGATCCAGATCAGTCTCCGCACCATCATCGGTTACGAATACTTCACCATGCTGGATCGGGTTCATAGTACCCGGATCCATGTTGATGTATGGATCGAATTTCTGGCTGGTAACCTTGTAGCCTCTCATTTTGAGCAGACGACCAAGGGAGGCAGCAGTGATACCTTTACCAAGACCGGATACGACACCGCCTGTGACAAACACGTACTTAATAGGCATAATAATTTCCTCCTGATATATTCTAAAAACGCATAGACATACGCTCTCATTAAAAAAACACTCATTATTATACGAGAGCATTTTTCAAAAGTCAATCAGCCGTATCGAAAAACAGGATGTATCCGGCATAAAAATATGGTATGATAGTATATAAGAAGTCAAACTTAATAAAATTATGGAAAATTATTCACGAACTTTAGAAAATAAAGTGAAAAATATACATTTGGCAGGAAAATGAAGTGAGAAGACGGGAGATCTCGATGGGAGCAATTCAGTTTATCCATATCAGTGATGTGAATATCGGACGAAAATCAGACAAATTACTGTTCGGACAGACCTGTGAAAAGGACGGGATAACGACCTTGAAACAGGTTGTTTCTGATGCAGGAAAATTACAGGCTGATTTTGTATTTATCACAGGGGATCTCTTTGACCATCCGGCAACAGAAGAAGATCTTGCGTGGATTGATGAGATATTTCTGCCGCTTGATAAAACGGCGGTCATTTATTGTCAGGGAGATCATGATTACATGAAATCAGATAGTGCACTTACGGGCTATTCTTTCCGGTCAAATATTTATGTGGCAGGCTGCAGCGAGTATCGGAATCCGGTTCCGGCAGGCTCTGCAATATATGGAGTAAAGCATGAAAATGCAACTGCCATGATCGATGTTATCCGGTTTCCGAAAAAAAATGCGGTACTTTATTGTGCCGGCTATTATAGTGCTGGAGCGCAGATGGCAGTTTTAGATGAACTGACACCGGCGGATGATGAGATGACAAATATTCTGCTGGCTCATGCCGGAAATCATGGCGCGATACCGATCGATTATCCGACAATCCGGAAAGCAGGATTTGATTATATCGGATTAGGACATGAAGCTTCCTATAAAAATATGTACAATGGCAGGATTTGTTATCCGGGTGTATTGGAACCGGACAATAACAGGGAGACCGGACCGCATGGCTATGTGCAGGGAAAGTTATCAGATGGCGTGGTATCGGTACGGCTTGTGCCTGCATCACAAAAAGAATATAAGACGATCCGCTATCCGGTCAGTAATTATATGTCAGATGAAGAACTGGCAGATGAATTGCATCGTATTATTGCAAGAGAGGGAGAAAAAAATATTTATTCGATCTATCTGGTACGACCGGAAAAATGTGAGAAGTCCTTTCATTTGCAGGAGGCACTGGCCACTTACCGGATTGCCGCGCTGATCGGAGAAGTGTATCAGCGTGAGGATTATGATGAATACAGAAAAGCAAACCGGGGAAATGCATTTGGACGATTGCTTGATAAACTGGATGCCGACTCTCCGATCCGGGAGGATGGGGCGAAGCTGGCAGTTGACCTCGTTATAGAACGATCAAAGATATACACCAGAAGCAGCCGGAAAATGAATGACCGGCTTTATGAGGAAACGATCCGGGTAGTGCTTGAGAATCTGAAACAGGATATGGATAAACTCCGTACCTCAAAGGATATTCAGGCATATGAACAGGCAAAGGAACGGCTGGCAGAAAGTCCGGATGTACTGGAACGCTTAAATGAAGCATGGGCAATGGAACGGAAGAACAAACTGGAGCTTCTGACTGCCCGGAACAATCAGGCACAGATCGTACCAAGACACAGAAGCAAATGGATACGAACCGGTATCCGTGCCGCCATTGTTCCATTTGTCATATTCTGTATTATGGCATTGTTCCTGATGCCACGGGCGTATGTTCAGATGTCAGAGCGTATGAATGGTACAGATGTGGTTCGTTTTCTGGTTACATCAATACTTGCGATCGTGCTCTGCTTTGTGATCGGTTATGTATTTGCAAGGCTGATCGATCAGAACAAGGCAGACGGAATACGAAAAGAACGTGCAGATGCAGAACGGCTTGAATGCGAGCTGGCTGCAAAAGGCGAGCAGCTTCACGAAGTCAGAACCGGATATCAGTTACAGGATACAAAGCGGCGGGAGATCCAGTCGGATGTGAATGCCAGAGAAGATCTTGTGGCGCAGACGATCTATAAGCTTCAGGTGATGGAAGAAGCGATGCGGACGTTAGAATAAAAAGAAAAAGGGCACTTGAAAAACAGGTGCCCTAGGACACTAACATATTTGCCAGCAGGATACTTACGACGATCCCGGCACCGAGAGATAACAAGGCGCATGGGATGATATATCGGGATTTGCGGACTTTGGCAGCCATCAGATATACAGACATCGTATAGAATAAAGATTCCGTACAGCTAAGGATAATGGCAGCGGTGAGTCCTTCCCTGGAATCAGGTCCATAGTCGTTAAAAATGTTAAGCATCAGACTGGTAGCAGACCCGGAGGAGAACAGCTTCGTTATAATGACGGGGATCACACAATCCGGGGTATGTATGAGAGAAGCAATCGGCTTCAGAGCGGTTGTGATCAGGCCAAGGGCACCGGAATCATTCAGGATTCGCACAGCCACAAACAGGCCGATCAATGTTGGAACTAATTCGACTACGATCTTCATTCCGTCAAATGCTCCGTCAATAAAATCTTCATAGACATTCGTCTTTTTAATACAGCCGTATAACACAACAGCAAATATGACCATCGGGATGATACTGTTTGAGATTGTTGTCAGCATATTCATTTTCCCCTCTTATTTATAATTACAGCCAGCAGGACGGCGACGGCGGTGGAGCAGACTGTTGCGATGATGCCGGGCAGGATAATGGCGGTAGGATGTTCAGAACCATAGGTTGCACGATAGGCAATGATATTTACCGGGATCAGTTGCAGCGAAGAAATATTCAGGATCAGGAAGACGCACATTTCTCGACTGGCAGATTTGCTTCCATTGTTGTCCTTAGCCAGTTCCTGCATCGCCTTTAGTGCCGGCGGTGTTGCAGCCCACCCAAGCCCTACAATATTTGCAATGATGTTCGTACACATATATTCATATGCCGGATGCTCCGGGGAAAGTCTCGGAAATAAGAATCTCATGACAGGGGACATTTTCGATGACCATTTCTTCATCAGGCCGGTGCGTTCTGCAATCTTCATAATTCCACACCACATAGTAACAATTCCAAGCATGGTGATACAGAGTGAAACGGCGTCACTCCCGGCATCAATGATACCTGCATTCACATCTTCCATATGCCCGGTCAGAAGTGCGGTAATAATACCGACTAAGATCATGGCAGCCCAGATCAGATTAATCATAGAAGCCCCTTTGATTTTGCTTTTACATAATGAATATATGCGGGAATATGGGGGAAGTATGCTATAGTATTATTGATTTTTAAATCCATACAATGTGAATTTTATATATTCTATATTGCAATAATATCAGAATAACGATAAAATGATGATAATATATTAATGACAAGAAGCATGAAATAAAAAGGAGTGATAAAAATGATACAGATTAGACCGGTTTCAGATCTTAGAAATAAGTTCCCTGAAATTGAAACAATTGTGAATAGTGGAAAGCCTGTATATTTAACGAAAAATGGATATGGGGCGATGGTTGTTTTAAGTATGGAAGAGTATGCGAATCTTACAGAGAATGTTGAAATGAAACTTGATGAAGCTGACAGACAGGCAAAAGCGACAGATAAAAGACTTTCACATGAAGAAGTATTTAGCAAAGCAAGGAGTGTGATGGATGCAAGATAGAATCTACAAGCTAAGATATTTGCCACTTTTTGAACAGGATTTGCTTGATACAGTGAATTATATTTCGAAGGTTTTAAAAAATGAAGAAGCGGCAATACGACTGATAAATGATGTTGAAACAGCAATATTAGCCAGATTAAACAATCCGGTAGCGTTTGAACCATATCATTCCAGAAAAAAACGTGAATATCCATATTACCGGATCTATGTAAGAAATTATGTGATTTATTATGTGGTAATTGATGATGTTATGGAAGTACGACGGTTATTGTATGGTGCAAGAAATATAGAAAATTTGTTAAATTAATACATATAAAAAGAGCAGTAAAATTATCAGGTTTACTGCTCTTTTTATATGTATTCGTCTCAATCATCCTGTAATATGTCACATTTTTACATTTTCCCCATAAAGTATAGAGAGATGAATAATATGCAAATTCAGGAGGTATATTCATTTGGAACAGTATAGAAACTGCAACAGAAATGGCGGCAGATATCCTGCTCAGCCAAATCTCATGATGCAATATGCAAATAACCGCAATGCCTCTTCCTGCAATGGAAACCGTCAGGGCACAGGCGGCTGTCCTTCCAGACAGGATCATTGCGAAACAACAAGAAAGGATGTAGAGACCTGTGGCAGATTCAGTCCGCATCCGATTGGTATGGCGTATGTGCCAAGTCAGGAATTTGGGGAACTCTATGATGCGAAAAAGGGTCTGTGCGAAGGAACCATGTTCCCGGATCTGAATCTGATCTTTTGTGGTGTAAGGGGGAAATAGGCAATGAATAATATGAACAAACAGCAGCTCTTTGCCTTTATAACAGAAGTGTCCTTCGCGTTGGATGACATTTCCCTGTATCTGGACACTCACCCGGAATGTCCGAAGGCACTGGCAGCATACAGCAATTATAAAGCAATGCGGCAGCAGGCAGTCCGCGAATACACGACCGCCTATGGTCCATTGAACCGATATCAGGTAAATGATGACAATTATTTTGACTGGGTTGACAAACCTTGGCCATGGGAAAGGGAGTGTGGTTGTTAAATGTGGATCTATGAAAAAAGATTACAGTTTCCGGTAAATATCAAAGAGACAAATGCACAGCTTGCACAGGCGATAATCTCACAATACGGCGGACCGGATGGTGAAATGGGTGCATCTATGCGGTACCTGTCCCAGCGTTATGCGATGCCGGACAATAAGGTGAAAGCAATTCTTACCGATATCGGTACAGAGGAGCTGGGACATCTGGAGATCGTTGCCACGATCATCTACCAGCTTACCTGCCGGTTATCGATCGAGGAGATTAAGGCATCGGGATTTGACAAATATTACATCGATCACACCTTAGGAATCTGGCCGCAGGCAGCAGGCGGCATTCCATTTAACGCCTGCGAATTCCAGAGCAAGGGTGATCCGATCACGGATCTTTTCGAAGATATGGCAGCAGAGCAGAAAGCCCGGTCGACTTATGACAATATCCTGCGTCTCTGCAAGGACTATCCGGATGTATATGAGCCGATCAAATTCCTTCGTGAACGTGAGATCGCACATTTCCAGCGTTTCGGTGAAAGCCTTGGCATTGTCCGTGACAAGATGGATACAAAGAACTTCTATGCATTTAACTCAGCATTTGATACAAGTGCTCCATGCGTGGAGAAATGCGGGAAGTAGAAGATAGCAGCTACCGGTTATTTATTATATAGTAGTGATAGAAAAAATATCAGGCAGCAATCCTGAATCGGGGATATCAAGCTGCCTGATTTTTTCACAATGTATATTATTGAGAATAATTCTTGAAAAGAATTATAAATTTATTCGGTTTGTGGTATAATGAATATAAAATTATTTGTTTGCAAGGATGAAAAAACAAATCGTATTTTGTAAAAGGGAGGTACAAGCATATGGACAAAAAAGCAATCTATAATTTATCCTATGGTGTATTCATGTTATCCACCAGATCAGGGGAGAAGGTAAATGGCTGCATCACAAATACATGTATGCAGGTGGCAGGTAATCCGGTTCGGGTTGCAATATCTGTATTAAACACGAATTATACATGTGATCTGTTGAAAGAGAGCGGGATATTCGCCTTAAGTATTCTGGATCAGACCTGCTCATTTGCGACGATAAAACATTTCGGGTTCCAGTCCGGCAGAGATGTGGATAAATTCGCAGATCTGCAAATGCCAAAGGACTGCAATGACATTCCGTATATGGGATGGAATGCCTGTGCCGTGATCAGCGGAAAAGTAGTAGAACAGCACGACCTTGGCACACATACGTTATTTATCGCAGAAGTCGTAGATGCCAAGCTGATCAATGAAAATGCACCGCTGACTTATGCGGATTATCAGACAAAGGTAAAACCAAAAGCAGAACCGAAAGCCCAGGACAAGAAGATTGTAGGCTGGCGCTGTCGTATCTGTAATTATGTATATGAAGGAAGCGAGCTGCCGGCAGATTTCACTTGCCCGATATGTGGACATGGGGTAGAGGATTTTGAGCCGGTGTATGAGGCGTAGATAGTGAAGAAATAGATAATAAGGTAAAGAAACAAAACCCCAGAATCATGCTGGAACTTTTGCTGTGGAGAGCGGTTAGAGGTGAAGGGTGAGGATGGGGTTTTGTTGTGTGCATAGATGTCATAAAATGTATGAAATTGTTGATAAATAAAGAAAAATAGAATATAATTATACGAAAAGGGGGATATAGTTTACTACCATTAAGATGA
>OQWD01000422.1_pt1 | contig 16640 bp, 14 predicted proteins | sample 1691631 | NCBI WGS metagenome assembly OQWD01 (sample SAMN03418283, study PRJEB22391) | human gut metagenome | biome: human-gut; feature: organic feature; material: feces | host: Homo sapiens | place: Italy | collected 2013-04 | reverse complement strand
AGCTCCGCAACGGAGGCTTCCAGGCTGGGCACGTCTTCAATGGAGATGACCGTAGCTTCCTTGCAGATGCGAGCCATCATGCCGGCCAGCGTCTTGCCCGGCCCCAGTTCAATGAAAAGGCGGTGGCCCTGGTCCACCAGCTTCTGCATGGAAGCCGTCCAGCGCACGGATCCGCATACCTGGTGTTCCAGCATGCTGCGGATGTCGTCCGGACCTTCCACTACCCGGGCTTCATAATTGCAATAAACAGGCATGGACGGCGTACCGAAGGAAATATTCTTGAGTTCTTCCGCCAGCTTTACCATAGCGCTGTGCATCAGACGGGAATGGTAGGCGCCCGCCACATTGAGCTTCTTGGCAATCTTGCAGCCGGCGGCCTTCGCCCCTGCTACAGCCTTGGCCACACCTTCCTCCGTACCGGAAACGACTGTCTGGCCGGGGCAATTGAAATTGGCAACATCCACGTCACATTCCTGCGCCAGCTTAATGACGTTTTCATCCGTGCCGCCGATCATGGCGGCCATAGTGCCTTTCGTGGCGTTGCATGCTTCCTCCATAAACGCGCCGCGCTTCTGGACAAGGCGGAGGCCTTCTTCAAAAGAATAGGTCCCGGCAGCGGCATGAGCCGTGAATTCCCCCAGGGAAAGGCCGGCGGCAGCCACAGGATTCAGGGAGGGAACGAGCTCCTTCAAGACGGCCAGGCAGGCAAGGCCATGTACGTAGAGGGCGGGCTGACAGTTGCAGGTACGCGTCAGTTCTTCGCCGGGGCCTTCAAACATGACGGCAGAAAGGGATTCTCCAAGCGCCTTGTCCGCCTGTTCAATCAGGGCTTTGGCAACGGGATACTGGTCATACAAATCTTTGCCCATGCCTACTTTTTGGGCACCTTGTCCGGAAAACAATAATACTGCGTCCATAGTTAAAGCTGGATTATAACGTTCCGGCAGGAAAGAAGCAAGAGCGATATTATCGCCATAACTTCCTTATTGCCAATAAAAAATCCGCTCCGGCCTCACAAAAGACCGGAGCGGGGTATTAACAGGATGTTCCAGAGGTGCGTCTTAGGCGGTGGCTTCCGTGGTGGCGGGAGCTTCTTCCTTTTCGGCAGCCTCACGGGGCAGATCGATAATTTCGATCATGGCCACAAGGGCGGAATCAGTCAGACGCTGGCCCAGCTTGACGATGCGGGTATAGCCGCCCTTGCGTTCCGCGCAAAGAGGAGCGATTTCATCAAACAGCCGCTTAACGGCGGTCGTATTATGAATGGTAGCGGTAGCCAGGCGGCGGGAATGCACGTCACCGCGCTTGGCAAGCGTAATCAGCTTTTCCACATAGGGGCGCAGGGCCTTGGCCTTGGCCAGGGTGGTGGTGATGCGTCCATTGAGGATGAGGCTGCATGCCTGGTTGGCGAGCAGAGCCCTGCGGTGAGAAGCATTGCGCTGAAGCTTGGAGGTTTTTACACCGTGTCTCATGATGATATTTTTCTATGTGTGTTGGTTTTGTGAGATTTAGTCGTCGTCGTCTTCGATGTTGGCGGCAATCAGGTCTGCCAGGCCCACGGGGCTTTCCTCTTCCAGACCCAGGCGTGGCTTGGCCTGCGGCACGGGACCGGTAAGCAGGGAGGGATCCACCTGAACGCCCAGGGAGAGACCCAGTTCCAGCAATTTGTCCTTGATTTCGTTGAGGGATTTTTTGCCGAAATTGCGGTACTTGAGCATTTCGCTTTCGCTCTTCATGGCAAGCTGGCCAACGGTCGTGATATTGGCATTGTTGAGGCAGTTGGCGGCACGCACGGAAAGCTCGATTTCGTTGACGCTCATGTTGAGCAACTTGCGCAGGCGGGCCGTTTCCTCGTCCTGGACGGCGGAAGGAGCTTCCTCAAAGTTGACCTGCTTGTCGTCATAGTTGACGAATACGTCCAGATGATGGCGCAGAATGGCGGAAGCCTGGAGCATGGCGTCTGCGGGGGCGATGCGGCCGTCCGTCCAGACTTCAAGGATCAGCTTGTCGTAGTCAGTCATCTGCCCCACACGGGTATTCTGCACAGAATACTTCACGCGGGTAACCGGAGAGAAAATGGAGTCGATCGGAATCACGCCGATGGGCATATCCGGCACCTTGTTTTCATCGCCGGTGGCAAAACCGCGGCCCACGCGAACCTGGAATTCGCATTCGAACATGGTGTCCTGGTCCAGAGTGCAAATGATTTGATCGGGATTGACCACCTGGTAAACGGTGTCGTCGGCAATATCGGCAGCAGTCACAACGCCCTGCTTATGCACGCGCAGAGAGAGCAGGCGCGGTTCCTTGCCGTTATGCTTGAATTTGACCTTTTTCAGGTTCAGCACGATTTCCGTCACATCTTCCACCACACCGGGCAGGGAGGAAAATTCATGCTGCGCACCGGCGATGCGGACGGAGGTAATGGCGGCGCCTTCAAGAGAACCCAGAAGAACGCGGCGCAGGGAGTTGCCAAGCGTATGGCCGTAACCGTTTTCAAACGGTTCCGCCACAAAGGTCAAATGATTCGCATCATTCGGATCTTCAATTTTTTCCAGACGGCTGGGAACCTCAAAACGGGCCAGCGTGGTAACGGCGGTTTCTTCTGCAGTAGTGGTTTCGTTTTCCGACATAATCGTATGTAATGTACCGGGTTTCCCCTCAACACGGACATGGCGGCCAATGCGCCTGAAGGACCAACGGCATGTTGTGGGAACGCCCGTGCGGGGAGCAATGTAACGATCTGTTTTCAACAATCAACTCTTTTCATGCCCGCCGGTAAATTTTCTGTGACTTAATGTGCGTCATCTGGCATAGTAGGGCAAACCTATCATACCAACTCATGAAGCATCCTGATTTTTTGGACAACAGGGATTTTACAGGTGAAGACAAGAAACGCCCCTCCACCATGTCCATGGATTCCAGCTACCAGACTCTGGAAGGCGCCGTTAAAAAGCTTTCCGAAATAGCCTCCACCAGGCACGATCCCCGCTACCTCCAAGAGTATATCAAAACGGGAATCAACATGGCCCAGTCCGCCGCCTCGGACCATGATTTTACCGTCCTGATCCGCTCCGGGCGGGAGATGTACCGCGCCAACTGCGTTTTCGCCCCGTACCGCCACATCCGCAAGATTTCCGTCTTCGGCTCCGCCCGCATCAGGAATGACGAACCGGCGTATGAAACGGCGAGGGAATTCGCCAGGGAAGCCAGCGAACACGGCTACATGGTCATTACCGGAGGCGGACCGGGCATCATGCAGGCAGCCAATGAAGGGGCGGGAGAGCAACGCTCCTTCGGCCTGAACATCACCCTGCCGTATGAACAGACCTCCAACCATGTGGTGGCCCACAGTGACAAACTCATCAATTTTTATTACTTTTTCGTCAGAAAACTGAACTTCGTGGCGGAAAGCGACGCCATGGTGGCATTCCCCGGAGGCTTCGGAACCATGGATGAAGTGTTTGAAACGCTCACTCTGATCCAGACGGGAAAAGCGACCATTTACCCGATCGTCCTTCTGGATTCCCCCGGCAAAACCTTCTGGCTGAACTGGCTGGCCTTCATTCGCGTGGAACTGGTGGATTCCGGACTGATTTCCGCAGACGATCTTCATCTCATCCATGTCACTAAAAATCCGGCGGAAGCCATGGAACACATCGACCGTTTTTACCGGATTTTCCACTCCTACCGTTTTGTCGGAGATTCCATCGTCATCCGGCTGAATGCGCAGCTTCCCGCCCAGTGGGTGGAACATCTGGAACGGGACTTTTCAGACCTGATTCTGCCTGGGGGGAAAATGATCCAGAGCGGCCCCCTGCCGGATGAAGCGGACGAACCACACCTGGACCGCCTGCCCCGGCTCGTCTTCCCCATCAAACGCGGCAACTACGGCAGGCTGAGGCTTCTGATTGACCGCATCAACCACCGGAATATTCAGGAACCAGGGAATGGGTTTTCCGCATTCCGGGCAGAAAGAACGCGCCGGATCGTTGATGGAGACGCCCCGCGGCATACGGTAGATAACCACGTTCATGCTCACGGCCCTGCTCTTCGCGGCCATTGGCTGGAAATACGCGGACGCTTCCACAGGAGCAGCCGTCCTGCTCTGCCTGTGGACTGCCATGGCCATTGTCATCATGTTCATTGACGCGGAACATCTGATTGTCTTCCGCTCTCAGGCATTTATCGGCGCCTTGGCCGGAACGGGGGCCTGCGCCCTTTACCCTTTCCTCCTGCCGGACAGCCATGTCATGACCTGGACGGACGCCTTCACGGCATCCGTGCTGGGAGGAGCGGCAGGGTATGCGGTCATCAGGCTGGTGATTGAATTGGGGAAGCTTCTGTTCGGCACCTGGAAACAGCATTTTGACGTTCCCGCCCCGTGGAGTTTGAGGGAACCGGAATCCGAGCGGGAGGAACTTCAGCTCATCGTCAACGGCCAGCCTCACGACTGGTCCATGCTTTTCCACCGGTCTACGGACAAGGCCGTCCTTTCCGGAGGTTCCGTCACCATTGACGGCAAAACGCACCCTGCCTGCTCCGTCACGCTGCGGTACGACAGGATAGAGATGGAAAACGGGGACGTTTTTCTTCTGGAAAGACTGGAAAGCGTGGAGGGAAATCTGACGGATATCCATGCCAGCAGGGAAGCCATGGGATCAGGCGACGCCTGGATTCTGATGATGGCCGGATGCGCGTGCGGCTGGCAGGGCGCCCTGTTCAGCCTTTTCCTCGGCTCCCTGCTGGGGATTGTACAGGCTGCCGCCTCACGCATGGGGTTCGGCAGAAACCTCCCCTTTGGCCCCGCTCTTCTCAGCGCCGCTCTGATCTGGCTGCTGGGCGGCAGCCAGTGGTGGCAGGCCTACATCCGCTTTATTTCCGGCGAATAATTTTTTCCGCTATGACACGGGCGGCACGCACTCGCGCCCGATTGCTGTATTCCCTCACTGATTTCCTTCATATTCAATGGGTTCACCCTTCTTTACCCCGGAAGAAAACAGGTATCATAAAAACAGCGGCGCACCCCCTCTCCGACGCATTTGCCTTTTTATTTTGCAACCGGAATGAATTCCAGGGGTTCCTTTTAGCAAAGGGAGACGTTTCCGCCTGTTTGAAACACCGCAGCGCACGCTCCTTTCCGAAACGCATCAAACCTCACCATTCAAAGATATGACCAAGCAAATGATTATCGCCGCGGCTTTCGCCGCATGTTCCGCGTTCGCTCAGGACGCTCCGCCGCCTCCCGCTCCGGAGGCTCCTTCCGATGCTCCTGAAATGCAGCCCCCCCCTGAAAGAAGGGGAGGTCATCGCCACCATGCCGGAGGCAGAGACCGCCAGGGGCCAAAACGGGTTCAGATGAAGAGAATCGATCCCGGTATCATGATTGTCGGAGAAGAACTGGTATTGGCCAAATACGATACCGACAAGGACGGAAAGCTTTCCGACGAGGAAATAGCCGTTCTGCAAGCCGACGTCAAGAAGGCCCAGGAAGCCAGGAAAGCCGCCATCCTGAAGAAATTTGACAAGGATGGGGACGGCAAGCTTTCCAAGGAGGAAAGAAAGGCTATGCAGGAAGAATGGCTTAAGGACCATCCGGAAGCTGCCAAACGCATGGAAGAAATGAAAGCCCGCCAGGAAGCCCACGCCGCCGCCATGATCAAAAAATTTGACAAAGACGGCGACGGGAAGCTCTCCCCGGAAGAATTGCAGTCCATTCCCCCTCATCACGGCCAGCCCGGCCCGCACCATGCCGTTCCCGGTGGCCCCAAAGGACCGAGAATGCCCAACATGGACGGTCCGAGGCGTCCGGGAGGCCCCAGAGCTGAAGGCCCCCGCGCTCCCAGAGGACCGGAAGGCCGCAGAGGCGGTGAAGGACGCCGTGAAGACGGTAACCGGGGCCCCCGCGGCAACCGCCCTAACGGTCCCCGTCCCCAGCTTGACCCCAACCGCGCCCCGATCATGGCTGCCGGATGGATCCTGATTGAAGAAAAGTATGACGCCGACAAGGACGGAAAATTGAATGAGGCTGAAATGGCCCAGCTCAACGCTGACGCTTCCAAGGCTCTTGAAGCGCGCAGGGAAGCCAGAAAGGCAGCCCGCGGCAACAACGACATGCCTCCCCCTCCCGCCCCGGCACAGGAGGAAGGGGATGATGAATAATCTCACCCGCAGAAATACATAGCAGGAAACCAGAGATACGGCCCCGTCTGCCTAACGGCAGGCGGGGTTTTCTTATGCCTGAAATAAAAGAGGGAGGAATGCGAGACAGAAGAGCCATGCGGAAGCCGTAGCCGCATATGGTGGAAACAGGAAAAGCGAACGAGGCGGACGGGGAAAGAACACGGAGGTTATTCCATACAGAGCCTTTCCCTCTCTTTCCAAGAAACAGACCGGGGAAGGCATTCAGCCTTCCCCGGTCAGAGATTTAACGGCTCAACGCCAAACCTCAGGCTCCGGCCTTCATGGCCTGTCTGACTTCTTCATGCAACCCATGCTTCCGGGAGAAGAAAAGAGCCGCCGGAGAAGCGATGAAGATGGAGGAGTACGTACCAATCAAAATGCCTGCGGAAATCGTCCAGGCGAAGTCTTCCATGGAAGGACCTCCAAAGAAGTACAGGCACACCAGCACGGCCAGCGTGGAAAGAGAGGTCAAAATAGTACGGGAAAGCGTCTGGTTAATGGCTTCGTTCATGATTTGTGAAGCGCTTTCATTCGGGTCGGAGAAGCGGAGGAATTCGCGGATGCGGTCAAATACGATAATTTTGTCATTGATGGAGTACCCCGCCACCGTCAACAACGCGCCAATATGAATAACATTCAGCTCCGTTCCGCTGACAATCACCAGGCCAAGCACCAGCAGGACGTCATGCGTCAGGGCGATGACCGCACCAATGGCGAAGGTCCATTCAAACCGCACCGTCAGGTAAACCATGATTCCCAGAATGCCGAAGAAAAGGGCCCATGCGGAAGTAATGAGCGTATCGTACCCCATGGACTGCCCGATGGTTTCTTCACTGAACGGAGCGTTGTCCAGAACCGGAAACGCCTTGTCCAATGCCGTGGTGATAGCCTCCTTGTCCTGGGCATGGTCGGAAAAATTAATCAGAATATTCACTTTGCTGCTGTCCGTGGACTCCGCCACCTCCTGCACCGTAGCCTTCTGGGTCAGGGACAGCTTGTTGACCACGCCTTCCACTTCCCGGAAGGAGATGTCACCCTTGTTCACCAGATAGGAAATGGAAGAACCGCCCGTAAAGTCCATGCCCAGGCAATCCTTGCCCTTTACGGCGCCAAATACAATGCATATCATCAGCAGAATGGCGGAAAGAGAGCAGGACCAGATTTTCTGGCTCATGAAGTCGATGTTCGTCTTTTTCTTAAAGAGGTTGAGGAATTTAAGATCCTTCATCATGCCGACGGTATCCGCCCAGTAGAACAGGACGCGGGTAACGAGAATCGCCCCAATCATGGAAGTGATGACGCCTACTGTCAACGTGACGGCAAACCCCTTGATGGTGCCGGTTGCCATCCAGTACAGGATGACGGCGGTAATGAGCGAGGTGATATTGGAGTCAAAGATGGCGGAGAACGCCTTGTCAAAGGAGTTGCGGATAGCCACGCGGAAGGGGCGCCCCATTTCCTTTTCTTCCCGCAGGCGTTCATAAATCAACACGTTCGAGTCCACCGCCACTCCCAGAGTCAGCACAATACCGGCAATACCCGGCAGCGTCAGCTCAAACCCGAAGATAGACATGGCTCCCAGAAGAAGCAGGGCATTGATCGTCAGACCCATGATAGCCACCAAACCGGCAAAGCGGTAGTAGATGATCATCATGATGAAGCAGAGGATCAATCCCGTAATGCCAGCGTATTCCCCCTGAAGGAGGGCCGTATGCCCCAAAGAGGCGGAAATTTCACTGGCGGACTCAAAATTGAGCTTGTTGGTAAGGGGGTTGGAAAGCACCTTCGTCAGGGCTTCAGCCTCTCCGGGAGCATCCAGCCCGCTGATTTCAAAACTTTTCGACAGAATGGCCTGGACCGTTGGGGCGCTCTTGACCACATCATCCAGCACAATGGCCATACGGTCGTGGCCCAGCTGCATGCGGGAAGTCAGGTTATACATCTTGTCCGCCCCTTCGTTGCTCAGGGTGACGTTGACGTGGCCGGGACGGGCCAGATCCACTCCGGCGCGCACGATATCCCTGCCTGTCAGCGATTCACGCTTTTCCAGGAATATTTTTTCCGTGACGTCCTCACCCTTGCCGTTTTTGAAGGTATATTCATACATCCTGTAGCCGGGAACGCGAATGCGACCCTCCGCCACCAGTTCGTTGTTGCGCGGGTGGACAGGAAGAATCTGAAGCTTGGCTACTTTGGTCAGGATGGCCTTGGTTTCCTCGCGCTTGGCAGGATCCGCAGCGGGGATTTGAACTTCTATAAGATTCAGGTTGTCTTTTTTCTTCGGGCGGATAATGACGTCATTGGCCCCGGTACTGTTAAGGCGGTCCGTCAGGATCACGCATGCCTGTTCCATGGCCTGGTCCGTCAGGGGAATGGGCTTGCCGTCGTCTCCGATATTCGGTTCCACGCTCAACGTGAAGGAGACGCCCCCGGCAATGTCAATGCCGTATTTCAACCCCTGCTGGAAGAGGGAGAACAGGGAAAAAGACGCAATGCCGATAATGAAAATCGTTCCGGCATTGCGCTTGACCTTGTCCTGGTCGGAACCCAGGTACCAGAAAAACACACCCAGCAACACCAGACCGCCAATGAAGATGAAAAGAGGGTTATTGAAGAGATCGTAGATGAAGGCGAGAGGAGCGGACATTCCGCCAGGTGCGGGTAGAGTATCGGCAGATGCCAGGAGATTCATAGACATTTCAATCCGGATTGGGTGTGAATAATACGGCAAAGGATTGTGGAGAAATTCACCAGCAGGTCAAGCCTTCTGTGCGTGTGCCCGTTAAGGGGAAAGCCTCCTTTCCGGGGCGGTGGGAAAAATGCTCCGGAAAGGCAATGAATAACCCGGTTTCCGCAGGGAAACCGGGTTGAAAGGAAAAGGAAAAACACCGGGGATTACATGCCGGCCACCGTCTCCGCCGGAGCGGGAACAGGCTCCGCGGGAGCCACAATCGAGGGAACGGCAAGAGGAGAAGAATCCGGAACAGCAGGAGCCGCGGGCATGGAAGGAGCATGGCCGGCGGCGGCACGTCCTCTCCTGATAAGTTCGGAAACGGTCACCAGTTCATAGCCGCGGTTTTTCAATCCCTTCACAATGGCGTCAACCGCCGCCACCGTAGAAGCGTGAATGTCATGCACCAGAATGATGGAGCCGGGTTTGGCGCCGTTCACGGCGCGGGCGGCCACCACGGAGGAGCCGGGCTTGCGCCAGTCATTCGTGTCCACATCCCACATGACCGTGGTGAAGCCGAAGCGCTGGCGGGCCCAGGACGCCACGCCTGCATTCGTATAGCCGCCGGGGGGGCGCATGACCACGGGGACAACGCCGCAGGCGTTGCGGATGGCTTCATTAGTGCTCTGGAGCTGGGATTCCGCTTTTTCGCGGGGCACTTTGCTCAGATAAACGTGATTCCATGTATGGTTGCCTACTTCATGCCCCTCATTGACCATGCGGCGCACTACCTGGGGATGAGCCTTCACATTGCAGCCCTGCATGAAGAAAGTACCCTTGACGTTATTGTCGCGCAGGATGTCCAGCACCCTGGGGGTCAGCGTTCCATGGGGACCGTCATCAAAGGTGAGGGCCACCACCTTGTCCGGCACAGCCACACGGTTGACCGTTACCCCCGGAATGCGCGGGGAAAGAGGAGTATTATTATAGGACGGGCTTACGGAAGGCACCGGAACGGACTTGGGAGGCAATTTCACGGCCGGCCGGTCCGGCTTTTTTCCAGGAGCAGTCACGGGAGAAATGGTCGTTTTCACCGGAGAACCGGACTCCGCCGGCTGCTCCTGGTGCTGGGAACAGGCGGACAGGCCGAACGCCAGGGCACATGCAAGGAATAAATGTTTCTTCATAACAGGTTTTTGGAGGATTTACGCCCATCCCGCCTTCTTGTCACGTCCTAAATCATCCATCCGTGCGGCATGAAAAGGAATCCGCCCCCATGCCCCGGAAAGAATAATCCGAAAGCTCCGCGGGGAATGGAACGGGAACCGGAAGGCTATTCCGGGCTGTCCATATCTACGTAGCTGACGGAGACCGTTCTGCGCGGATTGGAAGGATCCCGGACCTCCACCTTCATCCGTTTGAAAAACCAGGATCCGTCCTTCAATTTCATCACGGAATCAATCATGAACCTTTTAGCCAGCTCCCCGCGGCGGTCAATGCCATCCACCTGCCACATGGCGCCGTTCTCCTTATCAATCCAGACGCGCACCCAGGCATATTGCCCCACCCCGGAATTAGGATTCGGTATCTGGACAATCCAGCAATCCCGCCCCTTGACGGTGCTCGCCGCATCATCCCGGACAATTTTTGCCTGGGGCCAGTACAGGTAGCGCATGGAAAGATCTTCGTACGTTACGTCCGTCCCCGCAATGGGCACCGCATACTGGGCAACCGGCAAAACACCGGCTTTCCCGTCCTTCCAGGAAAGGATCTCCTGGCCGCGGTCCTTGAATTTCAGGTCGAACCTGTTCCAGACATTATTGAGCTGGTACTGGAAGGCTATCAGATTGCCGCGCAGACTCATGGAAAAGGGAATTTTGACGCTGCGTTTGCGTATTTGCCCCTTAATGTCCTTGTTTTCCTGAAGAGTTGCCCCCTGGCGTACCCTTTTCAGCAGCTGCCCGGCATCCGGAGAAGTCTCCTGGGCCAAGGAGGCAGCAAAGGAAAAAAACACGGCGGCCATTCCCGCAAAAAAAGTGGAAAGTAAAGAATACCTGCGCAGCATGAATTGCTCATATCACTCCGGAAAGGCGGAAAAAAACCTTTTCTCAGTCACCGGGCGGCGTCCGTGACATTTTACACCAAATTTTGCTCGACTAGGTAATACAAAACGACAAGATGTCCCCAACGACATTTATTGATCCATCAATTATGGAAACGCCAGCATTCTTGAAGCCTATCCAGTCCTATCCCGGAGAAATCGTCCAATTCATTGAGAGAATTCCGGGAGTAGACGTCACCGGAGACCGCGAAACCGTGCTGGAACGGCTGGAACCGTACCATAAGGCGGAAGTGGAAGCCCTGGGCTGGCGGTGGAAAGACCTGCGCCGCGCCGAACAGGTGCACGGCACGAAAGTTGCCCTGGTGGGGGACATCGGCTCCAATTATCCTGTGGAAGGCGTGGACGGCCTGATTTGCTCCGGAGTTTCCGACTGCGTGCTTGCCATTTACGTGGCGGACTGCGCCGCCGTGTGGTTGTACGACAAGGAAAACTGCCACCGTTCCCTGATTCATTCAGGCAAGGCGGGAACCGCCGGCAACATCGTTTCCAACACTATCAAGTCCATGAAAAAATGCCTTGGGGTGGAACCGTCCAACCTGATTGCCGTCATTTCCCCCTGTATCCGCCCGCCTCATTATGAGGAAGACATTCCTACGGCCATTAAGGCACAGCTCATTGAAGCGGGGGTACCGGAAGAACAGATTCATGATTCCGGGCTGGACACGGCGGCGGATACCAAGCGTTTTTACTCCTACCGCATGGAAAAAGGGCAAACGGGCCGCATGCTGGCCCTTTTCGGCCCGGATCACGCTACACGGCCGCACGCAATTATTCTTTAACAGCGGGAAAGCGGAGCCTTTCATTCCTTTTACAGCACATCACGATTCTGCCGTGGTGCGCTTTTCTGCCTTGTAGTCCATACACGTTAGCGCTGGATGGGACCGGCCCGCAATCCCGCAGGGGACATGGCCGCGTCCCGCTTGCGGCAGGACCGCTCCGGTTATTCCGGACCCGATAATCCAAATTGCCGTTCCTGCATTCAAACTATCATTATATTTGCAATCATGGCAGTAACTATCAGCGATAATTATCAGGTAAAATACACCAGAAAATGGGGCACCCTGCTCCAGCAGCACGCCTCCCGGCTGGACAAATATGTCAGCGTCATGCGCGACTTGAGCGGCAAGGTAGTATTTCTGGATCAATTCGGCATTCTGGACTTCACGGAAAAAACCACGCGGGTGGGGCAGACCGTTTTGAACGAGGCTCCCACCACACGCCGGTCCATGCGGCCGCGCACGTTCACCAAAGCCATTGGCTACGATGAATTTGACGCCACCCGCCTGGGAGACATGGACCTTCCCGTCAGCAAGACGATTGAAGGTCTCCAGGCCGCAGCAGGCCGCCGCATGGACGACGTGATGATCTCCGGCTTCCTGGATACGAACTACGTGGGAGAAGACGGCATGACCGCCGTTCCATTCAAGGAAAGCCAGCAAATAGCCGTGGATCACGTGGACAGCGGCACCAAATCCACCAGCAACCTTACCGTGGCCAAGCTGCGCGCAGCCCTCCAGCTTTTTGAGGAAAACGAAGCCTGGAACCAGGATGCCCCGCAGTTCGGAGACCAGCTCGTCATTGCGGTAACCAGTTCCCAGATCATGAATCTGCTGAGGGAAACGGAGGTCAGCAGTTATGACTTCAACAATGTAAAAGCCCTGGTGGAAGGGAAAATAGACACCTTCATGGGATTCAAATTTATCCGCACCCAGAGGCTTCCCAAAACAGAAGAGGGAGTCCGTTCCTGCCTGGCCTGGGTAAAGAGCAAGGCCCAGTTTGGCATATGGAATGATTTCAAAGTGAAGCTTTCCGTGCGCGACGATATGGAGGAAGCCCTGCAAATCCGGGCCAAGTTCGCCTGCGGCGCCACCCGCCTCCAGGAGGAAGGCTTTGTCAAGATCCTGTGCGACGAAGGAGCCAGCTAACCCCTCTAATATCACGGCATCCTCCCTCCGGAAAAAGGGAGCCGCCCCGGACCGCCTGCGGTCCGGGGTTTTGCTTTTGAGATGACGGGCGCACGGAACACCCTATTTCAAGCTCTGCCGTAAGGCGGCAGCCCCAGCCATGCAGACGTTCATCCCCCGCAAACGGTAATCCGGCGAAGCCGGAGCAAAACGCATCCCGGGGTTCTCACCCAAGCCTTTTTCTGCCAGAAAAAATGTTCACGTTTTTCAGCCAGCGCCATGAATTGACCGCCGGATTCACCAGATAAGACAGATCCGTATATTTGGTGCGTGCATTATTGAAATGGCCCAGGGATTTGCAAAGGGCGGGCATGGGAGCGCCCTCTCCGCAGGAAACGAACGCAGGGGAAAGAGCATACAAATCACCATAACGTCCCAGATACCGGGCAAACCATTCCTCCAGAGAACCATAATACCTCAGCCATGGCCAGACCCTCTGATCTGACGGAAGAGATAAAAGAATGCGTTCACATAAGGAAAGGTCCATCACATACGCAGCTGATGCCGCCATATCCGTTACGCGCAGCAGGATGGATTTTTCTCCTTTCGCCACGGAGCAGGCCGTATGGGGAGACAAACGCGGCTCACTTAAAAACAGAGCAGTTCTTTCCCGGCAGCCTTTCAGCAGCTGCCCAAGCATCCGCGCCGTGGAACCTATTACCGGCAGCCTGAAACGGCACTCTTCCTCCACAATCATGAAACGGGAGAAATGGAAGGAAGAAGCCAGCGTTAAAGCGGCCTGGTGACCCAACACCCGGGCAGCTTTCCGTCTTTCCTTACGAAACCGCTCCTTATCCCAATCCCCTTCCGGAAGAGGAACGGGCACCGGAGGCAATTCATAAACCGGAACGCCATGCGGGACATACGCCTTCCAAGACCATTCCGGATGTCCGGACGAATCTTTTTCCGTCCTTACCACCAGCACGGCATCCAAAGCCGCCCAAAAGGGATTCCGCCCCATCCGCAATAACCTTGACCAAAGCATATTCATGGCCTTCACCTAGCTCCATCCGAACTCCCTTTTCAAGCCGGACCTCCATTCTCAACATGTTTTTAACGTGCAGAGGCAGGAAAATAACGCCCTCCGCCACAACAAGGAAACGGACCATACGAAACAGCCCTGCCGGCATCTTGAACGGCAGCCGGCGCCAACATCCGTCAATCCGTCTGCCGGGAAACCGGTCAACAGGGCTGGCACAGGAAGAAAAACACAGTTCCAAAAGGGGAAAAGGCAGGCAAACTGACATACTCGGCCCCAAAATGAAGTGGAACTCATCAATAGAAGATTGACCTTCCTTCCTTTGCTGGGATAGTAGGATGTATGCAGCAGATTGTACGTGAACATCAGGCCTATCCGCCGAAAATCGTTGCGTCCGTTACCTCGTGGGAGCTATGGAAAACGCTGAAAGGAAAAGATTTAACAGACCAGTGCGATCTAGTAGAACTGCGCGTGGATGCCCTTCCCCCGGAACTCACGACTGAACAGGTTATGGAGTTCCGGCCGGAGATGCCCCTGCTGGTCACCGTGCGCTGCCATGAGGAAGGAGGGCTGCGCCGCATCCCGGAAGAAGAGCGCTTTGCCCTGCTCCGGGCCTATATGCCATATGCCGCCGCCATGGACATTGAAATCAAGGCCATGCGCCACGCCAGGGAACTGGTTATGGAAGCGCGGGAGCGGGACGTCATCATCATCGGCTCCACCCATGATTTCCAAATCACTCCGGGTGTGGATTACCTGCGCGAACAGGAAAAAAAGGCGCGCTCCTACAAGGCGGATATCGTCAAATTTGCATTCACTCCCTGCCTGGCCTCGGACATCCAGACAGGAGTACAGCTTTTCACCAAGCCCAAGGGGCCGATCGCCGTCATGGGAATGGGGCCCATGGGACCCGTCTCCCGCCTGCTTTACTCTCAACTGGGTTCCTGCCTGGTATATGGCTACCTGGGAGAAGAGGAAACGGCCCCCGGGCAATGGCACGTCTCACTCATTAAGGAAACCCTCCGCCGCCTCGGCCCCATCCTCCGCTGATTACGGAGCCTTCCCTCACATGAATATTATTACTTCCGCCTTTCTGGCGGCACGCCCCAAGACGCTCACCGCCTCCCTGATTCCGGTATGGGCAGGCTGCATGGTGGTGCAGAAACTGACCGGCAGCTGGAATGCGTCCCTGGCCCTCCTGACACTGACTTCCTGCCTGTGCCTCCAGATTGCCTGCAATTTTTTCAATGACGCCATTGACCATGCCAAGCACGCCGATACGGAACGGCGGACCGGGCCCGTGCGCATGACGGCCAGCGGAGCCCTCTCCCACAGAACAGTCATGCTCATCGGCCTCTTCTTCCTGCTGGGAGCGTGCCTTCTGGCCTTTCCCCTTATCGAACTGCGCGGCTGGCCCATCCTCGCCATCGGCATCCCGTCCCTCTATTTCACCTATGGCTATACGGGAGGGCCGTGGCCGCTGGCCTACAAGGGCCTGGGGGAAATATTCGTCATCCTCTTCTTCGGACTGGTTGCCGTACTGGGAACCATTCTGGTGCAGATATGCACGGCACCCGTCGTGCCCGGCACGCTGGTGGAATCGCTTGCGGTGTACAATGCCGGCATCGTAACAGGCATTCAATGCGGCCTCCTGTGCGCCGTCATGATATCCGTCAACAATATCCGCGACAGAAAGGAAGACCTCACTACGGGCAAGCACACGCTGGCCGTGCGGCTGGGGGAAGGAAAGGCGCGCGCCATGGCCCAGTCTTTCATCCTGGCTGCCTACATCACGCTGCCCACATCCAGCCGGGCCCTTCACCTGAACCTGTCCCATACGTGGTGGATGTGGATACCCTCCATCCTCTTCGGCGGGTATCTGATGCTCCTAATCCGCAAAACGCCCGCGGACAGCCGCATGAACAGGGTACTGGCACTCTCCTCCCTCCATTTGCTCCTGTATCTGGCTACCTACACAATTCTTCCCACACGCTGAAAAACGCTTAACCCCGCCAGCGTAGTTAACTACGTTCATCATGAATCCGCTTCCATTCATTCCCGCTTTTCTTATTCTCCCTGTCCTTTTCTCCTGCACCCAAAAAAGCAATCTGGAAATCGCCACCGGCAAAGTGACGACCATCAAGCTGGGCAACGTGGTCCGCATCAAGGAAATCAACGTCCTTACCTCCACGGACGACGGCACCTTTGCCAACATAGCCGGAACGGCGGCGGAGGCCATGACTCCCGGCATCATCGGCATGGGGACCTCAAAACTGGCTTCCGCCACAGGCTCCATCGTGGACGGCAGGGTGGAAGCCGTCAAAATGATCCGCGTGCGCGTCAAGCTCAAGGATACGAACGAACTTGTGGAAGTACAGCAGGAAGTAACGCCAAACTTCACCCTGAAAATAGGCCAGGAAGTCGTCATTACCCAGGGAAGCACGCCCGGCAATGTCTGGCCCGATTAACGGATATATGAACCACGCCGCGGCACCAGCCCCGCCGCCCCGGGGCCTCCTGATTAAGAGCACGGGCCTCCTGACGGCCGTTTCCCCCCTCTGCACATGGCTCCTTTGGGACACCCTCCCTGCCGCCGCATTGCTGGCCCCCCTGTTTCTCGTTTCCATATTCGCAGGAATGGCACGGGCCATGAAAAAAAACATCCATGAAACATTCCTGCCGGTACTTCCGGCGGTATGGCTCACCCTGGCCGCGGTCGTT
>OQWD01000417.1_pt1 | contig 16715 bp, 23 predicted proteins | sample 1691631 | NCBI WGS metagenome assembly OQWD01 (sample SAMN03418283, study PRJEB22391) | human gut metagenome | biome: human-gut; feature: organic feature; material: feces | host: Homo sapiens | place: Italy | collected 2013-04 | reverse complement strand
CAGGGCTGGGAGATCAACGACATAACGCCCATACAAAACTGCTCGCTGCCCCGTCCGGCTCCGCCTGCCGTGGCCCCGCGCTCGCACCCCGGTACCACAGCCCCTCCAGCTCGTCGCGGGAAAGCCCGCAGCTCAGTACCACATGATGGTGGACCCGCACCGCGGGAAGGCCGTCGCCTTCCTCCCGCCACTCCGTCACGGCTATAAAACGCGGCGCAGGCAAGCCCCGCTTTCTGCTTTGGCTTCTCACCCGGCGCAAAAACAACTCCAAATCATGGTCCGCCTGTTCGATACTGTCCGGCAGGTGCGCGTCGTCATACGTTCCCGTCCAATGGATGTCACTCTCCGTAAAATTCGCATTCAGCAGCTGGATGAAATACCGCCTTGCATTCCTGGCGTTCAGGTTCTGTTGGATGCGGCTGCTTGCCTGCCGTCTCTTTGCTGAAAGGCTGGCGCCCTTCTCCCGCTCCGAGATCGGGTACAGGTCTATCTCCATGTAGTTGTCCCCACACACGTGCCGCTGTTCCCGCACAAACCTGCACCGCGTTCCCATCTTCTTTTCTCCTCTCTGCGTCCTTAACTTAATACTCCATACAAGCCCTTTCGCGGCCCCATGGCCGCGTGTGTACGGAAGTGTCCGCGGCAAAAAAATGCCGCGGACGGTATCCTTTTTATATCTCTTTTATGTACTTATCCCGGCGCTTGTCGGGCTTAAATCGCCCTCCATTTCGCCTGCGGCGAAACCGCGCGTTCGGTCACTGGCCCCACAGGGGCCAGCGTGCTCGCTACCCCAAACTCATTTCTTCGTTTGTGGGCCCCTCGCTCGCATCCCGAAAAGCCACATACCGGCCGTAACTCACCGGATCCAGCCCCATTTGCCGGCGCTTGGCATTGAACTGCTCCAGCTCCCTTAACAGCTCGTTCATCGAAAGGCTGCGCGCAGGCGCCAGCTTGTGCATTGCCTCCTGCGCCTTTCTTTGTTCTTCCTTTTTATGGTAGGTTTTCCGCTGCGACGCGCGCCGCCGTTCGGCCCGGCACGCGTCGCAGTATTTCGGCTTGCACCCCGGCCCCTTTCTCTCAATCTCTGTTCCGCAGATTTCGCATTTTAATCTCATCTTATTTTCTCCCACGGTCATTCAAAAACATCGCCGCGCAGGCGCAGCACCAGATACAAAACAAAGCAAAGGCAAAAACAACAAAAGCCATCAAATCACCCCACAGAGCATAGCGCTACGCACATCAATAAAAGATTCCAAGCCGCGTTTTTTCAGCGCATCTATTGCCTTGGCGCTTTGCGGCTCCAATTCGTAATGCGCTTCCAGTATTTTGCAATCTTCAGTATTCGCAAGCGTCGGGAATGGATACCCAAAAGGAATCAACTTCCCTTGCTCGTGATTCACTCCACACACTACCCAAGTCTCGCCGCTTGGCTTGTGTAAAACAGTATCATTCGGCATTATTTTCGTTCGCTTACTTTCCATATTCACTCCTCCCGGCGCTGGCCGTCCCCGAGCATCAGCTGTCCGTGCTGGTACACCTGATACAGCGTGCGGCCCTTGCCGTCCGTCATGTACGGCAAAAACACTTCGTCCACATGTACGTTGCCCGCCTCCACAAACGCCATCTGCGCCAGTATCCAATCCCGAATGTTTCTCCATGCCGTGCGCTCCGCCTGCTCGGCGTCCAGTCGAATTTTCTGCCGCTCAAAAGCAGCCATAACACCCGGCGTGTTTGCGGGAAGCTGAAACAGCATCCCGCCTTGCGCTGTCTGCAAACCAAAAGTAATTCCTACGGGCCGTCCCCGGTCGTCATAATCCACCATGATTTTGCGCGCGCCGTTCCGGGCAAGCGCGCCCTGTATTTCTCCCAGGCTTTCGAATACGTCTATTTTTGTGGTGTAGTTTTTGATCGGCATTTTCTCCCGTCCTCTCCGCTTTGTTCCGTTGGTTTTCCTCATGTGCAAGCCATCGTTCCCGTAGCCGCCCACTCCCAGCGCGTCCGTATCCGTATTTACTCATATCTCTACCTCACCGCCCCACAAATCAATCTGCCCCGTAAGGTTCCCGCTCGGGTCGTCCTCCCATCCGATTCCAAGGTAATTCAAAACACGCCCCCAGCCGTATTTTTCGCCGGTAATCGTGTCCGTGACACAATTTCGCATCCAAAATTCCCACTCAGCAGGGTTGTCCTCCCTAAGCCTGTCGAATCGATGCGGCCTTTTTTCGATGTGCAAGCCAAACCCACACATGCTGCATCCCGTACGCTGGGCGCGGGTTGTACGCAGCGTTCCGAATCTGTCCCGCTCAATGATTCCGTATACTTCCGGGACAGGCACATCAAGATCAAGCGCAAGCTGCAACAGGTCTTGCCTCATAAAAATCGCAAATGGGCAACTTCGCGTGGTGCTCTTCCCAAAGTAGTTGCACCCATTTTTCATCAACCCCTGTTCGCGCTGCCCGCCCTCGCTTGCCATGAGGCCCAAATACGGGTAGCTATTATGTGCTTTTGCCCAATCGTCTGCGGGCTTCTCCTTCATCCAGTAACAGCAATCAGCCGAAACTTTAAATGGTGCAACCTTGCAATGCAGATCAGGGCGGTGAGCTCCGTAATATCCGGCAAACAATTCCAGCCATTTGTCCGGAAGTTTTATTTTATCGCTATGCTGATAGTGCCCCTGCTCCCCCATATCACCTGTCATAATTGCATGGATAAAAGTCTGTTTTTCGCTGTCCGGTGTTTGCAAAATACTTATTTTCTTTGCCTTTTCCTTGCTAATCACTGGGAATCCCAATTCATTGAGCACTGCGACTTTCGATTTGTACGGCCGAATGGCTTCAATGCCCAGCAGTTTATGTACTCGCTGAATGCTTTTATCCTCAAGCGACGAAACGGAAACGGCTTTGATATTTGAATCCACATATTTTCGCAGGAACAACAGAAGTGTAATGCTGTCCAAGCCTCCCACTGAAACATGTACATTCGCACCCATTTCTCCGGTCACGATATCGTAATATTCCTTCGCTCGCATGATCGCATATTTCACTTTTGCCTCGTAAGGAAGTTTCTGCTTTTGCACGAAAGATGCGATTTTAAATTCATTGCTTACTTTTTCACTCATGCCCCATCCCCCACAAGATCAAACAGGGTGGGCGCGTCCCTTTGTGCGTCGGCTTCCTCAAGGTACCCAACTCCGTCCCGGAAGTAGTCTGCGTTCAGTTCAATACCTGCACCAAGTCGTCCCATTTTTACAGCCACGTATGGTACGGTCATCAGCCCTCCGAACGGGTCAAGCACCAAGTCTCTTTCGTTTGAATATCGGGTGATGATGCGCTCCACAATGTCGAGCTGCAGCGGACATACATGCATCTGAAGATCTCTGCGGCACTGGTCTGCATTCAGTGTGCGCATACGGTTGATGTCGTCCCATACAATATCGTTCCAGCTTCCAGGAGACACCACCATGAAAGTGGACGGCAATCTCCCGTCTGTATCCAATTCCTTTGCCAACTGTACATGCTCTTCATAACTGTATACAGAATCCCGGCTATATCTGCGGTACATGGCTTGCAGTCTGCTCACGGGCGCCGCTTCCAGTTCCGCCTTTGTAATCAGCCGGTCTCCGGATGATCTCCAGAATGCATGCGCGTCAATCTGCCATTGTGCACGCGTGTAATCCGCCTTATCCTTTTTCACGGGCACATCCGCATAGGCACGGCTGCGGTCTGTGGGAAGCTTGCGAAATAATAAAATATACTCCGGGCATCCAACCCCCATTTTTGTGCCGTCCTTGCACTGCTCCGTCCAGCCAAGCCGGTACGTCTGATTGTTTTCGCGCACAACGTCCGTCACAACGGTAATGCGCCCAAAATAGGCAAAGCCGTGCTTTATGAAGTGCATCACCGTCAAGTCGCTGAACGGTTCAAGCGTCGGCATGCCCATTCCTGTGGCGTTTCCGAACAGGATGCGGTCCTTTACATGAATCGCTGCCACACGGCCGGGCCGCAGTACTCGCAACAGCTCCGGCGTCAGATAATCCATTTGCCCAAAAAATGCATTATCGTTTGGATTGTGTCCGAAATCGTTGTAGCTGGGGCTGTACTCGTAGTGATTCCCGAACGGGATACTTGTGTGTATCAGGTCGACGCTGTCTGCCGGCCATGTTTTCAGTTCTTCCACACAATCATTGTTGATGGCGCGATAATTTTCCCCTTTTACTTCCACTCGTTCCACTCCAATCGTGCGTTTCAGGCTTTCCAGCGCGCGTGTGCCAAGCCCGTATTCACGGATAATGGCGCTCATTTGCTCCGTCAGATAGTCGTATTGCTTCCACTTCTCTTGCAGCGCGTGAAGAATCTCCGTCTCCGTTTCCATATAAAGAATGTCGATTATCACGGCTTCTTTTTGCAAAAATCGGTAGATGCGGTGAATTGCCTGAATAAAATCGTTGAAATCATAGTCGATGCCTAAAAATATTGCACGGTGGCAATACCGTTGGAAATTGCATCCGCTGCCGGATAGGCTTTTCTTTGTGCCGAACAGGCGTGTGCGGCCGTATGCGAAATCCATTACCCGCTGCTCACGTGTTTCAAGTTCCATGCTGCCGTAAATATCTACCATTTCCGGGATAGCTGCTTTCAGTGCGCGGCGCTCGTCCTCCAAATCATGCCAGATTACAAAGTGCGCGTCTGGCTCTGCATCTGCAATGATGCGCTTTGCCTGTTCCACGCGCGCCCCGATGCTGTCGCGCTTTTCGCGTGCAGCGTCCTGTAATCCGAAAGCCGCATCACGTGCGAGTTTCATCTGTCCGTCCGGCTCCGCATCCGCGTCCGTGATGTCCACACCGATCTTGTGGTATCGGATGTCCAGAGGTGGAAGCGAATAGCCGTCATCCGAAAACCCGAGATCTGAAGGTTTTTGCAGAAACAATCCCCACGACGCACACCAAATCCAGAACTCTTTTTCCTTGTGCGGGTATAGCGTCAGGTGGTTGGCCTTTGTGCTGTCCCGCTTGAAAAAGCGCGTAAGCGCTTGTCCGGTGTCCATTACTTCCAAAAAACCAGCGTAATGAATCAGTTCCTTGTATCGATTGGGGCTTGGCGTGGCCGTGTTCACCAGCTTGTAGGGTACGCCTTTAAATTTATCCAGAAATACTTGATAAGTTTTGCTGCCGAAACTGCGCAGCGTAGCCGCTTCATCCAAACTCACGACAGTAAATGCCCGCGGGTCAATGTCTCCATCCCGCACTCGCTCGTAGTTCGTCACCACGATGGGCGCTTTTGTGGCCCGCACGGCCTCCATGCTACGCACATAGGGCGGCGGGTCCATCCCCAGCAGATTGACGGCGTCATCTGTAAACTCCGGCTTTACGTTCAGCGGAAGTACAATCAGTGCGCGCCCTCCGCAGTGCTTTGTAATAAGGCGGCAGTATTCAAGCTGCATTGTGGTTTTTCCAAGCCCGAATCGTGCGAAGATGCCGCGCCGCCCTCCACGCACCGCCCACCGCACCGCTGCACGCTGGTGCGGCTTCAATACAGGATTGATTTCATCCGGCTCAATCTCAACGCCAGAGATTGGCGCCAGTTCGATTTTACTTTCTAAAAATTCTTGATATGTCATTCGTCTGCCTCATTATGGTGTCGGCACTTCCGCCGTCAAAAAGTTCATCTGGCACTTCATGCAGCGGCCCGGCGTTTTATTTTCCATTTCGCAGAACGCGCCGTCATTTCCCAGCAGTTCCGCGCTGCGCTCCGCCGGGCAGGCCATCCCCTGCGCCGCAAGGTCAGCGGCCCGCATGCCCTCATATTCCGGGTGCAATTCCAATATCCTTGCGTAAAAGGTCATTCTTCTTCCCTGCTTTCCGCATAAATTTCTGCGGCGATCATCCGCCGGAACTCTGCCCAGGTCACCCGCATGTCCCGTGTGCCCTCTATCATTTTGCGGTTGGAAATTTCGTCCATTGCCTGTTCATAGGTGATGATCTTGCTGATCAGCGACGCCGTCCCGAAATATGCGTCATCCCCCATGATCTCCCGCGCCTGCACTTCTCCCCGCAGGTCCCGCAAAAGCCTCGCCCGTTTTTCAGGCGGTACGGCCTCCGCCTCCTTGTAGTCGCTCACAGCATCCAGCGGCACCGGATGCGCGCCGTTCCTGCTGATTTTATACAACAGATACTTCACCTGCTGCTGAAAGCTCAAAATCTCGTCCATGCTCGTCATGCCCGCAGGGGTGCCCTTTCCGTTACCCACAACGCCGCCCCGCTTCCCCCTTGTGTTTTTTATACGCACATGGTATATTTTTAGTGGAGATAGCAATTTCCACTTCCTTTGCCTCGTCCGTGTTCCCGCACGGCCGGGGCCTTTTTGTTTCCGGGTCTTTCCCCGGGTCCAGCAGCTCCGCGCGCACACCCAGCCCCATGCCGCCCACGGCAATCCCCATCGCCAAAAGCAGCAGCGGCCAAACCGCCTGCGAGCTGTACGGCCGGCTCCCGGCCCCGTCAACAATTCCCGCGGCCAGCAGCAGCATGCCCACACAGCCCATACGCATTAAAATAGGTTTCACGTCCCAACGTCTCCTTCCTATGCAAATAACCTTGCCAGCTGCTCGCAGGTGGTAAGCCCGCGTATCCCCAGCTCGCGCAGATAGTCGGGCGAGCAGCCCATAATTTTAGCCGCCTCTTTCTGTGTATAAAGCAGCTTGTCCGGGTAAATCCGGTCCGCCCGCCCCCGGATTCGTTCCAGCGTTGGAACATACAGTTCTTTTTCTCTCGGCATACCGTAACATCTCCTTTCCGCCCCGCTCCCTGCGAGGACTTGAATGTGGTATACTTTTTAAAAAAGGTTGTGATGAAATGGATAAAACGCTTGCAGTCCTCAAAGCCGTAAAGAAACTTACAAAAGGGGATTCAAACATTTATGTTCCCACGGACCAAATCCTTGCTCGCGTGCGTCTCTCATCTGGCGCATTGATTTCCCATCTGGATGCGCAAGGTTATCTCATGCATATATGGAAAAATGGCGATCAGGCTTTCACCTTGGCCCCGAAAGGCTTTGAATACATTTCTAACGCAAACAATACGCTGCAAAGCAAACTGTTTTCTCTCTTTGGGCTTATCTTTGCATTTATCGCAGCCATCCCAGTGTTTCCATCCATTTTGCAATGGCTCCTGCGGCTGCTATCCCGGTAAATAAAACCGTAAGCCGCAGCACAATGCAGTTGAACTTCGCATCCCTCTCATTCCTCTTTCGAATCTCGTTTTCAATATCCCACTCTGTTTCCCGTGTATGCTTCATGTCTTTCTCCTTCCTCCCCGCCTTGCGGCGCAGGCCCTTCTTGATACTGCACTTTAAACGTGGCGTCCGGCCGTCGCGGTTCACAATTCATCATGTTCGTAAAATACCGCCTTGCCGCCTGGCGCATGGCAGCTTTTCTTTTGATGCTCAATCCAATTCCAATGCCAACGATAATACTTGCAAGCTTCCAGACATTCATTGATTTACCTTCCCTGTAAAACATGGGTCTCGTTCTGCCAGTAGTTCGCCCTCAAAATTCCAATATTGAGAAATCGCTCTGACAGGGTCCTCTTCCGTGCCACGCCCCCGAAGCGAAAGAGTCTCAATTACTTGAATCACCTTTGCACTGTCCGTCCCTCTGGGCCGAGTAGTTTCCTTTTTGAGTTCTAATGCATCAAGCGCCTTCGCAAAGGCTTTTACATCGTCCATATTCCTGTCCTTTCCGCCCCGCTCCCTGCGGGGCTTGTCCGCATCCTCCCCACGGTTGTATAATGGCCGTGAAAGGAGGTGTTTTTTGTGGCGTTGTGTCCTCTTACCGCGAAACTGGAAAACGGAACGACCAAGATGGGGCCTTGCCTTGCTGGCGTATGCGCCCTTGCTGTCAACGGATGCTGTTCCTTCCGAATCCTCGCGGAAAAGGCTCTGCTGGATGCTAAGAATCAATCGAAGCCAGATTCACCGCAAGCGAACAAATAACCTGCGCAATCTCCATTTTTTCTTGAACCGTCAAATCCTTATTGCGCGCCGCCTCCGCCAGCAGCTCCAACTGCTCCCGGAGGTATTTTTTTGCGTTATCCACATTGCCCTCCTTTCCGCCCCGCTCCCTGCGGGGCATTTCTTATGCCGTCTTTTCCGGCCCGTCCGGAACGAGCAGTTCCTCAATGGAGCACCCGAACAATTTTGCCAGCTTTGGAAGCAGTTCGGCACGCGGACGACTCTTGCCGCTTTCCCACATTGCAACGGTTGTGCGCTGTACCCCTACATCTTGTGCCACCTGCTCCTGCGTCAGATTATTTGACACTCTATGCTGTTTGAAATTCATTTCTTCACCGCCTTTGTCAATATTCTTGACAATAAAATAGCATATGTTTTCCCGTTTGTCAACATATTTGACATAATTATTGGCAAAACTTATTGAATGTCAATTTAATTGACGATACAATAAAACATGAGGTGAGAGAAATGGAGATTTTAAAAGAATTGCGGTCCAGCATGGGATTTAGCCAACAAAAACTGGCAGATAAATTGGGAGTTTCCCGTTCTACTGTTGCAATGTGGGAATCTGGCGCCAGCCAGCCCGATAACGATTCTTTACTGCATCTGGCAAAGATTTTTAACACGTCCACGGATTTTCTGCTCGGAAACGTCGAAGAACGCTATGCTTCTCCAAAAGGTGTCAAGGTTCCGGTGCTTGGCCATATCCGCGCGGGGATACCGCTCGATGCCGTGGAAGAAATTCTGGACTACGAAGAAGTAGACCCCGCTATGACCGCCAAAGGAGACTTGTTTGCCCTGCGTGTAAAAGGCGACAGCATGGAGCCGCGCATCCGTGAAGGCGATGTCATTATTTGTGCGGAAACACCTTGCGTCGAAAGCGGCACTGTGGCCGTGGTTTTGGTGAACGGCAACGAGGCTACTGTAAAAAAGGTTGTAAAACATAAAGAAGGCCTTTCCTTGGTGGCGTTTAACCCAGCTTACTCCCCCATGTTTTACACCAATGAAGAATGCGAAACTCTGCCCGTTCGTATCGTTGGCCGCGTGATCGAGCTGCGCGGCAAATTTTAAAAAAATGAAAGGGGTACGTTATGCCATACACTTTTCAAAATCTTGTCATAGACTTTTTCCTTACACTCATTTCCTATTTGCTTCCCGCTTGCCTTGTTGTTCTTGGTATGCAAAAATCGCACAGCAAAAAATGGGTGTTCGGCGTAACGCTTGCGTGTATCGTTCCCTCCTATCTCCTGTGGGTGGTATTACATTCCGTATCCAACACCGCACAAAGCTCTGCTCCCGCATTTTTTTGGGGGTGCGTTGCTTTCGCTATGCTCTCGGCACGCAACAGAGCGCTTGAAAAAAAAGAGCTTTTCGACTCCTATTGGGCAGATCTTAAAGACAACATCGAAAAACGGGAAAGTGCAGAAGAACAAGAAGAATATATTCAGTATTTTATCGACGTTAAATGCAAAGGGAAACCCGCATCTTTTGAAAGTGAGCTGTCGTCATTTATCCGCGAAATGACTGAGCAAATACCGAAACAGCACAAAAAGGCTCAGCAGGAACAGGAAGCCCCGGTTGTTCCTTGTGCCGATGAACGCGAACCTGTACCGGAACCACTTGAAGAATCCCGATCGGTCGAAAATCCCGTTCCGGCCACTAATATCCTAATTCCCACAAATCCCGAAAACGTCGCACAAACTTCCGAACGTTCTGCCGCAACAAAAAAACTGTTTTGCAAGCATTGTGGTGCTTCCTGTGAAAATGGCGCGGTATATTGCCCCAATTGTGGCAAGCGTGTGCGCCTCTTTTCCCGTCAGCAAAACAAAAGCCCCATAACAGGCATTTTTCTTTGCATCAGTATCGTGGTTAATATTCTTCTTTTGTCTGCTCTTGTTCCCGTACTGATAACAAACGATGAATTAGAGCAAAGGTACGAAACAATGTCGCAAACTATTACTTCACTACATGGTGACATAGATTCGCTGAAATCTTCATTAAAATCCAAGCAAACAGAATTGAACGGTATTAAAAGTGATGTTGCCTTTATTGTCGATACATACGGTGATGTTTATCATACATATGACTGTCATTTTATTCGAGACAGCAACCACTATTGGGCTTGTGGCGTGAGGCAGGCCGTAAACATGGGTTATCGCCCGTGCGAAGTTTGTCATTAAAATAAAAATCCCGGCAGTACTGCCATACCGCCGAGACTATCTCAGCGTTCAAAAAACGAATGTTAAAGTGTGACGGAGGTATCATACTATGAACAGATTGCTGAAAAGAAAGGACAAAAAGCAGGAATCCCCAAACGAAATCCCCACCCCACAGGCACAGCCCGCTCCACCGCCGCCCCCACCAGATCCCTTTATCGAAAAGATCGTACAGTTTCGCCAAAAAATAACAGATCGCATCCCGTCCAAAAATGCGCGAATCGCATTGTTTTCGGCGCTGGTACTTCTTATCGTGCTCTTTTTGGGCGCCGGTTATGGAGCGCGCTATGATTCCGGCTATAAAGCCGGCTTGGCCGCCGCATTGGAAGTATATGGCTCTTATGACGAGGGCTTCAGCGCTGGCAGCTCGGAAGGATACGCCAGCGGACATGATGCAGGCTATGAAGAAGGCCACGCCGCCGCCCTTTCGGAAGCATCGTCCGCGGCCCAAGCTACATACGACGAAGGCTATGCCGCCGGATACGATGAAGGCAAAAACGCTGGCTATGCCGAAGGTGAAAAAGCAGGCTATGAGGCCGGAGAAGCCGCGGGCGCTTCCTCTGGATACGATAAGGGCTACGCCGAGGGAAAAGCAGCAGCCGCCCCGCAAGCCAGCTATTCCAGCCAGGGCACTGGCACGCAAAATGCTGGTGAAGTCCAAACGCAGAGCGCTACGGTTTATGTGACCAACACAGGCGAAAAATACCATAGCGCGGGCTGTTCTTATCTTCGCAAAAGTCAAATCGCAATTTCTCTTTCAGACGCAAAAGCGCAGGGCTATTCCCCCTGTTCCCGCTGTAATCCTCCCCGCTGAAAGGCAATAATTTTAAAGGAGGCAGCACCATGGAATATAACGAAGAACAAGAAAAAGAGTATATCTCGCGTGAATCTCTTAATCGTCTCTGTGAAGAAGCACAGGAGCTTCGCTGGTACAAGCGTTACCGTTCCGGAGCTTCCAAGGCTTGGCTTGCTTCCTGTTATATCGGCGGATGCTTTGCCGGCATACAGATGCTGAAGCCTTGGGAAACAGCAAATGCGTCTTTCGGGCGTGCGCTTTTGGAATATGGCGCTGTAATATTAAGCGGCCTCTTGTTTGGCGCTGGTTTTTATCTTCTTTCCTATTTTGTTTACATGTTTTTCAGCAGCGATGAAGATACCGCCGAAAGTTCTCGTAAAACAAGACTCGCCATTACAATCATTTTGCTTTTGCTCATTCCCTTTTTTGTTGTTATGTTCTTTTTCATGCCGCGCGAATAAAAAATATAGTGTAGTCAGTATCAGTGTATAGATCAACAAAACAAAAAAATCCCCGCAGTGCTGCAACACTGCGGGGACTATATAGAAACAGCTTGCCCGAAGGCGCGCCGCTCCGGCTTTGGTGCTCCTTCCGGCAGGCTTATCTTTCCTGTACTCGAAAGGAGATTTTTTTATGCAAACCAGCAAAACACTTGCCCGCCTGTACTGTCCCAATCCAAAGGATCCTACCGAGGGGCTGCGGCAAAAAGCAAACGGCGTGTGGGAACGCAACGAAGTAATAGACGGGAAGCGCAAAAGCTTTTCCAGCCGTGACCCCATCGAAGCATGGCGCAAACGCAGCGAGTATGTCATCACCCGCGAAGAACGCAGGCAGGAAGAACAGCTTCTGGAAGAACTCGGCCCGCTCTTTGAGGACGTGGCCGAGCGTTACCGGGCACAGGTGCTGGAAATGAAGCACGGCACGCAAAAATCCTATTTGCCCGGCATAACCCGCGCGCTCGGGCAATTCAGAGGCCGCCGGATAAAGTCCATCGAACCATGGGAAATAAAGGCGTTTCTTACCGGCCTCAACGGAGCGCATACCACTGTATCGAATCAAAAAACCGTGCTGAACGCTATCTTTCAGCTTTATATCGACGACCCGCAATGGCACGGGAATTACAATCCCGCAAAAATGACAACCTTGCCGCGCGGGCTGCCCCGCAGCCGACGCCAGCCGCCCAAGGAGGACCAGGTCCAAATCGTCAAAGCCTCCCTGGGGGACCCCGAAGCATTGCCTGCCATTATCTATCTGTGCACCGGCGAACGGCGCGGAGAAGCCTGTGCCATCCAGTTGAAAGACATCGACTTCAAAAACGATATCATAAATATCACAAAAGCAGTGGAATGGATATCCAACCAGCCCCACATAACGTGCCCTAAAACAGACGCGGGCATCCGGCAGCATCCATTGCTCAACCTGTTGAAAGAAGCGCTTCTGCCCTACCGCAATTTGCCGCCGCGCACCTATATCGTGGGCATGGGTTCAAAGCCCGTCACAGCCTCCGAATACTCCCGCAGATGGGCGCGCTTTTGGCGCAAGCACGGCTATGCCCATCCCATCGAACGCACATACAAAAGGATCCGCAACGGAAAAGAATATCAATACCATCAAACAGACTGGAACGCCGACGTCTGCGCGCACCAATTTCGACACGAATATGTCTGCATGCTCTGTGAGGCTGGCGTCCCGGAGGAAATCGCAATCCAGCTTGTCGGCCACGCAAATGCAAAAATGATTCATGAAGTATATCTGCACTTAAAGCCCAGCATGATAAAAGCAGCCGGAAAGTTGCTGAATGAAAAAATCACAGCCGAGCCGGGTTTGCAAAAGAAAGCATAGTCCGCAGTTGGTCCGCAAGTAGTCCGCAGGTTTTCGCCATTTCCGTTTGTTTTTACCTGTTTCCATCCGTTTTTAAAATTATGAAAAAACCGCATTGTAAAGCCATTTTGGCGCTACAATGCGGTTTTCTCAATGGTCCGAGTGGCGAGAGTCGAACTCACGGCCTCTTGAACCCCATTCAAGCGCGCTACCAAACTGCGCTACACCCGGACATTGCCGCCCGTTCCAGCGGCAAAAATTATTATACGTCATCCTTGCACTTTTGTCAACGTCTTTTTTTCATTTTCACGGCATGATATTTTCATGCAGACCTGCGGTTCCTGTCTCAGACTGTTTTTGTATTGGTCGTAACAGAACTGGATGATGCTGTTACGCTTGATCAGGCCGATAAAACTATTTTTTCCATCAATAACAGGCACAAAGTTTTGCCGCATTGCCGCCGCGATCAGTTCTTCCATGTCCGTATCCACTGAGACGCATTTGTTATCCCGCTTGCGCGGGATGCTCATGATCGGCATATCCTCGGCGTCCTGCAGATTCAAGTTATAATTCCGCTTCACCGCCCACAGGATATCACCCTCTGTAATGGTGCCAACATACTCTCCTTTCCTATTTAAAATAGGTATGGAGGAATAACGGTGGTACTCCATTTTCTCAATCGCCTGGCGCAGGGTGAAGTCATCATACAGATACGCCACCTCGGCCTTCGGCGTTAAAAAAAACAAAAGATTCATGCGATTATCCTTTTCCTCTCCTAAATTACTGAGGATCAGCCCTGATTCATTATATCATACTCACGAACAGGATGCATGAAAGATTTGTTAATTGAACACGCAGAAAAACCGGGGCTCGTTCCGATGAAACAAGCCCCGGCTTCTTTAGCGATACATTGTCCGGGCTGCATTCAGCAGGACTTTGGGGGCCTTGTTGTAGGGTGTGACAGGACATATCTTTTTGGGGATATCGAACAATGTGTACACGGCGATACGGGCCGCACGGACAGAATATTCCTCGGTGAACACCATATCCTCCGGTATCTCTACAAACTGGCTCACCATCGCAAAGTTTGTGCTGCCCTGCGGCACCACCGGCGGCCGGTCGGCCATTGCCCGCGGCTGGAATTGTGCATCCACATACGGCATCATACACGGAATGACATTAACGACATCCGCCATGATCTCTTCCTGATGTTCTTCCCAGTGCAGTTGATGCAGCAGCTCTTTCAGGATCTCTGCGCCGGTACAATCTCTCATGGGCTTTTTCACATAATCTCCCACATGATCCGTATAAAGGCCGTAGCCCCAGAAAATCGTGGTATCCGGGTCCTGGGCTTTGAAGTGCGGTTGTGCCGCCACCACAATGCTCATACGCCACGAAGAATCCTTAAAGGTCATCAGCGCTCCGGAGCCGGGGATGTTGCCCGAATAGTTTTCGATCATCTTCAGCAGCCGGTTTCCTTTGCAGGTCACCGTAAAGCTTTCCCAGTTGCTTTCATTCACGTTGCCGAAGAACGGTTCCGGATTGCCCAATCCCGGCCGCTTCGCCGCCACCTTCGCCCACAGCTCAGCGGAAACTGGCTTTCGTTCCGGTGCCGGAGCCGGTGCATGCAGGTTGCCCAATGTAGCGGAATCCGTCATACAGGCATTCGTCATGATACATACGTCGCCTTCGCGCAGATCGACCGCGGAACCGTCCGCAAAATGCAGCGCTGTCGCCGTCAGCGCCTCCCCGGGTGCAAAATCGATATCCGTCACGGTACGCCCTGTTTCAAACCGAACGCCGTTCGTCTCCAAATAGGCTTTCAGTGGCAGGATCACGCTCTCATACTGATTATACGGCGTTCGTGTGACGCCCTCCAGCGTTTCAATACGCGGGAACTCAAAAATCATGCGGTTCATATAGCGCCGGAACTCGAACAGACTGCTCCATTTTTGGAAAGCAAAGGTCGTCTGCCACATATACCAGAAATTCGTTTCAAAGAAATGCGGGCCGAACCAATCCTCGATGGTCATATTGTCGAGCCGTTCCTCCGGTGTAAGCAGCAGCTTTGTCATTGCCAAGCGGTCCGCATTGTCAAAGCCCATGCTGCGGACATCGAGAATTTTGGCGTCCTTGTCGATCAGACGTGCATGCGCACATGTGGGATGCGCATGGTCAAAGTTCAAAATTTCCTCTGTGACGCTGCGCTGCGGTTGCTCCAACGACGGAATGCTGCGGAACAGCTCCCAGAAGTTTTCATAGGTCTCTTCGTTGAGCATACGGCCACCGCGGCAGACAAAGCCCTGCTGTACACTGCCCGCACCGTCGTTTGAGCCGCCCAAGACATCCATGCTTTCCAGTATGTGAATGTTGTGACCGTCAAAATTCGCATCCCGTACAAGGTATGCAGCCGCCGCCATAGATGCCAGGCCGCCGCCCACAAGATAAACCTGCTTATCGCCGTAATTACGGGACTGGAGGCTTTCCTTTTCCCTGCGCATTTCCTGTGCCTGCGCCTGTTTTTTTACTTTGCTTGCCGCGTAAACCGCGCCGCCCGCTGCTGCGGCTGCCGCTGCGATGCCCAAAACCTTTTTATTCATAATGCTCATGCGCCCTTTCTCTTCGGGACATATGTCCCATTTTCCTTTCGGTGGCATCAGTATACCGCCCGTCCAGGCGCATGTCATTATACAGTTGTACGCCCCTGTAAAAAAAGCAGACAGTAACCATCGGTTGTACGTTTTTTAGACAAACCGCACATTTTGTCTATGGGCAAGTGTACTTCCATGGCGTAGGATAGAAGCGAAGTAAGGTGATGAGATGACCTTTGAACAAAAGCTGAAGGCTGCAGCGCTGGAAGCCGCCCTGCATCCCGCACTGCGGCACGCAGCCAAAAACCCGGCGCGAACGGCACGCAACCTCGTTGAATTTACCGCAGGCGTCGCCGGCGGCTTATTTGACGATGCACAAAAAGCCAAGCTGTATGATGCAGTCTATCCCATGCTGCAGGAAGCGGACCGGGAACACCTTTTCGTTCTGCTGGAACACGCCGCCGGACTTTGCGAATGACAAGAAGGACGCCGCAAGATCTGCGGCGTCCTTTTTGTTGTACATATTTCTACAAAGCAGGCTTTTCGCCCCGCTCTTCAACATAACGTCGGTATGCCAGCTTCTCACTGTCCTGTGCAAGCCGTTTTAGGCTGCGGGCCAGCTCCTCCGGCGGCGTTTTCATACCGGCAGACACCCAAGCTCTGACTGTTCCGCAGCTTCCGTAGGCATAAAAGTCTGCAAAAAACGCCTTGTCGGCATCCGGTACCGTGCCATTGTCCAAAGCTTCGACGGCCTCCAGGAAAAGTGCGCGCACCACTTTGAACAAATAGTTTCCAAAGGTGTCCGGCGTACAGCGCACCGTATTTTCGTAGAACTTTTTATCCGCGCGCATGGTCTCGAACAGCACTGCGATATGGCTGTCCCAGTTTTCCAGCGTAATTCCGTCGACCAGCCGCGCAAACCCCTCCGTATAATAAATCCAATTCAGCAGCTCATACTTGTCTTCAAAATGATAATAAAATGTCTGACGGTTGAGGCCGCAGGTGGAGGTGATATCCGCAATGCTGATCTTGTCAAAGCTTTTCTCGCGGCACAGTTCTTTCAAGGCTGCGGCAATGGCGTGTTTCGTGATATTGGAATCCGGCAAATCAGCGTTCCACCCTTTCCTTTTATTGTTTCCAGTATACGACGCCCACCGTATTTGTGCAAGCGCAAAACATTTTCGCACAATATTTTTCATCATTTAAATATTATTTTGTTGATTTAACTCATTATATGCATACGGCGGTGGCCAGCGGCCACGGTTGCGGAGCTCAGCGGCCGCTGTGC
>OQWD01000412.1_pt1 | contig 16901 bp, 16 predicted proteins | sample 1691631 | NCBI WGS metagenome assembly OQWD01 (sample SAMN03418283, study PRJEB22391) | human gut metagenome | biome: human-gut; feature: organic feature; material: feces | host: Homo sapiens | place: Italy | collected 2013-04 | reverse complement strand
CAGGTAGATATCTTATATATACCTTTTTCTGACCCCTTCTGGGAGGGGAGATTTTATTCGGAGTAGTCACTTCACCCTTATAGGGATGATTTTATCTTGTAAACTTGTATCCCTCTGAATATTTGTATTTATTGAATCCCTTGGAAGTACCTGATTCTCTTACATTTTCTGTAATTGTATTTATTCCTATTTTTCTTGTAATAAATCCATGAAAGGCTTCCAAAGATTCCTCTAGCCATTCTGAAGTTACTTCATTTATTCCTTCATCAGCATCAATTCCCATGAAATCTACTAAATACTTGACACCTATAGCTAAGGCATCCAATCTATCATCGTGAACTAGTGCTCCTCTGTCTGAGGTAATCCTAGTCATCTGATAGAATAGTGCATACTTGTAGTCACCTTCAGGGACACTATCGATATCCCTGTTGATGCACTCCGGGGTAACTATCATCTTATGGTTACCTAGGACAGGCTCTAGGGTGTCTATGATACGTACTTCTTTCTGTCCTGTTGACTTAACTTCTTTAGTACCACATTCCTTATAGACCTTCCTAAGGACAGGCTCAAAGAGCTTGAGGTACATGCCATCACCGAAGTTACCTTCAATGACTACCTCATTAACCTTCCATTTCTTAGCAGTGTTCGCTAGTTTATTTAGGACTACATCAGAGTACCCCCCTAGGAGACCTCCTGCTTCCATTACGTAGATATATCCATTGAGATAATAGAGTACACAATATCCCGTCTCATCACGTCCCCTGCCAGACGGATCAACACACATCATCTTATAGGAATACTTCTCCATCTCTGGGGAAGCTGTATGGCACATATAATAAGCATCTCCCTTTAATCCCATTACCTTTGGGATTTCCTGTAGTGAGACCTTACGAGCAGGGTCAGGCATCCACGTTAGTTTCATAGGTGCCTCATCTGTACTGAAGGTACCCACAATGAGATCTCTAAGTCTCAATGGATACTTATCAGCATCAGATAAGCTAGTGTCTAGCATGAACTGCAGCAGGAACCCAGCTCTTCTATAGGACAGCTCTCGTTTCTGTAGATCCTCTTCATTGAATCTAAGGGGATCTGTAGGCTTACCTGCGTACTTCTCAGGATCACTGTCATACTTGTCTGCAATGAACTTAGCTAGACGTGTACCATAGTTAGCTCTCTGGGTCTCATCATAAGGATATCTTGCAGGGTAGATAATAGCAGTGTACCCTCTTTCCTGAAGTTCATTATAGAGAGACATTTCATTCTGAGGGGTACCAAGGTAAATGATGGTGCCATTAGGTTTGATAACAGCGTCAAGCTCTTTGACGAGCTCAAACAGCTGATCTCTAAGCACCTGCGTGAAGGAGTTATTCGGAATTTCGATGTCATCGGCGCAGATAATATCAGCACGAGAGCCTGTCAACTGACCTCTAATACCTACGGATTTAACTGAAGGTGAATGGTCCGGTTTGGCTGGCCCAACGTCAAAAAGGTTCTGAGTATCTCTCTGACCTTCACGAGCCTTCAGATGATCCAAGAAAGGAAGCTCATTGATGATCTTCTTAATAAAGGTTGCATTAGCATCAGCTCTTTCCTTATTAGCTGAGACAATCATAATCTTCAGCTGTGGGTCTCTCCATAGGCACCATACTACATAAGCACAAGTAATGAAACTCTTAGCTACCCCTCGGAACCCCATAAGAATGAACCTATCATTAGGGGGATGCTGTAGTGTCTTAGCAATATCTACCTGAATAGGAGTAGTCTGTGGCAACCCAATAGTCTGCCACACTAAGCTGCAGAACAATGGAAAACTATTAAAGTATGGAATCAATGCTTTAGTTGACAAGGCCATTAGCTCCATAGTCTAACTCAAAGTTCTCCTTAGTAGCCTTCAGTAAGGATGCTAATGCATTGTCTCCATCTTCACCGGCTTTAGGGACACAATTGATGCCATTTCTCTGCAGCTCCTTGATAATCGCATTGTATAGCTGAGGGTTACGTTTCTCTGGGTCTTTAAGATCGTTCAGCATGTTCTCCAACATGTTGTCCTGAATCAAGCTCAGCAAGCTCTCTCTGTCTAATGATTCTTTGTTTTTCATTGATTCTCACTTTCCTAGCAGCTAGGTATGGATCTACCCAGTACTTCTTTATCATTGTTATAATGCCTACTATAGTGTACACAATGGTACCTATGTAAACCCAGTCACTAAGGGCTACCCCTAATACGGTAACCCCAGTGACAGCTATAGGGGGAGACATATTAATAATATCCTTTGATATGACTCCCCCATCCTCTACTGTAGATTCTGCATCTAGAAACCTCATTAGTTCACACCTAAGAGCTTCCTAAAGTCAGCTTTCTTAAAGTGTGCTCCTTTAAGTAACTTTCCATCAGCTCTATAGGTAGGACAAAGGTTGCCATTGTCATCAACCATCTTGCTCATGAATTCCTCTGCAAGAGCCTTCATGCCTAACTCAAGAGGATACTTATGTTCAATAGCATACATGATGCAAACCCAGATAAGATCACAGAGTTCTTTGAAGTCCTCTGGGCAATCTGAAGCTTCCTCTGCCCATTCTTCAAACTCCTCAAGGATGAGCTTAAGATAGAGCTTTCCGTTCGTCCCTGAAGGGTGAGCCTTGTCGAACAATACTTGCATAGTGTCCGCAAGAGACTCTGTGGAATATTCTAAAGACTCGCTGATTGCTTGAGCCGTGGTATTCATGTTTTTCCTTTTTATCTAATTCAAATTTGCCATCAATGAGAACATCAACATAATCCAAGATGGGTTCATCTTTGATATCCTCATAGGCACGTCCTGTCCATAACCAGATTCTCTTAGTGTCCCCATAGACATCCCTCACACGCTTCAGGATTTGCTCTACAGCGTGTTTGTTATAGGGCTCTAAGGGGTCACCACCTAAGATACTCAATCGTTCAATATAGGGCGATTTAAGAGCATCTAGGAGGGTGTCTAGAGTATCTTCAGTGAACTCTTGACCGTATTGGGGATCCTGAGCTTTCTTGTTGAAGCACCCTCGGCAGCATAAGGAGCATCCTGAGACAAACAGGTCTACCCCCATGCCATCCCCATTAGTCATACTACAGGTATCTATCTTAGCGTAGTTCATCGTTACATTGATACTCTGTCTTTAATTTCAGCTAACTTAGCATCGTTCATACGAGTACTACCATTAGCTTTAGTGTACCCTAGGTATCCGCAAACACGACTAATGACAGACAAGTTAGTAGATCCACAATGTGGACACTTATTCATGACATTAGTGGAGTGCTTATGGCAGTCTTCACAATAAGCTGCATCAAAGTTAATACCCTGATAGAACCCTTTCTCCATACCTCGGAGAACCAGAGCCTTAAGTGCCTGAAGGTTCTCAGGGTTAGTCACTCGGACATACTGAATGTGGCCTCCGTTGCACATATGGAACATCTTGTATTCAGCATCCTGCTTCTCAAAAGGGGTGATAGGCTCACTAACGTGCATATGGAAGCTGTTAGTGAAGTACTCTCCAAACTGGTTATCTCCGGTGTACTCAGCATATTGTTTAGCTTGTACACCACTAAGACTCTCTGCGGGCACCCCATAGACAGCATAAAGGTATCCATCTTCCTTCTTGAACTGCTCTACCTTATCATTGATATGCTTAAGTACACCCTCAGCAAACCAAGGATCCTGATAGAGTGTCTTACCAGTAGCAAGGATATTAAGTTCATTGAGAGCAGTAACACCAAAGGATGCAGTCATGTATTCAACCAAATCACCAATCTCATCGTCTGCTTTAAGGTTCCCCTTATAGAACCCTCCTTGCATGAATGCCATAGGATTGGTACAAGCTTTAGTGTGTCTGATGATATCATAGCGTTTCTTGAGGAACTCTCTGATTACCTCCAAGCGGTTATCCAAGACCTCATAGAAGTCTTTGTTCTCTCGTTTAGCTACAGCATAAATAAGGGGGAGATTAAGAGACGCTGCACCAATGTTGCACCTACCGGTGGTAATAGCTTCACCCGTCTTAGGGTCATGCCATTCAGTGAGGTATGCTCTACAGCCCATTGGTGATGTAATAGCCCCAGTTCGATGATAAATTTCCCCTACCTTACCATGGTTCAAGCTAAGATAATCAGGGTACATGCACTTACTGGTACACTTCACAGCAAGTTCAAAGAGCTCCTTGTGATCTTCATCTTCATTGATCTTATTTTCATCATAGAGGAAGACAAGCTTAGGGAACACCACCTGTTTACCTCCATGTCCCTTCATGCGAGTCTTAAGGATAGTCTCGCCAATCAACTTCATGATGTCTCTATCAAGGTCATCCATCATGATGTCCCAAGTACCGAAGGTAAGCGTGGTAAAAGCGAAGTCACCACGAGAACACGGAACAGTATTGAGCTTCAGTTCAAGAGACTGGAAGCCTTGTTCGAGTTCACGTCTGAGATCCCCCATAGCCATTGCACAGGATTCATTATACTCCATGTTGCATTGTTCGAAGTATTTCTTAAACGCATGGTCATACGTTTTCTTAGCATACGGAAGGAGAACCTTATCGATCTCTGCAAGGGTGAATCCACCAAACTGCTGTGCAGTAGCTACAAGGGTGATGTCACCAATTACCTGAAGGGCACTAAGGACACTCGTAGGTTCCGTGTAGTCCACATTGGACATACTAAAGCCACCCTTAAGGACATTCCCAATATCAAACAGGCAGCAGTTCCCTGTAGGAATCCCACACTCAAGCAGAAAAGAGTGATCATCCTCTACCTGTAAGCACCAAACCTCCTCAACCCTGTTCACATCCTCAATAGACACAACGCGCCAGCTGGTACGCTCACGGGCTCCTTGATATAAGCAATAACGTTTTGTGGGAAGCTTGCGGGTACCATAGTTTGTTTCCTTAGGCACTTCATGAACAGCACTCACATAGTAGCCGGCCACGTTCAGCATGTCATAAAGCTCTTTTTGAGTTTCTTCATTAGCAGAAATTTGAATATCTCTAAAAGAGCGTTGCAGGGATCGTGGGTCTTTGCCACCATCAGCACAAAGGAGGCCGTTAATGAAAGCCTGCGTATCCTTAACAGTTCTCCACCCTTTAGGAGGGAGCATTTTAGCTGTGTCGTGGAGCCATACAAATGAGTCCCCGCCCCAACCTTTATTACTTGGTACCGTAACAGTATAGCCGCATTCTTTAAAGCGCCCTGCATATTTATTTTTGTCTCCACAAAGGCGAACAGTACAAGCGCTAGCATGAGCTTGTGAGCCATCCCCAAAGACAAACCCAAGGCACCATAAAGCCTTCTCAACGGGGGTAAGAGATTCCCAGCTAAACTCCGAGCTAATATCAGGGGTATCTGTAAGGACGTCACCAACCTGCAATGCAGTAGTTTGCTTGTTATCTCGCAAAAGCCATCTATGGTTTTTCGTAACAAAGACTTCTACCGGCTCCCCACGGCTTCTCCGTACGGATACCTTATATAAAGGCTGCTTCCCATATGAATGTACCGTAGCAGTCTTCCAGTTACCTTTGTGGGTAAGAACTTTAATTTGATCCCCATTATTAAAGTCTTTAAAAGAGCGGATACCCTCGGAGGTTAAAAAGGTTGTCTCACGGGAAAAGCAGTTAACGCTACCCATGAGCATATCACGCATATCGTGGATGTAGATATCGCCACGCTTAGTTAACTCTTTTTCTTCCTTGCTAAGATAGAATTGTCGATAGAGCTCTTTTGTAAGGTATCCCTTAATGAGCGAGCCTTTTGTTGACACCAGAGAGCTATCGAAGTTAGCATTCTCTCTGTCCCCAAGTAGAAGCACGTTATCAGCTTCATCTTTAACTTTCTCAAATGATTTAGCATAAGTATTCTTATAGTCTCTATATTCTTGATATGAATTCGCTACATCAGTCAACCCAAAGTACTTCAAATAATGAATTACTTCCTTATGAAGGTCTTTAGTTGGAGCATCTCTATCAATAATTAAACAAGAGTGAACTTTCTCAACCAGTTTGTTAAGAACATCAGGCTCCACATATTGATTCACTCTAGCAGCCGCCTTATAGACAGCTTCTTTGATCTTCTCTCCGTTCCAACCTTCTACAGTACCGTCTTTCTTAATAATCTTCATGTTAGTGGTTTACTTGTTTATATTTAAGAATTAAATTGAATTATGCTCATCTAAGAGATTACTGATGCTGCCTGAAGGTACCTCCTGAGCAGATGCCTTAGCAAACAACTTAATAGTTGCAATCTCAGCATCCGTGAGGTCACTAAGGGTATCATTAAGAATTTTCTTAGCTACTTTGTCGTCCTCAGAGTACACAATAGTATCAAAAGAAACATCAGGAACTGAAGGCTTAGTAGTAAAAAGTGTACGCCTAACATCATACTCAACTGCTCCTACATTGCCATTCCAATAAACTTGTATATTCATTTACTTAGTCTGTTAGATAGGCTCAGTAGCCCTACGGTAATTACTGTGCGTAAGTCCTTTAGGACTACTGAAACACCCGAATTACTTGCTCTTCTCAATGCTAATGAGATAGTACAAAGCCTTTAGGGCATCCTTATAGGCTCGGATGTCTCCCTCAGTATGGTAAGACTCCTTGTTACGCTTCTCAATAGCTTCAAGAAGTTTATGCTTAGCCATCATAAAAACATTATCTTCCCATTTTTCATCAATCATCTTTGTATTTCTCCATAATATTAATTAGAGCCTCACCATCAGACTTATCGAATTTAAATCCAAGGTATTCCACAGTACCACTCTTATCGAATGCACTGTTAATGAATCCCTTAGCAACTTCAATGTCTACCTTGTTATTCTCATCGACGATACCCACCTGCTTGAGCATAGGCAGATACTTACCGATGAGGGTATCCGCCTGATGCAGAATCAAGAACGTACTCCCTCCAAGAATCCATTTCATCGTGGAGGGAGCACTAGGCATCAGTCGAGTATCAACAAACTCAGGGAGTACCTGAGAGATTTTACTCAAACTGATTTTCATAAGGAATTATTATGCCCCAGTAGCAGGAGTATTCGTAGGAGCAGTCCACGAATTATACTTAGCCATCGGAGTTGGGCAAATGGCACTCATAGGCACAATGGTATCCGTGATCTTACCAAGAGTACCCATCATGTTGGCAATGGTTCCATCAAGACAACCAAACTTTGCCTGAGTAGTCAGAGCAAGTTCATTGACCTTGCCAAGAACAATCTGCTCACGCAACTCCTGCTTCTCACAGCAACACTTAAGTTCTGCCTGAAGCTTAGCGAGTTCAACACGGTTGTTCGCGGATTCATCGGCAAGAGGCTTGAGGTAAGCAAAGGTTTCATCACGGAGTCTACGGTTGTCCGCAAGAGACTATGCATAGACTTCCTTGGCGTTGTTGTCGCTGTACTTTTCAGCCTTCAACATGCCATTCTCAGCTTGAAGAGCAGAGACAACATTCTGATTGCCGTTACCAAAGAGACCACCAAGGAGACCATTACCCCCGTTATTGAGGAGACCAAGAGCCGTACCTGCGATACCAAGACCGAGACCAGAGCCCGCAACACCCTTAGAAGCAAATTCAGCCATAATATATTTCCTTTCTAGCATAAAGCGAGTGTTAATAGTTTAGTAGCTTAGGTTAAACTAGAATGCTCTAAGGCTATAGCTACTGAAAAGCCTAGCATTCTGAGAGGTAATTTAGAGTGCACCTCTCGGGGCACTATAGAAGATTACTATATCACTATACTAGCGGACTGTGTCCAGTCCCTTATACGGAATAACTCCAGCATAATTGCTGGTGCCCGATTAGCCCTTCCACTGTAGACTGGAGACGCTGACATTAAATTGGAGGTGGAAAGTTGCGCATCCTCGGAGTATCTGATTGAGATATTTGCAGTTAGTAGTATCTCGGAGAACTTGAATGTCGTCTTACCAGCGTTACTTACATTAAAAAATTCCCCAGAAGAAAGCGTACCAACTACGGATGGCGAATACCTGATATCTGGTGATATATAGATAGACAACACAGGCTCTAAAGATTCACTCCCCACCATAAGAAGCTCTTTATTCAGCATATTACACCCCCACCTTAGCAAGACCAATAGTAGCCAAACCCTTGGCTCTACTAAGGGCACTCGGAAGGGAAGGCCACTGGACATTCCTAGGGAACCCACTCTGAAGAGTAATGTCCCTAAGATCCTGTCTGTACCGCTTCACAGCTTCAATACCGTCAGGGGTACTGGGGTAATCAGGGAGGATGTAGTAGTCCGTACCAGAGATCATAGCGTCTCTCTTTCTACGAACCATATCAGCCCACTGATCATCCGTCCACTCATCACGAGGATCGTATTCTTCTTCGGTGATGTTAAAGCGATTCTTAAGCTCGTCAGTGAGATCACCAAAGATAGTGTGAGCGTTATCCCAAATAGCCTGACGAAGAGTGTACAGACTAGTGTACTTCTTATCTTTATACGTGTATCTAATCATGGTTAATCCCAACTGCCAATAAGTCTACACTCAGCATAACCGTCGTGAAAGAAAAACAGCAACACGGCACTACTCTTATTTAAGGTCGGGGCGGCTTCTCCAAACCAGCCTGTGATACCATTAATCGTAATGCTTTTGTTAGACAAAGCCACCCAAACAAGTTTAGTAGCTACCTGACCAATAGGGCCCACCTGCACATTGATAGTAGCCGCCGCACCTGCAGTTTCCATCAGCAACGAGTCACCACTAGAAACATTGAGAGTTGTAGTAGCGCCTACTTTAGTCCACTGCTCATAACCTGCAATAGCCCCTCTATTGCCCTTTTTAAGAATGGCATCAGGGATCGTAGGGAAGTCCGTAATCTGACTCTTAGTATGCGTATGGGAGCTATTAGCCTTACCTGCAAGACCTTGAGTAAGAGCAGTGTTAGTAGCGTAGTCACCCTTAGTCTGCTTCTTAGCAAGCTCAGTATCCACATACGTCTTATCAGCTTTACCAGAGATATCCACAGGAGCTGGAATATCATCTGCATTAGCAAGTTTAGTAGTGGTACCTGCAGTCCCACTTAAGACATGCAAGTGTTTAGTTGTCTTATCAAATGCAAGCTGACCATTGTGACCCGCATACGCATTGATTTGTTCAGTTGTACCAGTTAATTGTTTTCTTTCAATGATTGCCATATTTCTTATAAGTCTCCAAGGTCACCATAGTCAACATATGAGTTGAATGCTGTAACATCAAGTTTAGTTGCTAAGCCTGTAGTTAAATTAGAGAGTGTCGCATAGTCACCTTTAGCTTGCTTACCATCTAAAGTAGCCTGCAGGTTCGTAATGTTAGCAATGGTGTGACTATGTTCAGCATTAGCTTTCCCTGCTAACCCCGTAGTCAACGATGAGGTAGTAGCATAGTCCCCTGCATCTTGTTTAGTTGCAACCTGTTCATCTACATAGGTGATATCAGCCTTACCAGAGATATCTACATCAGTAGGTGCCCATTTCTTAATAGCTCCCCTAATGCCTGCCGCAGTGACGTAACCAAAGGTAGTCTTAGTGCCTTCCTGCAGTTCAGTTAACATGACATTGTAAGTGTTAACTGAAGGCTTATTCTTAATGAACGACTTAGCAGTATTATCAGTCTCTGACCAGTCTGCCTGAATCTGTCCAGTGGAAGCTTGTTCAGCATATTCCTTAGCTCTTTCAGCCTGAGTGGTAGCCTCAGTAGCACTAGCCTCTGCGCTGTCTGCAGAAGCACCAGCGTTAGTTGCTGAGGTACCTGCAGTAGTTGCACTAGTAGCCGCTGCAGTAGCACTGTTGCTAGCTTTAGTTGCACTAGTGGAAGCTGAGGCAGCACTAGAGGCTGCTTTAGTTGCACTAGCATTAGCCGCAGTCTCACTAGCTTTAGCATTAGTTGCACTAGTGGCCGCTGCAGTAGCGCTATTGGAAGCTGCAGTAACCTTACTGTCTAACGCAGAGTTAGCTTCAGTTACTCTAGCTACCTGTTTGTCACCTTCAGCAGTCACTAGACCTACCTGAGAGGAACCTTCAGTAGTAATAGCAGTAACCTGTGCAGTGCCTGCATCATTAACATTCTTGACCTGAGTAGTCCCCGCAGTGTTGACAGCAGTTACCGAAGCAGTCTGTTGATTCTTTACTGCATTGACTGAAGAGGTCTGCTGTGTCTGCAGAGCCTCTAAAGCTGTAGCCTGAGCATCTGTGATATCAGTAGTAGCAGTAGTCTGTGCAGTTTGTACCGCAGTTACCGAAGTAGTCTGCTGATTCTTGATGGCTTCTAAGGCTGTAGCTTGAGCATCAGTAACAGCAGAACCACCTTCAGTCTTTGCAAGGTTAGCATAGTACTTAGCTGAATACTCTGTACCATCAACCGTACCGTCAGTCTTAATAGCCCAATTCTTAGCTAAGGTAGCCTGAGAGGTAGCAGTAGTAGCCTGTGTAGCAGCAGTAGTTGCACTAGTGGAAGCTGCAGTAGCACTAGAGGCTGCTTTAGTTGCACTATTGGAAGCTTCAGCAGCTTTAGTAGTAGCAGTAGTAGCAGCAGTCTCAGCTCTAGTAGTAAGACTAGTAACAGTCTCTACAGAGTTGATAACAGTCTGGAAATCATCTGCAAGGCCAGCTACTGTACGAACATCCTCAATATTGTCTGCAACTACCTTAATGTTGCCACCAGTGATCGTAGGAATAGTACCTGAAGTATCTCCTAAGTCACCATAGTCCAAGAATGTAGAGATACCAAAGGAACCCTCTAGGTCACCCCCAACTAAGTTAACATCTTTAATGTTGTTCGAGGTAGTCTGAACATGAGTGATGTTATTAGCGACAATCTTAATCTTAGAAGCAATAGGAACTACTACATCAGCAGTTTCCTTTACGTAGTCTGCAGATTCCTTAGCTGCCTCTTCAGATGCCTTTGCGTTAGCTTCAGACTGCTTAGCGTTAGCCTCTGAAGTCTTAGCATTAGTTTCACTAGTCTTAGCGTTCTCTTCAGATTTCTTTGAGGCTACTTCAGATGCCTTAGCGTGGGTCTCGGAAGTCTTAGCGTTATCTGCAGAAACTACAGCCTGATCATGAAGAATCTGAGTATCTGCATGAAGTGTCTCAGTCTGACCTGCAGCAAAGACAGCAGTATCTGCAGATGCCTTTGCGTTAGCTTCAGACTTACTTGCAGATACTTCAGATGCTTTGGCATTGTCTGCAGCAGTCTCAGCTCTCTGCATGAACCTCTCAGTTTCATCACGGTTAGCTTGAACCTTCTGAGAATCAGCATCGTAGTAAGCCTTAGTGAGCGCATCCTGAGGATTCACTGGATCAGCTAAGTTAACAATTCTCTTATTCTTAGCGTCCCAGTTTCCCTCTCGGTTGACACTAAGGGAATCCTCAAGGATATCTCGACCTTCTTCAGCGATATGAAATGCCTGCACCTGAGACGTATCCAAATCAGTAGCCTTAAGAATGGAGGCATCCTTAAAGGTGACTACTCGTTCAGTAGCTGAGGTATATCTTCGGATTGTTAAGGATTCTCCTGATGCAGGAGCTACCTTAAGTCTAATCGTAGTTTTATCTAGGAAGTAATAGTCACTGCCGGTATCACCATAGTCACCCCCAGTAAGAGTAGTGCCAGCGCCTAATCGTACAGTAACGAAAGACTTCTTTAGATAATCAAAGGGAATGGTGAAGTCTGTTCTTGTACCGTCCCCTTCGTAAAGGATAATAGTGGAAGCCATTATTGGTTGTCTGTAATAAAGTTAATCATAGTTTGCTGTAGATAGGGGGCATTTGGAGTAATAGCTTTAATGCTCCTTCCAAAGCTCTTAGCAATCCTCTCACGTTCTCTGTTAGTGTAGAGTGATTTGTTCATGAACTTAGTCTCTGCAAGGTTTCTAGCGTCTGCCTGAAGGTTCCATAGTCCACTAATGGTGCCATAAGCAGGAAGCAATTGCCTAGCCCACTCATCTAAATCAAAGTGCTTAGCAAAGTCCTTTCTATTGACGTCCTCAAAGGTAGTCGTAGATTTAATGCCTGTATTGAACCCTGCCATATTAGCAATTAGAGCAGGCATAGCAAAGACACTAGATCTCATGATACCGTTAAGGCCCACCATAGCTAACTCTTTAGCACCCATCTTATTCCAAGAATCAACCCCTAAAGAATACTTAAGGTAATTCTTGCGTTGCTCATCGTTCATACCAGACATAGCTAAACAAGACTGACCAATGTAACCTGCAGTACCTAAAGCACCTGACAGAGCAACCGTAAGGAACTGCCCTAATGCATCCCCTTCAGCGGCTCTTAGGGCACTCTTTGCTAACCTCTTGTTGTACGAACGAATAGCAAAAGATTTGAACTGAGTAAGAAGGTTCATCCAAGGAGACTTTTGATTGCCTCTCCATAGGAAGGTATCTGTTAAGTTATTTCTTTGGATAACCTCACTAGCTACGTAGTCCCCAAGTCTTCTGAGGGTCATGAGATTATTCATATCCCTTTCGATCAAATCAAAGTATTCCTGATCTTTGATCTTAATGCCCCCCTCAGGGGTAACTTCAGTAGAGTTCTTAAGAGCCTTCACTAAGTTAGAGAATCTTTTATCTGCCTTAAGACCTAATCGGTTCAACACAGAATCACTAAGGAACATACCTCTCTTACCTCCTTCATGAGCATACCTCACAAGGTCTCCTAAGAAGTCCCCTCGTGCAGTGCTCACAATAGAGTTCTGAGAGTGTGCTAGATATCTTGTGAAAGGAGAGTTACCAGCGGCATATGCAGTACCTGCAACAACCTTAGCCATCCCTACATGCAGAGGGTCAGTCTTGTTTCGAGTGAATCTTTCAATATTTCTATTGTTGATTTCTCTCCAAGTCTGTCGTCTCTGTAGTTCATTGCCAAACACCTGATTGAGGATAGCGTGCCTATCATCGGCAGTGTAGACACCCTTAGACCAATCTGCTAACTTACGTTCTACCCCGGGAATACTCTTGATAATGAAAGAAGCCCCAAATCCTTTAATAGCTTCAGCAGTCTCAAAGTGATTCAAGAAACCCATAAAGGCATTCTTAGTGAAGAACGTAAGGTTCCTAGCAACATCATAGAATGCAGATGCTACAGTGTCTCCCTCATTAGGGTCTCTCATAGAGCGGCCATAGTAATCAGCAAAGTATGCCCTTAGTGCCTCTGTCTGCTCATTCTTAGTCTTTAGGTTAATCTCAGATTTACCCAGGTCATTCAAAAGATCATCAAAGTATCTTTCAGCATCCTTGTAGCTAGTGACTCCGAACACTTTATTAAGCCCTAAATCCCCTGAGACCCTTAAGGTATACCCTTGCATAGTATCAAAGGAATCAGCCTGTAGTTTGTCTACAGAAAAGCCATCAGTGTCCTCAATAGTGAACTTCCAAGGCAATCTGCTCTTTTGATAGTTATAACTAAAGCCCCCATCAGCATCATTAAGGAAGCCTTTGCGGATCCCCTCGCCTTGATCAAGATGACCTAAGGCATCACTATTGGCTTCTTTAGTTACCCATTCTTCAAACGTAGGAACACTCTTAGGAACTTTATTAGGGGCATCCTCTGCAAGCTTCTCTGCAGGTTTGACAATAGTATCATCATAAATCTTTTGGAACTGCTTAAGAACTTTAGGATCATCAAGAGACCGCAACAAGAGATTAGCAATCTTCTCTTTAGCAAGCTTGATGTTGCCTAATCTTGAGGCTGAACCAAAGGAATCAACAAAGTCTGCAGCCTTTTTAAAGGAGACAGTGTGAGGGAAGTAGTCTTCGACACCTTTAATCATCTTGCCGTTGACAAGAGCACCTCCATAGAAATTATAGAATCCTTGGTACTCTTTAACAGCATTCTGAAAGTTCTTTGAGGAATCTAAAGGTGTTTCAATGCCTTCAACCTTTTGTTTAATCAGGTGGTCAAGGTCTTCATAAGAGTACTGATTGTTGTACTCATTGAATAACTTTTGACGATAATCAAAGTACGAATCGCTGTACTCTCTGCCTTTGTCTCTATAGAAATTTCTATATTCCTCTGCAGTGAACTTATCAGTGCTGAACTGCTGACCTGTAGATCTGTCACCTCGCTCAGATTTACCTAAGCGATCCCAAACGTTCTCCTTAAATGCCTTAGATCCTAATGTATCCGGTAGTTTGTCTATAGCACCTTGAACAGTGATTGATGGGAGCTTTGATTCAATCTTAGTGAGAAGATCATTAATGATACCTTTAGGGGCCTCTTTAGTGATTGCCTCCTCACCCTTCTCAGCAAAGTTCTTTACTTGAATTGTGGCACGTCTCGAAACATCCCCAAGAGGTTCACCAATGCTTTTCTTAGCTCCCCCTAAGAGCTTAGCAGCTCCTTCTATAGTGCCCCCAAAGGCCATCCCGATTCCGAAGTCCATGAAAGCACTGTTGTCATCCCCCATAGACCAATTATCAAGCTGACCTGAGACTGCCCCAGAGACTGCCCCTAGTCCAACTCTAGCAACTAAAGAACCGCCCCCTATAGGCGTATATGACAAAGGATCACCTGCCATAGAACCTGCTCCTGACAATAGGTTATTCCACATGGAGGCATAAGACTGCTTCTTACGATAATCATCTACCTCCTTCATGAGTGCTACATTCAAGTCAAACTGTGCTTTGTTCTGAGCACCCCAAAGAGCACTATTGTATCTATCTAGGTTATAATCAAACAACTCTAATATAGAGGTACGCTCGGCATCTGTAGGAGTATATGCAGGGGGACTAAAGAAATCATAGTTACCCCCAAGATACTTTTGGACTTCTTTAGGTGCCCATGTATTCCAAAAGCCCCCTACAAAGCCTACATCAGTATCAGCTTCCTCTTCTTTTCTCTTTTGTTCTTCCTGTTGATGGGCATTGAATTCAGCCTTTTGATACTCAGTAAAAGTGCTTACTTGATCAACACCTGACAAGGAATTCAAAGCTTTATCTGAAGAGGAGACAAAAGGGTTTCTAGTGGTTACTTCGTTGTCTGCCATGTATCAATACCTTCAATTCTCTCGTTCCACTTTCGATTAGCCTCATGAGCCTTAATAATCCACTGCTGTCCATAAGTCTTAGCAGGATTCTTAGCACGCTCATCAATGTAACTCTTGTAGCTGTCATTAATGAACTTATTGTCTACTCTAAACTTAACACGGCCATTAGTGATATCATAGACGTCTAAGGTATCTGTCTGAGGGTTATACCCAACAATAACGTCCTTATCAACAGTCCATTTGTTCTTCTCAAAGGCTGCCTCAAGTAACTTTTCAGTGTACTCCTGAACATCACTAAAGGAAGCGTTAGGGACACTAAAGAGACTATTGGGAATATAGGAGCCCATTAGTTTGACATTAGATTCCTCCATATCCTTCTTAGCTTTGTCTATAGCATCACTCATATCCTCATTAAAGTATGAGTAGCTCAGAGCTTTGTTGAAAGCAACAGTCTTAGAGTACTTATCGTTGAACGAGATATCGAGATCATTAGAGATATTATCCTGCATAGCCTGAATGGTGTGTCTGCCATCAGCAGTAGAGGATAGCTCTTGGTATCTTGAGGCCGCCCTAATGCAGTCCTCATAGGAGGAACCTGTTGAAATACTGTTCACTAAAGCTCTGACTAAGTTTTGCTCATAAGGCTTCATATCACCAAAGGCTAACTCAAAGCTATCTGGATGAGCCTTATACAGTGACAACATCATATCTAACTGCTGAGGAGCCTTTACGTTAGACACTTTAGATTCTGTAAGTTTACGAACGTCCCCTGTAAGGGAGCTCATTACTTTCTTAGCTTCTGCACTAAGGTAAGCTTTAGCAGGATTATAGCCACCTGATGGATTTGAAGCAATCTGAAAGATATCCTCAGTAGTGTACACGCCTGATTCAACGTTATTAGTAAAGAGCTTATCTAAGTCTTTACTAGTCAAATCAAGGATATCAGGTTTATAGACAACCCCACCTGTCTTTAGGGCATCTAGATAAAGGTTACCATTCTGAAGAGTAGCAGCATCCTTAGCTTGTTTCTCAGCATCCCTATTGGCTTGAGCAATCAATCTATCTGCCTGAGTTCGTGCCCTCTGTCCTGCCTGAATGAGCCACTTATAGCGGTCACTAAGGGCACCCCCAGAACTCTGGGCTTCCCACTGAGCCATCTCATCAATGGTCTGGTAGTTGCCCTCATTAACGAATGCTTCTACTCGTCTATGGTCTTCACCCCAGACTTCAGCATCCCTAGTCCACATAGTAGCTCTAGCCTGTGCCTTAGCTTTGCCCCAAGCAAGCTCACCCATGATGTTCTTAAGACTCTCCCCGTTCTTAGCATAGGGAGGAGTATAGTCACCCAACTGTTCGAGTAACTGAACACCATCAGAGCGCTTAGATACCATAGTGATCATGTTATCAATCAGCTGCTTCTGTTGATCAGGGGTATAGTGGACGCCTACAGTATCGTAGACCTGATCAAAGACTCCTACAATGCTCTTATAGTTAGCATTAGGATCATTAATGAGTGCACTAAAGTTAGCTGATTCTGCTAAGATGGATGCCTGAGTTTTCTCATTGTTGTCTACTGCCTGAGCTTTAGCAATGAACCCTACACGACCCTGAGGAGAAGTCTCATAGAAGCCCCTGCGGAAGTACTCATCAGAATCATCGTACCCAAAGGCTTCCAACATATCACTCTTAGATTCTTGGAAGTATCTAAAAGCTTCAGCATCAATCTGCTCAGGAGACATATCCTTAAGCAGATTCTTGTCGATAACCTCTCTCTCAAAGTCCTGCTTAGCAATGGAGTAAGCCATCTTGCCATGCATGTACTTGAGACGAGACATAGCAATAGGGTCATCTTGGAATGGCACTGCATGATCCTGAATATCTCTTTGGTA
>OQWD01000395.1_pt1 | contig 17348 bp, 17 predicted proteins | sample 1691631 | NCBI WGS metagenome assembly OQWD01 (sample SAMN03418283, study PRJEB22391) | human gut metagenome | biome: human-gut; feature: organic feature; material: feces | host: Homo sapiens | place: Italy | collected 2013-04 | reverse complement strand
TGGCGCAGCAGGCCGGTGCCCTTGTCTTCATCATAAGGCTGGGAATGGCAGGCGTTTGCCGCCGCACGCACGGCGGTGAACGCCATCCGGGGTGCCGAAAACCCGTACCACTACCGCAATAAGGTGATCTCCACCTTTACCACCGGCTGGGGTGGAAAACTCACCTCCGGCATCTACGCGGCAAACAGCCACAAGGTGCTGCCGGTGGAAAGCTGCCTTTTGCAGGACGAAGTGCTGGATAAGACCATGCTGGCCGTGCGTGCGGCAGCGGACACCTGCCATTACCAGCCTTTTAATGAGGATAAGGGCACCGGCCTTCTGCGTCACTGCCTGCTGCGGCGCGGTGTTATGACCGGGCAGGTGATGGTGGTGCTGGTGACGGCTCAGCCGGTGCTGCCGGGTGCCAAGAACTTTGTCAAAGCCCTGCTGACCGAAGCCGGAAAGCAGGGCGTGGCCATCACCACCATCGTCCAGAACGTGAACGACCGCAAAACCAGCGTGGTGCTGGGCGATATGGAAAAGGTGCTGTACGGCAAGGGATTCATTCTGGACGAGCTTTGCGGCAAGACGTATGCCATCAGCCCACGCAGCTTTTATCAGATCAATCATACCCAGACCGAAGTGCTGTACGGCCTTGCGGTGGACGCGGCGCATCTCACCGGCAAAGAAGTGGTGCTGGATGCCTACTGCGGCATCGGAACCATCGGCCTGACCGCCGCCGACCATGCAAAGCAGGTAGTGGGCGTGGAGGTGAACCGCGAAGCGGTGCACGATGCCATAGGCAATGCAAAGCACAATGGCGTGAAGAACGCCCGCTTCTTTGCCGCAGATGCCACCCGGTGGATCGGCGAAGCCGCTGCGGCTGGTGAACGCGCAGACGTGATCTTTATGGACCCGCCGCGAGAGGGCTCTACGCCGCAGTTTATCGAAAGCGTGGCCCGCATGGCCCCGAAACGTGTGGTCTACGTGAGCTGCAACCCGGTCACGCTGGCCGATGGTAAGGGATACAAAGTGGAGAGCAGCACGCCGGTGGATATGTTCCCCCACAGTGAGCATATCGAGACGGTATGCGCATTGTCCAAACTGGATATCCACCAGAAGATCACGGTAGACCTGAAGATGGATGAGTTGGACGTGACTGCTGCAGAGACCAAGGCTACTTATGAAGAGATCCGGGAGTACGTCAAGGAACACACCGGTCTGAACGTGAGCGACCTCTATATTGCACAGGTCAAGCAGAAATGCGGCATCAAGGAGCGGCAGAACTACAACAAGCCTAAGGCTGAGAACCCCAAGCGGCTCAAGTGCCCGGCGGAGAAGGAAAGAGCCATCCGGGAGGCGCTGAAGTATTTTAAGATGATTTGAAATAAAAAAATAGACGGATGTCTGTCAACTGGCAGACATCCGTCCGTTTTTATGATAATCTGTTATGATCGCAGTTCCTCAAGCAATGCCGTGCATCCTTCCAGTATATCCTGCCATGTGGCTTCAAAATCTCCCGTGAACCATGGGTCTGCCACTTCACGGGGATGATCTGTATGCGCCATCAGCAGCGAGACTTTATGCTGTGGGTCTCCGCCGACAAGCCGCAGGATGTCGCACAGATTACTTTCGTCCATGCCAATCAGATGATCATACCGTGCATAATCCAGCCGGGTCATCTGCCGGGCGGTCTTGCCGTTGCAGTCGATGCCATGTTCTGCCAGCTTCTGCCGTGCAGGAGGATAGACCGGATTTCCGATTTCCCATGCACTGGTGGCGGCTGATGCGATTTCAAATTGCTCGGATAGTCCTGCCTTGGACGTAAGGTCTTTCATCACATACTCCGCCATCGGGCTTCGGCAGATATTTCCGAGACAAATAAATAAGATCCTGGTCATGCCGGGTCGTTCTCCTTTTGGCTTACAAAAGCATAGCCGCCGTGGGTAGTGCGGATAAAGCTGCCGCAGCCGGCCAGCTTCTTTCGCAGATTGGAAACGGTATTTGCCACGACCTTTAAGGTGTCGTCACAGTTTTGTCCCCAAACAGCACGGAAAAGCTCTTCTTTTGAGAAGATTTGTCCTTCGTGGGAGGCAAGCATCAGCAGCAAATCGAACTCCAGTCGTGTAAGGGAGACTTTTCTGCCGTTGCACGACACTTCGTGGGTCATTCCGTCCAGTGTAAGCCCCGGAAGAACCAACTTCTCCCATGAATCAATGGATATTTGCTCTGCCTCGATGTGCTCTCGTTCCAGAAGCATCCGGATCTTCTGCTCCAATTCCGGGTCAGGCTGTCGGGTCTTTATAACGATCATGGCAAACTCCTGCGTGTATTTTACTCTGCGGCGGTATCCATTTCCCGGAGCAGGTTTACCATCTCGATGGCACTGACTGCACAGTCATAGCCTTTATTACCTGCTTTGGTGCCTGCCCGCTCGATGGCCTGTTCGATGTTTTCGGTGGTCAGAACACCAAAGAGGACGGGAACCCCGCTTTCCAGCGAGACCGTGGCAATGCCTTTGGAAACCTCATTGCACACATAGTCGTAATGGCTGGTAGAACCGCGAATCACGGCACCAAGGCAGATCACAGCATCATACTTTCCGCTTTTTGCCATTTTAGAGGCAACCAGTGGGATCTCAAAAGCACCCGGAACCCATGCAACATGAATATCAGCGTCCTGCACATCGTGCCGGAGCAGACCATCCATTGCTCCGCTCAGAAGTTTGGACGTGATAAATTCGTTAAATCGGGCAGCTACGATACCGACCTTGATATTCTGAGAAACCAGCTTGCCTTCAAATGTTTTCATTTTTAAATACCTCTTTCGTTGTTAATATTCCAGAAGATGCCCCATCCGTGCCTGCTTCGTTTTCAGGTAAAACAGGTCATACGGGGTCGCCGTCATCTGAATGGGTACGCGCTCGGAGATCTCCAGCCCAAACTCGGAGAGCTGATATACTTTGTCCGGGTTATTGGTAAGCAGGCGCAGGCTTTTTACGCCAAGTTCCCGGAGGATCTGTGCGCCGAGATAATACTCCCGTTCATCTCCATGGAACCCCAGAGCGAGATTGGCTTCCAGCGTATCCATGCCCTGCTCCTGAAGTTCATAGGCACGCAGCTTGTTGATCAGACCGATGCCCCGGCCTTCCTGCCGCATATAGAGCAGGATACCCCGGTCTTCTTTTTCGATCTGCGTCATGGCAGCGGCCAGCTGCTGGCCGCAGTCACAACGCAAAGAGCCAAATGTATCTCCTGTCAGGCATTCCGAGTGGACGCGGCACAGAATATCCTTTCCATCGCCAATCTCACCTTTTACCAGTGCAATGTGATGCTCTCCGTTCAGGCGGCTCACAAAACCATAAGCTCTGAAGGTGCCATACTTGGTGGGCAGGTTCACTGCCGTCACCTGATCGACCAGTTTATCGTGACACTTGCGGTACTCCTGTAAATCACGGATGGTGATGAATTTGATCTGGAAACGCTCTGCCAGCTTTGCCAGTTCAGCGGTGCGCATCATCGTGCCATCCTCCCGCATGATCTCGCAGCACAGGCCGCATTCTTTCAGCCCTGCCAGACGGCACAGGTCAACGGTTGCTTCCGTGTGACCGTTGCGCTCCAACACACCGTTCTTTTTTGCCAGAAGGGGGAACATATGGCCCGGTCTGCGGAAATCTTCTGCTTTTGCGTGATCGTCCACACAAGCCATCGCCGTAATGGAACGCTCTGCGGCAGAAATGCCCGTAGAAGTAGAAACGTGGTCGATGGACACCGTAAATGCCGTTTCATGGTTGTCGGTGTTATACTGCACCATCTGCGGAAATTGCAGCTTCTGGACGAAAGCCTCGGACATCGGCATACAGATCAGACCTTTGCCGTGGGTCGCCATAAAGTTGATGTTTTCGGTGGTGGCAAATTCGGCAGCACAGATGAAGTCCCCCTCGTTTTCACGGTCGGGGTCATCCGTTACCAGAATGATTTTTCCTTGCTTCAGGTCTTGCAAAGCTTCGGGAATGGTATTGAAGTTCATCGTAAACTCTCCTTAAAAGCCGCAGCGCAGCAGCATTTCTTTTGTGAGCGTGTTTTGCTTCGGTGTTTCTGATGGAAGCAGCCTCTCGATATATTTTCCAACAACATCGGTTTCCAAATTGACAAAATCCCCTTTGTGCCGTTGGTTCAGGTTCGTCTGACGGACGGTGTGCGGTATCGTGGACACGGAAAAGCCCGTAGGTTCCACCGCAGCCACGGTCAGGCTGATACCGTCTATTGTGATAGAGCCTTTTTCAACGACATAGCGAAGGATCGCAGAATCTGCATGAATGGTGTACCAGATAGCCGTATCGTCTTTTCGGATATTAGCAATGCGTCCGACGCCATCCACATGGCCTGCTACGATGTGTCCGCCAAAACGTCCGTTGGCCGGCATGGCACGTTCCAGATTGACAGCACTTCCAACGGTGAGCTGTGCAAGTGCAGAGCGGTTCAAGGTCTCGTGCATGACATCCGCAGCAAAGCTATCCGGGAAGAGCTGCCTGACGGTCAGACAGATGCCGTTGACGGCGATGCTGTCACCGATCCTGGTTCCTTCCAGAACCGCTTTTGCACGAACAGTCAGTACGGCAGAATGCTGTCCCCGATTGATGGATTTTATTGTTCCGACTTCTTCCACGATTCCGGTAAACACGGGTACTCCACCTCACTTTCAATCAGGAAATCTTTGCCAAGCTGTTCCAATCGGCTGTTCTTCAGGCGGAATGCAGCATCCGGAAGCGGGACACCTGCACCCTCAATGGGTGCTTTGGCATCCCTTCCTCCGAACAGCTTCGGGGCAATGTAAGCCTGTACCTGCTGCACGATGCCGCTTTCCAGTGCAGACCAGTTCAAGGTTCCGCCGCCTTCCAGCAGAATGCTGTCGATCTGCTCCTGCCCCAGCTGTTCCATCAGTTGCAGAAGATTCACATGACCGCAATGCGCTTCCAGACAAAGGACCCGGCACCCGGCCTGTTGATATGCCGCCTGCTTCTCCGGGTCGCCGCAGCAGGTCGCAAGAATGGTCGGAACCTGTTTGGCGGTCATGACCACCTGTGATTGCAGCGGTGTCCGCAAATGTGTATCACAGATGATCCGGACGGGATCACGGCCACCCTCTATCCGGCAGGTCAGCAGCGGGTCATCTGCTAGGATGGTTCCGACTCCCACCATAATGCCGCGGAATCGGTGTCGCTGCCGTTGAACATGATTCCGGGCAATTTCCCCGGTGATCCATTTGGAAGCGCCTGTGTATGTGGCGATTTTTCCGTCCATCGTCATGGCGTATTTCATGGAAACGAAGGGGCGTTTTGTGGTGATATAGTGGAAGAACACCTTGTTCAGCGCATCGCATTCCTCTTGCAGAACATTTTCGGTCACATCTATGCCGTGTGCGCGCAGGATTGCAATTCCTTTTCCAGCCACCAGCGGATTCGGGTCAGCAGAACCCACGACCACCCGGTGAATGCCCGCGTCCAGAATCGCATCCACGCAGGGCGGCTGCTTTCCGTAATGGCAGCACGGCTCCAATGTCACATACAGGGTCGCTCCCTGCGGATCTTCGGTGCAGGATGCCAGCGCATTGCGCTCCGCATGAGCCTGACCGTATCTCTGGTGCCAGCCCTGTCCGATGATCCTGCCCTCTTTTGCGACCACGGCACCCACCATCGGGTTGGGAGATGTCCATCCGCAACCTTTTTTTGCAAGCTGCAAAGCCAGACGCATATACTCTTTGTCGTTCATCGTGTCGCCTCCAAAAGAAAAAGCCCTGAACAAAAACGTTCAGAGCAAGCCGAAAAGACACAAGGGACCCTTGTGCAAAAAAGAAAGCTCCAGAATGCAAACGCATCCCAGAGCAGCCTCCACAAGCGCAGAACCGTGCGGGCTCTGCGCTTGGTATCTTCTTTCATCCAGACTGTACTGTCGGCTTCGGAGTTTCACCGAATCATGCCTTACGGCTCGTGGGCTGTACCACCGGTAGGGAATCGCACCCTGCCCTGAAGATTTCTGATTCAATTACAGCGGCATTATAGCACGGCTCCTTTCGGATTGCAAGGGCATTCTGCAAACCGGGACGAAACCGGGATGAAGCGAATCGCTACAACAATAAAATCACATCGTCCGTAGGACAATGTGAACGGAGAATCCAAAGGGGCGCGGGTCGCCAGTGGCAACCTCAAAATGCGTTGCATTTTGAAGCGCTTGACCGAGCCGACAGGCGAGAGCAGCGCCCTTTGGCACACGACTTTGCTTGCAAAGTCTATTCCGAACAAGACGGTACGAACGGGAGGTGCTGGAAATGGCAGCAGAAAAGACCAAGGTCTACACATGAAGGTGGATACTACTGCCATTGAGCAGGAGATCGCCGCCTATGAGAAGCAGCTGCGGCAGCACTACTCCACAAAATCCCGGCTTATGGAGGAGATCGGCAGCCTTGACCCGGACGACCGGCACTTTATCGCCCGAAAATCCGACCTTGACGACCGCCTTTATAAGATGTACGATAAAATCGAAGAGGTGGAAAATGAACTGATGGATGCCCGGGCAAAGAAGCAGGCCATTGAAGCCGACAAAATCACAGGCGACAACATCTATAAGATCCTGATTTGCTTCGACAAGCTCTATGCCACCATGACCGAGGCGGAACGCCGCAGACTGGTGGAGATTTTGATCGATGAGGTGCAGATCTACCCGGAACGCCAGCCTAACGGACAGTGGCTGAAGTCCGTCCGGTTCAAGCTGCCCATCATCGACCATGACCTTGAATTGAGTTTGGACAATCAGGATCGTGTCGAGGTCGTATGTTCGATGGTTAGATTCAAAAAGCATTGATCTAATGTGAAGCAGGGTGAACCGTTTTATGTATTCTGTTACACAGCGTATAAAAATGATCCGGCAATATGAAGGAAAATAAGAAGACCTGTGCAGTCTGGTGAAAAATAACAACACAAATAGTACAGAGAAAAGGAGCATCCCATGAACGCAAATATCAATTATGATGAGATCCCGGATACCAGTGCCGTGCAGGAGGATCTGCTTGCGGCGCTGAGCAGCCAGCAGGTGACCGTGCACACGAATGAGGAGCCGGACTTCGACTACATGGAAAACGGGGATGTGGCTTTTGTGGTCAAGAACCCGCACAATGATGAGAATTTGCTCATTGAACTGGGCGGCGAGTTCTCGGTGTTCTTCGGCCTGTGGCATGGGCAGTACAAGGCCGTGGAGTACGACTACGACCGCATGAAGAAGGACATTGCAGCCATTCTGGAGGGCAATGCCGGTGCGCTGAGCCTGTATGCCGACGGCAGGTGGCAGGGCAGCGCCCTCTGCCCGGAGAAGGTGTCTGCTGATGCCGACATGGAAAAGCTGCTGGAACGCTGCTGGCAAAAGCAGGAGCCGAAGGAAAAACTGCTGGCACAGGGCGGCAGGGTGGAACTGCTTTATTGGGACCCGGCGGAAAATAAGAGCTTTATGATTCCGGCAAAGAACTGAATTATAACAAAAAGGACACACCATAACGGCGTGTCCTTTTTGTTATACGATATGAAGCTCAGATCTTCTCGATGGTGATGCTCCAATCAGCGGTCATGGCCTCGTCCGGCTCCAGCACTTCGTGCTTGCCTTCCTCATTGACGCTGTTGGCCCAGCCGTTCCACGGCTCCATGCACACAAAGCTCTCGGCATCCTGCTGCCACAGCACGGCGTGGTCGAAGCTGTCGTCGGCATCCACAGTCACCTTGTGGCCGCTGCCGCTGTCGGTGAGGGTCATGGGGAACTGCACGCCGGTCAGCAGGCGCACGCTGTTGTCCGCACCTTCCTTGCGGGTGAGGGTGATCTTTTCCGGGGCAGCGGGCTGCTCGCCCTTGGCGCTCTCGGAACAGGTGGCGCACTTGATATCGAAGTCCACATTCTCCAGCTTGGAAGCCTTGAAGTAGGGGTGGAAGCCGAAGCTGAAGGGCATGTTGGTGTCGCCCTCGTTGATCACGGTCATGTTGATGGCGGCAGTGTTGCCCTCAAGGTTATAGTTCATCAGCACGGTGAAATCGAAGGGATAGAGGAACTTGGTCAGCGGGGTGGACTCCAAAATCAGGGTCACGCCGTCCGGGCCGACGCTCTCCACATCCCATGCGCACAGGTCGGCAAAGCCGTGGTTCTCCATGGGGTATGCCTTGCCGTCAAAGATGTGCACGCCGTTATCCGGCAGGCCGCAGTTGGGGAACAGCACCGGCACGCCGAAGCGGGGGCGGTTGCACTCGGAAAAATTGGGGTGGCGGGTCCAGATGTACTCCTCGCCGTTCAGGGAGAAGCCGGTGATCATGCCGCCGCGCTCCGGGGTGATGACCAGCTCGGTCTTTGCCTCAGCATCGGTGATAACGTACTGCTCATAGCAGGCACCGTTTTCGGTGACATAACGGGTGGTGATCTGATTCATAGTTCAGTCCTCCTTATGTTTCTGGTTCTGTGCCAGTTTTTCAAAATAATAATCAATGCCATAGCGGATGAGATATTTTATGACCCTTGCAATAACGGCCACGATAGCGGCAAAAATGCCGCCGTAAAGCAGAAACGCATAGATCATCATGCGAGTGGTCATAGCCATAAAAACACTTCCCTTTCGTTTTCATGCACAAAGAGGCTGCCGTACAGCCAAAGTGCCATACAGCAGCCTCGAAACGATTACAGAACGACGCCGTCCTTGAAGATGGAGATCTCGCGGAAGCCGTGCTTCTCGGCCTTGGTCTGCTCACCGCTTGCAACGCGGATGACCAGATCCAGCAGATCCTTTGCAGCCTCGTCGATGGTCTTTTCGCCATCGGCGATCACGCCGGTGTTGAAGTCGATCCAGCCGGATTTCTTCTGGGCCAGCGGGGTGTTGGTGGAGATCTTCAGGGTGGGAGCCGGGGCAGAGAACGGAGTGCCGCGGCCGGTGGAGAACAGGATCAGGTGTGCGCCTGCGGCGGTCATGGCCGTGGCAGAAACCAGATCGTTGCCGGGGCCGTACAGCATGTTCAGGCCCTTGGTGACAACGGGATCACCGTAGCCGATCACGTCCATGATGGGGGCGGTGCCGCCCTTCTGCACGCAGCCGCAGCTCTTGTCTTCCAGCGTGGTGATACCGCCCTGTTTGTTGCCCGGAGAGGGGTTATCGTAGACCACCTCGTTGTGGCTGATAAAGTAATCCTTGAAGCCGTTGATCATGTGCTCAGCCTTGACAAAGACGTCATGGTTGATGCAGCGATCCATCAGGAAGCCCTCGGCACCGAACATCTCGGGCACCTCGGTCAGCACGGTGGAACCGCCGCGCTGGCCCATCATGTCGGAGAAGCGGCCGATGGTGGGATTGGCGGTGATGCCGGACAGGCCGTCCGAGCCGCCGCACTTCATGCCCACCACCAGATCGGACACGGGGATAGGCTCACGCTTGAACTGCCCGGCATAGGCAGCCAGCTCCTTGAGGATATCGCGGGCAGCGGTGAACTCGTCGTCCACCTCCTGACAGGTGAGGAACTTCACACGGTCGTGGTCGTACTCGCCCAGCTCTTCCACGAACTGATCGTGCTGCAGGTTCTCGCAGCCCAGATGCAGCACCAGAACGGCGGCAGCATTGGGGTGGCGCACCAGCGCAGCCAGCAGCTTGCGGGTCTGTGCATGGTCGTGGCCGGTCTGGCTGCAGCCGAAGGGATGGGTGAAGGTGTACAGGCCCTCGATGGAGCCGGTGACCAGATCCTGATTGTCGTTGACGATCTTCTTGGCGATGTCGTTGACGCAGCCCACGGTGGGGATGATCCAGATCTCGTTGCGGATGGCGGCGCGGCCGTCTTTGCGGCGGAAGCCCATGAAGGTCTCGGGCTGCACTTTGGGCAGCGGAGCCAGATCGGGGGACGGATTGTAGCTGTACTCCACCTCACCGGAGAGGTTCGTGTGCACATTGTGGGTGTGCATCCAGGGGCCGGGCTCGGCGTCTGCGGTGGCGTGGCCGATGGGGAAGCCGTACTTGATCACGTTCTCACCGTTCTTGATGGGCTTCACGGCCATCTTGTGGCCCTGCGGAATGTCCTCCAGAGCAGTCACAGAAAGACCGTCCACTTCCACCAGCGTGCCCTTGGCAATGGGGTGCAGGGCAACGACCACGTTGTCGATGGGGCTGATATGAATTGCCTGCGGCATAGTTGTTCTCCTTATCGTATCGCACAAAAGGGAATGAACCCTCTCCGTCATCGCCATGCGATGCCACCTCTCCCGAAGGGCGAGGTCTTTGCGATGAAAACTTTACGTTTCCACGTTTCCGCAAAAGCTCCCCCCTCGGGGGAGCTGGACGCGAAGCGGACTGAGAGGGTTCACACCTCAAAGCAATGTTTCTTTTAAACAATCAGGCTTACAGGCAGCTCTTGTAAGCAGCCTCGGCACCCTGAGTGCGGATCATTTCCAGATCAGCCAGAACAGCGGCCTCGAGACCCTCGATCTTGGTCAGATCCTGATCCCACATCTGGGTGTTGGTCAGTACAGCGTGCACCAGCTGGGCTGCGGTGTCGTCCTTGTGTGCATAGTAGAAGTCCAGAGCCCATGCGTCATCCTGGATCTTGTAGGTGTTGCCGGCAGGACGCTTGCAGATCAGGCCGTCGGCGGTGCGCTCCTGAATGTCGCTGGAATAGAAGGCAATGTAGGCTGCCAGAGACATGGTCAGGCACTTGGGCAGCTGCTTCTGCTCCTCGATGTAAGCCAGGAAGGAAGGCATGTTGCGGGCCTTCCACTTGGAGGTGGAGTTCAGGGAGATGCTCATCAGCTCGTGGTTAACGAAGGGGTTGTTGAAGCGGTCCTCAACAGCGGAAGCAAACTCTTCCAGATCCTTCTTGTCCAGCGGCAGGGTGGGGATGATCTCCTCGTGCAGCATCTTGTTCATGAAGCCGCGGATGGTGTCGTTGTGCATGCAGTCACGCACAATGTCGAAGCCGGCCAGATATGCGCCCAGAACGAAGCCGGTGTGTGCACCGTTCAGGATGCGGACCTTGCGCTTCTTGTAGGGGGTAACATCGGGCACGACCATGACGTTCACGCCGGCCTTCTTGAACGGCAGCTTGTCCTCCAGCTCAGCGGGGCCTTCGATGACCCACACGCCGAACACTTCGCCCACGTCCAGAGCGGCATCATGGTAGCCGTTGGCCTCTTCCATGGCAGCCAGTTCCTTGGGATCGCGGATGCGGCCCGGAACGATGCGGTCCACCAGAGTGGAGCAGAAGGTGTTTGCGTTGTTCATCCAGTCGATGAAGGCAGGCTCCAGATTCCAATCCTTGGCGTAGTTGTTGCAGCACTTCTGCAGCTCCTTGCCGTTGTTGTCGATCAGCTCGCAGGACAGGATGGCCAGACCCTTGTCAGCAGCGCCGTTGAATGCCTTGTAGCGCTCGAACAGCACGCGGGTCAGCTTTGCGGGGAAGCTGTTGGGAGGAACCTGATCGAACTGGCTGTCACCCTGCGTGTAGGCGATGCCGGCTTCAGTGGTGTTGGAAACGATGGTCTCGAGATCGGCAGAACGTGCCAGTTCCAGCACTTCGTCCCACTTGCCGTCGATGTAGGGGCACACACAGTCGGACACGCAGGAGATCACGCGCTTTGCATCGACCTTCTGGCCCTTCTCGCTGCCGCGCAGGTACAGGGTGTACAGGCCCTCCTGCTCGTTGATCCAGTCTGCCATCTGGGGGAAGTTGCTGATGGGCTGCACCAGCTTGACCTTGCCGTTGTAGCCGGCCTTCTCGTTTGCGATGTCATAGAAGTAATCCACGAAAGCACGCAGGAAGTTGCCCTCGCCAAACTGCATGACCTTGACGGGTGCATCCTTCAGGATGTAGCCGTTGTAGCCGGTGCCTTCCAGAACCTTGTAGTTCAAAGTTTCCATCTTGTTGATCTCCTTTATAAACTTGCTTTGCTTATCAGAGAGCCTCTTTGTCTGCCCTCTGCTCCTTACCCTATTTTATGCTGTTGTATACAAATAAGTCAAGAGCTTTGTGCAATATTTTTAGCCTTAAGGTGACGATTTGGGGCATTTCCAGCGAAAAGCACAATTGTGTGCTAGAAAATTTGTCACTTTTTCAGTTGTATACATGCGTGTTTTCCGTTATACTAAAGGTAAGACAAACCTGCCCGTGCAGGCGGGCGTCCCGTTGTACACAAGGTTTGACGGATTTTTAACAAAACCATCAGAGAAAAGGAGTTATCGACCCATGAAAGCATTTATGGATAAGGAATTCATGCTCCAGTCTCCCACTGCTCAGCATCTGTACCACGACTACGCTGCGGATATGCCTATCTGCGACTACCACTGCCACATCCCTCCCCGTGAGATCTACGAGAACCGCCGCTTTGAGAACATCGCTCAGGTATGGCTGGGCGGCCGCAACCCGGACGGCAGCTACTTTGGCGACCACTACAAGTGGCGCGTGATGCGTTCCAACGGTGTGCCCGAGGAGTACATCACCGGTGATAAGCCCGACCGCGAGCGCTTCCAGAAGTTTGCAGAGGCTCTGCCCATGGCCATCGGCAACCCGATGTACCACTGGACCAACCTCGAGCTGCATGTGTTCTTTGGCTACGACGGCGTGCTGAACGGCGACACCGCTGAGGAAGTCTGGAACCTGTGCAACGACAAGCTGCAGCATGATCCCAAGCTGACTGTCCGCGGCCTGATCGAGCAGTCCAACGTGGCCTTCATCGGCACCACCGATGACCCCATCGATGATCTGTACTGGCACAAGAAGATCAAGGAAGATCCCACCATCAAGTTCACCGTGGCTCCTTCCTTCCGCCCCGATAAGGCCATCAACATCAACAAGCCCGGCTTTGCCGAGTACATGGGCAAGCTGGCCGCTGTTGTGGGCAAGGAAAAGCTGGCCTGCATCGACTGCGTCACCGACGCTCTGACCAAGCGCATCGAGTTCTTTGCCGAGATGGGCTGCCGCGCTTCGGACCACGGTCTGGATTACATCCCCTACCGTGAGGCCACCAAGGAAGAGGTCAACGCCATCTACCAGAAGGTGATGAAGGGCGAGACCTGCACCACCGAAGAGGCTGAGAAGTACCAGACCTACGTCCTGATCCATCTGGGCAAGCAGTATCACCGTCTGGGCATCGCCATGCAGATCCACTACAACTGCCTGCGCAATGTCAACCGCCGCCAGTATGCAAAGTTGGGCCCCGATACCGGCTTTGATATGATCAATACTGCATCCTGCGGTGGCGAGATCGCTGCTCTGCTGAGCGCTCTGGATGAGACCAACGAGTGCCCCAAGACCATCATCTACAGCCTGAACCCCGCCGACGACGCACAGATCGGCACCATTCTGGGCTGCTTCCAGAACAGCGAGGTGCCGGGCAAGATCCAGCACGGCTCCGCATGGTGGTTCAATGACCATAAGATCGGCATGGAAGAGCAGATGACCCGTCTGGCAAGCTTGGGCCTGCTGGGCAACTTCGTTGGCATGCTGACCGACAGCCGCAGCTTCCTGAGCTACACCCGTCACGACTACTTCCGCCGCATCCTGTGCAACATCATCGGCCAGTGGGTCGAGGATGGCGAGTATCCCAACGACGAGAAGGCTCTGGAGAAGATCGTCAAGGGCATCTGCTTCGACAACGCAAAGCGCTACTTCAACCTGTAAGAGAAGTGCCTGAACCTGAATAAGGCATAACACAAAGCCCCCGGAACGGATTACCGTTCCGGGGGCTTTTGCTGTAAGCAGATAATGTTTACTTTACAAGGCTGCGCAGCACAACGCGGGCAGTGGAAACGTCGGAACCAAGCAGGGTGTCGTAGGCATTCAGGATGTCGCGGATGGCCTGCAGGTTGTCCTTGGTCAGGGTGTAGGTCTTGGTGGAGCCGTCCTTGCCGGTAAAGGTGGCAGTGACGCTCTTGGCGGCAAGCCACTCGTTCAGCCAGCTGGTCTCGTCGTCCATATCGAACAGCTCATAGTCAAACCATGCCTTGAGGTCATTGTCGTAGCCGCCGATGAACTCTTCATCACAGGTGAAGTCGTAGTAGTTATCCTCGGTCTCTACCCGAACAGATTTCATGTCCAGCTTTTTATTGCCGAAGTAGGTCATGCCCAGACTGAGATACACGGTGGGATCATCGTTGGTAACGAACAGGTAGGGGTACAGACCGCAGGAGGCCTTTTCCATGCTGGCCTCCTCGTAGGGAGAATCGATCTGCCAGCCCTCGGCCTCGCTGTCATAGGTGACAGTGAGCTTGGACAGGGCAGAGCGCAGCTGCGCCTCCGACACCGAATTTACGGCAGAAAGCGAGGCGGAGGCAGAGACGTCTGCGGGGCTGACGGCCAAAGCGGAGACACTGCAGGTGAGCAGTGCGGCAGTGCACAGGACGGCAAGGATGCGCTTGAAGGATCCTGTCGATTTCATGAGAAGCTCCTTTCGATCTGACAAAATGGAATGTGCTCTCTTAAAGTATATCAGATTTTGTCCGTAGAAACAAGAAAAATCGTGAAATGCTTTTTCGCATCGAAATGACAGGAAGAACCGGAAATTATACCTGATGGGCTTCCAGCCAGTCGGTCATCTGCTGGGCGATGCCCTTGATGCTGCCTTCCTCAAAGGGGACCTTCAGCCCGGCAGTCTCCAGCAGCTCGGTGTAGCTGGCCATGCCTGCACGGCGCACAAGGCGCAGATAGCGCTGCCATGCGTCCTTGTGGTCGGTCAGGCTCAGCAGGAAGAACTGCAGTGCGGCCATGGTGGACAGGCAGTAGTCGATATAGTAGAAGGGGCACTCATAAATGTGCAGCTGACGCTGCCAGCCTGCGCCCCGGCCATAGAAGGGCAGACCGGCAAAATCGATCCACGGGCGGTACTTCTTTTCCAGCTTGAGCCACTCGGCATTGCGTTCATCGGGGGTCAGGTCCGGGTTCTGGTACATGATGTGCTGGAACTCGTCCACTTCGCATCCGTAAGCAAGGAACACAAAACTGTCCTCAGCGTGGAGCAGGGCGTATTTGTCGGTATCCCGGCCGAAGAGCAGATGATGCCACGGTGCGGTCAGAAACTCCATGGCCATGGAGTGGATCTCGGCGCTCTCCATGCCGGGGCATTCCAGATCGGCGGGCACTTCGGGATCACGCTCGGCCACATAGCCCTCAAAGGCGTGGCCACACTCGTGGGTCAGCACGTCCACATCGCCGGAGGTGTTGTTCCAGTTGGCAAAAATGAAGGGGGCCTTGTAGCTGGGCAGGCTGGTCATATAGCCGCCGGACATCTTGCCGGGGCGGCTCTCCACATCGAACAGCTCGTTGTCCTGCATAAAGTCGATGAACTCGGCGGTCTCGGGGCTCAGCTCATGGTACATGGTGCGGGCGGCATCCATACGGGCTTTGTAGCCGGGAATGGGCTTGGGATTGCCGTCCTTGAACATGATGGGCAGATCGGTGAAGGTGGGGCGGGCAATGCCGGTGCGCTTTGCACGCATGGCCATCACCTTTTGCAGCTGGGGCACCACATCGTTTGCCACCTGATCGCGGAATTTCCGGATCTCCTCCGGGCCGTAGCCGATGCGGTTCATGCGCACATAGGAAAGCTCACTGTAGTCGTGATAGCCCATCACCCGGGCCTGTGCATTCAGGTTTTTCACGATCTCGCCGTACAGCTCGTCCAGCTCGGCACGGTGGGCGTCAAAATAACCGGCCTCGGCCTCGTAGGCGGCGCGGCGCACAGCGGGGTCCAGATCCTCCTTGTAAGGGCCCAGCTGCGGGATGGTGAGCTGTTTGCCGTCCAGCTCCACCAGCGCACCGCCGTAGATCTGCTGGTAGCGGCTCACCAGAGCATTGAACTGCTGCTGCAGCTCCACGGTGCGGTCGTCCATGCTGAGGACGGCATTCTTCATGCCGGCCACGCAGGTGGTGCCGAATTTTTCGGTCAGGGCATCCACATGCGGGTTCGCAAGGAAAGCGCGGCTGATCTCCACGCTGGCGTTGGTCACGGCGGGGCCGTTGGCATCAAAGAAGTCCTGCTCAGCCTTCCAGTAAGCGTCGCGGGTGTCGCAGGTGTAGTGGATGTTGGCAAGGTTCGCGGCGGTGTTGTACTCCGCAAAGGCTTCGCTCTGCTCGTAGTAGAGCCGGACAAGGGCATCGCCGTCCGGTGCGGCAGCGGCCTTTGCGGCCAGCTCCCTGCACCGGGCCAGCAGGGCATCGATGTCCGGGCGGGTATAAGTCATTTCGTTGAATTTCATCGGGAAACATTCCTTTCCGGGAGAAGACTCCATATTTAAGGTTAAACCCATCTTACCACGTTATGCGGCAAATGAAAAGGGGACACAGGCCAAAACCCGGCAGATGCTATGCACAACTGCTAAAATTTGACGAGGTGGTTTGGCAAAGTTGTCTGTGCAGGCGGTTGCATGGCTGCGGCAAAAGGACTATAATAAAACCATCAACAGAGTAAGACCATGTGCGTTAAGTGCCGCATCAACGGGGAGTTGTGCTGTGGACGAAGGTGTACCCGCGGTGCATGGTCTGCATCCCGCTGCTGCATGGACTTGGGTGCAGGCGAGACGGCTTGCGTCCCGCCCGGAAGTGAAAGTTGTTGGATTCACGCCCTCCTTTGTGCGGTTTGTCACAGGGAGGGCGTTTCTATTTGGTTAGACTGCCCGCCCGGTATTCCTTTTATAAGGAGGACAGTTGATATGAACGACTCGAAAACTTCCGTCCGTACCCTCACCATGATGGCCCTGCTGGTGGCCATGAGCATCGTGTTCAGCCGGGTGCTGAGCATCTCCACCGGCTTTGTGCGGTTCAATCTGGGCAGCCTGCCGGTGCTGCTGGCAGCGCTGCTGTTCGGCCCCGGTGCCGGCTTTGCCGTGGGCGCTGTGGCCGATATGATCGGCGGCGTGCTGGCAGGCTACGCCATCAACCCGCTCATCACGCTGGGCGCGGGTGCCATTGGTCTGGTGGCGGGGCTTGCATGGCAGAAGCTGCCCGGGCTGCGCACCGGCCTGCGGCTGCAGATCAGCGTGCTGCTGGGACACTTTGTGGGTTCCATGGTCATCACCTCGCTGGCACTGCGCATCCCCAATGCACTGATCCTGGCTGCGGTGAACACTGTGCTGCTGCGCATCCTGCTGGAGAACCGTACCCTGATGAAGATGGTGAAAAAGTAAAAAGAGGCATTACAATGAATTACGAACAGGCAATGGAATACATCCATGCGGTCCAGTGGGCCGGCCACAAGCCCGGCCTGACGCGCACCCGCACCCTGCTGGCCGCACTGGGCGACCCGCACAAACAGCTCAGATTCGTGCATGTTGCAGGCACCAACGGCAAGGGCAGCATCGCCGCCATGATGGCGTCC
>OQWD01000392.1_pt1 | contig 17456 bp, 18 predicted proteins | sample 1691631 | NCBI WGS metagenome assembly OQWD01 (sample SAMN03418283, study PRJEB22391) | human gut metagenome | biome: human-gut; feature: organic feature; material: feces | host: Homo sapiens | place: Italy | collected 2013-04 | reverse complement strand
TTCTTTTGACCGGCGGCGCCGGGTTCATCGGCAGCCACACCGCCGTTTACCTGCTGAACGGGCCGAGGACGAGAAGACGAACTGATGGCAGTTATGCTCGCGCATGACCTCCAGAACGGTCAGCGTGGAGTCCAGATTGTTGCGGTAATAGAGCAGCGGCTTTTCGACGGATTCGCCGACGGCCTTGAGTCCGGCAAAGTGGATGACGCCGGTGATGTCATAGTCGGAAAAAAGCCTGTCCATCGCAGCCCTGTCGCAGCAGTCTGCCTCGACGAAGACCGGGCGCTTGCCGGTGATGCGCTCGATGCGGTCAATGACCTTCGGAGAACTGTTGTACAGATTATCAACAATGACGATATCCTGTCCCGCGTTCAGCAGGGAAACGGCGGTGTGGCTGCCGATGAACCCGGCGCCGCCGGTCAAAAGAATGGACATATGAAGCCCTCCTGTATCCGAAATTTCATTGGCAGTATAGCACGCGGCGGAAAAAAGTGCAAGGCAAAAGCGCAGATTCCGTGCAGAAACAGACAATATGATAAATTGTAAGCAAAATATGATAAATGCGCGCGGAGGCCGTCCGCAGCGATTCCGGCGAAAAACGCAAAATGCCCCTTCCAAATGGGGAAAAGTTTTGGTATAATAACTAATACCCCATAAAAGAAGGGATGAGGATATGGCGAAGCTGTACTTTAAATACGGCGCAATGGGCTCGAGCAAAACGGCGACGGCGCTCATTACCAAATATAATTACGAAGAGCGCGGGATGCGCGTCTGGCTCATCAAGCCTGCCGCCGACCGGCGCGACGGAGAATTCACGCTGCGTTCGCGCATCGGCCTGACGGCGCAGTGCGAGGCGATCGGCCCGGAGTGCGACCTGCGCGAACGATACGCCGCGCACGGCAGGGCGGACGTGATCATTGTCGATGAATGTCAGTTCCTGACCGGGCAGCAGATCGATCAGCTGCGGGAGCTTGTCGACCGTGAGAACCTGCCCGTTCTGTGCTTCGGCCTGCGGACGGATTTCCAGACGAAGCTCTTCCCCGGCAGCCGGAGGCTGTTTGAGCTGGCCGACTCCATTACCGAGATCAAAACCATCTGCGACTGCGGCCGCAAGGCGACCACGAACGCCCGCATCAGCCCCGACGGCTATGTCGTCACCGAGGGCGATCAGGTCTTCCTGGGCGGCAACGACAGTTATATCGCCATGTGCCATAAATGCTATCAGGACTATATCAACGAACACAGAAAGGTGGAACTTCTCCATGGAACTGAACGAGATCCTCAGTAAAGTCGATCACACCCTCCTCGCCCAGACGGCGACCTGGGCCGAGATCAAGGCCATCTGCGACGACGGCATGAAGTATCATACCGCGTCCGTCTGCATCCCCGCTTCCTATGTGAAGCAGGCGAAGGACTACGTCGGGGACAAGCTGCCCATCTGCACCGTCATCGGCTTCCCGAACGGCTACGACACGACGAAGGCCAAGTGCCTCGAAGCGCTCGACGCGGTCCAGAACGGCGCGGACGAGGTCGATATGGTCATCAACATCGGCTGGGTCAAGGATCAGCGCTGGGACGATCTGCTCGAAGAGATCAAGGCCGTCAAGCAGCACTGCGAGGGCAAGCTCCTGAAGGTCATCATCGAGACGTGCCTGCTGACGGACGACGAGAAGATCAAGATGTGCGAAATCGTCTCCGATTCCGGCGCGGACTACATCAAGACCTCCACCGGCTTCTCCACCGGCGGCGCGACGTTCCATGACGTGGAGCTGTTCGCGAAGCACGTAAAGCCCGGTGTGAAGATCAAGGCCGCCGGCGGCATTTCGTCGCTGGAGGACGCGGAAAAGTTCATCGAGCTCGGCGCGTCCCGCCTCGGCACCAGCCGCGTGGTCAAGATCGTCAAGAAGCTGGAGGCGGAGAAGCAGTAACGCACCCAAAGGCGCTCCCGCGCCAGCTATGTAGGGGCCGATGCCCATCTTCGGCGCTAAGAGCCGCGCAAAGCGCGGTTGCGCCTCGAAACTAGCCTGCGGGCATCGCATCGGCCCGCGCAGTACAGACCGTTTTTACGAGAATCTTCGGCGAATTCGTGATTGCCCAACGGGCCGATGTGGGCATCGGCCCCTACAAGACTTCGGTGAATTCGTACTGCTCTGCAAGTTTTGAACGCAAAGCTAATTTGCCGCAGTTATTCTAACGCAACAATTCACAAGTTTGGCGTACCGTAACAAGCGCCCCTTTTCTCCCCCTTCTTTTCCGGCAAGGCGGAAAAGAAGGGGCCGTCGGAGACATGACCAGCTCGCAAATTTGAAAAAAACCGCATATTGCGATTTCCCCCATCATACACATAGAAAGGAACCAATTTTATGGCAAATTATCCGACTCCGCATATCAATGCCAAGCCCGGCGACTTTGGTAAGACTGTTCTCATGCCCGGCGACCCGCTGCGCTCGAAGTTCATTGCGGAAAACTTTCTGGAAAACGCAGTTCTCGTCAATAATGTCCGCGGCATCCACGGCTATACCGGCACGTACCACGGCGTAAAAATTTCCGTCATGGCCTCCGGCATGGGTATGCCGTCCATCGGCATCTATTCCTGGGAGCTGTATACCGTGTTCGGCGTGGAAAACATCATGCGCATCGGCTCGACCGGCGCGATGCAGGAGAATATCAACCTGCGCGATATCGTCATCGGGCAGGGCGCCTGCACGGATTCGAACTGGGCGGGCCAGTACCATCTGCCCGGCACGTTCGCGCCCATTGCGGATTATCATATGCTTGAAACCTGCGTCGAGACGGCCAAGGAGCTGGGGCTTCCCTATCACGTCGGCAACATCCTGTCCTCCGACCGCTTCTACGGCGACGACGGCGATATGACTGGCGGCTGGATCGGCAATCAGGCGTGGAAGAAGATGGGCGTCATGGCCGTCGAGATGGAGGCTGCGGCCCTCTATATGAACGCGGCCCGCGCAGGCAAGCGTGCGCTTGCCATCTGCACGGTGTCCGACCATCTGCTGCGAAACGAAAACTGCACCGCCGAGGAGCGGCAGAACGGCTTCACGAACATGATGAAGCTGGCGCTTGAGACGGCTGTGAAACTGGAGAAATAAGCAATGAAACGAGTATTTCTGATCGTTCTTGACTCCTGCGGCGTGGGCTATGAGCCCGACGCGGCGGAGTTCGGCGACGTCGGAGCCAATACGCTGCACACGTGCAGCCAGTCTCCGAAGTTCGCCATGCCGAACCTCATTTCCATGGGCCTCGGCAATCTGGACGGCGTGGACTATCTGCCGAAGACAGACCGTCCGCAGGCCGCGCTTGCGAGGCTGCAGGAGCTTTCGCGCGGCAAGGATACGACCATCGGCCATTGGGAGATCGCGGGCCTCGTTTCGCCGCAGCCGCTGCCGACGTTCCCGCACGGATTTCCTGAGGAGATCCTGAAGCCGTTTTCCGAGAAGACGGGCCGGGGTGTGCTGTGCAACCTGCCGTATTCCGGCACCGAGGTCATCAAGGACTATGGCCGCGAGCACGTGCAGACCGGTGATCTGATTGTCTACACGTCGGCGGATTCCGTGTTCCAGATCGCAGCGCATGAATCTGTCGTCCCGCCTGAGCAGCTTTATGCATACTGCCGCATCGCACGGAAACTGCTTACCGGCAAATACGGTGTGGGCCGCGTCATCGCCCGCCCGTTCGAGGGCGAATGGCCGTACACGCGCACGTCCCGCCGCCATGATTTCTCGCTTGAGCCGCCCGCAAAGACCATGCTCGACGCGATTGTCGAGGCCGGACAGGATATGATCGCAGTCGGCAAGATCCACGATATTTTCGCCGGACGCGGCATGACGGAGTTCACCTACACCTCCGGCAATACTGACGGCCTTGCAAAGACGCTCGAAATCGCGGACCGGGACTTTACCGGCCTGTGCTTCGTGAATCTCGTTGATTTCGATATGCTCTACGGCCACCGCAGGAACCCGGACGGCTACGCACAGGCGCTGCATGAATTTGACACCTGGCTGCCGGAGCTGCTTGCAAAGCTCGGAGACGACGACTGCGTCATCATCACCGCCGACCACGGCTGCGACCCCGGCTATCTCAAGCATACCGACCACACGCGCGAGTATATCCCCATGATCGCGCTCGGCAAACAAGTAAAGCCCGTCAATCTCGGCACGCGCGCAGGCTTCTGCGACATCGCTGCGACCGTGACGGAGCTGCTTGGCGTCCCGTACCAGACGCCGGGGAGGAGCTTTGCTGCGGAGCTGGTTTAAGAGGAAGGAAGGGAGAACGCCCATGACACCGGAAGAGCTTGTCCGTCAGGCGCTTGCCGCGATGAAATTCGCCTATGTGCCGTACTCCGGCTTTACGGTCGGCGCGGCGCTGCTGACAAAGAGCGGGAAGGTCTATCTCGGCTGCAACATCGAAAACGCGGCCTACGGCCCCAGCAACTGCGCTGAGCGCACCGCATTTTTCAAGGCCGTCTCCGAGGGCGAGCGGGAGTTTTCCGCCATCGCCGTCGTCGGCGGAAAAGACGGCGACGCCGCCGATATTTTCCCGCCCTGCGGCGTCTGCCGTCAGGTCATGCAGGAATTCTGCGCGCCCAGCTTCATGATCTACATGGGCCGCAGCGACGGCACCTATGTCGCCGAATCCCTTGGCGCGATGCTGCCGTACGGCTTCACCGCAGACAAGTATATGAAGTAGCTTCCGAAGCTGAAACCAGCGGGAGCACGCACAGAACTCTGTGTGTGCTCCCGCTGAATTTTGAGCCGCGCTTGCAATGGAATGCCGCGCTGCAGATCTGTATACGCTCTTTGGCGCGCCGGGTACGTGCTGCTGCGCCGGAATGGAACAGAAGTATAGAATTTTCCGGAAGAAAAAATGAAAAATTGCGGTATTTTCTAAAAACCGCTTGACAGATCATGCCTCCTGTGCTATTGTGTTAATCACTTAATACAGTAGCACAGGAGGTGACTTCATGTCCTGGCAATTTCAGGCCGATCAACCCATCTACACGCAGCTCGTTGCGCGCCTTCAGCAGCAGATTGTCTCCGGCGTCTATCCGCCCGGCTGCAAGCTCCCATCGGTGCGTGACCTTGCGGCCGACGCCGGTGTCAATCCGAATACCGTGCAGCGCGCCTTTGCAGATCTTGAACGCGCGGGACTGATCTACACGCAGCGCACCGCCGGCAAGTTCGTCACCGAGGATGCAGCCGCCGTCGCCGCTGCGCGCCGCTCGCTCGCCGAGGCGCAGACCCGGCAGTATCTCGCGGCCATGCGCGCGCTTGGCTGCGGAAAGCAGGAAATTCACAATCTATTCGATCAAATGGAGGAACAGGAACATGCCGATCTTTGAATGCCGCGCGCTGGAAAAGCGCTATGGCGCGGCCATGGCGCTCGACCATATCGATCTCGCGCTCGAACCCGGCCGTATCGTTGGCCTGCTTGGGCCAAACGGCAGCGGAAAATCCACCCTGATCAAGCTTGCCATGGGGCTGCTGCAGCCCACCAGCGGAGAAGTGCTGATCGGCGGCCAAGCACCGTCACCGCAGACCAACGCCGTCGTGTCCTATCTGCCGGACCGCATCACGCTCAGCCCCTGGATGAAGACGCGCCAGCTGCTTGATTTCTATGGCGACTTCTTTGCCGATTTTGACCGCGCAGCCGCCGAACGGATGCTCTCGCAGCTCGGTCTGGATCTCAACCAGTCCGTCCGTCAGATGTCCAAGGGCATGAAGGAAAAGGTCCAGCTCGTGCTCACCATGAGCCGCAGAGCGAAGCTCTATCTGCTCGACGAGCCGATCGGCGGCGTCGATCCCGCCACGCGCGATTATATCCTGCATACCATTATTTCAAACTATAACCCCGAGGCTGCCGTCATCATCAGCACACACCTGATCGCCGATGTCGAGCCGGTGCTTGATGATGTCATTTTCCTCGATCATGGACACGTCGCGCTGCACGAGAGCTGCGAGGAGATCCGCGAGACGCGCGGCCAGTCGGTCGACGCCCTGTTCCGGGAGGTATTCAAATGCTGGGAAAACTGATCAAACACGAGTTCCGCGCCACAGGCCGTCTGATGGCGCCGCTGTTCGGCGCGCTCTTGCTGCTGGCTGTCTTTTCCCGCGTCGCAAATCAGATCCTGCAGCAGGTGCCGAATCCCACGCGCGTCCTCTATATTGTCAGCGTCCTGCTCGCCATTGTCTATGTGCTGGCGGGTCTTGGCGTGATGGTCTTCTCCACCGTTCTGATGATCAAGCGCTTCCACCAGAACTTCCTTACCGACGAGGGCTATCTCATGTTCACGCTTCCCGTCGGTGTCCACAGCCTGCTCTGGTCGAAGCTGATTACCGCCGCGCTCTTTTTCCTGTTCACGTTTGCGGCGGAGCTGCTGGCCCTCGCCATCGTGATCTGGCAGGGCGGCGTGTCAACAGAGCTATATAACAACTTTATATCCGGACTGCGCGAGCTGGGCAGCTATTACACCGGTAACGGCATCGCCATTGCGCTGGAGACCTTTGCGATGCTGTTCGTCAGCCTGCTTGTCACCTGCCTGCTGTTCTACGCGCCCATGTCCATCGGCTACAGCTTTGCCAACCATAAGGGGCTTCTTTCCGTCGTGTTCTATTTTGTCATTCAGGCCGTGCAGCAGATCTTCGGCGTCTGCACGCTTGCAGGCCTTGCAGATGACAGCTCCCTCCTGAACCACCTGCTGCAAAATGTCTTTTCAGGCGGCCGTATGGTCGTCGTCAATGGGGTCGTCAGTGAGGCTCCGCACGCCGTCGCCCAGTTTTTCCACGGTACCATGCTCCTGTCCCTGCTCGCAGATCTTGTCCTCGGCGCGATCCTCTATTTTCTCACCTACTTCATGCTCCGCAAACGCCGGAACCTCCAGTAGGCGGCATAACTGGCCTGCGGCCATCTGGCTGCAGGCCGTTTTTTGCGTTCCGGAAAAAAAATTGAAAATTATCCTTGCATTCTGACACATTCTGTGCTACTATATTCGAGCGTTTGAACCAAGGGAAGGGCAGTCTGCCTTTTTACAGAAATCTGATGAGAGAGGTGAAACTCATGAAGGAAGGTATCCATCCCAAGTACGAACAGACTACTATCAGATGCGCGTGTGGTGCAGTTATTGAGACTGGTTCTACCAAAAAGGACATCAAGGTTGAAATTTGCTCCAAGTGTCACCCGTTCTACACCGGCAAGCAGAAGCTTGTTGACACCGGTGGACGTGTCGACCGTTTCAACAAGAAATACGGCCTGAAGTAAGAAGACAGTCCGCACCGCGTATCGGTGCGGGCTTTTTTCATGCTTGTCGCAATTTGTAAGAAACTGACGGAAATGGATTTATGGAAGAACTGAACCGAAAAACCATCGACCGGGCCGTGCTCGTGGGCCTCAACGCGGACTGCTTCACAAAGGAAGAGACTGCGACCGAGACGACGCTGGACGAGCTGGAGGCCCTTCTCAATACCGCAGGCGGCGAATGCGCCGGAAAGGTCCTGCAGAACAAGCACACCCCCGACCCCCGCTCGTTCATCGGCGAGGGCAAGGCCGAGGAGGTCCGCCAGCTCGTGCTGGAAACGGGCGCGAACATGGTCATTTTCGACAATGACCTGACCCCCTCGCAGACGCGGACGCTGGAAGATATTTTAAAAACGACCGTGCTCGACCGCAGTGCGCTCATTCTTGATATCTTCGCCCAGCGCGCCAAAACGCGTGAAGGCAAGCTTCAGGTCGAGCTGGCACAGTATCAGTATTACCTGCCGCGGCTCACAGTCTGGAACGAGGAAATGGGCCGCCTTGGCGGCGGCATCGGCACGAGAGGCCCCGGCGAAACACAGCTGGAAACGGATAAACGCTATATCCGCTCGCGTATCCAGAAGCTGCGCGAAAATCTCGAGCTCGTGCGCAAGACCCGCGCCGAGCAGCGCCGCAGGCGGCAGAAGAACGAGCTGCCCGTTGTGGCCCTCGTCGGCTATACGAACGCGGGCAAGTCGACGCTTCTGAACGCACTCACGGGCTCTGATATCCCGGCGAATAACCGCCTGTTCGACACGCTCGACACCACGACGCGGCAGCTGACCGTCTCCGATACGTGCCAGGCGCTGCTGTCGGACACGGTCGGCTTTATCGCGAAGCTGCCGCACCATCTGGTCGAAGCGTTCCGCGCCACGCTTGAGGAGCTGGAATATGCGGATCTGCTCGTCCACGTCATCGACAGCGCCGACCCGGAGCGTGAGGATCATATCGCGGTCGTGAACCGCCTGATCGCGGAGCTGGCAAAGCCCGGCACGCCCGTTCTGGAATGCTATAACAAGTGTGATCTTGTCCCGGACGACGAAATTCCGCGCGGGAGCGACAAGGTCGCGATCTCGGCGGCGAGCGGCTATGGGCTGGACACGCTCAGGCAGGCCATCGAGACGCAGCTTGGCCGCGGAAAGCACCGCGTAAAGCTGCTCCTTCCGTATCAGCAGGGCAGCATGGTTGCGGCACTTCACGATACGGCGCAGGTGCTCTCCAGCGAGTATGCAGACAACGGAATTCAGATCGACGCAGTGCTGGACGAAACCTTATTCGGCAAACTGCGTCAGTATGTAATAGAGGAAGTATAATGGAACAGTTCCTGGTCCCCGCCGGAGAAGGCGCATCGGAATATATGGAAAAGAAGTCGCGGTTTCTGGGCCTGATCGTCCCTGTCACGACAGAGGCCGAGGCCAGAGCGCGGCTGGAAGCCGTCAAAAAGCAGGAATATGACGCCCGGCACAACTGCTGGGCCTACATCCTGCATTCCGGCCAGAAGCGCTACAGCGATGACGGCGAGCCGCAGGGCACAGCCGGCCAGCCGATTCTGAACGTGCTCGAACGCGAGGGCGTACAGGACGTGCTGTGCGTCGTGACGCGGTATTTCGGCGGGATTCTTCTGGGTGCGGGCGGCCTTTGCCGCGCGTACACGAAGGCCGCGAAGGACGCGCTGGACGACGCGGGCATTTCCGAGCTTCGCCCGTGGAGCGTACTGCGGCTCGACTGCCCCTATGCGCTCTTTGAGCGCGTGAAGCTGGAGCTGGAAAAGCGCGGCGGGCTGCTCCGGGACACGGACTATGGCGCCGAGATCGCCATGACCGTCCTTCTGCCTGAGCCGGAAGAAGCTGCATTTGCCGCTGCTCTGCGGGAACTTTCTGCCGGAAGCCTCTGCACGGAACGGACAGGGACGGAACTGCACGGCGTCAAAATCCGATAAGTTTTTAAAGAAAATTCACGCAAATTCCACAGGGAATTCAAAAATAACAGGTATTCTGACAAGGTAAGGTGGGGTTTTATGAACGTGCGCGAACGGATGGAGCAGGAGGAATACGAGTTTTTGTCCCCGCAGGCGCAGAAGGCCGCCGAAACAAAAGGCCGGCCGGAGCCGGAGGACGACAACGACGTGCGCACCTGCTACCAGCGCGACGCCGACCGCATTCTCCACAGCAAATCCTTCCGCCGTCTGATGCACAAGACGCAGGTGTTTTTATCGCCGGAGGGCGACCATTACCGCACCCGCATGACCCACACGCTGGAGGTCGCGCGCATCGCGCGGACAATCTGCCGCGGACTGCGGCTCAATCAGGATCTGGCGGAGGCCGCAGCCTACGGCCACGATCTGGGCCACACGCCGTTCGGCCACGCGGGAGAAAAGGCGCTGTCCAGTATGCTGGACAAGCCCTTCCGCCACAACGAGCAGTCGCTGCGCGTGGTGGACAAGCTCGAACGCGACGGCGCGGGACTGAACCTGACCTATGAGGTGCGCATGGGCATTCTCGGCCACACGGGAGACTTTATCCCCGAGACGCTCGAGGGCCAGATCGTGCGCACGTCCGACCGCATTGCGTACATTAACCATGATATCGACGACGCCATGCGCGCCGGGATCCTGACCGAGGCCGATATCCCGGCGCAGATCGCGGAAATTCTCGGCCACTCGCATTCACAGCGGATCAACACGCTGGTCGAGAACATGATCGAAAACACGATGCTGACCGGCACGCTCGGTATGCAGCCGGACGTGGCGCAGGCCATGGATCAGCTGCGCACGTTCATGTTTGCCCGCGTCTATACGAATCCCGTCGCCAAGGGTGAGGAATCGAAGGCGAAGGATATGCTGTGCAGGCTGTTTGAGTATTACATGAAAAACCCCGAAAGGCTACCGCCGGATTTTCTCCCGCAGCTGGACTTTGACGGCATGGAGCGCATCGTCTGCGACTACATTGCCGGCATGACCGACCGCTACGCGGTCTATAAGTATTCGGAGCTGTTTATCCCCGCGACGTGGCAGGTGCGCTGAGTCGCTGCTGCGCGCGATTTTTGCAGGGGCAGATGCCCACACATTCTGAAAGGAGGTCGATCCCGTGGCGTTTCCGCAGCCGTTTCTGGACGCGCTCACCGAGCGCAATCCCATCGACGAAGTCGTGGGGCAGTATGTCAGCCTGACGCGCCGTGGCTCGAACCTCTTTGGGCTCTGCCCGTTCCACTCGGAAAAGACCGCGTCGTTCTCCGTCTCGCCGGACAAGGGGATTTATTACTGCTTCGGCTGCCACGCGGGCGGCGGCGTGATCAACTTCATCATGCAGATCGAGGGGCTGGACTATCCCGACGCGGTGCGGTTCCTTGCAAAGCGTGCGGGGCTTGAGGTCCCGGAGGACGAGAATTACCACTCGCAGTACCAGAAGCAGGAGCGCCTCTGGGCGCTGTGCAAGGACGCGGCGCGGTTCTTCCGCCAGCAGCTGTTCTCCCCTGCCGGAACCGAAGCGCAGGCGTACATACAAAAGCGGGCGCTCAGCATGGAGACGGTCAAGCGCTTCGGCCTCGGCTTCAGCCCGAATGCGTGGGCGGAGCTTACGGACGCGATGAAGGAAAAGGGCTATAAGCTCGACGAGCTGGTCGACGCGGGCCTTTCCCTGCGGGGCAAAAACGGCGGCGTGTACGACCGGTTCCGCAACCGGCTCATGTTCCCCATCATCGACATCCGGAACAATATCATCGGCTTCGGGGGCCGCGTGATGGACGATTCCACACCGAAATACCTGAACTCGCCCGAAACGATCATCTTCAACAAACGCAAGAATCTGTTCGCACTCAATATTGCCCGCAAGAGCAAGCAGGGGCGCATCATCCTGACCGAGGGCTATATGGACGCCATCGCCCTGCACCAGTACGGGTTCGACTGCGCCGTCGCCTCGCTCGGCACGTCTCTGACGGAGGAGCACGCGAACATCCTCGCCAAATACACCAATCAGGTCATTTTGACCTACGACGGCGACGAGGCCGGGCAGAACGCCACGCGCCGCGCCATCCCCATGCTCGAAAAGACCGGCATTCAGGTGCGCGTCCTGCGGATGCAGGGCGCGAAGGACCCGGATGAGTTTTTGAAAAAATACGGCGCGCAGCGCTTCGAGGTGCTGCTGGATGCCTGCCAGAATCAGGCGGAGTACCGGCTGGACAGCCTCAAGCGCAAATACGACCTGACGCTCGACGATCAGCGCGTAGAATTTCTGAATCAGGCCGCCGCGCTCATCGCCACATTCCCGAACGCGGTACAGCGCGAGGTCTACGGACGGCGCGCGGCAGAGGCCGCCGGCATCACGCCGGAGGCCATGCAGCTGGAAATCAAAAAGGCCTACCGCAAGGCCCGCGCCATCGAGCAGAAAAAGCAGGAGGCGCAGGAGCTGGACATCGCGCGCCAGCGTGCGCCGAAGACCCGCGCCATCCGCTATGACAATCTCCGTTCCGCGACCGCCGAGGAGGGCCTGATCTGCACGCTCCTGCGTGAGCCGGAGCTGATCGCGAACGTGAAGCTCCCGGCGGAGGCGTTTTCGGTCGACCTGTTCGGCCGGGTGCTGGCCGACCTGCGCCAGCGCGTACAGTCCGGGCGGCCCGTTTCGCTTGCCGCGCTGGGGCCGGATCTCACGCCGGAGGAAATGGCGCACCTGTCCTATGTGATGAGCCGGGACACCGCTCCCGTTTCTGATGAAGCGTTCGCGGATTATCTGCGCGTGATCCAGGAAGAATATGAGGGTCGGAGCCTGACGCGCTCGGAGGAAAATCTGCGGCTGCTGGCTGAGCAGATGAAATCAACAAAACAGTATGGAGGGTAAGCAATGGGAAAAGAATTGGAACTTCTGCAGAAGATGGATCTCACGGCAGAAAACCGCCAAAAGCTCGAAGCGCTGATTACCGAGGCGAAAAAGACCGGAAAGGTTTCCTCCAAGCATCTGGTTGAAACGCTCGACGACGTGGACGCCACGCAGGACCAGACCGAGCGCTTCTATGACATTCTTGAGCAGGCCGGCATCGAGATCGACGTCTCCGACGTGCTGGACCTCATCGGCACAGCTGATATGGACAACCCCACGCTCAGTGAAATGCAGGCCATCGAGAACGAGGGCCTGCCCGCGGATCTGGACGAGCCGGAGGCGCTGCCCGAGGACGTGGAAAACGCCAAGCTGGACGACCCTGTGCGGATGTACCTCAAGGAGATCGGCCGCATCAAGCTCCTGACGCCTGAGGAGGAACAGGAGATCGCGAAAAAAATGGCCGAGGGCGACGAGGACGCACGCAAGCGTATGTCTGAGGCCAATCTGCGTCTCGTCGTGTCGATCGCAAAGCGCTACGTGGGCCGGGGGATGCAGCTGCTCGATCTCATCCAGGAGGGCAATCTGGGCCTGATGAAGGCTGTTGAAAAATTTGACTATACGAAGGGCTATAAATTCTCCACCTATGCGACCTGGTGGATCCGGCAGTCCATCACCCGCGCCATCGCCGACCAGGCGCGTACGATCCGCATTCCGGTGCACATGGTCGAGACGATCAACCGTGTGCTGCGCACGTCGCACTCCATGGTGCAGAAGCTGGGCCGTGAGCCGACGACGAAGGAGATCGCGGACGAGCTGCATATTGAGGAGAGCAAGGTCGAAGAAGTCCTGAAAATTGCGCAGGAGCCGGTTTCCCTCGAAACGCCGATCGGTGAGGAGGAGGACAGCCATCTGGGCGACTTCATTCAGGACGACGAGGCCTCGCAGCCGTCGGAGGAGGCGTCCTACACGCTGCTGCGCGAGCAGCTTGAGGAGGTTCTGTCCACGCTGACCCCGCGCGAGGAGCAGGTGCTGCGGATGCGCTTCGGTCTGACCGACGGCAAGCCGCACACGCTCGAGGAGGTCGGCAAGGAGTTCGACGTCACGCGCGAACGCATCCGCCAGATCGAGTCCAAGGCCCTGCGCAAGCTGCGCCATCCGTCCAGAAGCAAGAAGCTGCGCGACTTTTTGAACTAAGAAGGCAGGACCTGCCATGAAAGAATTTCGAAAATACAGAATATTTACACTTTTATGCTTGACAACCGGGAAAATATTCGTATCATAGTCTTATGCAATTTGAAACCGTAACAACGGAGGAATTCAAGATGTTTGAGAAGATTCAGGCGTATCTTGCCTCGCAGCTCGATATTCCGGCAGACGAGATCACCCGCGACACCACGTTCGAAAGCCTCGGCGTCGATTCGCTGGATACCGTCGAGATGGTCATGGATCTGGAAGAGCAGCTCGGCGTCGATCTGGAGCTGGAGGAAAAGATCGCGACCGTCGGCGAGCTGGTCGATTTTGTCGAGAGCAAGCTTGACTGAACGCAAAACGGCGAGACGTATGGCAAGGCTGCACTACTTGGGGAGATAGCGGTGCCCTGTTACCCGCAATCCGCTACAGCGGGGAGGAATTCCCGACCGAGGGTGTATGCTGTGTCGTCTGACCCGGATAAGCGGTGTTGAAGATCTGGTCTTGCGCAATAGGGCTCTGTGAACCGTGTCAGGTGGGGAACCAAGCAGCACTAAGCAGTCTACCCTGTGTGCCGCAAGGTTGCCGTTTCGGAGCTGGCTGTCCGGGTAACGGGTGTAGCATCCATTCGGAGAAGGGTGTGCAGTCCTGCCATGCGTCTTACCGTAAAAAACTCCGGGCTTGAAAGGCCCGGAGTTTTTCATGCCCTGCCGCAGAGAGCTGCGGCAGGGCGTTTGTATTTTATTTCGCGCTGATGACCAGCTCGCCGTTCTGCTCGTCGCAGACAAGCGTCTGACCGGGGAGCACGTCGCCGCGCAGGATGCGCTGCGCAAGAAGCGTCTCGACCGTGTGCTGCAGGTAGCGGCGCAGCGGTCTTGCGCCGAACTGCGGGTCATAGGCCGCGTCAATGACGAACGACTTTGCCGCCGGAGTCAACTCGCATTTAAGCTGCTTGTCGGCAAGGCGCTTGTTGAGCGCCGCGATCTGCAAGTCGATAATGCCGGTGATATTCTCCTTCGACAGCGGCTTATAGAACACAATCTCGTCCAGCCGGTTGAGGAACTCCGGGCGGAAATTGCGGCGCAGAAGCGTCTGCACCTCGTTTTTCGCATCCTCAGAGATCTCGCCCTCCGGCGTGATGCCGTCCAGAATGGCCTGCGAGCCGAGATTCGAGGTCAGGATGATGATGGTGTTCTTGAAGTCCACCGTGCGGCCCTGCGAGTCGGTGATGCGGCCGTCGTCGAGGACCTGCAGCAGGATATTGAACACGTCCGGGTGCGCTTTTTCGATCTCGTCGAACAGAATGACGGAATACGGTCTGCGGCGCACGGCTTCGGTCAGCTGGCCGCCCTCCTCGTAGCCCACGTATCCGGGAGGCGCGCCGATCAGACGCGACACGGAGAACTTCTCCATATACTCCGACATATCGATGCGCACCAGATTCTTTTCATCGTCAAACAGCGCCTCTGCCAGCGTCTTGGCCAGTTCTGTCTTGCCGACGCCCGTGGGGCCAAGGAACAGGAACGAGCCGAGGGGCCGGTTCGGGTCCTGAATGCCTGCTCTGCTTCTCTGGATAGCCTCAGAGACGACGCGCACGGCCTCATCCTGGCCGACAACACGCTTGTGCAGCGTATCTTCGAGATGCAGCAGCTTGTCGCGTTCGCCCTCCATCAGTCTTGCGGTCGGGATACCCGTCCAGCGCTCGATGATCTTGGCAATTTCCTCCTCCGTGACCTTGTTGCGGAGCAAACTCGTCTCCTTGCTGCTTTGCGCCAGTTTTTCCTCCTGCTCCAGCTGCTTTTTCGCTTCGGGCAGATCGCCGTACTTCAGCTTCGCGGCCTTTTCGAGATCGTAACTCTGTTCGGCAGATTCAATATCGCGGTTGATCTGCTCGATGCGTTCGCGCAGCTGCTGCACGCGGCCGATTGCGTTCTTCTCGTTTTCCCATTTGGCTTTCATGGAGTTGAACGTTTCGCGCTGTTCGGCCAGTTCCTTTTGCAGTTCCGTCAGCCGCGCCTTGGAAAGCTCGTCGTCCTCGTTTTTGAGCGCTGCTTCCTCAATCTGCATCTGGATGATCTTGCGGTTGATGACGTCCAGCTCGGTCGGCATAGAGTCCATTTCCGTGCGGATCATGGCGCAGGCCTCGTCAATGAGGTCGATAGCCTTGTCGGGCAGGAAGCGGTCGGTAATATAGCGGTTACTGAGCGTCGCGGCGGCGATGATCGCGTTGTCCGTGATCTTGACGCCGTGGAAGACCTCGTACCGGGACTCCAGACCACGCAGGATGGCGATGGTATCCTCCACGGAGGGCTCGTTTACCAATACGGGCTGGAAACGACGCTCCAGCGCGGCGTCCTTTTCAATGTACTTGCGGTATTCATTCAAGGTTGTTGCACCGACAACCTGGATCTCGCCGCGGCTGAGAGCCGGCTTCAGAATATTGGCAGCGTCTACGGAGCCCTCAGCGGAACCTGCGCCCCCAATGGTGTGCAGCTCGTCGATGAAAAGGATGATGTTGCCGTCCTTTTTAGCCTCCTGCATTACCTTTTTGATACGGTCTTCAAATTCGCCGCGGTACTTAGCACCAGCTACCATGCCGGTAAGATCCAAAGAGAGCAGCTTTTTGTCCAGCAGCTTTTCCGGCACTTTACCCTCGGCAATTTTCCGAGCCAGTCCCTCGGCAATGGCCGTCTTGCCGACACCGGGTTCACCGATAAGACAGGGGTTATTCTTACTGCGGCGGGACAGTATCTGGATCACCCGCTTGATCTCTTTATCACGGCCAATGACAGGATCCAATTTTCCTGTTCTGGCGTCAGCTGTCAAATCGTGGGTAAACTCCGACAAGGTCTTATTCTTGCCGCTCCCCTCGCTGCCTCCGGCATCCGGGGTGCTGCTGCTTTGAGCGTGGGACGCAACACTGAGTTTATTCATCAATGCTGTATACAGTTGGCGAGCGTCCACACCGGCAGACCGAAGAATACGGACTGCCATATTGTTGCCCTCACGAAGAATACCAGCCAGCAGATGCTCTGTGCCAATATAGGCATAGCCGCCACGAATGGCATCCTCCATGGCGATCTCCAGTACATGCTTCGTTCTGGGGCTCAGGTTCTGGGCAGAACCGCTGTTGTCCGCAGGGCGGGAACCGGCGGCTTTGCGTATCATTTCCGTGAGCAGATCATCCGTCAGACCGGCCTCTGTCAAAACCGTATGGGCAAGTCCCTCGTCCTCACGCATCAAGCCCAGTAACAGGTGTTCTGTACCCATGTAACCGTGACCCAATTCGCCTGCAGCCTCCTGAGCCAGCTGCAAAGCTTCTTCCGCAGTGGGAGTGAATTTATTTTCATCCATAACGCAATACCTCTCTTTGATTGTAAAGTACGCCTATTCTTTAGATACACGCTTTAATTGCGATCCTCATCATCTTTTTTGGACGCTTCGGCTTCCTTATGAGCTTCTTCCAACTTGTGGATTTCGTCCCGCAGCTCCGCGGCACGCTCAAAGTCTTCTTCGTGAATAGCCTTCTTCTGCGCATGCTTTAATGCATTCATTTGCCGCAGGTAGGAAAAACGGCTCTGATCTTCACAACTCATCAGGTTATCCTTCCGCTCCTTCTGAACCTCCTGCACCGGAGCTGCGCCGATGGCGGGCATTTCGTCGAAGAAATCATCAAAAGGACTCTCCAGCATCCGCCCCATCAAAGACGGCATGGAGCTAAAGAAGCTATTATTTCCAAAGAAGCTGTCCATCACGGACGGCCGCTGGTCAAAAAACCTCCGAGTATAGCCTAACTTTTCGGCACAGGCCTGGCAGAGGTGGTGTTCTTCCGTTCTGCCATTGATGCTGCTGCGATAGATAAAGTTGGCCTCATTCTTTCCGCAATTTTCGCATCTCATTATACATTCCTCCAGAAGGATTATCGTTTTGTTCCGCAATACGATCCTGCGGGGAAGGCCAGATGGAGGGTGCAGCAGCTTTCACCTGCCCTTCCCCGTTCTCGCTATCCAGGAGATGGTCAAGTATGCTTAGGTATCGGAGCTCTCCGCCGTGGAAGAGGCTCCCGATTCCTGGGGCATATCCTTGGCGCTGCCCAGGGTGACGGAGACGGTCTGCCCTGCGTACTTGCCGTTGTCCGCCTGCTGGAGGGTC
>OQWD01000376.1_pt1 | contig 17756 bp, 9 predicted proteins | sample 1691631 | NCBI WGS metagenome assembly OQWD01 (sample SAMN03418283, study PRJEB22391) | human gut metagenome | biome: human-gut; feature: organic feature; material: feces | host: Homo sapiens | place: Italy | collected 2013-04 | reverse complement strand
CGGAGCTTGGCGGCCTCGCATGGGTAATTGCGATTATTGCCATTGTGCTTCTGGTTGCTGTGCTTGCACTTTGCGTATGGCTTATTGTCGTCGCTGTAAAAAAGTTTATTCGTTCGCACAGAAGAAGGAAAGATACAGATTCTCTTGTTAAAGAGGTTCAGGCACTCAACAAAGAGGTTATGAGACTTAACCTTGAAAAGGATAAGATTCTCTCTATGAAGGTTTCACAGATTGGTCTTAACCCCAACGAGATTTCAGAGCTTACAGGCGAAGAAATCGAGTCCCTCAAGAACGGCGAAGAAGAGGACACAGGCGAAAGCCGTTTCTACAAGCTTACGGAAATCGACCAGCTTTGGGCAGATTATGTTCCGCCGGTTTATGACAATGATATCACACTTCCCGAGTTCTGTGAGCGTTTCAGACTCTTTGCTTGTTCACAGCTTGGTCTTTACTACGATATAAAGCTTATCAGACTTTTTGTTGCTGCGTTTGCGTCTACCAGACTTATTATCCTTCAGGGTATTTCAGGTACAGGTAAAACTTCACTTGCTTACGCCTTTGGTAAGTTTGTAAACAATCCTTCAATCGTTGCTTCCGTTCAGCCGTCATGGCGCGACAGAACAGAGCTTTTCGGTTACTTCAACGAATTTACAAAGAAGTTCAACGAAACCGAGCTTCTCCGTGCAATGTATGAGGCATCGTATAACGAAAACATCTATGCGGTAATCCTCGATGAAATGAACATCGCTCGAGTTGAGTATTACTTTGCCGAGATGCTTTCAATTCTTGAAATGCCGTCAAGAGATGAGTGGGTTGTTGATATCATCCCGAACTCTTGGCCGTCTGACCCGAAGCATATCGTGAACGGTCAGCTCAAAATTCCGCCGAATATGTGGTACATCGGTACTGCGAATAACGATGACTCGACATTTGCTATCACAGATAAGGTTTATGACCGTGCTATGCCGATTAACATCGACACAAAGGGTGTTCCTTTTGAAGCACCTCTCACAGACTCTGTATACATTTCATACAAACATTTTGAGTACATCCTCAATGCCGCTAAGGTTCAATTTGTTGTTTCGGAAGAGAACCTCAAAAAGATTGCCCTTCTGGATGATTATGTTATTGAGCATTTCCGCATAGCTTTTGGTAACCGTATTGTAAAACAGCTTCGTGACTTTGTTCCTGCTTATGTCGGAACAGGCGGTACAGAGCTTGATGGTCTTGACTATGTTCTTGCCCGCAAGGTATTTAGAAAATTTGAGTCACTCAATCTTTCATACATTCGTGATGAAATAGATGGCCTTTGTGCGTATATTGACGAGCTTTTCGGCGAAGAAAATATGACTGAGAGCAAGGATTATCTCCGTATGCTCAAGAAGCTTGTATAATTTTAGCAATTCAGGGCGAACTCTGTTCGCCCTTTGCTTGGTGAAAGGACTTTGTTCCTTTAGCGGTAAAACTATCTGATTGGAGAAAAATCAATGGCTGATTTTGGTAAATATTTCAGAGCATATATGTATATGCAGGACATTCTGAAAAATGATTTTACTTACAATTACATAACAGAAGGTCTTAAGGACGGCGATAAGGGCGAGGATAAGCTCGACGGTAAGACCAACGAAAAGGTAATTGATATGGAATGGGTTGTTGCCATTGAGGAAACACTTCCGTACATTCAGAAAGCAATAGACGAACAGCGCCGTTTTATTAAGCAGGTTGACAATGTTGTTAGAGTTGAGCTTGCAAAAAAGATTGGCCCCGAGTCGGTTAAGCACCTTTCGCAGCACACTAACTTTATCGCCAAGGTTGAGGGTGATATGGTAACGCCTAACAAAATCCTCACAATTGAGCGCGAAGAAAGCTTTGCTATTTATGAAAACCGTGTGCTTATGACGCTGATTCGCAAAGCGCTTCATTTTGTTGACGATAAATATTCAAAAATGAAAGATGTGCCGAACGACAGCTATAATAAAATTTCTATGGTTCGCCACATTGATTTTAATGAGAAAAAAGTAGATTTTAATCTTAACTATATAAATGAATCTCACGAAACTCTTGCAGATGACCTTGATGTTCTTGATGTTTCTCAGCTTTCGGACTTTGACCGAATCAGAAGAATCAGAACAACCCTTAATGAGTTTTTAAACACTCAGTTGATTAAGGAAATCTCAAAAGAGCCTGAGGTTCGTCCGCCGCTCACGCAGACCAACCTTCTCAAAAAGAACCCCAACTTTAAAAGAGTGGTTGAGTTGTGGAACTTTCTCGACAGCTACAAGCGTAAGGGCTTTGAGGTTGTAAGCGAGGAATACAACGGCAAAATGACAGATACTGTTCAGCAGGATGTTTACTTTGCGATGGGATTCCAGCATTTTATGATGTCTATTGCTACAAACCCGGGACTTCGTTCAATCCTTAAGGAACAGTACGACGCTGAAAATGCACGAATTGCCGAGGAAGAATCAAAGCCGCAGAAGACCCGCGAGGCGGTTATGAAGGCACAGCTTGATGCTGTTCGTAAAGAGGAGATGGAAATCCGCCTTCGTGAAATCCGTGAACGCGAAAAGAAAATTCTTGACCTCACGAATGAAATCAAGAATTTAAAGGTTATAATTGATCAGAAAGAACAGCAGATTCTCACTCTTAGGGGCAGGGTTTCTGCTCTTGAAGACCAACTTGAAGAGGTTAAGAAAGAGCTCCAGCAGACTAAGCTTAAGTTGATGGAGGCTGAAAAAGAGATTGCCGCCCTCAAGGAAGAAAATCAGCAGTTAAAAGACAAGATTGACGAGTTAAATAAAACGATTGATGAACTCAATCAGACTATTGACAATCTCAATAAAAAAATAGTAGAATTAAACAGCAAGATACTTGTTCTTGTGCAGGAGAATGCTCGTTTGCAGACAAAGGTGAAAGAGCAGGAAGCTGTTATCGCCGAGCAGAAGGCTCATATTGCAGAGCTTGAAACTCAGGTTGCCGAGCAGCTTGCAAAGATTGCCGCTCTTACACAGAGCCTTGAAAAGTGCCATGCGCAGATTGAAGAGGATAACCGCAGGATTACCGACCTAACCGAGAAAAATGAAAATCTTACGGAAACACTTCAGAATGAGCGTGTTCAGCACAGGGACACAGTCAATAAAATGAATGCCGATTTTGCTGATGAAAAGCAGCAAATGACAGATGCTCACACAGCCGAGATTGATTCGCTCAATCATAAGATTGCGGATGCTGAGGTCGAACATAATGATTATGTTGCCAAGCTTAATGCGGATTTTGCCGCAAGGGCAAATGAAACAGAGCAAAAGCATCTTAAAGAGCTTGCAGATAAAGAAGAAACTCACAAGAAGGAACTTGTTGAAATTAAGGAAGCCAACCTCAAATCATCAGCCGCAAGCGATGCCGCTCACGCTTCTGAGCTTAAAAAGGCTTATAAGTCGGTTGACAAAAAGGTTGAGCTTGCAGAAAAAGCTTGTGAAAAGCGTATGAAAGCCAAGGTTGCCGAGGTTAAAAAAGAGGCTCAGGCTGAAATTCGCAAAGCCGAAAAGAAAGCAAGCGAAAAAATCAGCCTTGCTAAGGATGAAATTAAATCTGTCAAGGATACAGGCGATTTGTTCGTTCGTGACTACGGCTTCGGCAGTGTTGCAGTTGTTTCAAAATATGCCGATGAGCTTGTTAAGTTCGGCAAAGCTACTGTTGCAGACGAGCTTATAAACGCACAGAAAAGCGTAAGATCTCTTTGCATATGCAGAAGTAAAAAGGGTGTTGTGCTTGCAGGCTTTTCACAGAGCGGCGCAAGCGTATATAATGTTTATAAAAAGCAGGCAGATCTTACTGTTGCATTTAACGATTTGTGTTCAATGCTGAAGGGTATGAGCAATCTGCCGATTGTAATTACATTCTCCGGTGTTGACAGACCGTTTGTTATGAATTTTGAAAACATTGTAAGAGATGCAACCAAAAGAAAAACAACTGTTTTCCATAACAAAACTCTGAAAGCAAACGGATTTGTTTCAGTTTACTTTGGTAAAGAATAAGGGGCAAAAATGAAAAACTCTACTGCGCCCAACAGAAAAACGGGCAGAATGATTGCTAAAAATTTAATAGTTCTGTTCACTGTTGCACTTGCCGGCTTTTGCGGCATTCAGGCGTGGTTTACGGATAAGAGTTCAGCCGAAGCCGACGGTATAAATGTTGAGTGTCAGGCACCTGACGGTATTGAGATTGCTGTTGTTGGGCACGGCGAATCGGCTCCTACCGCATATTCAAAGGGTAAAATTACGCTTAGTAAAGCTAATTGCAATTTTCTTGAGAAACTTCAGTTGACCGAAATAACCGGTGACGGCACATATTTTAGAAAACCGGCTTTGATTCAATCAGGCGGTCAAGCTCAAGTTAATCCAAATGCAGAGTGGAGTGAGCCTACTGCAAATGAGCATTATTTGTCATTTGACCTTTACATTCGTTCAAAATCGCAGTATAATATATCAATAGGCAAAAAATCAACAATAAAACCGGACGCTCCTCAACTCACAACTCAAGACGGTACGGGCATTAAAAATAAAAGCAAGTACGGCAATTTTTCAAGAGATTCCGTAGTTGGTGCAGTAAGATTCTCGGTTGTTGACTATAAGCAGGATCCTCCTTCAAAAAAGCTCCTGTGGTTGCCGGCTCCGAATATCTTGTTGAAGCAGGAGACTGACGAGTACACTTTGTCAGACAATATGCCAAGCGGAGAATCGTACAGTCATGTATACTATGACACGAATAGAGTACAACACACAGTCAGCAGTACTGATGACGATAATGCGTTTGTTGTGAATAATAATGGTTTTGTTGGCGAAAAATTTACCTATGAGCTTGGTAAAGACCAAACCATTGCAGAACTTAACGAGTCCTCAAATGATCAATTCTACAGTGCTATGGTAACCTGTAATATGTGGATCGAGGGCGAAGACGCAGAGGCAAGACTTGCCCTTGTAAACGGAAAATTTAATGTTAATCTTGTATTGACAAAAGTAAGTTGATTTTAAAGTAGGAAAGGGGAATTTTTGATGAAGTTGAAAGATAAGTTTTGTAACTTACTCAACGGTTTAGTTGACTCAAGACTGAATAACACAAAAAAGGTCACGACTTCATATGTTGCTCTTTTTCTTGTTTTAAGTATTTTCGCAGTATCTACCTTTTCATGGTTCACAATAAGAGATACGGCAACTATTGATTCAGATCCCTTTTCTCTTGAATCTGCTGCCGGAATGAGAGTTAATAAGGGTGAAGAAATAAGAAATACAATCACCGTAAAACAGGCAAAGCTCAAAGAAGCATCAAGTGTTGACGGTCGTAATATGTTTTTCCCTGTAGATCGCGGATACGGCGATAAAGGACAAAGCGTTGACACAAGCGAAATGAAATTTCGTGAAGGCACAGTAGGAGATAAAAATAACGGATACATATACAGCGATTTTACCCTTACCGGTCAAACAGGCGGTCAGGTTGAAGTATATGTAAAAAGTTACAAAGTTCAGGTACATAATAGGAATACAAATAAAGATGAAGTTTATGATGGTGCAACACATATTACTGTTGACAGCAACAATAAGCCATCGACATATCTGGCATATCAGAATCCTTGCCCAATAAGGATTGCATTCATCAGAAACAGTGCTGAGGCTTCGACCGTTATTGATCCCACTGCAATTATTGACAACTACGCTGACGAATGTCAGGCAGTAAGTTCTGTTAATTCGCTCGGCTCGGCAACAACCGCAAAAGCAAAGGGCAGGTCATTTTCCGACTACTATTTCGGTACAGGTGCGCCTCTTTTTACTCTTGACGGTCTTAAATCCCAAAACATAACCATGGTTGCGTGGCTTGAGGCAACCGGAGAGAACTGTGACGCTTACGAGGGTCAGGATGTGTCAATTACAGTTGAACTTGAAAGTAACTGGAAAGATATGGAATATGTTACTTTCGTTGACAAAACAAAAGGTGATTCTGACAAAGACCAAAATAAGGAACTCAGGTGGGTTGGCAATGCCGGATGTTTCCTTGTTATGACCTATTATGACGAAAACTTTCAAAATCCAAAGTCAGTAGTAATGAGTGAGTCAAAGAGTGATGGAAAAAAACCTATTGAATGGATAGCTTATCTGCCAAAGGATAAAATAACAAACATATCTTTTATGCGATATAGTAAAGTAAAAGAGAAAATTAAGCTTGACGGAACTAATGAGGTTGAGGTAGGCAGAATATATAATGTATGGCATACAACAGCTGAAGTAAATACATGGATTGATGCGCGTAAAGATGATGGCAAGGGTGCAAATGCAAATAAATGGTCACATGAAATAAATATAAATGGTCTTCAGACATACCGCACAACAGACGGAACTGCAACCGGAAAGATAGAAAATACCTATTATGCCGTACACGGTAACGGTTACGGCGATACCCCTACTGTTGCTGAAAATGTTGCCCCGTGTATCGGATATTGGGGTACAAAGTATCCCAACAGTTCAGGCGGCAGTGTTGAACCGACTACAACCGAACAACTGCCGATAACCGGAGAAACCTACGCGAGAGCGGATATTCAAATTTATAACAATGTATGGTTAAATGATTATAATTCGTATAACGGCGGCGGAGGTCTGAGAAATCTGCTTAGTCAGAATGTTTTGGTGCTAAAAGCCGTATTTAAAGATTCAAACGGTATAGAAACCGCTTATGAAATGAAACCGCAGGGTGGCGGAGATAAGTGCGTGCTGTCAAAGACAAGCGTCAAAAGCGGTTCGAAGCTTGTAAGATTTGATTTGTATGATCCTGCAAAAGATAATACAATAATAAGGGTTTATGAAGTGCCTGATAACATTCAGCATACATTTACTGAGAGTGCGGGTTCTAATGAATATATCATATCCTATGATTTGGTGAATGATGGATCTGGCAAAATCATAAAATCAGGCAATTGGTAATTGATTAACATATTAAGGAGGTGTCACGATGAGAGAAAGACTTGCTCTTTTAAGGGAGTATTTGAAAAACAGACTTGCATTTGGCAAGAATAAAAAAACAAGAAAAGGTTTTATACTCACTATGGTGGCACTTGTTGAAGTACTTGCCATATCGGTTGTGTCCGTTTCGGCTTGGGTTGAAACTATTTCAACAATCACAATTAAAGCTGAGGGCGCAAAAATTGACAACTATGTTTATACTAATGCCGATATTGGCAGTGGTGATGGTTATTCAAACAAAATCATTGACTTGACTAAATATTTCCGTGCTGCGGGTGGAGTGCATCTTGCTTCTGCTTCAAGTGCTGACGGTGAAAATATATTTTTTCCAATAAAGAACTCAGGTGAGTCTAATTTTGGTGTTGACTCTTACAGATGTGCGGATGTAAACGATAAGAATGTTAATTATATTGACTTTTCATTTAATGTAAAGGTTGATGAAACCTTTAAAGCGGATCATGCAGAATTTTACCTTGATCAAGTACCTAAGATAACTATAGGTGGTGAAAATGTTTCAGGAAACCTTGTAAGAATGGCAATTACAGACACCGATACTCAAAATACGGTTGTATGCGGTTCTAATGCCGGTGACGGAAATGTTGTAAATAAAGCAGATGGCACTAACGCTCCTGAGAATGTTCAAGCTTTTAGCGATTTTGTTGTTAGTTCTGAACCTAGACCAACGGAGTTGTTTCGGGTTGATAGAGGAAGCAGTAAAACAATAAATATTAAAGTGTGGCTTCAGGATGATAATGCGGCTACTGCATATGCCGGTAAAACTGTTTCAATAACTAATGTTAATATTGTAACTCAGAACAAAAAAGGCAATAAAGTGTATTTTGTTGACCGTACTGTAAATGATACCACAAAAAATTGGACAAAGAATGTAACATTTCAGCAGGGTAGCGGAACTTCTGTAGCGATGAAGTTTGATGCGAAGTCGCATACATATTACTGTGATTATACACCCGCCGCTGACGGCACAAAAGTTAAGTTCACCTCGGGAAGTGTTACTTGGACTACTGATATGAAGTCGCTCAATTCAGGCGACAGTATGTACTACACCGCCTATGGCAATCATAATAACAGTAATGCCGGATACGGTACATGGGGCGAAGTGATTGAAATCAGTGTTTCAAGCAATACCGACGTACTCCCTGATACAGGCAATGTTTCAAGTGTATATATGGTTCCGGATAAAAATGACTCTTACAGTAAAGTTAGAATGCCATTTACTGCTGACAAGAAAAACTGGGTCGGTTATATTGCAAAGGAAAAGGCAGACAACATGACTTTTTCTTTTACAAATAACGGTAATACATATAAAATTCCTGCTCCTAACAGAGGCAATTCAACGCTTTTTGTTGTTACTTCTGCTACAACAGGTTATTGGGATCCACCTGCTACTATTACTGTTACTGCAGGCACTAACGGGGCAGGAACTGCCTTAGGAGAACCTAAAGTTAGTTATGATGGTTTGACAAGTGCTACAATTTCTGTAACCCCCGGTACAAAGGTTAAGCTAATAGCAAATCCTAAAAAAGGTTTCGTATTGAAAAACTGGGTAAACAGCGATACAAGTGCCGTGGCAGACGGCATTGACAGCAACGGTTATTTTACCCCGACAGCTTCAGGTAACTATAACTTTACAGCCGTTTATGTTGAGTCGTTGACATTTGAGGCTTATGTCAGAACATATGACGGTGCAAACCTTTCTGAAAGCACAAATGGCGGCTCAGTTGAAATTAAGTGTGGAAACCAAAACTCGACTGTAGATTCCAACGATGGAACACACATTACACTCAATGCTGTTAAGGGCAGCACAGTTACATATTACGCAAAAGCTAAAGACGGATATGTTTTTGACGGCTGGTACACAGATGAAGCCTGTGAGAGTATTTCGGAGAGTTCGAGCGATAAATATGAATTGGCTAATGTTGAGGTTTCCAAGAAGTTGTATGCGAAATTCAAAGTTGATACTTATACTGTAGAAGCATATACTCAGCACGGTAATAACGCTCCCTTTGATAAAGCCGGTAAGGTGTCTTTTGACAATAATAAATATGCGTCGAAAGTAACAACAACGGTAAATCGTAACGGAGAAGTAACTTTTTATGCTAAGCCTGAAAGCGGCTATGCTTTTATCGGTTGGTATGAGAGTAAAGATGCAGCAGATCCGAAGGTAGCGGTTAAAGATTGTATCTTGGTTAACGGCGTGTATTCTACAAAAATGACGATACAATATTCTGATGTAAAGACATATGCACTGTATGCAAGATTTAAGGCTTTGTATACGGTAGAAGCCAAAGCGATGTACAACAACGGAAATGTTGTTACAGCCGGTACTGTACAGGTTGGCAACGAAAAAGCCGATAAAATTTCGAAAGCTCCCGTTATGGAGGGCGAAAATGTAACAGTTAAGGCAAGTGCCAATAACGGTTACAAGTTTGCCGGTTGGTATAAGGACGAGGCTTGTAATGAACCGTATTTCGATGAAAACAACGATGTTTCACCTATAACCTTAAATAAAGTTAGCAAGGGAATCACTCTGTATGCTAAGTTTGAGTTGAAGACAGGCGTTACATTTTACCTTAATGATGGAGGCTTGTGGTCAGGTGATAAGGCGAAACTTGCAGCGTATGTTTGGGATGATAATGGCAATAAGAAATGGCTTGAAGTATCTAAAACTGACTATGACAATTATTACAGCTTTGCTTTAGATAATAATCAATGGAAGCAAGTAATTTTTGTAAGATATGATCCGAGCAAAAATTTGAACGATTTCCCAATGGAAGATTGGAATGGCTATGTTTGGAATAAGACTTCTGATATAACAATTGATTACAATAATAATTGTTATGTTATAACATCTTCTCCAAATAACGGAGGAAGTTCAACCGGCTATTGGACATCATATACTCCAGGTAAGACTGCTAACATAGATATATATGTTTATACCGGAAATTGCTCGTGGTTTGACCATGATAGTGCTGTACTTGCCTATAGATTCAGCACCGATGATTCATTTAAGTCTGATTGCACTAAGGTGACTAAAGACGGAAAAACTTATTGGAAACTGAGTATTCCAACAGATAAGGATACTATTTATTTGTCAAGAGCTGCTTTGGGTGGTCACCATAATGAATTTAATGCTTCTATAGATAAAAGTAAAAATTTGTTTACAGTAAATAATGATTTCAATGGTGGCGACTGGAGCACATATTAAAAATTCAACGGAGGTGAAACCATGAAGAAATCTAAATTTACACTTGTTATTGTACTCGGACTTGTACTGTGTTTGTTGTGTGGAACAACTACGACTTTTTCGTGGTTTAATCGTCCTGATGTGCAAAAGGGCGACTCCCTCTCTTGGAACGGAGAATACAATGTGACAAACGGAAAGAATATTACTGCCGTTACTTATGCTGCTTCAAAACCTGACGGCAGTGAGTATAGTACTGATCCGTTTAATTTTAGTGGTTTGACTACTGTTTCCGCCCATGAAACAAAATATTTCTGTACAGAGGTAAAGAACACGGGAGCTGCACCGCAGTCAATTTCTTTGTTCCTTAATAATTCGGATAGTAACACCCTTTCTGTCGGTGTGAACAGCCCCCTCAGAACCTACAGGAGATTTACCTCCGATTCACAAACATCCTATGTTTCCAAGGCACCGTGTAATGTGAATAAGAAGAATGTGTATGTTGGTTTTGTTACTGCTGATTCTTTACCCGAAAATTTGCAAGCTGACCGTAATAGTTTAAATCCCGGTGATTATTTTCTGCATTATTGGGATGGTCAGGGCTCCGGTGATGCACGCGTGAATAATAGCTTTTTAAAATCAAGTGTGGAATATACTCTTGCTACACAAGGTTATTCAAATTTTAAAGCTAATTATGATATTTCTTATTGTACAATCCCATATAATTATAATAATGTAAAAATGTACAAAAAGAATGCAGATGGTGGTAAAGAATGGTGCGAAGGCACTGATAATTATAATGTAGATACATATAATACTGTATTGTGGTTTCATTGGGACAATAAATTCCGAACCGTTTATGAACAGACCAAGGTGAATGGTGAGCTTGCTAAAGCTGCCGGAATTTCAAGTTTTTATTCTAAAGCAGAAGCTGTAGTAGGTAAGACATTTGATTTAAGCGCAAAGGCACAGGGTACAGTGACTTACACATCGTCAAAAACTGATGTTGCAACAGTTGACGGTAAAGGTCAGGTTACTACCAAAAAGGCAGGCAAGACTACTATTACTGTTACATCTACGGGTGTGTACGGTGATAAAATAACGGCAAAATGTGAGCTTACCGTAAGCAAAGAACCGGTTAAAAGCTCGTATATTCCGATTGTTACGAATATGAAGATTGAAGGCAAAACCGACAGCGATCCTGTTGTTACAAAGGTGTATTGGTATATCAAAAACGATACAGGAAGCGACGCTACATATTCACTTGGCGATGTGCAAATTTCACTTTAAAATTTTAAAATTTTAAATTTCAAAAAGGGTTGTTTTTACAGCCCTTTTTTATTATAATTTTAACTGTGTATGCCAATACAGCGTGAACAAACTTTTCGCCATACATACCTACTTTGTAATCGTTATGTATGAATATAAATTATAACTTTATATGTCATTTTACAAACTGTCTTCACGAACCGAGAACGGCAACATGCCGTGGAGGAATTTATGGATAAAAAAAACTATGTTGAAAATACGGTTGAAGTAAAATCTGTAACAACCGAACACCCAAAATCAAAAAATAGAATAAGGAAAAGGCATGAATCAAAGCTGCATAAAACTTTGCGGATAATTAAAAATATAATCTGCTGGGGAGTGCTTGCAATACTTGTGCTGACCGTAATTGTGTTTATGGGTTCAAAGGTGAACGGAAAAACACCTTCGCTTTTCGGATATTCCGTGCTTCGAGTTTCAACGGGAAGTATGCAGCCCGAGCTTATGATCGGCGATGTTATTCTCGGAAAGAGCGTTGACAATCCGACCGCCCTCAAGGTTGGCGATATTATCACCTATCGCGGCAGTGGGCAGACCGAGGGACTTCTCGTGACTCATAAGGTTGTAGTTGCACCGTATAAAACAGCTGACGGCACATATAAGCTACAGACAAAGGGCATTGCAAACGATGTTCCTGACCCGGAAATTTCAACCGAAGATGTGCTTTATATTATGGTGTGCAAGCTTGGATTCATTGACACATTGTACAACCTTTTCTTCTCACCGTGGGGACTGCTGATTTTTATTGCGGCGCTGCTGCTGATATTCATTGATGAGCTTGTCGTTATAATCCGCATACTTACGGGACATGACAAATCGCCGAAGGACGGCGACATCAACGAAATCATTGATCGTTTGCAAAAGGAAAAATTACAGCAAAAGACTGAATCCGACAACAATACAAAATCGGAAGAATAAATAAAAGCTGAATATATTTAATTTCGGACGAAAGGAAAATTCTCTTTTCGTCCGTTTTTTGTTGGCGAAAAAGACAAAGCGGAAAAATGGTGAAAACAGCTTTTATATGGGCTAAAAGCGGCTTTTTAGTTGCATTTTTGGGCGATTTGTGGTATATTTTATACGGTCAAATTTGACCGTAACATACTGATTGTGTTTAGAAATTGATATGTTAAGGGTGGTTTCATGGATTACAAATTAATAGCGCTTGACATTGACGGTACGCTGACAAACTCCCAAAAGGAGATTACTCCCCGTACAAGATATGCTCTTATGGAGGCGCAGAAACAGGGCAAGAAAATTATTCTTGCGTCAGGCAGACATCCCATAGGAATAATGCCGATTGCAAAGGACCTTGCGCTTGACCGCTTTGGCGGTTTTATTATGGCATTTAACGGCGGCAGGATTATCAACTGCGAAACAGGCGAAACTATGGTGAGCAAGCTGTTTCCGCTTGAATATCTTCCCGATATCGTAAATGTTCTTAAGGATTCAAACATTACAATCAACACCTATGATGACAGGAGAATTATCTCTGACAACAAGGTGAACGACTATACCTATGTTGAAAGGGACGTTATCAAGGCTGAAATGGTTGTTGTTGACGATTTTATCTCATCTGTAAGATTTGATATCAACAAAATTCTTCTTGCAGGCGAACCCGATGAGCTTGATAAGTATCAGAAAATTCTTGCAGACCGTTACGACGGCTTGCTTGATGTGTATAAGAGCGCGCCGTATTTTCTTGAAATTATGCCCTTTGGCGTTACTAAAGGCTCAATGCTTCCGCTGCTGCTTGATAAACTCAAAATGAAAAGGGACGAGCTTGTTGCATTCGGCGACAACTATAACGATATGACTATGATCGGCTACGCAGGCTTTGGCGTTGCAATGGGCAATGCTGAGCCTGATATTAAGAAAATCGCCGATTATATCTGCGAGTCAAATGATGAGGACGGAATTGCGAACACACTTGAAAAATATATTTTGAAGTCGTAACCGCAAGGCTTTCTGTTTTAAAAATAACTGAAAATTGAAAAGGGAAGGCTATGGGAGTGTCGTTTTCGTCAGCAATTCCGTGTTGGAATGCGTAAAATGGAAATTGATGCTCCTTTTTGTATATAATAGCCAAATTAGGGGGCTAATCTTTGGCATATCAATTTTGTAATTATTCCGTAAAAGAAAAATGAAATTTACTCTCTAAATTATAATATGATTGTATGTTATGTTGTACGAAATATAACAAAAGGAGGAAAATCTATGGCAAAAATTAAAAAATTGCTAGCATTGATTTTGTCGATTTGCGTAATTTGTACGGTATCTGTTATGTCCGTTAGTGCGGCTAATACAGATGACGACAACGACACTTCGGCATCAAGCACAATCACAGTACATTACTACTGTGAGGAAGGCACGCCCACAATCTATTATTGGAACAGCCTTCCGAAAAACATCAGCACGGAGTACCCCGGCGTTAAGATGACTTCCGAGGGAAACAACTACTACAAGTACACTTTCAACGATGTAACAAAAATCAATATGATGTTTGTTACAAACGGAAAGCAGTCTGCCGAGCTCACAAGGAACACAGGCGAGTGGTGGTATAAAAATAAGAGATGGTCAAGCAAAAATCCTGAAGATATGCAGGATTTTGACCGTGTTGACATGCGTGAAGACACAATTTATTTTGTAATCACAACCCGTTTCTATGACGGAGACACAGGCAACGATGTTCACTGCTGGGACGACTCACAGGCAAACAACCCCGACAGCGATCCCGCATGGCGCGGTGACTTCAAAGGTCTTATCGACAAGCTTGACTACATCAAGGCTCTCGGATTCAGTGCAATCTGGATTACTCCTGTTGTAACAAATGCGTCAGGCTACGATTACCACGGCTACCACGCAATGGACTTCTCAACAGTTGATGTTCGTTATGAGAGCGACGGTGCTACATATCAGGATCTTATTGATGCCGCTCATGAAAAGGGCATCAAGATTGTTCAGGATATCGTTGTCAACCATTCAGGTAACTTCGGTGAGGCAACTCTTGCTCCTATGTTTACAAAGGAATACGACTCAATTCAGGATCTTGCTTCTGTAGATTGCATGAAGGTTATTGAGGGAAGCGACTTTGCTAAAACATTCCCGAACTACGATGACCTTGAGCCTAAGTATCAGTATGCCGCAAGACTTAATATCATGAAGGATACTAAGGAGCTTGACTCCGGTAATCACGACACGGAAAACAACTATCACCACTTCAAAGACCTCAGCTGGGAAAGCCCGACTGTACAGACAGGTCAGATTGCCGGTGACTGCGTTGATATCAACACAGAGAATCCTACAGTTGCAGAATACCTTAACAATGTTTATAACAACTATATCAACATGGGCGTTGACGCTTTCAGACTTGATACTGAAAAGCACGTTTCAAGACTTACACTTAACCAGTATTACTTCCCGTCATGGCTCAAGACAGGCGGTAAAAACTTCTTCATCTTTGGTGAGGTTTGTACTCGTGTAAGTGAGTTCTGGAACCACAACATTCCTGCAATTTCAGCTCCGTTCTATACATGGGCTGAATCAGACAGCCAGTACATCAATTCGTTTACAAATGATCAGGCTTCAAATATTGATCTTACACTTAAGCACTATGACAGCAACGCAAGTACAGCAAATCAGCCAACATCTGATAATGTTTATCTTGACGGTCTTAAGTATCACACACCTGATTACAGCAAGGCAAACGGCACAAGCGTAATCGACTTCCCGATGCATTGGAACTTCTCAAATGCAAGCAACGCATTTACCCGTGCTTGTGAAGAAGATCCGTACTACAATGACTCATCATGGAATGTAACATATGTTGATTCTCACGACTACGGTCCTGATATGGACAGCCGTTACGATGGCGGTACACAGTCATGGGCAGAGAACCTTGATGTACTCTTTACTTTCCGTGGTATTCCGTGTCTTTACTACGGTTCTGAGCTTGAGTTCCAGAAGGGTGTTCCTATGGATGTTGGTCCTAACGCACCTCTTGCAACAACAGGTCGTGCATACTTCGGTGACTACCTCGAGGGCGACGTAACAGCTACAGACTTTGGTACATATACTAATGCAAGCGGTGCTGTTGCAAGCACACTTGAAGCACCTCTCGCTGTTCATATTCAGCAGCTCAACCAAATCAGAAGAGCAGTTCCTGCACTTCAGAAGGGTCAGTATACAAGAAGCAAGACTTATGTTGACGGTAATATGGCATTCGTTCGCCGTTACACACAGGGCGCTACAGACAGCCTTGCTTGTGTAACTATCTCAGGCGGTGCTACATTCAAGAACCTTCCTAACGGTAAGTATATTGATGCAGTTACAGGCGATGTTAAGTATGTTACAGACGGCACACTTACAGTATCTTCTGTTGGTAGGGCTAATATGAGAGTTTATGTTTGCTGTGCAGACGGTTTCACCGGCATTGACGGTCAGATCGGTACTAACGGTACATATCTCAAGTAATAAAATAATGTTGTTTTTACGGAGCAGGTTTTCCTGCTCCGTTTTTTTGTCAAAATGAAGGATTGTCATTTTTTATCCGTCAAAATTCGGGACAATTAAGGGCATATATTCGTAATACTGCGTTGCAATGAATAAGAAAACAGAAAATTATGCAAATTCTACATATAAGAGTGAAAATAGATGTGACACTTCTGCAAGAATTGTACATTTTCTTTTTTTTAAAAATGTGCTATAATACATAAAATATAGTTTCAATTTATTGTGAATTTTAAAAAGGAGTGTTTTTTATGACAAACAGCGAGTATTCGGATGTTACACCGCAGATTCATGCTCTGGCTCAGAAAATGACGCATAACTCCGTTATTGATACAGATTTATACAGTAAGTACAATGTAAAAAGAGGTCTGCGTGACCTTGACGGTAAGGGTGTTCTCACAGGTCTTACATATATTTCTACAATCACACAGAATAAGCTTGTTGACGGAAAGCTTGTTCCTTGCGAGGGTGAGCTTCGTTACAGGGGCTATAATGTAAAGGATATCGTTGACGGTATTCTTGAGGATGACCGTTTTGGCTTTGAAGAGGTTACATATCTTCTTCTCTTTGGCGATATGCCTAACGAACAGCAGTTAAAGGATTTTAAGGAGCTTCTTGTTCAGTACAGAACTCTTCCTCAGCACTTTGTTCGTGATGTTATCCTCAAGGCTACAAGCAACGATATGATGAACTCAATTGCAAGAAGTGTTCTCACACTTTTCTGCTACGATAAGAACGCTAACGATACATCAATTGACAATGTTTTAAGACAGTGCATACAGCTTATCTCTGTATTCCCCCTTTTGTCGGTTTACGGCTATCACGCATATAATCACTATCAGCGTGATAACAGCCTTTATATCCACCGTGCAGAGCCTACAATGTCAACAGCCGAGGTTATTCTGTCGCTTCTTCGTCCCGACAGACACTATACTCCGCTTGAGGCAAAGGTTCTTGATATGGCGCTCATTCTCCATATGGAACACGGCGGCGGTAACAACTCAACATTTACAACACATGTTGTAACATCTTCGGGTACTGATACATACTCGGCAGTAGCTGCGGCACTTGCGTCACTCAAGGGACCTAAGCACGGCGGTGCAAATGTTAAGGTGTACTATATGTTTGAGGATCTCAAAAAGCACGTTAAGGACTGGGAAGACGAGGACGCTCTTGAAGATTATCTTGAGAAGCTCCTTGACAAGCAGGTTTTTGATAAAAAGGGTCTTATCTACGGTATGGGACACGCAGTTTATACAATTTCCGACCCCCGTCAGCAGATTCTTCACGGTGCTGTTAAAAAGCTTGCGTTTGCCGAAGGTCACAATGATGAATTTGATCTTTATGAGAGAGTTGAAAGACTGGCTCCGAAGGTTATCGGCAGAAAGCGTAAAATCTACAAGGGAGTTGCCGCAAATGTCGATTTCTACAGCGGACTTCTTTACAGCCTTCTTGATATTCCGTGCGAGCTTTATACTCCGCTTTTTGCAACAGCCCGTATCACAGGTTGGAGCGCACACAGACTCGAAGAGCTTATCAACTGTGGCAAGATTATCCGTCCTGCATATATGAGCATCTCCGAAAACAAGGACTATGTCGATTTGAAAGACAGATAATACGGCGAGCCGCCGTTCCCCGTTCGAGAAGATAGATTTACAAGTGCGAGAATTAAATTGCGCGAGCGGAAGTTTTTTAAATTGAAAGTTGAAAAT
>OQWD01000369.1_pt1 | contig 17825 bp, 15 predicted proteins | sample 1691631 | NCBI WGS metagenome assembly OQWD01 (sample SAMN03418283, study PRJEB22391) | human gut metagenome | biome: human-gut; feature: organic feature; material: feces | host: Homo sapiens | place: Italy | collected 2013-04 | reverse complement strand
GGGGGTGGGCGCGAGCCGCGTCCGCGATATGTTTGAACAGGCCAAAAGGACGGCTCCCAGCCTGATTTTCATTGATGAAATTGACGCCGTGGGCCGCCAGCGCGGTTACGGCATGGGCGGCGGCAATGACGAGCGGGAACAAACGCTGAACGCCCTGCTGGTGGAGATGGACGGTTTTGAAAACAACTCCAATGTAATCGTCATTGCCGCCACCAACCGTGCGGACATTCTGGATCCGGCTCTGCTGCGTCCCGGCCGCTTCGACCGGCAGGTGGTGGTGAACCTGCCGGACGTCCGGGGGCGCGAACAGAGCCTGCAGGTGCATGCCAGAAAAGTGAAGATGGCGCCCGGAGTCAGCTTTGAGCGGATTGCCCGCGGCACGTCCGGCTTTTCCGGTGCCCAGCTGGCCAACCTGGTCAATGAAGCCGCCCTGCTGGCCGCCCGCAAGGGGCTGAAGGAGATTACGGAGGCCGAATTGGAAGAAGCCCGCGACAAGGTCAGCTGGGGGCGTGAACGCCGCAGCCTGGCGATTAACGAACGGGGGCGCCGCATTACCGCCGTGCATGAGGCGGGGCATGCCATCTGCCTGTTGAAAACGCCGCACAGCGAGCCGCTGCACCGGGTGACCATTGTTCCCCGCGGCGGGGCCCTCGGCATGACCATGTGGCTTCCTTCCGACGACAAGATGCACCAGCTCCGGTCCGAAATGCTGGACCAGCTCGTCGTGGCGATGGGCGGGCGCTGCGCCGAACAAATCGTTTTTGGCGATGTGACCAGCGGCGCTACCGGAGACATCAAGAGCGCCACCAACCTGGCCCGGCGCATGGTGTGCGAATTCGGCATGAGCGAAAAACTGGGGCTGATTGAGTACGGAGAACACCAGGGAGAAGTTTATATTGCCCGCGACCTGGGAACGCGTTCCCGCAATTATTCCGAATCCACGGCGGAACTGATTGACTCGGAAGTCCGTTTCCTGGTGGACAGCGCTTATGAACGCGCCATGGCCATCCTGACGGAAAACCGGGACAAGCTGGACATCCTGACGGAAGCCCTGATGGAGTTTGAAACGCTGGAAGGTTCCCAGGTCATGGATATTCTGGAATACGGGGAAATGAAAAATCCTCCCGCCAGGGTGACTCCGCCCCCCATGCCTTCCGAAGTGGAGGAACAGCCTGGGAAGGATGATTCCGGTCATACCGAGAAGAAAGAAACTGAAGAGACCTGCGCGGACGGCGCTGAAGAACGGAAGGAGGAAGAGAAGCAGGAACAGGCGGAGCGTGATCCTTCCTCCTGCACTCCTGCTGATGAATCCGGCATGGACGGAGGAGAAAAGAAATAATTCAATAGAAACGAATCGAATATGGTAGCCAATGATGCGATGGAACTGGCCAGGATGTGCGCCCGCGCCGCGGATGACGCCAAGGCTGAAAATGTGCGGGTGTACGACTTGCGGGGCATGTCTTCCCTGACGGATTTCATGGTAGTGTGCACGGGGTTGTCCGTTCCCCATCTGCGCGCCGTCATCCGGGAGCTGGAAGAAGCCGTCCGGGAAAAGGCGGGAGCCCTCCCCACCTATGTGGAAGATACGCCTGTGGCATTGTGGTCCGTAGTGGACTACATTGACGTGATGGTTCACATCATGGGGCAGGAAACGCGCGAATTCTACGGTATGGACACCCTGTGGAAGGATGCCCCCGTGGTGGAGTATTAACCTGTCTTTCCATGCCTGAAATTTGGGGCCGCGCCGGAATTTTCCCGGACGCGGCCCTGTAGTATTGTCTGCGAAGGAATACCGGGGCGGGGGAAGAGCTGCGCCATCAGGCGGGTGTGTCCGAGGTTTCCGGGGAAGGGTTATCCAGGGATTTCTGAAGGCCTTCATCGAATTCCTGCCTGGCCTGGGAAGCGCAGTGGGCCACCAGGGCTTTCACTGCGACGTCAGAGATAAAAGCACCCTGCACTCGCTTTACCTGGGCGGAACCCGGCGGCAAATACAGAAGGTCTCCCTTGCCCACCAGTTTTTCCGCTCCTTGCCTGTCCAGAATCACGCGGCTATCCGTACCGCTTGCCACCTGGAAGGCGATGCGCGTCGGAATATTGGCCTTGATCGTCCTCGTTACCACCTGCTTTTTGGGCGTCTGTGTCGCTGTAATGAGGTGGATGCCGGCGGCACGCGCTCCCCGGGTCAGGATGCCGATGTCCGTTTCCATATCCTGGCTCGCCGGTTGCATCAAATTCGCGAGTTCGTCAATGATGATGACGAGGTAGGGGAAGCGTTCAGGGATGGCTCTGTTTTCCTGTTCTTCCTCCTTTCTCGCAGGTACGTCCGGCGGACGTTTGTTGAAGGCATCAAAGTTGCGTACGCCTGTTTTGGCGAAGCAGTAGTAGCGGCGCTTCATCTCATTTACGCACCAGCGCAGGACGCGCGGAACTTTCCCGGGATCCGTTACCACGGGCGCCATCAAATGGGGCAGTCTGGAGTAAAGCGGCATGTTCATCATTTTCGGATCTATCAGGATGAGCTTCAGTTCATCAGGGCGAAACTTCATGAGCATGGAAGATATGATGCTGTTCATGCACATGGACTTGCCGTTTCCGATGGCTCCGGCTACCAGCAGGTGCGGCATGACGGCCAGATCGCCGATGACAGGATGCCCGTTGTCATCTATCCCCAGAGCCAGGGGGAGCTTCTTATCTGCCGCCAGAAAATCCGGAGATTTCAGTATGTCCTGAATAGGGGCTGTTTTATGGCGGTGCCAGTCTATACGAGAGCTTCTCAAAAGAGAACCGGCCCGGTGGATGGGCAGCTGGCAGGGTTGGTTTGCTCTCATCGACGGGAGATGATTCAAGAGTTAAAGGGCCGGGAGATGGTAGCCGCCCCGCTGGGGATTCCGGGAGCAGGGATTTTGGGACATATCGTGAATGGATTTATAGGTTCTGCCGCAGTACTTGCAGGCATAGCTGGATTTTTCAGAACCTTCGTAAAGGGAATGGAATCCTTTATTTGTTCCTTCCGGATGGCGGGGGCATTTGTTGCCGGTCAGTTCCCGGACGCTGGAATAGCGGCGTCCGCAGTATTCGCAATAATAGTCACTCATAGTTGTAATCAGTATGTATTTTTATGTTTGTACCTCTTTTTGAGGATGTTTTCTATCAGAGTAGATGGAAAGCCGTGTTTCTTTGCGGGGAAACACGAGAGGCTGGTGATACGGGGTAGAAGGATGGGGCGCTGTTTATTTTCCGTTTTCTTCATTGAAGAACGGGGCTGCCAGATGGTTTGGTTGGGAAAATTATCTGTTCATTTAAGGATTGCCTACGATTTGACATTGAATTTCAATAATATCTTCAATTGGAATGACCATGTGAATCCCTATTCTGTCAGCCACTTTTTGGTCGACGGAGTCATCGCTGATATCCAGGAAAATGGCTGCCTTATCCGGATTCGCATAGGATTTGCAATAGGCAAAAGCATAAAACACTCTCGTTACTTTAATTCCCTCCTTGTTGACAATTTGGGCTTTTATCCGGTAGAGCTCGCTTTCATTGATGGAGTCGAGCACCTCCTGATAATATGTATTGGGATCGTCATAATTTTTGTAATCGTCATTTAATCCGAGCTCCCGGTCTTTATCGGGAAGGCGTTTCGCCCTGGTTATCGAAATAATGCTCTTCAGCGGAATTGTTGTTGAATCAATAGAATGGAATTTCCCGTATTTCCCCATTTCAATAGATTTGATAAGAATGACTTCATTTTTATTTTCAAAGTCATATCCGAACGCCGCACAGGAATGCTTGATGACGCGTTCACCTGATTTGCAGGTCACCTCGTAAGTATATGGATTGGCTATCAAATCCACGTAATACTGCTGATAGTTGTCAAAATCGGAAGGATCAACTTCTTTTAATGCCGCTTTCCAGTCGAAGGATTCCTGGGAAGCGTCCGTTGCTTGCAGCATCAGTAGAGATGCGATCGCAATGAATAGAATGGTAATGTATGGTTTCATTTCAGTTAGCGTTTTCTAATGAATAAGGCGGAGGGGAATTTTTTGCCGGATGCGGAAAGCCAATATTTTTTATCAGAAAATTCCCCGCATAATTATTGGATGACGTCCAAATGGAAATTCCCTCTCCAGATGGTTTAATGTGGAATGAACATTAAGTTCATTATATCCCAATCTTTTGTTGTGCATAGGTTGAATCCTGATTGAATTATATTTATTTTAATTTTTTTGTTTTTGAAGTTAGAGTTGGCTCTGCCGTCACAGGCCATATTTCAATGCAGGGCAAATAATTTCAATAGGATATTTAGAAAAAATCATATTAAGATCATCAGATCCATATTTTTCTGTGACTCCAATAGCATACGATTCTCCTAATTTTTTATTTGCATTCTTATATTCAACCGCATGAATATATACTCCAGGAAGAGTAAAATTAATTTTAGGAATCCTGATGGTTGCTTGATATTTATGAGTCAGTCTAGTATCGGTTTTAGCTTTTGTTATCATTATTATTACTTTTATTGACTCTGAAGTGATTTTGATAGTTTTGTATTCATCGCCCATTCCCCATAATTTAGATACTATTGTGCAATTTTTATTATTTTTAGGATCAATAAGTAAATTAGGTGGAAATACTGACCAACTTTTATTTTCGTAATAGTTGAATGAATAAGCTCCTGAAGAATCTATTATGGAATGAACTGCGAATTGGGAATATCCTAAATTAAGAAGAGATGCAGTAAATGCAATGAGTGAGATGATTATTTTTTTCATATTGCTTTTGAGGTATTGTTGATATAATAAATTCTTGGATTATTTCTTTTGGCGTTGACGGGATCAATCGCTTTGAGCCTTCCTTTTCAATCATTACGGAACAGCCAATCCTTGATGGATGCCGTTTCAATACCGTTGTTGACGAATAAAGACGGCGTCATCAATGATTTTAGTAAGCAATGGCGAAAAAGATGCTGGAAGTGATTAAAATGTGGTTTCCACTGGAATCCGCAGGCAGGAGTTTCGGATGTAAGAGAACTAGTCTGATTGAAGCAGCTCGTCGGCGCTTTTTAGAAAATCATCAAGGCTGTGGAATTGCGGGGAAGAGGGATTTTTCCAGGAAATGGGAGTGATGCAGTTTTTTTGAATATATTCGTCAAGATGGCGCCCGGTGCATCTTTTCCCTCTTGTGATCAGGTTGTCCAATTCGGAATTGATGGCATCCGACATCATTATGAAATATCGGATATGGCTGCGTTCTTTTACCAGCTTCTCATATTTCCCGGAGAGAGTATGCTGCCGCCTGGGGGCGTGTTGTTTGGTTGTGGTTAAGGCAATCCCCAGGGACAGGAAAAACAGGCCCCAGAAGATCCATTTGATATGTTTGGCTGTTTTCATTTTCGGCATGTTAAAAAGCGGAAATATTCGTGTTTGACGCAGGCTGCAGGGAGGGAGAAGTCAGAAGATATTCTTTTTTCCGGATGATTGTTTTTTGCATTTTTTCCAGTTTTTGAAAGTCGTTCCGTATTCCTTTCTCTAAATTGGTTTGTTTGTTTTGCAGGGCACTTATCTGTTGAGGGGAGCCGGGGGATTGATGGCTGAACATGAAGACGAGGGGCAGAGAGATGATGAGGGCCAGACTGCCGAAGATGTACCCTCCGCGCAATTCGAGATGCTCGGCGGGAGGTTGAACCGGAAATGGAGCAGGATTGTTTTTTTCCCCGCGGGTATGTTCGTTCAGGTTATCCAGAGTGACTTGTCCGGGTTTTGGAGTAAATGGAAAGGCCGGATTTTTGACGAGCGAGAGGGTGAGCTTGTAAACGATCAGCTGCAGCAATCCCAGAAAGATCATGGATAGAATAAAGATTCCTGCTCCATCATCTGATTGCCGGATGACGAGGAGGAACGGAATATAAGCCCACAGGAGGAGATTGGCCGTACACAAACTGTATTCCTCCTTCAGGGAATCATTGAATTGATTCCATTTTTTCAGAGGGGAGCGGGAAAGCTGTTTGATTATCTTTTCAGATTTATCCTTTTGTTCGGCGTAGTAGTTGGCTTCTTTGCCGTCTCGATTTCGTTCGTCGTATTGACCGTCCTTACGGACAAGCAGAGAATAGCTGGAAAATTCTTTAATCTTTTTATCGGCCAGATCGCATTGGGCCGTGTGAAAAAGGAATTGTTGTTTTTCCTGTTCGGTTAACCAGAAGTCTCCCAGGTTATGGTGAAGGTTTTGGATGATTGTTTTATTTCCTTTTTGGATTTTCCAGGATTTGAACAGATAACAAATAGGCCGGAAAATGAGGTAAACTGCAATAGCAAAAATAATGGCGCTGATAATTCTGGCTATCCAGTCTGTTTCTTGTTTGTTTGCCATAGTTGCGGTGGTGATGGTGTTGTTTATTTGTTTTTGAGTGACGTGATCAATTTCTGGATGGCGTCATAGGAGATGAAATGCCCGATGCCCAGTTCCGTTCTGGGCCAGCCCAGATGAAGTCTGATTCCATGTTTGTTTACGGTTATTTTGCGTCCGGTTGTTCCTGTGGTCAGAGAGAATCCTCCCTTGGAAATGTTGAGCCAGAGGATTCCGGGAATAAGGGGAATACGCCGGTAAAATCTGATGAACATTGGGAAACGTAAAAGTTGATATGGAGGTTATATAGTTTTGCAATTCTTCCGCGTCAAGATTAAAGTCCCCTGTTTTGGGGGATTTGAGCTTGCCGGCATATTGGGCTCTGTTATTTTGAACGATATTCTTCTATGGGCAAATCCCGTGCCAGCTTTTCCGGAAAGCGCGGAAGTATTGGAAATGAAGGGAGCCCGGACGCTGAAAGGCAAAAGATATGTTTCCGAAATGGATAAAAAATGCCCGCCCCGGCAAATTATTGATCGGAGCGGGCAGAGGCACTGTGACTCTTAATGAATTGCTTTTCAGAAAGAATTATTAATGTCCTGTTCCTGTGGAGAATATATAGGCTGCCATTTTGTCGGTGAGTTCTCTTCTCCTGTTTTCAGCAGCTTCTTTATTCCAGGAGGAAACGCAATGCGCTAGTGCCTGTACAGTTTTGTAGACACTTTGTCTATAGCATTCCTCTTTTTTATTATGCTTGTTATTGATGGACCTATTCAGATTGGATTCCAGCAGAACCAGATTGCCGAGCCTGTTTAGCTCTTCTTTCCATTCATTTTTAATTTTTTCTGGGTCTTCTTGATCTGTAAAACATTGAATATGTTCGATATCTGTTCCTTGATTGAAAAGTTGTGCAGAGGAGATTTCCGGATTCTGGAGATATTCACACAGGAGGCAAACTAAACGCTTCCATGTATTGTAGCCAGCGATTTCTTGATCGCAGGCCTTTTCGAATAAATCTCGGTATTTTTTTGTATATTCGTTCAGAACGAAAAATATATCAGCTCCGGAAGGAGAAGAGATTCGCAATAATATATCGTACAAATCTTTAATAACCATGTTAACTTGTTTTGCCCAGAACAGACTTGGCGGTATGAGCATTTTGAATAGTGTTTCTGTGAAATTTTGTAGTTGTTGAGGAGTTATTCGTTCAAAGAAAAGAGCGATAATAGCATAATCATGAACAAACTTTCCATAGCGAGTTTTCCAGATAAAATGATTAAGTATTTTATACGTTTCATTTTCCTCAATTAAATTACATGAAATTGTATAACAGGCATTCAGTTTTCTGAGATCATCCAATGTGAGCAAATTTTTGTTCAGGGAAAATTTATACTTGTTAAATTCTTTATATGGATTTGTCTGAAGGGTCGTACCAAAGAGTCGTTCAAAGAAAATCTGATGTCCCATACGATATGCTTCACTATCAAGGCCGTTTTTTGCGATGAGTACACGCTGATAAGTCGATAAAAGATCATCCATACTAAATGAAGGCTTCTCCGGATGATCCCTTTTTCGATTGTCTATGGATTGATAAATTTCTGAGATTCTATTGAAAATATCATCATCATCTCCGCAGATATGTGTCCGGTAATCGTAAAAACGGATTTTGAACAAGTCAGAAGTTCCAAGATCAAGCCCTGTTGTGTTGATTGTATCAAAAATTTTTAACGTTTTTGAAAGATTCGCGTGTGTTTCGATGACGATGAATTGAATATTTTTCGTGATGAAATTTGATAATTTATTTAATGTATCTTTGGGAATGGAATCATATTCGTCTTTGTTTGAGAAGAATTCCTCAATAAGGCGGTAGAGTTCTTTTGCGTTTTGTGAATATTTATTGTGAGTTTTTTCACCCAATCTTTCTACATCTTTTACACTTTTTAAATCAGAAAAGAATTCATCCAGATCCTCTTGAGCGGAACCTCTGTTAACATGAGTATATAGGATAGTTTTGAATTTTTTATTGAAATCGTTTCCTGTCAAAACGTCCAGAACACATTGGAGAATAAGAAACGTGGTCAGACGTTGTTGTCCGTCGATGATGTCATAAGAACGTTTCTTGCCATCGGGATCTAAAAGAACAGGCGCCGAAAACTGGATCGTACCCATGAATACGGGTTCCTGTTTCTTAAAGGCATCGGATAGATTTTCTATCAGGGATCTTAATTCGCCATTTCCCCATGAATAGGGGCGTTGGTAAATGGGGACATGATAGCGGACTTCTCCGGAAAATAATTTGGAAAGGTCTTCTGTTTTACAATCCAGCTTAAAGCTGTTTTTGGAGCTTTCATTTTTTAATTCCATCCAGGATTCGATCACTGGTGCAGCGTTAGCGTGTCTACAAAAATGTTCTTGTGTATCATTTCCATATTTAGCCAGAAATCGATTCTTTTCGGGCAACAAAAAGAGGTTGGCTTTGCAGATAACTACATCGTTCTCATTAATATATTTCCGATCATTCGAACAAAAATGAATTTTGCTTTCTTCGTAAGAGGAAAACGAACTCAGACATTCTCCTATGGCTATTGAGGTCTCTCCTTCTGTAATGATCAGAAGATCCCCCTTTTTTACTTTACGCCAATCTCCTTTTTTCGCATTGTCTGATGCTCCTCCAAAAAAGACGCAACCGTAATTTAAGAACAAATGAAGAATGGATTCTCCGTTGTTTCCCCAGTTAGAACCAACTTTCCATACATTTTTTTCTGAACACATTGTTTTGATCTAATGGTTTTAGTTTTTTTATGATAAATTTTCTCCAATGAAAGTCAAGTCTGCGTTCTCCCGAAACAGGGGATTTTGTTGGAATTTAATTGTGTTTTACTTTTTTATTTTTGATATTATGTTGCGGATAGGTCCTTACCTCCAGCGGGGGCTTCACCGTCATGCTTATTTCTTTCCAAAGATGCATTTTCCTTTCCATTGTTTCCGGGAACAGGAGTTTGCCTCCCGCATGGCGATAGGAGGAGAGGATGGAGGCCATTCGCTCGCCGCGTTCCCGGAGGCCGGCCTCGTCCTTGAGAAGTGAATATTTTCTAAGAGTTGCATACATAACGTGCTGCCGGAGAATTAAAGAACTGAAGTCCTGCTGCAATTCCGGTTTTTCCATGGGGAAGCCCGCCTCCAACCATAGATAGGTGAGGGTGCGGAAGGGGAAGTTTTCCAGCGTATGTCTTTCCGCGGCCGCCAGGATATGGGCGATGGTCTTTTCCGGGTGGCGCGCCGGGATGGAGTGTGCGTGAAGGAGCCGGGCCAGTTCATACAAGCCGTCATCATCCTGGGGGACTTCTTCCGGTTCCCGCAGCCCATATTCCTGCGGAAGATCCGAAAAACGAGAGGAGCACAGCTTTTTTCTTTTTTGTTGTTTGATCCCGGCCAACGCTTCCGCCAGCACATCCCAGGCATTGAGGCCAGCCCGGTTGCAGGCAAGCGGATCCGCTCCCAGCCTGAGAAGCCTTTCCGCGGCATAAAAGTTTCCATAGCGGCAGGCTTCCAGAAAAGGGGTATTTCCCCTTTCGTCCATGACCTCCGGTTGAAAGAAGTTCATCAGGAATTGTTCGCTATCAAGGGAAATCAAGATCCAGGGGGAGGAGCATCTCGCCAGTTCGTGAAGCAGCGTTCTTCCATGATAGCGCGCCTGCATATCCAGGCGCAGGCCCGCTGCGGCGAGGATGCCCAGACAATCCCATCCGGCGTGCATGGCGGCGAACAAGGTGATGAGTTGCTGCTCCTCCGGGATAACGGGATAGCGGGATAACATGGCGAAGAGTCCCGAGTAAGGATGTGGAGCGTCAACCAGTTCATGAACAATGGCGGAGCGGCCCAGTTTGTCACGCTGCCAGGGATTCGCGCCCGCTTGGGTCAGGGAGGCATGGAATGTGGCCGGTTCCCCGCAACAGCACATTAACGGAGTTTGCCCATTTTTGTCCGGAAGGTTAACGTCGGCCCCATGTCTGATAAGTTCCCGGGCTATGACTAAATTCCCGGATTGACAGGCTTCCATCAGCGGAGAAGCTCCCGTATCGGGATGTTGAACGTCCAGGTTGGTATCCGGGTGTTTGCTCATCAGCATTCCCATGAATTCCCGGGCCAGTCTGCCCGGGCAGTCGCCCTCAGCCAGGATGTGCAGGAATGAGGCCCTGTACATGGATAACGCGTCGCCCTTATCAAAAGGGGCGCCGGGGATATCCCCCCTGACGCCGGCCCGGAGCATGTAACGGACGGCTCCCCATTTTTTGGACATGGCGGCGAAGGCTAAGAGAGTCAGGCCATGATGGTATCTGCCGTGCAAGTTGACTCCGCACCGTTCCAGGGCGGATAAATACCGAATGGATGAGTTTTCCCTGCTGTGGTCAAAGATAAAGAACTCTACGGCAATTTCTCCATAGTCCATGAATTGATGTTCCCCGCCTTTTCCTGTCGTGAGAAAGATGTTCCGGGAGGATAGTTCTTCCCCGGAGGCGGTGAAAAGTTCACGAAAGATTTTTTTACGAAGCGGACTGACTTTTTTGCAGGGGAAAAACAGCTTGTGCCAATCGACAATATAGCGCCGGTTACGTTTGATTCCCGTTTTTTCCGGTTTATCCAGCGTGCAGACTTGATCAAAATGTTCTTCTATCCCCGGTTCCGGCGTTTCCCGGAAGGGGAGAAGAACAAGGCGTTTGTTTGCATCAATGGCAATCGTTCCCGGGTGGTTTTCCGCGTCCAGTTCCGCGGATAAAGCCTTGGCCGAGGCAATGATGGAATTTTTCAGATGCTCGGAAAGGGACTCCCAGGCTTGTTCCTCCGGGAGGCGTTTCCTCCTCCCGGAGTTTTTCCGAAGGGGGTGCTGCGAGTTATTGTTTTTCATCAATCGGCGTGTTTTGAGCGGCATGTTGAATTATTCCCCTAATTTGGGGGATTTTATGAAAATCAGCTAGAATGTTATCATGCAAAGAGATCGCAACAGCGTTCAGGAAGAATCTCTGAGAGCGTTTTTGAGAAAAAAGCGCCTTGAGAAGGGATATTCCCAGCTCCAGCTGTCTCTGATGCTGGACAATACCAGGACGTTTGTTTCCAAATATGAGGCCGGGGAACGCTATCTTACTTTTACGGAGGTGGTGTTGATTTGCCATTTGCTGGATGCTGATCCCTGTGAAATCGCTCGCAGGCTCCATCCTTTGCTGGACAGGAACGGAGGATGGAAAGGAACGAGGCGATGAGAGCCGTTTTATTGGGCAGGGAAAGCGCATCGTTTTCTTTTTAGCAAAAAGTGTGCCAGCCCAAAGAAGGCTGCCGTTATATTCCGGGAAGGGGGGCTGGCTTAAAAGGGAAGGATTATTTTTGACCAGACGGTGGTTTTATATTGACCGGCGTGTCCCGTTTTTGTTCCTTTATTGGTGCGGAAACGGAACCGTTTTCATATGGCACGTTATTTGCTGAAGATCTGAAAATGGGAATAAAGATGAAGATAGCCGCTTTTGATATGGAAACGTGCTGTTGTGCCGCGGCGTTCTCTATCCTCTGGAATTGCCGTTTTTTACGGGGAGAGGGACAGGAAAAGGGCTTTATCTTTCCGGGGTGTCCGTATGAAGTTGTTTGCAGGAAGCTCCGGGTGTCTGAGAAAGCGGCCGGCATGCACCGGGATGCGGATTCAGACAGGAACGGTTTTAGGAAGAAGATGTCATGAGCAGGGAACAATCATTGATTATTGTTGGATACGGATATGCGGATTGCCTGCTTGGAGGCGCGATTGTGGCGCTGAAAGAGAAGGAGGAAGGAAGGGGGACGGAGTTGAGGTTTTCTTCCATGAACGGGCTGGCGGGAGTGTTGGCGGGAGTTCTGCTTCAGGAGAAGCGGCCCGGAGTCATTTATCTGGTAGGAATTGGCCTGGGCAGGAACAGCCGATTGCTGGCGGAAAAAATCGAGTCGCTGGGAAGGTCGGGAGTGCGTGTGGTATGGTTGAGCAACCAGGAAATGGGGGAACAGGAAAAGGCCTGTTTGTCCGGATTGCTGGAAGAAAGAATAGGCGACTGCGACCTTTACTTTACGGAGATGGTGTATCGCTTGTGCGCCCCTTGGGGAAAACAGGGGGAGTTGGCGAAATACCTGGCGAAAGTCGGGCGTCAGGAAGATCCGGATTATGGCCGGATGTTGGAATTGGCCCAAACAGCCGGATTTGTCAACCGGGTAATGCGGTCGGGCGATGATCATGGCAGGAAAGTTCTGGCCCTGTATTTAAACGATTTGCTGAGCCGGAGAACGGGAGGCGAGTCTGCCGCCATGCGCCGTTATATGGATTTGTTCCGGTTGTATGGGCACCGGGAGATCAAGGGAAGGAGCAGAGCTGTTCAACGATTAAAAGAGATGATTATCAAGGCCGCTCCCGTGGATGACGTACGCGTCATGATTCTTGGCGAATCCGGGACGGGCAAGGAGAGTGTGGCTGTGCACCTGCATCTCAATTCGCCCCGTTGGAATCAGACTTTCCTTTCTTTTAATTGCGCCTCGTCCAATCCCGGGTTGCTGGAGGCAACTTTTCTGGGGTATCGCAAGGGTGCTTTTACGGGAGCTTCCGGAGATAAGAAGGGGGTTTTTGAGCTGGCCTGCAGCGGTACCCTGTTTCTTGATGAAATCGGGGATTTGCCTTTGGAGTCTCAAGGTGTTCTGCTGCGCATTCTTGAAGAGAAGCGCCTGCTGCCTCTGGGCGGAACCAGCGAGGTAGAGGTAAATGTGCGCTTGATTACTGCCACCAATAAAAATCTCTGGAAAATGGCGAAGGAAGGGACATTCCGTGAAGATTTGCTGTTTCGCCTTCAGGAATTTACGGTTACGACCGTTCCTCTCAGGGAGATGATGGAGGATGTTGCGGAAATAGCGGATGCTTTGTGGAGAGGGAGAAAGGGCGTCCCTTTGCCTGATGGCGCGGATGAAGTGTTAATGACTTATTCCTGGCCGGGAAACGTGAGGGAGTTGTCCAATTTTTTGAAATATGCCGACGTCATGGGGCATGGAAACTGGCGGGATGTGCTGAGCCGGTATTTGGAGAATCGCGGAACAGAAGAAAAAACGGGGGGTGAGGATATTCCCGGAGTGATGCCTGTCCGGCTGGATGAGGTGGCGGCCTGGCATTGCGAGAGAGTTTATCAGCAATGCGGCAGCATCAGCCGCGCCGCTGAACTGCTGGGGATTCAGAGGGCGACGCTTCGCAGGCATTTGCTGAAGAGGGGCAGTAAGGCGGAGTAGCTGGGGAAGGAACTAATCCTGTTTCAAGAAATAGGTGTTTGCAGGATATTCTCATCCTGTCTTGACCGGATTCCAACCTTGCTTTGAAGCCGCAATCGGATTACTCTTTCACCGTTATTTATGAGTAGTTCCGGACCTGCCTCAACCCCGATGATGGATCAGTACCTTCGCATGAAGAAGGGCTTGCCGGAAGACGTGCTGCTGTTTTTCCGGCTGGGGGATTTTTACGAAATGTTTTTTGAGGACGCCAAGGAGGCCTCCGCCATTTTGGGCCTGACGCTGACCAAGCGCCACGGCATTCCGATGTGCGGGGTGCCCCACCACAGCGCGGAAGGGTATATCGGACGGCTGGTGAAGGGAGGTAAGCGGGTGGCTATTGCGGAGCAGACCACCATTCCGCAGCCTGGCAAACTGGTGGAGCGGGAACTGACCCGCGTGATTTCCGCCGGAACCCTGGCGGACATGAATTTGCTGGATTCCTCCCGCCATAATTACATTGTGGCGTTGTACAGGGACAAGAAGCGCTTCGGCCTGGCATGCGTGGACCATACCACGGGGGAATTTTCCGTGGCCCAGTTCGAACACATGGAATTGCTTCTGGACGAGCTGTCCCGCATCAATCCCTCCGAACTCCTGGTCAGCGACGAGCAGACGGACTGCTTCCCCGGAACCCACCCCACGCTTTATTACGACGGATATACTTTTCTGCCTTCCACGGCCATTCCCAATTTGCTGAGCCATTTCCGGGTGCATTCCCTGGACGGCTTCGGCTGCGGGGAGATGACCGCCGCCCTGGGGGCGTCCGGCGCGGTGCTCCATTATCTGGGCTACCAGCTCCGCCGCCCCACGGACCACTTGCGCCGCATTTCCGTGCGCGCCACGGAGAACGCCGTGCTGATTGACCAGGCCAGCCAGAGGAATCTGGACCTGGTGGATTCCCGCGGCGGCGTGAAGCTTTCCCTGCTGGGGACCCTGGACAGGACGAGCACACCCATGGGCGCACGCAAACTCCGGGACTGGCTGCTCCACCCCCTGTGCGATCTGGAAAAGCTCCTGGCGAGGCAGGAGGTGATCGCCGTTCTGCTGCAGGAGCCCTACCTGATGAGCAAGCTGAGGGAGAGCCTGAAGAATGTGCGGGACATGGAGCGGCTGACGGGGCGCATTTCCCAGGGTGCCGGGAATGCCCGCGACCTTCAGGCGCTGGCTTCCTCCCTGTCGCGCATCCCCGCGCTCAGGGATGATTTGGAATCCCTGCCCGGCGGCGGGGAGATGCTGGAGAGCATCCGTTCCCGCATGGGCTGTTTTGATGAGCTGGTGGATTTGCTCCAGCGCGCCCTGGTGGAGGAACCGCCCGTGACCATCAAGGAGGGCGGCATCATCAGGGAAGGGTATCACGCCGGTCTGGATGAATTGCGGCTGGCTTCCCGCGACGGGAAGGAGTGGCTGGCACGGCTGCAGGAGAAGGAGCGCAAGCGCACGGGAATTGATTCCCTGAAAATTCGCTTTAATAACGTCTTCGGTTATTACATTGAAGTAACGAAGAGCCATTACGATAAAGTGCCCCCGGATTACCAGCGCAAGCAGACGCTGGTGAACGCGGAGCGCTTTATTACCCCGGAGCTCAAGCAGATGGAGAATACCATCCTGGGGGCGGACGAGCGTTCCCGCCAGGTGGAGTATGAGCAGTTCCTCCTGTTGCGTGAAGAAGTGGGCCGCCACATTGACGATATCCAGATGACGGCGGACGCCATGGCGGATCTGGATGTGCTGCTGGGGCTGGCTGAGGGCGCGCAGCAGTACCGGTACTGCCGCCCCGTTCTGGACAATTCCATGACCCTGCGCATTGTCAATGGCCGTCATCCCGTTATTGAGCAGAATGTTTCCGGCGATGTGTTCGTTCCCAATGACGCTTTTCTGGAACCGGAGGAAAACCGCCTTATTCTGCTGACCGGGCCCAATATGGCGGGCAAGAGCACCTATATCCGCCAGGTGGCCCTGATTACGCTGATGGCCCAGATTGGAGCGTATGTGCCGGCGGAGTCCGCCCACATCGGTTTGGTGGACCGCATTTTCTGCCGCGTGGGAGCCAGCGACGACCTGGCGCGCGGCCAGTCCACCTTTATGGTGGAGATGAGCGAAACCTCCCTGATTCTGAATAACGCCACGGAGCGCTCCCTGATTATTCTGGATGAAATCGGGCGGGGCACGGCCACCTTTGACGGGCTTTCCATCGCCTGGGCCGTGGCGGAATACCTGCATGACGAGCTGAAGTCCCGCACCCTGTTCGCCACGCATTATCATGAGCTGACGGATTTGGCCAATTCCAGGCAGGGCGTGCAGAATTACAATGTAGCCGTGCGCGAGTGGAAGGAGGAAATCGTGTTTCTGCGCAAGATTGTGCCGGGAGCGGCGGACAAGTCCTACGGCATCCAGGTGGCCCGACTGGCCGGCATGCCTGCCGTCATTGTGGACCGCGCCAAGGCCATCCTGTCCCATCTGGAGATGAATTCCACGCGCCCCAGGAAAAAGGGGGGCTCCCGGCTGGCGGAACCGAGAGCCAAGAATACGGACATGGACGACGATATGCCTGTCGGGGAATATGCTCAGCTGGAGTTGTTCTGATATGCCTCCGCTTTCGGATACAATCGGCGGCCTGCGTTTCGCCGCCATTGATTTTGAATCCGCCGGCGCGGCCCGGGGCATCGTATCCAGCCACGGGCCTAAGCCTTGGCCCGTCCAGATAGGCATAGCCGCATGTTCCCGCCTGGAGGACGAACCTGAGTTGTGGACTTCCTATATTGCGGTGGAGAAGCCGGTTTTATGGTCCGCCTCCCAGGTGCACGGCATTACTACGGAGATGCTGGCGGATGCCCCGTCTTTTCCTTCCCTGTGGCCGGAGATACGTTCCCGGCTGGGGCAGGCCGTGGTGGTGGGGCATAATCCGGCCACGGAACGGAAGTTCCTGCGGCGGTTTCCGGGCCACGGCTTCGGCCCGTGGCTGGATACGCTGGCTTTGGGCCGGATGTGCGTTCCCGGTCTGGCGGATTATTCCCTGTCTTCTTTGTGCGGCGCCCTGGGGTTGACCTGTTCCGTGGAGGCGTTGCTTCCTGCGCGCCGCTGGCATGACGCTTTGTATGATGCGCTGGCAAGCCTGCTGATTGTCCGTTTTCTGGTAAAGGAATTGAATTTGTCCGGCCAGCCTTTGGAGGTATTGGGCAAGGCGGTGAGAACATGATTTTCCCGGCAGGGGAAAGAATGCTTTTCCGGGTCACGTATTCGGAAAAAGATGAATGCTTCTGTTTTCTCTGCCGCTTTTTTATTGCTGTCCCTTGCTTCTTCTGCCGTGTATGCGGCTCCTTCAGATGAGGTTCCGGATCCGCCCGATGTTCCCAAACTGAATACCCAGCCGTGGGTTCCGGCCCGTTACAGGGCGGTTCGGGAAAATTTGCTGGGGAAGGAATGCGGCATTCTGTTCGTGGGAGATTCCATTACGGAATGCTGGGAACGGGAAGGTGCCGCGCTGTGGAAAAGGCTGTTCCTGCCGATGAAGGCGGTCAACTTCGGAGTGAGCGGGGACAGGACGGACAGCATGCTGTGGCGCATGGAGGATACGAAACTGGCGGTCAAGCCTTCCCCCCGCTATTGCGTTTTGCTGGCCGGGACGAATAATATCGGCCGCTGGAAGGGGAGGCAAGCCGCGGCGCAGACGGTGAAGGGCATCCGGGAGATAGCCGTACGCCTGCTGAAGAAATTTCCGGAGACCCGTTTGATCCTGATGGAGGTGACTCCCTACGGCCCCGATCCCGGCAGCCCGTTGCGCAGGAGGCAGGAGGAGATTAACCGTTTGCTGCGCAGGCTTGAGCTTCCGAGGACCACCATTTTATCCATTAACGAGAGCCTGCTGAAGCCGGACGGGACGTTCAGAGAGGGCATGTTCAGGGATCATGTCCATTTAACGGAGAAGGGTTATCAGGCATGGGCGGACGCGTTGCTGCCGCTGTTGAACGGGGAAGGGTAAGTTTTCTCCGTTTCCTGCTGCCCGGCATGGCCTGGGGGGAGGGCGGCGGATTGCCGCCCGCATGACAAGACGTCCTAGCGTTCCATTTCCTTTTCCAGGAATTCCAGCAGGTAGGCCGGGGACAGGAGTTCCCTGGTGACGACGGGTTTTCTGCCGGGAAGATACAGGGCATTGACGGGAA
>OQWD01000349.1_pt1 | contig 18300 bp, 17 predicted proteins | sample 1691631 | NCBI WGS metagenome assembly OQWD01 (sample SAMN03418283, study PRJEB22391) | human gut metagenome | biome: human-gut; feature: organic feature; material: feces | host: Homo sapiens | place: Italy | collected 2013-04 | reverse complement strand
ACCCTTTGAACCTGTTGGTTAGGACCAACGTAGGGAGCAGATCATGAGCGATGACCCATCCACCAATGACGCACTCGGCACATTGCGTGCCGCCATCAAACAAGCCGTCACGGACGTGCGCGGGCAGACACCATTGGCGCAGTCGTTCACCAATTTCGTAACCATCAATCTGGTGGCCAACGCGCAGCTCGCCGCGGGCGGCACCGCGGCCATGAGCTATCTGCCGGATGACGTGATCGCCACCGCCGAAATCGCAGGATCCAATTACATCAACGTGGGAACGTTGCTGCCGTTCTTCAAGAACGCGCTGCCCGAGATCGCGCGCAAGCTACATGAGAACGGCAAAACCTGGGTGCTCGATCCGGTCGCGGCCGGCATCGGCGAGACACGCACCGCCATTCTCGAATCGTTCCGTGACGTTCCGCCGACCATCGTGCGCGGCAACGCCAGCGAGATCATCGCGCTCGACGCGATGTGGGGACTCGCCGACGCCGACAGCACCGAGCCCGCGCCCCGTCCCGCCGGCGTGGAAGCCGTCGATGAGGTCGATGCCGCGGTCGACGCGGCCAAGCGCCTCGCCCGCCATCTGGCGAAGCGCTCCCCCGTTGGAGCAGGCGCGGTCGCGGTGTCCGGCGCCGTCGATCTGGTGACCGATGGCGATTGTACTTTCCGTCTGCCCGGCGGCAGTGCGATGATGACGAAGATCACCGGCGCCGGCTGTTCGCTCGGCGGCGTGACCGCGACGTATCTTGCCGTGGCCGAGCCGCTCGTCGCGGCCATCGCGGCATCACTGCTGTACAACCGCGCGTCCGAAATCGCCGAGTCCACATCACAGGGGCCCGGCTCATTCCAAGTGGCGCTACTCGACGCGTTGTGGAACGTCACCGCAGATCAGGTGGCTTCGTCCGAAATCATGGAAACCGCCTGATATCGCATATCCGACAACATCTCGGTATAGCTCGCATATCCATCATTCGTATATACGAAATATATACAGCATCATCAAGCTTCCGGAGCACTTACCAAAAACAAAGGGGAACACAATGAGCAATTATCCATACGCCTCCATGCGAGACTGTTTCGACATGAGCGCGTACTTCGTGGTCGGCCCGCAGGATTGCAAAGGCCGTCCGATCACCGACGTAGTCGATGACGCACTGCGTGGCGGAGCCACGTTCATCCAGCTTCGCGCCAAGGACGCCGACGCGAAGGACATCACCGAGATGGCACGCGATATCGCGCAGATCATCGAGGATGACGGCAAATCAGACACCGTGGCATTCGTCATCGACGATCGTGTGGATGTGGTGTGGCAGGCACGCAACAAAGGCATCAAAGTAGACGGCGTGCATATCGGCCAGACCGATATGGAGCCGCGCGAAGCCCGTGCACTGCTCGGTGAGGACGCCATTGTCGGACTGTCCGCCGAAACGGAAAGCCTGGTGAAGCTTATCAACGAGCTGCCGAGCGGCTGCATCGACTACATCGGCGCCGGCCCGCTACATGTGTCCACCACCAAGCCGGAGGCTTCCGTGGGCGGCAACGACGGTTCCGGGCATACGCTTGACGAGGAACAGATCAACGCGATTTGCGCGGCGAGCGAGTTCCCGGTAGTGGTCGGCGGCGGCGTACATGCCGACGATATGGAGATGCTGGCCCGTTCGAAGGCGGCCGGCTGGTTCGTGGTGTCCGCGATCGCCGGTGCCGACGATCCGGAAGCGGCCACCCGCGAAATGGTGACGCGCTGGAAGGCGGTGCGCGGCGACGCGAAGCACGGCTATGCGCCGCGTGTGAAGTAGTCCGTCGTACAGGAAATCGACAAGCCCGCTGAGATGAGCGAGAAGTTCCGCAAGGGTGGTTCTACACTGTATCAGTGAGCTCAGTGAAGATAATCAATGAATCAGTGAGCCTAATAAGGAGAGTTACCATGACTAGCACATTGCCACCGGTATTGAGTATCGCAGGATCGGATTCGTCCGGCGGTGCCGGCATTCAGGCGGATTTGAAGACCATGCTCGCCAACGGCGTGTTCGGCATGACCGCGATCGCGGCGCTGACCGCGCAGAACACCACCGGCGTGACGATGGTCACCAACACTCCCCCGGAAATGCTTGCGGCGCAGATCGACGCGGTGTTCGAAGACATTCCGCCGGTGGCGGTGAAGATCGGCATGGTGTCCAGCGCCGAGCTCATCACCGTGATCGCCGACCGTCTGACCGCGCACAACGCGAAGAACGTGGTGCTCGACCCGGTGATGGTGGCCACGTCCGGCGCGAAGCTCATCGAGGATGATGCCATCGCGGCGCTGACGTCCAAACTGTTCCCGCTGGCCACCGTGATCACGCCGAACATGCCGGAGACCCAGGTACTGTGCGACTTGGCCGTAGAGCAAGGTGCGGGCGCAATCGACTATGAGAACGGCGAATCCATCTCCACCGAGAACGACATGGTGACCGCAGGTCATCTGCTCGCCGGCCATTTCGGCTGCGCGGTGCTCGTCAAGGGCGGCCACGGCACGCATGACGCGAGTGACGTGCTTGTCGAGCCGGATGGCAAGATCACCTGGTTCCGTTCCCGCCGCATCAACAACCCGAACACGCACGGCACCGGCTGCACGCTGTCTTCCGCCATCGCCAGCCATTTGGCTCTTGGCGAGGCGCTGCCGACGGCCGTCGACCATGCCAAGCTGTACCTGACCGGCGCTTTGGAAGCGCAGCTCGATCTTGGACATGGTTCCGGTCCGATGGACCACGCGTGGAAGTGGCGTTGAACCAAGCCACGCAAACCACGCGAACCATGGCAGCCGTTGGAACAGTACAACAAGTAATCGCACGAAAACACACGAGACAACGCTGAGAAAGGTAATCATGACGCTCGATCGCAACGCAGAAAAGCAGGAAGTGCCCGTCAATCCGGAAACCGGCAAACCGTATATCAACACGCTTGCCGCAGTAGCCATCTCCCCCGCCGGCGCCAGCCCGGAGAAGTCCACGTACGTGGCGCAGGCCGTGGACGTAATCCGTGAATCCGGCCTGCCGAACGAGACGAACGCCATGTTCACCAACATCGAAGGAGACATCGACGATGTGCTCAAGGTGATCCGCGACGCTACCATGAAGCTCGCCGGCCAGGGATACCGCACCGACGTGGTGATCCGTCTCGACATCCGCCCCGGTTTCGAAGGACAGATCCACGCCAAGCAGGAACTGGTAAACGAGATTCTGTCGAAATAACCCCTGACGGAACAGGGAATTCCACACGTAAGGCGCGTTTTTCTGGGAAAAGCGCGCCTTTCGCTTTTGTTTGGGTATAGTGTTGCGATTATGACCACGATGAAGGAAATCGCCGAACAGACAGGGGTATCCATCTCCACTGTATCCCTCGTGCTCAACGGACGCGACGAAGGCAGGGTGAATCCCACGCTTGCTTCGCTGGTGCGGAACAAGGCGACCGAACTCGGGTACAAGATCAACCCGTTGGCGCGAAGCCTACGCACCAACAAAACCCGAATCCTCGGCTTCATCAGCGAGGAAGTCGCCACCACACCGTACGCGGGCGGCATCATTCTGGGCGCGCAGGACGCGGCCAGCGCCTACGGCTACATGCTGTTCACCGTCAGCACCGACGGCAAGGCGAGCGAGGAAAACGAGATCGCCACACTGAAAAGGTACGGCGTGGACGGATTCTTCTATTCGAAGATGTCGAACCGCATCGCACATGTTCCCGAATCGTTGAACGAATACCCCGTGGTGATGGTGGACGCCACCGACCACGAGAACAAAGTGCCCAGCATCGAGCCGGACGAGTTCATGATCGGCTACGACGCCACGAATCGGCTGATCCAGGCCGGATGCAAACGCATCGCATACGTGGGTTGCGCGGAAAACATGATCGCGCAGGACGGTCGTCTTGCCGGCTACCGCACCGCGTTGCAGGAGGCCGGACGTGCGTTCAACCCATCGCTGGTATGCAACGTAATGAACAACGGTCCAGCTTTACGCGCCGTGAACAAGTTGTTCGACGACGAGCATCCGGACGGCTTCTTCTGCTTCAATGATGCGCGCGCCTGGTATGTGTACGAATGCGCGGCAAGAAGAGGGCTTACGGTAGGCAAAGATATTTCCGTGGTCGGCGTGGACAACCACCGCGTGTTCGCAGAGACACTTGAACCGCAGCTGACCACCGTCGAACTGCCACATTACGAAATGGGCTATTGGTCAGCCTGCAAGCTGATTTCCATGATTGAAGGCAAGGATGTGGATACCAGTTCATGTCCATCCGCCAGAGCTTCCCTGCCGCCGCTTGATGCGCCGATTCCGGCGAAGATCCACTGCGCATTGTTGGAAAAAGATTCCGTCATATCCTGATTTTTCTGTTTTTACAACGATTCAAATGCTTACGATTGTTCGCACAGCCATTTTCTATACATGAAAATTGTGCGTTTGTTCACGACACGCCGAATAAAGCAATCGTGCCAACAGTCCGCCAGCAGTTGATTCAGGCTTAATTTCAACTATCCGCAAATCCTTACAAACGTTTGACGTCAAACGATTGACGTCAAACGTTTGACGAAGCAGTTGCCATATGCTATCTTGAAGCCATGTTCGCTTTTCGGCACGGCAGCTGAAATCCGAGCAGGCGCAAGCCAAAACAACATCGGAAGCGATCGATGCCGCGCGGCAGCGGCACCGCGAAGAGAAAAAGAGAATCAAAATGGCAAGTAAAACACGTTCTGTATGGAAGAATCCTTCCTATCTGCAGAGCTCCTTCGGCATTTTCATGTTCTTCTGTTCCTGGGGCATCTGGTGGTCCTTCTTCTCCCGCTGGCTCACTGACCCGACCCACGGTCTGGGCATGAGCTCCGCGGAACAGGGCCAGATCTACTCCATCAACTCCTTGGCCACCCTGGTCATCATGTTCGTTTACGGCACCATTCAGGACCAGCTGGGCATCAAGCGCAAGCTCGTGATCTTCATCTCTGCGGTCGCTGCATGCGTTGGCCCGTTCGTGCAGTTCGTGTACCAGCCGATGCTGACCGCCGGCGGCACCACCCGATTCATCGGCGTGCTTCTCGGCTCCATCGTGCTGTCCGCGGGTTTCATGGCCGGCTGCTCCCTGTTCGAAGCCATCACCGAACGTTACTCCCGTAAGTTCGGCTTCGAATATGGTCAGTCCCGCGCTTGGGGCTCCTTCGGCTACGCTGTCGTGGCGCTGTGCGCAGGCTTCCTGTTCAACATCAACCCGATGCTGAACTTCTGGGTTGGTTCCATCTGCGGCCTCGGCATGCTGTGCGTCTACGCCTTCTGGGTTCCGGCCGAGCAAAAGGAAGAACTCAAGAAGGAGGCCGATCCGAACGCGGCTCCGACCAACCCGTCCTTCAAGGAAATGGTCTCCGTCCTGAAGATGCCGACTCTGTGGGTGCTCATCGTCTTCATGCTGTTCACCAACACCTTCTACACCGTGTTCGACCAGCAGATGTTCCCTAACTACTACGCTTCCCTCTTCCCGACCACCGAAATCGGCAACGCCACCTACGGCACCCTGAACTCCTTCCAGGTGTTCCTCGAGTCCGCCATGATGGGCGTCGTCCCGATCATCATGAAGAAGATCGGCGTGCGCAACTCCCTGCTGCTCGGCGCCACCGTGATGTTCGCCCGTATCGGTCTGTGCGGCGTGTTCCATGACCCGGTCTCCGTCTCCATCGTCAAGCTGTTCCACTCCATCGAGGTACCGCTGTTCTGCCTGCCGGCGTTCCGTTACTTCACCCTGCACTTCGACACGAAGCTGTCTGCCACCCTGTACATGGTTGGTTTCCAGATCGCTTCCCAGGTCGGCCAGGTGATTTTCTCCACCCCGATGGGTGCTCTGCATGATGCCATGGGCGACCGTCCGACCTTCTTCACCATCTCTGCCATCGTGTTTGCGGCTCTGGTCTACGGCTTCTTCGTCATCAAGAAGGATGATCAGGAAGTCGGCGGCGATCCGTTCTACACTGACAAGCAGCTCAAGGCCATGAAGGCCGCTGGTGCGGAAGTGAAGGCCTGAGTCTCAGCCCGTACTAAGTCGGCGTACGGCGTCGATGGTGGTCGCAACCTACATCCCTTCTCCCGCGATCATCATCGGTACCGTACGCGTCATAACAACAATCGTGGTGTCCGAAGCGTTTCCCTTTTTCCGCTTTGGGCACCATCTTCAAAAAGCTTTTTACCCAACAATTCATAACCCAGATTCAGAAAGGCATTCAACGATGACTGGCTTTACTCCGGACGCACCTGTCCTTCACGAAATCAAGAACCACGGCGAGGAACTCACCAAGGCAGAGGCCGGCGTCGCGGCCTTCGCAGCCAAGCGTAACAACCGCTGGTATCCGAAGTTCCACATCGCATCCAATGGCGGTTGGATCAACGATCCGAACGGCCTGTGCTTCTACAAGGGCCGTTGGCACGTCTTCTACCAGCTGCACCCGTATGGCACCCAGTGGGGTCCGATGCATTGGGGTCACGTCTCCTCCACCGACATGGTCAATTGGAAGCGTGAGCCGATTATGTTCGCCCCGTCTCTGGAAGAGGAAAAGGACGGCGTCTTCTCTGGCTCCGCAGTGATCGGCGACGATGGCAAGCTCAGGTTCTACTACACCGGCCACCGTTGGGCCAACGGCAAGGACAACACCGGCGGCGACTGGCAGGTGCAGATGCTCGCCGAACCAGACAACGATGAGCTGACCAGCGCCACTAAGCGCGGTATGGTCATTGATTGCCCGACCGACAAGGTGAACCACCACTACCGCGACCCGAAGGTCTGGAAGACCGGCGACAAGTGGTACATGACCTTCGGTGTCTCCTCTGCCGAGAAGCGCGGCCAGATGTGGCTGTTCTCCTCCGATGACATGGTCAAGTGGACCTATGAGCAGGTGCTGTTCGAGCATCCGGATCCGGACGTGTTTATGCTTGAGTGCCCGGACTTCTTCCCGATCAAGGACGTCGAAGGCAACGAGAAGTGGGTTATCGGCTTCTCCGCCATGGGCGCTCAGCCGTCCGGCTTCATGAACCGCAACGTCAACAACGCCGGCTACATGATCGGCACTTGGACTCCGGGTGAGCAGTTCAAGCCGGAAACCGAGTTCCGTCTGTGGGATTGCGGCCACAATTACTACGCGCCGCAGTCGTTCAACGACGGCAAGCGTCAGATCGTCTACGGTTGGATGAGCCCGTTCGTCGAGCCGATTCCGATGCAGGACGACGGCTGGTGCGGCAACCTCACCCTGCCGCGTGAGATCACGCTGGGCGCCGACGGCGACCTGCACACCGCGCCGGTGGCCGAAATGGAAGGCCTGCGCGAGGATACCGTCGATTTCGGTGCGATCGATCTGGACGTCAGCGGCGAGAAGACCATTGTGGACGATGCCGAAGCCGTGGAAATCGAAATGACCATCGACCTGGCCAACTCCACCGCCGAGCGTGCCGGCCTGCGTGTCCACGCCACCGAGGATGGCGCCTACACGTCCGTTGCGTATGACGATCAGATCGGCCGCGTGGTGGTCGACCGGCAGGCCAACGCTCAGGGCGATCGCGGCTACCGTACGGCACCGCTGTCCGAAGCCGAACTTGCCGCCGGCGAACTCAAGCTGCGCGTGTACGTGGACCGTGGCTGCGTGGAGGTGTACGTCAACGACGGCCGTCAGGTGCTCAGCTCGTACAGCTACGCGTCCGAAGGTCCGCGCGCCATCAAGCTCGTGGCCGAATCCGGCACGCTCAAGGTCAAGTCCCTGGTGCTTCACCACATGAAGTCCATCGGACTGGAATGATAGACGTCTGTCATGGTTGACAGGCAAACAACCATAAGACAGTAGCAAGGGGTATATGGGAAGGCCTCCGCATCGGAAGGGTGCGGAGGCCTTTCTATATCTGTCTCTCTATATCTAAAGTGATATCTGGAATGGTATCCAACGCACGTTATCTCTCGTTACTGCCGTACTTGCTGTGCGGGTTTGCCTACGTTCCGCCCCACCGTCTATACTGGCGAGCCGGTAACAATCTTTTCTGGCCGATTGGCGGGCAGGCTCCTCACCTTACTGATTTCCCGCAGTCGGTCACGTGCGCGTCCACTTTGACGCAGAAAGCAAGGTGAACGATGGCGGAATCGCACGTTCAACGCAAACTGCTTGACATGATGAAACGTCGTATTCCGACAGTGATCGCCATCGTGTTGCTGCTGGCGGTATGGGAGGCATGGGTACGAATAGGGCATGTGCCGTCCACGATGATCGCCTCCCCCAGTGAGATTGCTCAGGCGACCGTCGAAACCTGGCCGACACTCTGGCCCGCGACACAGGTCACATTGCTGGAAGGTACCGTCGGTTTCCTGCTTGCCGTGGCATGCGGCATTTTAATTGGGATTCTGCTGTATTGCTCCCGTGTTGCGAATGCGGCGCTGTTCCCGTTACTGTCGGCCGCGCAGACGATGCCGTTGATTTCGATCGCACCACTGTTCCTAATCTGGTTCGGTTTCGAGATTTCCGGCAAAATCGTAATCGTGGCCGTATTCGGCCTGTTTCCGATTGCGGTGCAGACGATTCGCGGACTCGAGGCAGTCCCCCAGTTCTATTCGGATGTGGCGCTGACATGTGGCGCAACCCGTACGTGGACGCTGTGGCACGTGAAGCTGCGCGTGGCCGCGCGGCAGATCTACGGAGGCATCCGCGTCTCCGCCGCCTATATCTTCGCCACCGCCGCCACGGCGGAATACCTGGGCGCGCGCAAGGGCCTCGGCATCTGGCTGCAGGCCGCCTACAACTCGTTCCGTACGCCGCTCATCTTCTCGGCCACACTGGTGATCATCGCCATCACCTGCGTGCTCATGTGCCTAGTGAACCTGAGCGAGCGTATGCTGCTCGGCCCTGCCAGCGATGACGAGGATCCAGACGCCGGACAGTGAGCAGACCACCATCTGCGGCACAACGGACGGAGGAACTTCCAAAACTGGCATCATGCGACGTTTACCCTGACTTTTCTGACGTTTACATGAACTCGTCCGGCAGTACCGCGCTTTATTACAAGAATGAAATACACAAGGGCAAACGCCGCCATGCGCCAAGATTTCGGAGAAAACCAATATGTTATTTTTGAGGCTTCTGCTGTTTTCGTGGGTTAGGTTCTCGGCTGTGGTAGGCGTATGTCGAGTCCACCGCATCGGGAGCATCTGAGCATGCCCCTGCGCGGACGCACGCGGATCTCGAGCACGGGTTCGGGACGCAATGGGGAGTCGGCGATGCGCACGCCCTCGACCACCGTGCCTTTGACGTTGAGAAGCTGGTTGAACATGCTGTTCATCAGGCGCTTTTTGGCTGTGTTTTTCTTGGTCGTTAAACATCCTACTCAAAAAGCGCTCTTTCTTACTCCCACAACGGTTCAACAACGAACCCGCACCCACGAAAACAGCAATAGCGCCGCTTTTCTACTCCAGATTCGCGTGGTACTCCCACAGGGAATCGAGGTCGATATCGCGTTTGCGCACCATGGACATGGCGATGGCGTCTCCGACCAGCAGCAACGACTGCTCGAACAGGCTGGTCATCGGCTGCTGGCTCGGCTTGGTGCCGCTGCCGGGCTTGCCGGCGGCCGGCACATGGACAAACAGATCGGTGTACTGCTTCATCGGGCAGTCCTCGACGATGCCGATGCGCGCCACCTTGGCGCCGAAGGACTTGGCCTTGCCGGCGATGAACAGCGGGAATCCGGTTTTGCCGGAACCGGATCCGACGATAAGCAGGTCCTGCCCGCAGATGGCCGGTTCGGTGATCTGGCCGACCATCACCGTGTCCACGCCGAGGTGGGCGAGACGTTTGGCGATGGCTTCCAATGCGAGTTCGACGCGGCCGACGCCGACGAAGAAGACCTTGCGGGCGTTAGCGATGAGATTCACAAGTGCGTCGATCTGCGTCTCGTCCATATGGTCGAGCACGTCGGCGAGCTCTTGCACGATGATCCGCTCGCAGTCGCGGAATGATGAGGGGAATTGGGTGGCGGCTTCGGTTGCGGCGGTAGTTGTGATGGTCATGATGATGCTTTCTTGAGTGTGGGATTGCGGCAGGCGGAGATGCCTGTGGGTTGATTGCTCCTCCGGTCGGCTTCGCTGACGGCTCTCCTCGGGGAAGGGAGCCCGGGGCTCGGCGTGGAGGGTGTGTTTTCGAGCTGGGCCGATGGCTTCGAGGGGGACTGAGAAGAAAAATCAGCGAGGGTTGGCCGTGGTCTCGCCGGTGGAGTGTTCGTAGGCGTCCATGGTGAGGCGCCAGGCCTCGCGGATATCGGGGGAGCGCTTGAAGATGCCAGTGTTGCCGAGCACGAAGGTGTTCGCGCCGGCCTCGCGCATGGCCTTGAAGTTCTTTTCGTTGCAGGATCCGTCGATCTGGATCTCGTAGTTCAGTCCTTGCTCGTCGCGGAATCGTGCAAGCCGTTCGATTTTCTTCAGGATCTCGGGGATGAGCGGCTCACCGCTGTAGCCGATTTCGACGGTCATCACGGTGATGAGGTCGATGCGTTCCAGCAGGTTCTCCACGTCGGCGAACGGGGTGAGCGGGTTGATGGCCACGCCCGCGCCGCAGCCGTTCTCGTGGATGATGCGCAGCGTGCGGAAGGCGTGCGCGCCCAGCGATTCGACGTGCGGGGTGAGCATCGTGGCGCCGGCGACGACCAACTGGTCGATCCAATGGTCGGGGTCGGTGACCATCATGTGCACTTCGTTGCGCAGTGTGCTCAGCGGCAGCATCTGCTCGATCCAGGAGGTGCACAGACCCATACTGGGAGAGAAGTGGCCGTCCATGATATCCACATGGTAGGAGTCAGCCACCGTGTTAAGGTATTCGACCTGCGGGGCGGGATTGCGGAAATCGCTGCAATAGAGCGAAATCGCGAAATGGGGTGCTGAGAATGGAGCCGTCATTGGTGTTCCTTTGGGGTACGGGAAAAAGATGAATGTGTTGTTGGTCGCGTTTTGGGCGCGACTGGCCAAGGGTGCGGCGAATCGTCCTTCGCCCACCTGGCTGTTTCAGGGAATGGAGTCGCTACTGCCTGTCGGTGCGCACGGCCACGCCCATGGCGGCGAGCGCGCCGGCGCAGTCCGGCGTGCCTTCGGTCACGATGACGTCCAGCTCGTTGCAGCCGGCGATTCGATAGGTGGAGATGCGGCCGAATTTCTCCGGTGTGATGAGGCTCATGACCTTGGCGCCGGCCTTGATGATCACGCGCTTGGTCTCCGCGGATTCCAGATACGGGGTGGTGATGCCGTGCTCCGGGTCGATGGAGGAGACGCCGAGCAGCACCAGATCGCAATGCAGCTGCTGCAGCGCCGTCAGGGCGGCCGATCCCACGGTCTCCTTGGATTTGTGGTTTATGGTACCGGGCAGCATGTTCACTTCGACATGGTCGTAGTCGGACATCCACAGCGCGACGGCCGGGCTGTTGGTGATCACCGTGCCCTCCCAGTCGCGCGGGAAGGCCTGGGCGGCCAGATAGTTGGTCGAGCCGCCGTCGATGAAGATCACGCGGTTCTCGCAGATCTCATCCATGGCCAGTTCAGCGAGCCGCTTTTTGACGTCCGCGCCAAGGTCGACGCGGTTTTCGAAACGGCTCAGTTCCGTGTCCGGCTTGATCGCGCCGCCGTGCACGCGCTGCACGGCGCCCCTGTCGTCCAGTTCCTGAAGGTCCTTGCGCAGGGTGGTCTCGGTGACGCCCATCTCCTTGGCGAGGTCGGTGACGACCACGCGGCCGCTGTCGGCGACGCGCTTGAGGATGAGCTCCTGACGTTCTGCCTTCATCATGCTGGGCTCCTTCGGCTGGTGTATGCGGTGGCCGGGCGATGATCGCATTCGGCGTGTCGGCTTCCGTGTCTCATCATAACAGAGAGTTTTCGTTATTTATCGATTATGAGTACATTTTCATTTCGATTCCTTTCGTTTCTGCGTTGACAACTATCGTAACCTTGTGTTATAACTTTGTCAACAAGCAAAGCGAAAGACTTCAGAACTAAAACGAAAAATTTCGAAATGCTTGGATGGTTTGTCGACACGCTGATCGCTTGACGGCGAAACGCTGGCCGATAACCCCATAATGAAAACAACCGAACACAGCAGTTCAGACAAGGAAGTACACCATGAAGCGCTCCGAAATCAACGCCACCATCAAGCAGTTCGAGGCCCTGCTTGATCAGTACCGGTTCCGCATCCCGCCCTACCTGTCCTTTACCCCGGAGGAATGGGCCGACAAAAACCATGAGTGGGACGAGATCCGCGACAACATGCTCGGCTGGGACATCACCGACTACGGCGAAGGCGACTTCGAACACAAGGGGCTGGCGCTCATCACCCTGCGCAACGGCAACGTGAAGGACCCGAAGTACACCAAGGTATACGCCGAGAAGATCATGATGAGCATGCCCGGACAGGTCTCCCCGATGCATTTCCACTGGAACAAGATGGAGGATATCATCGTGCGCGGCGGCGGCACCGCTGTCTTCCACCTGTACAACGCTGATCCGAAGACCGAGGAGCGTCTCGACACCCCGGTGCTCGTGTGCCGTGACGGCCGCCGCTACTACGTGCCCGCCGGCGAGGACATCGAACTCAGCGAAGGCGAGTCCCTGACCTTCTACCCGTACACCTACCACGAGTACTACATCAAGGAGGACTCCGTGCCGACCCTTGTCGGCGAGGTGTCCATGTGCAACGACGACAACATCGACAACCGCTTCTACGAGCCGGTCGGCCGCTTCCCCGAAATCGAGGAGGACGAACCCGCCTACCGCCTGCTATGCAACGAATACCCGGCGGCCAAAGAGGACTGAGCCGGCGAAGCCCGTCCGCAATCGTCGCAAGACGCCGGTCCGCGAGGCGAGCCTGAGGGCGGTCCGGCGGCGATTTCGCGAGACCGCCCTCCAGCGCTGCGCATCGCCTCCCGCCGGCGGAGGCTACATTTCCCTTTTTCATTCCGGCCTTGGCTCACTATGTCCAAAACCAGTTTCAAAACCAGTTTCAACCCAGGATCCATCATGTCCAATACCACCACGCCATCCGTGGTCGCCATCGGCGAACTGCTGTGGGATATGCTCCCCGACGGCAGAAAGCCGGGCGGCGCACCCGCCAACTTCATCTACCACGTCGCCCAGAACGGCGTCAGAGGCACCGCCGTCACCGCTGTGGGCGACGACGAACTCGGGCGCGACCTCGTTTCCATCCTCGCCGACAACGACGTCAACGTGGCCGCGCAGGTCAACGACTATCCCACCGGCATCACCGCCGTCCGACTGGATGACGGTGGCATCCCCGAATACGACGTCGTCAAGGGCGTCGCCTGGGACCACATCGAATTCACCGACGAGGTGCGCGGCCTCGTACGCGGCGCCGACGCGATCTGCTACGGCACCATCGCCGCCCGCGAGGCGTGGGGCACCCGCGACACCATCTACCGGATGATCGACGCCGCGAGCCCCGACGCCATCCGCCTGTTCGACATCAACATCCGCTCCGGATTCGTCAACAAGGAAGTCATCACCCGATTCCTCGAGGGCGCCACCATCCTCAAAATCAACGACGAGGAGCTGCCCATCGTGGCCAACCTGTTCGGACTTGACTCGCCCGGGGACGACATCGCCTCTCGACAGCGCGTGATGGAGGCGCTCGCCGGCATGTTCGATCTGGACGTGACGATTCTGACCGCCGGCGACGCCTACAGCATCGTAATGGGACGTGACGAGACCTCGATCCTGCCCACGCCGAAGGTCGATGTCGTCGATACGGTCGGCGCCGGCGATTCGTTTTCCGGAGCGTTCCTCGCCTACCTGCTGCGAGGCTTCTCGATTCCGACCGCACACCAGCGCGCGGTCGAGGTCTCCGCGTTCGTGTGCGGACGGTCCGGCGCCTGGCCGCAATACCCTGCGGCGCTGCGGGAACGGTGATCCCGCAGTCCCTCATCCTGCGGTTCCGGCCTTGGCGGGCGTTCTCGCACAGGCCGGGGCCTCCGCCACCCATCTCATCTTCAACGAAGAAGGACCCATCATGTCACAACGCAATATCGTTCCCCGTCTTGCTGCCAGCGCCGCGCTCGGCGGATTGCTCTACGGTTACGACACCGCCGTCATCAATGGCGCCACCGCGGTCATCAAGGAACATTTTCACACCGGCGACGCCGTGCTTGGCCTCGCCGTCGGTTCGGCGCTGATCACCGGGTGCATCGGCGCGCTGCTGTCCGGGCGCATCGCCGACAAGGTCGGCCGCGTGCCGATGATGAAGATCGCCGCCGTTTGCTTCCTGGTATGCGGAATCGGCTGCGCGTTCGCGCCGAACATCGAAATCCTCGTGGCGTTCCGCGTGTTCGGCGGATTCGCGGCGGGCGTCGCCTCCGTGGTCGCGCCGATGTATATCACCGAAATATCCCCGACCAGGCAACGTGGCGTGCTCGGCTCGCTGCAGCAGCTCGGCATCGTGCTCGGCATCTTCGTCTCCCTGCTGGTCAACGCGCTGCTCGTGCACGTCAGCGGCGGCGCCGGCACGATGATGGGCCCCATGATGACCTGGCAGTGGATGTTCCTGTGCATGTGCGTGCCCGCTCTGATCTACGGAGTGCTCGCGTTCACCATCCCCGAGTCGCCCCGTTATCTGGTGGCGCAGGGACGCATGGACGAGGCGGCCGGGGTGTTGGCGAAGATCGACGACGCCGAAATCGACGTGAACGGCCAGCTCGCGGCGATCCGCGCGTCCCTCAGCGCCGACCGCAAGCCCTCGTTCCGCGATCTCATCGGCTCGAACGGGCGCCTGAAGCCAGTGGTCCTGGCTGCCATCGGTTTCATGATTCTCAACCAGTTCACCGGCATCAACGTCATTTTCTACTATTCGAACTCGCTGTGGAGCGCCGTGGGCTTCAGCGAAAAGGACTCCTTCACCATCACCGCCATCACCTCGCTGATCAACATCGCGGCCACCGTCATCGGCATGACGATCATCGACCGCGTGGGCCGCAAGCCCATGCTGCTCGCCGGATCCGTCGGCATGGTCGTGGCTCAGGGCGGGCTCACGGTGCTCTTCGGCACCGCACCGATGGTCGGCGGCTCTCCCGTGTTGGGACCGGTCTCCGGGCCTCTGGCGCTGGTGTGCGCCAATCTGTTCGTCGTCGCGTTCGGCGTGACCTGGGGCACCACCTCGTGGGTGATGCTCTCCGAGATGTTCCCGAACACGATGCGCGGCGCGGGCATGGCGGTCGGCACCGCCACACAGTGGCTGTCCAACTTCGTGGTGACTGTCTCTTTCCCGGTGCTGCTCGGCATCAACGTGGGGCTGGTCTACGGCCTGTTCGCCTTCTTCGCCTTCGTCTCGTTCTTCTTTGCGCTCAAATGCATGCATGAGACCAAGGGCGTGGCGCTGGAGGACATGCGGGCATGACGGTGCCGGACGGCATCGAAGGGCGATGGGCCGCCGACGATCGGCGTCGGAGGCCCGGCGCCGGACCGATAATCGCAAGGAGAATGAATCAATGAGCGTCAATGAAACCAATGAAACCAATGAAACCGGTGTGGGCGGCGCGCGTGCCGATATGCTGGCCCATATGGGCAGCCTCCAGCAGGCCGCCTACACGCGCCCGATCGAGTACCAGGAGGGCCGCGCCCACGGCCTCAAGGCCATCGAGGTGAAGAACGGCCCGCTGCGCTTCGTGTCCATGGCCGACCGGGCCCTCGACGTCTGCCAGTTCGAGTACCGCGGCGAAAACCTCACCTTCCTGTCCAAGCCGGGCCTGAACGGCCGCAACCAGTTCGACACCAACGGGCTGGAAGCGCAGCGCTCTATCATGGGCGGGCTGTTCTTCACTTGCGGTTTCGAGAACATCTGCGCGCCGTACGTCACGCCTGAGGGCGGCAAGTACCCGGCCGGCAGCTTCCCGATGCACGGCCGCATCCGCACCACGCCGGCCGAACATGTGAGCTCCGACGCCCACTGGACCGCCGAAGGCGACTACGTGCTCGAGGTCTCCGGCGAAATGCGCGAGGCCGAACTGTTCGGCGAAAATCTGGTGATGCGCCGCAAGATCACCAGCGTGTACGGCCAGCCGTCGATCACGGTCGAGGATGAGGTGACCAACGAATCCTTCCGCGACGATCAGTCCCGAAAGCGTGTACCTGCACGAGCTCGCCGCCGACGACCACGGCCGCAGCTTCGCCGCCGTGGTCAACCGCAAGCTCGGACTTGGAGTCGTCATCGACTTCGACGCCAGCCTCTTCCCATACTTCATGGAATGGAAGTCGATGGGTGCGGGCGACTACGTGGTCGGCCTCGAACCCTCGAACTCCAGCGTCCAAGGCCGCGGCTGGCACGAGCAGCGCGGCGACCTGCATACGCTGGCCCCGCAGGGCACCGAGCGCAAATCGCTGACCTTCACCGTCATCGAAGGCGCCGAGGCGATCGACGCGCTGATCGCGCGCCGCGACACCCTGCTCGGCTGACGCCAGAGCCGGCGCCGATGCCGTGACGTTCGTTTCTTAGGTATTTTCCGAGGCTTCTGCTGTTTTCGTGGATTAGATCGTGGGTTGTGGTAGTCGGATGTCGAGTCCATCGCATCTGAGCATGACCAGGGCAATGAGGTTGTTCACGTGGCGGAAGCCGTAGGCCATGCGGATGGTGACCTTGATCCTGTTGTCGAACGCCTTGAGCCTCGCGCTCGAATAGCCCAGCTCGATGGTCCTGAGGATGTCCGGTCGGCGCCGCCGGATCCTCTTCGCCAGTTCGACGATCTCGGGCATGCGTGAATGCGAGGCCAGGAACACCCAGTGTCTCAACTCGCCCCTGGCCTGTTCGAGCGGGTGCTTGAGCAGGGTCCTCAATAGTTCCTTGAGTTGCCATGAACGGTAGAGCCGGCCCTCGGGTCCGTGTTCCTGATGCCGTCGAGCGCATCGGTCATCCAAGAGACGATGTGGAACCCGTCGAGCACGCGTTCGGCGGCCGGGCACCACCGGCCGGTGCACGGGTCGATCCAGTGGGTCCCGTCGCCGGTGACGACCCTGATGGATTCGCGCTGTCCGGGCGTCAACGCCTTGAAGAACAGGTCGAACACGTCCCCGCCGTACCCGCCGTGAGCCCAGATGACCCTATGCCGCTCGTGGTCGACGACCACGGTCAGGTACGTGTGGCCCTTGCGGTGGCTGGTCTCGTCCACGCCGATCGCGTGCAGGCCGTCGAACGGCGGGGGCATCGCCGTTCCGAGCCGTTCGGCGACCCTATGGGCGATGTCTCCCGCGATCCTCCACGCGATATGCAGAAATCTGGTGAATAAGCTTTTGCTCAGGCGTTCTTCGTGATTCATTTCTTTGGTCGGAAAACAGAATACGCGGGAACGCCCCTTACGCTTACGGAACCAACGGCTCGACGACGAACTGACATCCACGAAAACAGCAATAGCGCCAAAACTTGCCATTCCGCTCGTCGATCAAGCCGTCATAACTGTTCCGCACCTGAATCATGCAGACGCCCGGAACCTTGCCGATCCGCAAATCCGCATATCGTTCGCCTGCGCAACACCCTGCGGCCTGAACCGCGTTCTCCAGCAGGTTGCCAAGAACAACCGTCAGATCGACCGACTTGGCAAAGTGATCCACTGGAGTCTCGATTCGTGACGTGAACCGGACCCCAGCGCGTTCCGCCTCATACGCGTAATACTGCAACAGTGCATCCAATTCCGGATTACTGGCAAGACGGTACCGCGTACTTGGAGGAACGGTTCGTACCATCTTGGCGATGTAATCACGTAATTCGCCAAGCTCGTTCTTCTCAGCCAGCACCGACAGCACCGCAAGCTCATGACGAAAATCATGCCGTAGCCGCCGTTCGGCATCACTATGCTCCCGGTAGATACGGTAAGCGCGTTCATGCAATTCATATTGGCGATTGACGATACTCAGCTCATTCCGTTGACGTTGGACGAGAATGATTTTGGCAATAATAAGATACGTTCCAAGTTTCGTTATGAACAACAGCATCAGCATCATAAAATTAGCCGGCTTCGCAGTGCTGATGTATTCAGGTTCAGGCGTGCCGAATCGCATCCACAATGCGATGGCGCTGAATCCAGCCGGAACCAACCACAAGTACCGCCAGATATAATCCGCATCCTCAACATCGAACAAATCCAGCAACGTTCTTCCGAAGAATACGAATAGTACGCAGATCAGTGCAATCCCAACCAGCAAGACCGTGAGCAAATATCGCCAATCATACCCCCCCACAGGAAACAGATGACGATCGACGGCGTTGCCCATGACGGTAAC
>OQWD01000324.1_pt1 | contig 18906 bp, 15 predicted proteins | sample 1691631 | NCBI WGS metagenome assembly OQWD01 (sample SAMN03418283, study PRJEB22391) | human gut metagenome | biome: human-gut; feature: organic feature; material: feces | host: Homo sapiens | place: Italy | collected 2013-04 | reverse complement strand
TCTCTTTACTTCTTCCGAAGCACGGGTTACAGACATGGTGATACTCGTCGTAACACTTCCCATTCCACGGGTTTTCTCCTTCGACGCAAAGCTATCTAACATCTTCATGGTAAATGGCGGTGCAAATTCACGCTTCTTACCATAGAGGGAAATCGAATCTACCAGCCCACCAATCTGCTCAGCAAATTCCTCATTTTCCAGATTATTTCTATAATAATTCAATGCAAATTCATACAGCATCCGGTCTGTATCTTCCGGGGTATGAAGTGGAGGCTTCGCATACTGATATGCAAATTCCGGAAGAAGTCTCTGCATGGAGTCAAACAGGCTCGTATCGTGTGGAACCGGAACAATGACCGGTTCTACCTTACCATCTACAACCTGGTATTTCTCAATACTCTTATATGGCATATTGGCAAAGATACCTTCCATAAAAAACTGTGCCGTATTATTGGTCGTGAAATTATATCGTACGGAATGACCGATCGTCGGAAGTACCGTTCTACTGTAATAGTAAGGTACATCCACTTCTTCCCCTACAATATCATGCCACAGTCTGACAAAGCAGTCCTGTGTATAACCTCTGCCCCAGTATTCCACAAAGGCAAATTTCTCTGTCCGGTCAATCTCCTGCTCCAGATATCTGCTGACAAGTACACGTTCTTCTGCTCCCTTTTTCATCAAATACTGATTATAGCTTTCGGACTTTTTAAATATGTCGATCAGACCATTTAATACTTTCTTATCTGTAAAATTAACTCCATCCAGAACAACCGCCGGGAAAAACTTACGGAACTGACGGTCTGTCAGATCCATTGCTTTTAACAGCTTGTCCTTAGAAGTGATATTTCCAAAACTGCCATATGGCTCCCAGAATTCACGGTCAACCTCATGGATAAAAGAAGGGATTCTCCATGTTCTTCTGGATGCATAGATGTATTTTGTCTTTACGTTAAGTCCCCGCGCCTCAATGATCGCATCTGCGATCCGTTTTAATGGATGTCCGTCACGGGAAATGAAATATAACGTCTGATATCCTCTTCTGATTGCATCCCGAAGCGCCCAGTCTACATATGGAACCATGCAGATCGTCACGAATGTGGATACAAATTCATCTCTTGTATATACTGCCTTTGCAGCCATTCTGGTCTGAAGTGCAGCCACCAGATAGGAATCATACGTTCCAAGCTGTTCTACCAACTGTGTCTGAATATCGGAAAATTCCGGTTTTGCAACCTGTCTTACTTCGATTCCAATCTTTCTTGGCGGATTGTGATCGGCAATCGGATTATCACCATAATGAACCCACTTCTTAAAATCATAATATGGTTCAAAACTTGCAAATACTTCAAAGAATAACTGCTGTGATACCTTCTGGACTCCATATTCACAGGACAGATACAGTGGCAGTTCTGTTAACATCGGCTCCGCTCTGCGGAGCATCTCAAGGATCACATCCTTCGGCAGATACATATCACTGACCAGAATAACCGTATCTTTCTGTGCCAGATATTTCTTAATCATATCGATCTGCTCCTGCAACGGGATTACATTGTCATATTCACATTCCAGCTCCCAAGCCTTTAGCTTCTGTACCTGCTCATCTGTCAGATTATATACGGATGCCATACGGGCAAAGATCTCATCAAACTGAATCTCAACCTTTTCTGATTCACGAAGTGCAATTGATTTATTATAATATTCTCTTACATTTGCTTCTGATGTTTTACGGATCGATGGATAATTCAGAACAAGCGCTCTTGGGAACCCTCCATCCTCCTGCATTTTTTCCTGTACATAGTAGAAGATGCCAACCGGATCGAGTACCTTTCTGGAAAACAGCGTATCAAAGATATCAAAGCTATACAGAGTTGGAAGCTCTACCTTCTCCGGTACAAATGCGATCGTGCTGTCAATGATCTTATCCATACTGTCTGAAGTAGAATACTCCCAGTACAGCTTACTGATCCGATCCAGACTATCGCTGATGTCGTCTTTCTCATATTCCGAAAGTGCCTGAACCAATTCATCAAAATTCTTACATTTTCGGCCCGGTGTAACCTCATCATAATCCATCGGGAAATCCAGATCGTCATTGTCAAAGTCAAACGCATACCGCAGGAAATGCTTGCAGCCTGCCGCAATAAAATCTGTAAATATAGAGGAATAATCCATGATACACAGATCGATCTTATCCAAGATCTCATAGAAATCATTGGTGTTATCCCAGAACAAAAGCCATTTACAATCTGCATATCTCTGCTTTGCCCAGAGGAAGCCCTGTTCCTTTTCAAGCAGCGGATGCATCTTAAATATCATCAACAGATGCTCTTTCTCACATACCTCTATGATACGGTCAATATCCGGAATTGCCTTGGAGAACAGCTCACCATCCGGATTATTCCGATACGTTGGTGTATATGCAACAATCTTGGTATCCTCCGGAAGCCCCTTCTGTCCGATCAGATCATGATCATATGTTTCAATCTTCTTATAATTCGCTTGATACAGGCATCTTGGATATCCGGCTCTTACGATCTGCTTCTCCGTTAATCCAAGCTCCGCCTTTGCTATATTCTCGATAAATGCAGATGGTGCCAGATATAATTCATAGGTACGATAATATTCATTTCTTGCAATATATTTCTTTGCAAGTTCCGGCAGTAAACGTCCTTCTGTTCCAGTCCATCCGGAATAAATGCCTTTACCTGCTCAGAAACCAGTACGCCGGTATAGCTGATGATCGTTTCTGCCTGAGGTGTTCCCATGCGATATGCATGAAAGCCCATACCACGGATCATCTCGATCAGTTCTACATCATCACACAGCCAGTATGGAACAATATCTTTTCTATAATTATTGATATACAAAAACAGATATTTTGGATTCCCCCGAAAATCATTACTGTACTGTCCGGCACAGAACGCCCATACCTTGTCCTTTTCTTTTCCCGCGCAGATCTGGTGAACCTCTGCTACCTCTCTCGCATTTTCCTCATCGATCAATGCCTGCTGACGTTCCTTTTCCTCCAGGCGTTCCTGCTCCAGTGCCTGTTTTTCCTGCTCTATATCCCGTTCTTCTGTTTTAATCTCTATTTCAAGTTTTTCATCTTTTTTATCTGTATCTCTACTAAAAAACTTTTTCAATCCGCTTAAACGCATCTCTTCCTAACTCCTCTATTATTTGTAAACATAATTGAATTTATTATAAATCATATCCCTGTTGCATACAAGTACCTGTTATATTTATTAAGATTCCACCTATGTACAAGTCGCTTTTTTTGCTGTATGATTATTTTTACATATTTGACTTAAAAATATATTAAAGAGGGTTTTATCTATGAAAACAATTACAACAAAAAAGAAAAACACATGGGATATCATCTCCGATTACCGTGGTGTTCTGATGGGAATATCTATTATATGCATTATAGTATTTCATTATGTGGAGGACTGTGGCATCTATCACGTCCACAAAAACGGATGGGTAGAATTTTTCCGTAACTATATCACTAGTTCAAGTGTAGACGGTTTTCTTTTCTTATCCGGTTTTGGTTTGTACTACGCAATGAAAAAGCATCCGGATATTTCCCAGTTTTATAAGCGGAGATTTACCAAAATCCTGATTCCATATTTTCTGGTATCTATACCCGCTCTTTGCTGGAATGATCTTTTCTTTGAAAAAACAGGAATAAAGGCATTTTTTTCTGATATATTTTTCTATTCATTTTTTACACGGGGAATGGCATGGTTCTGGTATATCCTGTTAATATGCTTTTGTTATCTTATTTTTCCATTCATATTCCGGGTATTGGATAAAGCGCCAGATAAAGAATCCGAACAAATGCGTCTGATCAATCTTTTCACATTTTTCACTATGATAGCCATAGTAGTCCAATTATCAAATAAAGGCTTTTTCAGCAATATCAATCTGGCTTTATTACGTATTCCATTTTTCTGTCTTGGCTGCTTTATTGGTAAATACTCCTATGAAAAGCGCCCTATATCCTATGGTACATATGGTTTGATGCTTTTATCTTTATTTGCAATCCAATTTCGGAAGGGCAGCAAAATTATATTTGCGCGATATTCCGCTGCTTTTCTTAATATCAGTGCATGTATCTTAATTGCAATTCTATTTGGTAAATTGAAGCGTTTTGAGAAATTACATAACTGCATAAAAAAGTTTTTTGAGTGGTTTGGCAAATATTCCCTGGAATTATATCTGACGCACGTTACTGTACGAGGCATTATGAGAGATTACGGCTACCATACCTGTTATGGACGATACGAACTGATCATGGTTGCTATATCCATCGTACTGGCGCTAATTTTAAACCGCCTGACAAATCTTATCACCAAGATCCGCATACCCGCCATTCATCATGCAAAATAACAGGATCTGAATTTTAGATTTTAAAAGGAGAATGAGTTTTCGATACTCATTCTCCTTTTTCTATACAAATATTATTTTCCCTATTATGTATTCATATATAATATATTTTTATACTGAATATAACTCATGAAGAATTGTAATTGCCTCTTCTTTTTCATTTACATGCTCACCGTTTTGTTTTTTATTTTTCAAGTCTAACCAGGCATACATCTTAAAAGGTATCAGATATTCTGCTCCCAGAACACATATGTCATTTATAATCTTACGTCCCTGTAACATAAAATTATAAAAATCATCATTTAATAATATCGCATGCTGTTCCTCCAATAATTGTATAACAATCTGCATATGCCTTAAACTTTTCTCGAAATGTATCTATTCCAACTACCATGCATATTCCTCCAACATTTCTTCAATCGAGCCTTCAACTCTTTCATCTTCCACGTCTGATAGGGACATACATAACGATATAGGATCTACCATGCCATTTTTTGAAAACCGATCAGGATTATATTTCCAAAATTCAATTCTTATCATATCCTTATTATCTTCCCATCTTTCATCTATTTTTTTAAACGTATATTCTTTTGCCATAGATTTATCAATGGCAACACTTTCAATAACCGAAGGATTCAACATCGAATAGTTTGAAAGAGCACTTTCGCCTGATACGGGCATGCCCGTAAATTGATTCAAATTCTCTACTACAAATGACTTCTGCACCGGATTGATCAGATACCGTTTTGCTTTTATAAATAATTGATAGCCACTATCCTCTGTCCACATATAACATTCTTTTCCATCTGCTTCCTGACATATCAGCCCCATCTTTTCTAATTGTTCACTGGCTCTTGTAATCGATGTCTTTGTAACATTCAGATATTCTGCAGCCTCTTTTTTCATAACTTTCTTATTTTTGCACTCGTATATTAAATACAAAAATAAACTCTGTGTAACAGGCATCATTTTTTCAGTTTTAATTTCTTTCTTTTTCCTGAATGAATTGTGTATTGCGATTCCCCAAAATGGAAGGTACATCTGTTTATCATCCGCCACAAAAGGAATCCGATGCCCAATAAGTGCATCCCGCTGAGCTCTGGTAATATTTTCAAACCAATAAGCAACAGGCAGATTTGTCTTTTCTTCATATTGCATTTGCTGTTTTTTTAAAGCAATTACGCCAAATTTTTCAGAATCTGCTAATTTAACTAATATAAATGCATTTTCTTTATCCGATACCTCGTAAATGCTTCTTTGGGACAGCATATAAACCGGAAGTCCCTTTATTTTTTCAATTTTTTTCATTTCAAAATCAGTTCCAAACATTTGATTCATTGTATTTATCATAAAGTGCCTCCTTTAGTAACATATTTTTATATACAATAACATTTCATTAGTTATTATTCAAGTTTTTTGTAATCAAAAAGAACAGGTCATAACAACCCGTTCTCCTTTTCTTAACCTTGCTATTCTTTTATTTCTCCGAAATGATATCCGCATACCTGCCATTCACCGCACGAAGCAGATCATCCGGTTTCAGCATGATCTGTTCACCCAGACGTCCACCGGATACGATCATCTGAGGAAGTGTTTCCGCACTTTCATGGATCACGGTCGGATATGCTTTCTTCATGCCGATCGGTGTACAGCCGCCGCGGATATAGCCGGTAACCTTGTTAATATCTTTCACAGGAAGCAGTTCCAGGTTCTTCTCGCCAACCACTCTGGCTGCTTTTTTCAGATTGATCTCTTTGTCGATCGGTAATGCAAATACATAATAGCCCTGACTCTTTCCAACTGTTACGATCGTCTTAAAGCTCTCCTCATAACTCTGTCCGAGCATATCTGCAATATGCACACCATCAATGAATTCTTCACAGTTATATTGATTGAGCGTATACGGAATCTTCATACGATCGAGAATCCGCATCGCATTTGTCTTTGTCTCTTTTCCCATCGTTTCTTATACCCTTACACACTCATGAATATTCAAAACACGTTCAAGCCGCGCTGTTAATGCATTCGCTGTAAATGGTTTACAGATGTAGTCTTCCGCTCCTGCTTCAAAGCATTTTGTCTCTGAATACTCGTCTGTAACTGCCGTCAGGAAAATAACCGGAATACTCTTATATTCCTGATTTACTTTCAGTCTGGATATCACATCATATCCATCCATACCCGGCATCTTCAGATCAAGCAGGATGACATCCGGATGAATCCGTTCCAGGACACGGAACGCCTTCTGTCCATCATTCACGGCTGATACTTCAAATTTGTCCTCCAGGATTCCCTGGATCATATCAAGTATCATCTTATCATCATCTATAACCAATACTGTTCGTTTCACTTAAGTATCCTCCTAATATCCGTTTCCAGTTTTTCTGCCAGTTCATAAGCTTTATCCATATCATAATCCGAAACATACTGATACAGCTTATCGAGTATTCCATAATACTTTGCACCCATTTCATCTGCTAACTCCGGTATCTCTGTCTTGTACAATCGTTCCAGACAGGTGCATGCAGCTTTCTCTTTATACTCAAAAACAGCAGTTTTTAAATCACTGATGATCGTAAGCATCTCCGTTATATTTGTGACCGCTTCTTTTTCTATTTTACCATCTGTTTCTATATTCGCAAGCCATTTTTTTATCTGCTCCAGAAGCTCCCGGTACCGGCTTACTGCCTGGTCATGATTCATCTGAATGTACGTCATTGCCGTCTGTGGATCCTTACAGGCTTCTTCCAGCCCTGCAGCGGCTACCGCCATAGAATCTGCACCAATGCTTGCGGATATTCCCTTCAGACCATGGATCGTTATATCATAATTAAAGATGTCTTCTTTGTTCTTACATTCTTCAAGCTTCCGGATCCGTTCTTCACTTCCATCCAGATAAGTCTGCAGCAGACTGATATACAGTTCTCTGCTTCCGCCAATATAGGATAAGGCTTTCGCGATATCAATTCCCGGTATGCTCCATTCTTCTGCCTGCTTTGGATCCGATGTGCCGTCCGTTTCCTGTCCTTCTGTGGCAGTATCTCCATTCCCATCTTCACATTCCGTTACATATTCCTGCGGAAGATTATCTTTTATGATCTGTTCAAAGCGTTCCGGATCGATCGGCTTCGACAGATATCCGCAGAAACCGGCATCCAGATAAGTCTGCTTTGCACCCGATAATGCATTTGCCGTGATCGCAACTGCCGGAATATCCTTATAGATACCGCCATCCATGGTCTTCACATGCTGGAGCATCTCGATTCCATCCATCTCCGGCATCATATGATCGATCAGCAGGAGCTGATAGGAATGCTGGCGAATCAGCTTCAGGCCTTCCGCCGCACTAAGTGCCGTATCGATCTGAAGTTTTGTATTCTTTGCAAGTCCGACCACGATCTTCAGATTAACCTCATTATCATCTACAACCAGGATCCGGGCATCCTCTGCATGGAAGGACTCATGATAACAGACCTCATGATGAAGCTTTTCTTTGTATTTCTTTCTGTAATCCCCGATCTGTTCTTCATTTACAATCTCCTGTCCAACCGTTGCCGTAAACGTGGAACCTTCACCATATACACTGCTGACTGTAATATCTCCACCCATTGCAACCAGCAGATTCTTGGTGATCGGAAGTCCCAGTCCAGTACCTTCAACTGAGCGGTTCCGCTTCAGATCCAGTCGTTCAAAATTTGTAAACAGCTTACCCATATCCTCACTCCGCATACCAATTCCGGTATCGGAAACTTCAATCGTCAGGTCCTGTTTATTCTCCACAACGGTTCCTGTGATATAGAGACGAACTTCACCCTTTTCTGTATATTTTACTGCATTTGTTAAAAGGTTCATGATAATCTGTTTGATACGCACCTCGTCACCCTTCAGATTCTCATGCAGCTCCGGTTCTACATAGATCTTAAGTTCCAGCCCTTTTTCCATAATACGCTTCTGGATGGATCGTTCGACATCCTCCACAAGGCTGCTCAGTGAATAGTTCTCGTTCACCAGATATACCTTTCCGGATTCGATCTTGGACAGATCCAGAATATCACTGATGATCGTAAGCAACGATTTACCGGAATTCTTGATATACATGGCATATTCCTTGATATGCGGCTGTCTGCTCTCCCGGAGCACCAGTTCATTCATACCCAGGATCGCATTTAACGGAGTCCGGATCTCATGTGAGATGTTAGCAAGAAATGCCGACTTGCTGTTCGCCGCAGTCTCCGCTTCTTCTGCCTTCTGTTTCAAACGGACCTGAAGCTGCTTGTTCCATGCGATCACCACAAGAAGCATCAGACTGCCAATCAATATGATAAGCAGATCCAAAATCGTCTCGCTGACATCGAATGAACCTGTCTGTGATATATAGCGGCCGGCAAGGACCATATACAAATAATAAACGATGGTACTGATCAGCATAAATATATTCAGTTCCATCTTCTGGTACAATGACACAACAACGGCTGCCGCAAGAAACATATCGGTCAGGCGGTTATGTTCACCCGGAATCAGTCCGTACATCGCAACGATTGCGAATAGGCAGCCCGACATGCACAATCCATGTATCTTTACCGTAGTCTTTCTGATAAAAGTCACAAGAAAGCTGATCAACATAGTTGCCAATGTCACAATAACGAACATCGGGGCTTTCTGGAACCGATAAAACATCATAATAAAATATGTGGCAAAAAGGATATATACATAAAATACAACCTTTTTCACCCGCTTATCATCCTGCAGAACAGAACCAGAGGCATAACGCTCAACTCCGATCGAAGCTCTGCCTTTTTTTCCCGTCCGGTATACACGGACAAACAGGTTCATATAAAGCATGAAGAATACCAGCAGTACAACAGTCAGTGTCACCGCAGAAGGGATTGCATTTTTTGCTGCCAGTTTGCTGACTTCATTCTTATCCACGATCGCAACCACATACCAGTTATCCAGGATTGGTTTCACAGATATCCATGCACTGTCTGTCTTATAGCTGACAGTACCTTCCGTCTCCGAAGCAAGTTCCTTATCAATATCTGAAACATAATTCTCATATGCACCCGTTCTGTGATATATGCTGTCCAGTGTTTTTCCCATAAATGCGGGATTCTCCCCCGCAATAATGCTTCCGGTCTGATCAACAATATAGATTTCACCCGCTCCTGCATCCAACTCTTTCAGAAGATTTGACAGATCCTCCAGATCAACATCTACACCGATCAGGTTCGAACCGTCCCGGAACATACGTCCGACGGATACCACCTGCCGGTTCGTCTTCATATCCAGATATGGTGTCGTGATCGTAAGTTCTGTACCATTCTGCTTCATCTCCTGATACCAGGAACGATCCTCGATCCGATATCCCTCTGGCTGCTCCCATGCAGTACTCAGCATCAGTTCTCCGTCAATATATCCATAAATCCCCAGATACTGCATACTTTCTTCATTTTTCAGATAATCGGTCTGTTCGGTAAAATATGTACGGAACTCATCCATACTATATCCCGACTCATGCATATACTGCACTGTGAAATAATTCACTGTCAGAATATCGATCGCATCCGACAGGCAGTTCTGACAGGACATAGCGGCATAATCTATATTATTGTTCATCTCATCATCCACCTGCTCCGTTGTCTCCCGGATCTCTCTTGCACAGAAGATCAGGATCACGCCTGCCATAAGGATCACAAATATACTTATATAAAATACCGGTCTTTTATATGCTCTTTTTACCATCGTTCACACTCCCCGCCTCTTATCCGCATTTATACCGTTCCCGATCAGGATCTGTTTTCTAGATTCCTGACTCAAGCAGTTCCTTCAGATGCTCCAATCGCATCTCAAACTGCTCATAAAAATCCCGGTTCTCCTCATATCTCGCAACATACATGATATTCAGTATATACATACACATCTGCTTGATCTGTGCATTTTTACTTTCTTCTTCCCCGTCCTGCATACGGATCCGTGCAAATGCCTCCTGCACCTGCTTCTGAAAATCATGCCACGCATTAATGTACTCTGTATATCTCGGCAAATCCGGTGTATCGATCCATTTTGATACCTTGACCTTCACCTTGCCTGCCCGATCACATTCGTGGATCTGAAGGAAATATTTAAATCCGCCATCCTCATAATATCTGCCAAGCGGAAACAGTCTGCAGAATCCCGGTCTTGCCGCATGGATCCCACATCTGCCTTCTGCATTTAAAAAAGTACATGCTCCATTTACCATCTTGATATTTGGAAGGATCAACCCATCTACAACATTTAACTCTATCGTATCGGCAAGCAGAGTTTCAAAACTCTTACCTGTCTCCTTTGTCAGTCTGCTCACATCCAGCGGATCTAAGATGATGGAATTTCCCATTCCCTCACAGCAGGCATGACACCCTTTACATTCATTACAATATGCTTTTACCATATCCGTCTGATCATATAAACGACCATCCGATATCTCTTCCAGACTACAATTTCTAAGCATGCTGTTTTACCTCACACAATACTCCATATTTTATTTTGATCCGGTCCAATTTCAGCAAAAATGGCCGGGCCATGATCCACAGAAACAGAACCGTCGCAAATCCCTGTACCACATCAAACGGAAAGCCGGTTACATACGCTGCCACGATCATCTTAAGGTTCACTGCCGGCTGCCACATGATCACAGACGCCGGATTCATGATACCGCCATAGATCAGAATACAGCACAGGCCGCCAAAGATACACAGGCCAAGTTTCGTCACATTCTGACTTCTGACCCGGCTGTTATTAAATACAAGCCCCGCCGCAAAACCAACCAGGCCAAGCGAAAACATCTGCCATGGTGTCCACGGTCCCTGTCCAAATACCATATTCGATACCAGCATCGTCACCGCTCCGGTCACAAATCCGGTCTCACATCCAAATGCTACCCCGCTGATGATCACGATCGCCATAACCGGATTAAAATTCGGTATCATAAAAAATGCTGTTCTTCCGACTGTAGCAAGCGCACACAGAACTGCCACCGTTACAATATCCCGTGCTCCCAGTGCCTTTGTCTCAAAGGCTGTGAGAAACGGTATCATCATTTCGATCAGAACCAGAAGGGAAATAAAATAATACTTCCGGTCTGACAGACCCGTCTTGCCAAACCAGATCGTTCCTGCCACTGCTGCAATACAAAGAACCGTTATGATCAATTTTTTTCTGCTGATCCGGTTCCTTCTGCGCAGGTCAATATCCTGATCCCTGTTTCTTCCGACCGGACGCAGCAACAGAATATATATGACCGTTGCTAATATAAATATACCATACAAGATCAGATATTGTATACCTTCTCCTGTCACCGCTCCATCCTCGATCAGACGCGTCAGATCCGCCTGTGTCATTGTCTTATAAAAGCAGAACACCATGATAACCGTTGTAAGAAGAAGTCCCAGTTTTCGGACAAATGACATTTTTTCCGTTTTTTTCTCCTGTATTGATATCTCGCTTTGAGCGCCGCTTCCTATCCGGTCTTCTTCTGGCTCTACTTCGTCATTTTCCTGTCTGTTCCCGGCATCTGTCCATACAGTTCCGTCATCTATATCGTCATCCGGGTAATCCCATGCACCGGTTTTGCCATATGCATGCAGGATATCCTCAACCGTTACAGCACCCCGGATTGTTCCTTTTGCTATTCTGGCTGCCGCAGTCGTATAGAATTCATTTCCTAAAAAATAATCGTTTGTTCCCGCAACCGTTGCCACTCTGCCATCAAAGATCAGACAGATCCTGTCAGCCGTTTCTGCACAGAATTCAATATCATGACTTACCATCACGATCGTATGTCCGGAAGCTTTAAGCTTCTTCATCATATGCGAAAACCGTTTTTTAAATGCTGCATCCATGCCCTTTGTCGGTTCATCCACCAGTATCACATCCGGAGCAGCAAGCAGTACCTTTGCAAGTCCAAGTCTCTGCTGTTCTCCCCCTGACAGATCATATGGATGCTGCGTCAGTACAGATTCCAGCCGACAGAAATGAATACTTTTCCAGATCATTTTCTTCGAAATCTCCTGCTCCGCCACCTCAAACGTCCCATGTCTGCGGATCAGTCCCAGTTCTTCTCCAACTGTATTTGCAGTAAATAACAACTTGGGATCCTGTGGAAGATATCCGATCCGGAGTTGCTTCTCCCGCCGGATCCTGCCTCTGTCCGGCCGGTAGTTCCCTGCGATCAGGGATAACAATGTTGACTTTCCGCATCCATTTGTACCATTTATGGCAAGGATCTCCTGCCGCTTTACCGACAAGGTAAGTCCGGACAATACCTCTTTCTCCATGGATGGATAATGAAAAAATACATCCTTAATATCGATCACGTTCTCCGCTGTCTGGTTTTTCCCTTGTGTATCCGCCCGCTCTGCCTGTCCCTTTGCTATCGCCTGTTCATGGTCTTCATCATACTGCCGCAGCCATTCTCTGCCCTCTGCAACTGTAACCGGACAGTCTGAAACTCCATAACCAGACAATCCAAATGCTATCCTGCATGCCGCAGGGATCTCGATTGCCGGTGCATTCTGTGCCAACAGCACCACGCCATCTGCAATGCTTCCATCATAGATCACTCTGCCATCTTCCATCAGAATGAACTGGCTGCACATCGGCCAGATTTCCTCCAGTCTGTGTTCTGTCAGGATCACCGTAGTTCCAAGTTCCCGGTTAATACGATACAGGCACTGGAAAAATTCCCTCGCTGCCATTGGATCTAACTGGCTTGCCGGCTCATCTAAGATCACCACCTCGGGCGCCATTGCCATGACTGACGCCAGGTTTACCAACTGCTTCTGTCCGCCGGACAATTCATTTACCTTTTTGTGAAAAATCCCATCCAGACCAAAGAACGAACACATTTCCGCTACCCGCTTCTGAATAAAGGCATTATCATATCCAAGACTTTCCAACCCAAATGCAAGCTCATGCCATACTTTATCCGTTACAAGCTGTGCATCTACATCCTGTACAACAAATCCGATCTGCTCCGTCTGTACACGATCATCTATGTCTCCAAGTTTTTTCCCTTGAAAACAGACAGTTCCTTCCCGTTTTCCACGAGGTGTCAAAACGGATTTCAACTGTCTGAGCAATGTCGTCTTCCCACTTCCGGAACCACCTGCGACAATGACAAAACTGCCCTTTTCTATGGAAAGGCCGATATCCTTTAATACCGGCTTCAGATAAACATCATCCCTCTCCGATGCAATATCCGGATATGCAAATGTCAGATTATCGATCTCATATAATTTCATCTTTTCTTCCTTTCCCGGATTGCCTGATACAAATGCATCACACATGGCAGGCTTACTAATAACAGATAGCCTGCAAATACCGCAGTTCCCATTCCGCCTGATCCATTTCCTGTTATATCCGGATAATACTGCCAGTCGATCACGCCCTGGATCATTCCTGCCGCAACAAAGCTTCCCGCTGCCAGAATCACGGCCAGACAGCAGCCATCACTTTTTCTAAAATGAAATAACGAATATGCTGTCCTGCCTTTTAACCCATATCCCCGGCTCTTCATACTGTCACCTGTTATGACCGCCCGTTCTAACGCCCAGGTTGCTGCCGAAGAGATCACCCGCATACCGGTTCGAAGCCGTTTAAAATATTTCCCAGACATCACACAGCCTGCCGCTTTCTGTGCCTGATATACCTGTCGGATCCTTGCGGTAAATTCCGGCAGGAACTTCAACGTCATAGACAGAACGATCGACAGATACGGTGCCAGCCGCCCAAACAGATAGATCATTTTATCAGAAGTCATGATCCTGTTGAAGGATGAGAACCAGCACAGTACTGTCACCAGCATTACAGCAGCCGCTATACCATACAGAATAGATTCGAGCGTCAGCGGATTGCCGGACGGCAGATACCGCAGGATCGTCACCCCCTGATGACTGAATGCCGGATTAATGAGTGCCGTCAATATCACAACCGGCAGCATATAGCGCAGATTCTGATATAGTGCCCGTCTGCCATTCAGGCAGATAGAATATGAGACCGCTCCCAAAAAAGCGATCCCTAAACTAACCGGATGAAGCGACATCATTGCAAATCCGATGACAAATATAAAATATATCAAATTCACGATTGGATGACTGTCTGCAAATGCATCCCTTCTGATCTTCTTCACCTGCTTCTCCTGTCTGTTATTCAAAATATGGATTTCCTACATCTGCTCCAAGGTCACAGGTGTATTTCCATTCAATCTTATCTCCATCTTTCAATACATATTTTGAGCATCCAAATGCCGGGAACTTCCCATTGACACAATACTCCCAACCGGATAATTCTCCGCAGTCAAATTCATACAGATTATGGATTCCCTCAATGTAGTAGCTTCCGTATAATGCAGTAAAGGAATATTCAAGTTGTATACTCTTTTTTTTCGTAATATCCTTTAATACATCAAATACGGTCTGTCCCTTTTTAAATTCTACCTCGACTTCCTTCAGGATCCAGCCATCGGCAGGTACACAGGACTGCTTGCTCTTATCTAACATATTCCAGTTTTTCAGAATATTATCGCAGTTAATCGATATCGTGCAGGTATATGTCTGCTCCTCGGTCGGCTTCTGCTCTGTCGTTTCCGGTTCTTCCGTTGTTGCAGGCTTCTCCGGTTTCTGATGCACCGGCCGTTCCGTCGTTGAAGCTTCTGTCGTATTCTGCCCCGATTCTTCTTCCGTCGTTGGCTGTTCCGTTGTTTTCGGCTCTTTTGTTTCAGTCGTTTGTTCCGTCGTTGGCTGTTCGGTCAGAACCTCTGTCGTCCCTGAGGAGCCTTGTCCATCCGGACCATATGGATCCTGTCCATCTTCTGTTGCCACTCCTTCTGATGTCTCATCTGTACGGTCTGTATCCTGACTATCAGCGTCCTGACCGTCTGTTGTTTCCGATTCCGTCATCGATGACCTTTCGGTTTTCTCCTGACCGGTTTCAGCTTCTGCCAGTTCGGTCGAATTCCGGAATTCCGTATGCTGCTTTCCAAATCCGGAAAAGCCTCTGGAACCCGGTGCATTTCCACCATACCAGAATGCCACGGTAAGAATCAGCACCACCGCCAGAATACCAATTATTTTTTTTATATTTTTTTTAATGAACTTCATATTCTGCTGCTTTCTGTCATACGGTATTTATTGTACCTGTAATTTCTGCTTTCCGGGCATCTGCATGTTTATTCATCTTCTACGATCCCGATCATGCCCGGATATTTACGGTCTTGCTCCAACTGCTGTAATACTTCTTTTTATTCACCGTTTTACAGCTCCGGATCCGTATATAGTATTTCTTTCCGGCTTTTAATCCGGTTATAGTCTTTTTCACGGTTCCGGCTTTTTTTATCGCGATCGTCTTTGCCCCCTGCATGGATGCTTTCGTTCCATACATGATCTGGTAACTGTTCGCCTTCGTATTCTTCTTCCAGGAACACTTCAGTCTGCCTTTTCCTGTCTTTTTCACTTTCAGGGCCGGCTGTTTTACCCGGTATATTGTGTGTATGGAACTGTATGCTCCATATACACCATCCGCATACGCCCGTATCTTATATGCGTATTTGCTTCCATTTGTAACTTTAGTATCTGTAAAGGAACATCCATTTGCCGCCTTTACCGACTTATATTTCTTCCAGGAGCCATTTCCCGCTTTACGATATATGATATATTTCCCTGCGCCTGTCGTCTTTTTCCATTTCAGCCGGATTCCGGTTTCTGTATTTGTCACCGAAGAAATCACCGTTGCCGTCGGTGCGATCGTGATCGTTCTGCTTACGCTTCCGGTATAATCACCCTTACCTTTTACTACGACCGTTGCCTTGCCTGGCATTTTATTATTCTTATATGTGACTGTATAATCTGTGTCTTTTTTTAAAGTGATCGTTGTTCCATCCAGCTTTTTACAGGTAACAGTCACTGCAGGTCTGATCGTCTTTCCGGTATATGTGTATGCGGTCTTTGAAATGGTTACGCTGCAATCTGCCAGCTCCATAACACATGCTTTATCCGCATCTGTCATATCATATAAGGTTGCTTTTTTATTCCGGAACCTCTGATACGCTACCAATGCGTAAAACGACTGCTCGGTCGCCATCTGATTGCCGGATTTTTCCGTGTCTACATGTTTAAACATACCGGTTGATGGTATATAAAAATACAACAGACCATCCAGCACAGACTTTCCATTTTTTACAAAACGACTGTCCGTTCTTCCATCAATTCCAAGACTGGATAAAGCCACCAGCACCTGTGCCGTGCTTTCTGCATTCTCACTTCCATATGAACTGTATGCCCCGGAGGTTTTCTGCATATCTGAGAGAACTTGTATGTTCCGGTCCACTGCTTCCCTGATCTGCTTCTGAAGTTCTGTTCCAACAGTTATCCGTCCAGTATAATATGGTGCAAATGCCTGCAATGCCATTGCTGTCACATCCGGATCTGCCCCCTGTGAATCACTTTTCGTCAGATTAAATCCACCATCTGTAAGCTCACTGCTTAATATATAAGATAACAATTTTTCTCTGGATACCTGGGCTGTTGTTTTACCCGATGAGATCTGCGGTATCTCATAATTACCGGAATCCAGCGCAATCAACGCCCAGATTGGTCCATTTAAGCCCTGTTTTTTTACATATGTCATATATGACAGCGCACCGGTCAGATCATATCCCTCTATATCAGATGCATCAAGCCCCATAGATGTAAGGGCGAGAATAATTCGAGAATTTTCAGTACTTTTTGTTTTATGCAGTTTTAAAAACTGATTATCCCAATCTCCTACTGCATATTTTTCTTTATTTATGTTATATGTTGCCTTTATATATTCTGTTATATTGTTATAATATGCCCTATACCATGGTGCATTTTCCATACCATAACGGCACTCGCCGATAACAGTCCATTCCCCACCAATAGATCCAATTGCCGGTCCCCACCATTTAACCGTTCTCTTTACCTCTTCATACTCACCTTTTTTATTCTTTTCATAATGAATCGGCAATTCATATTCATATGAAATTTCTAATGTTTTCTCGATTGCAGCAGAAGTCTCTTTCAAAACCGCCTTATAATCAATGGCAGTATCCGAAGCTGCCTCTACCTGACTAATCTCTGCAATCGTACCTGTGCCTGCCTGTTTGCCAGTTCCGTCAAATGCTCCATTCACAGCAACCTGTCCAAACAAGGAAACAGCCATCACCATTACCAACATATAACTAACAATTTTCGTCCAACGCGATCTATACATTTTCTCTCTGTTTTCTTTTATCTTTCTCATTCTAACCTCATATCATTTCAAAATACATCATGCCCTGCAGTCATGATCTTCATAATCTTTCTTAACAAGTTTTCCTAACAAGCTCATCCATAATGCTCATACATAATACCTGATTCCGCATGGAAATCCCTTATATCAAGCCTATACTAGCAATTATAAAACAATGTGTCAACAGCGAGGATCTGGCAGGGGAACACGAACAAATATAGATATAAAAAACGCCCACGCCGTGATCAGATATTTCTTTTGGCAGACCTTGTCTCACGTCGGTCCTTGATGAACCGCTCTGCGGTGAATTTAGTACCGCTACGTGAGACACAGAACGAAAGTGTTCTGTATAAAGAAATGATCTGATCACGGTGTGGGCGTTTTTTATAATATTATTCTTCAGCCTGCTGCTTCATGAGCTCCTTGAAGAACGCATCCTTCTCCGGATAACGTTTCCGCATGAACACCGGCTTATTGTTCTCATCCAGCAGACAATGGCAGGATGTGCCGACGCACCGAAGCTCTCCAGTCTTCTTGTCATGTACTTCATAGGAAAATCCAATACGGATGCCTGTGTACTCTGCAAGCTTTACATAGATCACAATGTTGTCTCCATATCTGGACATGGTTTTGTATTCCGCAGATACCGACAATACCGGAATAATGATATTGTCGTCCTCGATGGTCTTGTAATCCCATCCAATCTGCTTCATCCAGTCCAGTCTCGCTTCCTCAAACCATCTGATATAGTTAGAATGATGAACAATTCCCATTCTGTCAGTTTCATAGTAATAAACCATACGCTCATATGGCTTAATTTCCATATCTATCATTTTATGAACATCTCCATTTCCTGCCTGCTTCTCACAGACTATGTCATTTCATCTGCCTGTAATCTATCCCAGCAGATAATCGTCCGGACTTATTTCCAGTCTTTCTCTTTGATCTCTACACGTCTTACCTTACCACTGATCGTCTTTGGCATCTCATCGACAAATTCGATCACACGAGGACGTTTGTAGCTCGCCATGTTCTCCTTGAAATAACGCTTCAGCTCTTTCTTCAGGTTATCATCGCCAACCGTTCCTTCTGTCAGAACGATCGTTGCCTTGATCGCCTGTCCTCTGGTTCCATCCGGTATAGCTGTAACTGCACATTCCAGAACATATGGGATCTTCAGGTGTTATATTTTCTATTTTTTTCATTTCAATACTTCCTTTCCTTTAT
>OQWD01000320.1_pt1 | contig 19133 bp, 11 predicted proteins | sample 1691631 | NCBI WGS metagenome assembly OQWD01 (sample SAMN03418283, study PRJEB22391) | human gut metagenome | biome: human-gut; feature: organic feature; material: feces | host: Homo sapiens | place: Italy | collected 2013-04 | reverse complement strand
AAGGGATTCGCTTGATGCAGGCTGTTTTGCCTCATACAAGGTTGAAAAGCTCTATGGAATGACACAGGGAGAGCAGAGCTAGCAGATAAATATAAAAAATCTCGAAAATGATAAAAAATCCTTGCCGTTAGCACGTTTAACGTGTATTATGGTAATAGTGCTTAGAACACATCAATTATAGAATATTTAGGAGGAACAATTGATGACATCAATTTTAGCAAACGGTCAGGCAGCAGGAACAGTTGGAATGATTGTCTGGTTAGTAGTACTTTTCGCAGTTATGTATTTTCTTATGATCCGTCCACAGAAGAAGGAGCAGAAGAAAAAGGAGCTTATGCTTAATGAGGTTGCAACAGGAGACACAGTTCTTACAACAAGTGGATTTTACGGTACAGTTATCGATATCGAGGACGATACTGTAATCGTTGAGTTTGGTAACAACAAGAACTGCCGTATTCCAATGCAGAAGGCAGCTATCGCTGACCTTGAGAAAGCAGAGGATTCAGCTAAATAATGCACATTTGTAAAGCCGTCACATAAGTGGCGGGCTTCTTATTATCCGCATCTCTTGCAATGATAATAAAAAACTGTTATTATAGTATGCAGTTATTATAAGCTGCAGTTATAAATTGCATGAAAAAGTAAAATATCCCGGCATATTGAAATAACTACTTTAATGCTTTAATATAAGAATATGTATTTTTATGTAAAAGAGGTAAGAAATTATGGAATATAAAGTTGGTGTAATTTCAGGAGATGGAATCGGACCGGAGATAGTCACTGAGGCAAAAAAGGTATTGGACAAAATAGCAGACAAGTATGGACACAGCTTCAACTACACAGACATCCTTATGGGTGGCTGCTCAATTGATGCTACAGGTGTTCCTCTTACAGATGAGGCTATTGCGACTGCACTTGATTCAGATGCGGTGCTGATGGGTTCTATCGGTGGCAACACAGCCACATCACCATGGTACAAGCTGGCACCTGAGCTTCGTCCGGAGGCAGGACTTTTAAAGCTTAGAAAGTCGCTCAATCTGTTTGCAAATCTTAGACCGGCATACCTGTACAAGGAGCTTGCTGCAGCATGTCCGCTCCGTAGCGATATCATCGGAGACGGCTTTGATATGATGATTATGCGTGAGCTTACAGGAGGTCTTTACTTCGGAGCCAGAGAGACAAAAGAGGTGGATGGAGTTGTTACGGCCACAGATACACTGACATACAATGAGAATGAAATCAGAAGAATCGCAAAGCGGGGCTTCGATATAGCCATGAAGAGAAGGAAAAAGGTCACATCCGTAGACAAGGCAAATGTGCTTGATTCTTCCAGATTATGGAGAAAGATCGTCGAGGAGGTCGCTAAGGATTATCCGGAGGTTACATACGAGCATATGCTTGTTGATAACTGTGCAATGCAGCTTGTAAAGGATCCTAAGCAGTTTGATGTTATCCTTACAGAGAATATGTTTGGCGATATTTTATCAGATGAAGCAAGTATGGTGACAGGCTCAATCGGTATGCTTTCATCAGCAAGCCTTAACGATACAAAGTTCGGACTTTATGAGCCGAGTGGCGGATCTGCTCCAGATATCGCAGGAAAGGGCATTGCAAATCCTATCGCAACAATCCTTTCAGCAGCTATGATGCTTCGTTATTCATTTGATCTGGACAAGGAAGCACAGGCAATCGAGGATGCTGTAAAGCAGGTGCTTAAGGAGGGCTACAGGACAATCGACATCATGCCACAGCCGGGCGAGACTACAGAGGGTATCACACAGGTAGGCACAGCACAGATGGGTGATCTCATCGTAGAACGTGTGTAGCTGCATGACTTATAATAGACAGCTAACAGGTTATAGATATGCAGATTGTTGTGTATACAGTAGTAATGATGAAGTACTCAAAGAAATAGTCGGAGATAAATAAGGAGATAAAATATGATAAGTGATAACGCAAGAGCCGGAATGCAGCAGGCACCGGCAAGAAGTTTATTTAATGCTCTTGGTTTTACACCGGAGGAGATGAAAAAGCCTATGGTCGGAATCGTAAGCTCATTCAATGAGATTGTTCCGGGCCATATGAATATAGACAAAATCGTTGAGGCTGTAAAGCTTGGAGTTGCAGAGGCAGGAGGAGTGCCTGTAGTATTTCCTGCAATTGCAGTCTGCGATGGTATTGCAATGGGACATGTGGGTATGAAATATTCCCTTGTCACAAGAGATCTGATTGCTGATTCTACAGAGTGTATGGCAATCGCTCATCAGTTTGATGCACTTGTAATGGTTCCAAACTGTGACAAGAACGTGCCGGGACTTCTGATGGCGGCTGCACGTCTTAATCTACCTACAGTATTTGTATCAGGCGGACCAATGCTCGCAGGTCACGTAAAGGGCAGAAAGAGAAGTCTTTCATCGATGTTTGAGGCTGTCGGCTCATACGCTGCTGGTACTATGACTGAGGATGATGTATGTGAGTATGAGAACAAGGTATGTCCTACCTGCGGTTCATGTTCGGGAATGTACACAGCCAACTCTATGAACTGTCTTACAGAGGCACTTGGTATGGGACTTCGCGGAAACGGAACGATTCCGGCTGTTTACTCGGAACGTATCAAACTTGCAAAACATGCAGGTATGGCAGTTATGGATATGTTCCGCAAGAATATCTGCGCGCGTGATATTATTACAAAAGAGTCCATCTTAAATGCACTGACAGTAGATATGGCACTGGGATGTTCTACTAACAGTATGCTGCATCTGCCGGCCATTGCGCATGAGGCAGGCGTAGAGCTGAATCCGGAGATGGCAAACGCCATCAGCGAGAAGACCCCGAACCTCTGTCATCTGGCTCCGGCAGGATACCACTACATCGAGGAGCTGAACGAGGCAGGCGGTGTTTATGCCGTTATGAATGAGCTGAACAAGCTGAATCTGCTGCACACAGAGTGTATGACAGTAACCGGAAAGACCGTAGGGGAGAACATCAAAGGATGTGTCAATAAAAATCCTGAGATCATCCGCCCGGTTGAGAATCCATACAGCAAGACCGGCGGTATCGCCGTTCTGAAAGGAAACCTGGCACCGGATACCGCAGTTGTCAAACGTTCTGCCGTTGTTCCGGAGATGCAGGTTCATGAAGGCCCGGCCAGAGTCTTTGACTGCGAGGAGGATGCCATCGAGGCAATCCGCGGCGGCAAGATCGTGGCAGGCGACGTTGTTGTCATCCGTTATGAGGGACCAAAGGGTGGTCCTGGTATGCGTGAAATGCTGAATCCGACTTCTGCCATTGCAGGTATGGGACTTGGTTCTTCCGTAGCCCTGATCACGGACGGCCGTTTTTCCGGCGCATCCCGCGGTGCGTCCATCGGTCATGTAAGCCCGGAGGCAGCAGAGGGCGGTCCGATCGCACTCGTTGAGGAAGGCGATCTGATCCGTATCAATATTCCGGAGCACAAGCTGGAGGTTGTCGTATCGGACGAAGAGCTGGCACGCAGAAAAGCTGCATGGACTCCGAGAGAACCAAAGGTAACGACAGGCTATCTGAAACGCTACGCAAAGATGGTTTCCAGTGCAAATAAGGGAGCTATTCTGGAGTTCTAATTCAGAAAAACTATGAGAAACACGCTTTGCGAGTTTCTCATAGTTATCGCGGCAGTCGCCAAGGTCTCGTGCAAGCACGGACTTTGGCTCGTTGCCCGCGTAAATCATAAAATCATATCAGCCGTCCGAACGCGCTTTTTCTCGGATGGCTGATTTCATACACAAAGCGAAAAACATAAGGAAGGAATCATACAGACATGGAATTAACTGGATCACAGATTGTTATCGAGTGCCTGAAGGAGCAGGGTGTGGATACCGTGTTCGGCTATCCGGGCGGAACCATTTTAAATATCTATGATGAACTTTACCGTCATCCGGAAATCCACCATATCCTGACCTCACACGAGCAGGGTGCTGCGCATGCGGCGGACGGATATGCGCGTGCTACCGGAAAAACAGGCGTCTGCATGGCTACAAGCGGCCCGGGCGCAACGAATCTTGTCACCGGAATTGCAACCGCCTACATGGATTCTACACCGATGGTAGCGATTACCTGCAACGTAGGAAAGGCACTGCTTGGAAAAGACAGCTTTCAGGAGATTGACATTGCGGGTGTCGCAATGCCGATCACAAAATACAGTGTGATTGTAAAAGATATCACCGTTCTTGCAGATACACTGCGCCGTGCGTTTACGATCGCAAAGAGCGGAAGACCGGGCCCGGTTCTGGTCGATATTACAAAAGATGTCACAGCGGCAACGTATGAGTATGAGCCGAAGACTCCGGAGAAAATTGAACCGTTTACTGAGAGAATTACAGAAGAAGGCCTGGATCACGTCGTATCCCTGATTCAGGAGTCGAAACGCCCGTATATTTTCGTGGGCGGCGGCAGTATCATCTCCGGCGCGTCCGAGGAAGTGCGCGAACTGGCACACCGCATCCAGGCACCGGTCTGCGACACCCTGATGGGAAAAGGTGCGTTCCCGGGAACGGATAAGCTGTACACCGGCATGCTCGGTATGCACGGAACGAAAACATCGAACTACGGCGTGACAAAGTGCGATCTGCTGATCGTGCTCGGCGCAAGATTCTCCGATCGTGTCACCGGAAACGCTGCAAAATTTGCTAATAACGCAAAAATCGTTCAGATCGATGTGGATGCGGCAGAAATCAACAAGAATGTTGTTGTCGAGTCGAGCATCATCGGAGACGTCAAAGAGGTCTTAAAACGGCTGAATGCGAAGCTGGAGCCGATGCACCATGATGAGTGGATTGCCGAAATCGAGTCAATGAAAGAAAAATTCCCGTTAAAGCATGAAGAAGGCCTTACCGGACCGTTCGTGATCGAGGAGATCTATAAGGCAACCGACGGCCAGGCTGTCATCACGACCGATGTCGGACAGCATCAGATGTGGGCGGCGCAGTATTATCGGTATACGAGCCCGAGAACCCTTTTAACCTCCGGCGGTCTTGGAACCATGGGATTCGGTCTTGGAGCTGCCATGGGCGCCAAAATGGGACGCCCGGACAAAACCGTTATCAACATCGCAGGCGACGGCTGCTTCCGCATGAATATGAACGAACTGGCAACCCTTTCGAGACACAACATTCCGGTGATCGAAGTCGTTGTCAACAACCATGTACTCGGTATGGTACGCCAGTGGCAGACACTGTTCTATGGAAAACGGTATTCCAACACTGTTCTGCAGGATCAGGCGGACTTTGTCAAGGTTGCTGAGGCGCTCGGCGTAAAGGGCATCCGCGTGACGAAGAAAGAGGAGATGGGACCTGCCATCCGTGAGGCGATTGCGAGCGGAAAACCGGCACTGATCGACGTATGGATCGACTGCGATGAAAAAGTATTCCCGATGGTTCCGGCCGGAGCACCGATCGAGGATGTCTTCGATGCAGAGGATCTGGCAAAAAAGGAACAAGAAAAGGATTGACATATTTCTAACAAAGAGGTATCATAGTTTCAACGTGGTAAAGTAATACCGTATTACCATATGAATTGCAGACTTGTAAGAAAAACTGCAATACAGGTACAAACGATTACAAGGAAAACCACCGGCATAGGAACGGTGGTTTTCCAGTAATATAAAGTAGCAAGAGAAACAGGAGGATGAAAAATGAGCAGAGTTTATAATTTTTCCGCAGGACCGGCAGTTCTGCCAGAGGAAGTGTTGAAAGAAGCCCAGGAGGAAATGCTGGATTACCGCGGATGCGGCATGTCCGTCATGGAGATGAGCCACCGTTCCAAAGTATTCCAGAATATTATCGATGAGGCAGAAGCAGACCTTCGCGATCTGATGGGAATCCCGTCAAATTACAAAGTCCTGTTTCTCCAGGGTGGTGCATCGCTGCAGTTTTCCATGATCCCGATGAACCTGATGAAAAACGGTGTCGCAGATTACATCGTAACAGGCCAGTGGGCAAAGAAAGCATACGCAGAAGCACAGAAATACGGAAAGGCAAACAAAATTGCCTCCTCTGAGGATAAAACATTTTCCTACATCCCGGACTGCAGCGATCTTCCGATCAGCCCGGATGCCGATTATGTTTATATCTGTGAAAACAACACCATTTACGGAACCAAATACAAAAAACTGCCGAATACCAAGGGCAAAACCCTGGTGGCAGATGTCTCCTCCTGTTTCCTCTCCGAACCTGTTAATGTCTCCGATTACGGCATCATCTACGGCGGTGTCCAGAAAAACATCGGACCTGCCGGAATGGTCATCTCCATTGTCCGTGACGATCTGATTACCGACGATGTCCTGCCGGGAACACCGACCATGATGAAATTTAAAACGCATGCAGATGCCGGCTCTCTGTATAACACGCCGAACTGCTACTGCATCTACATGTGCGGCAAAGTGTTCAAATGGCTGAAGAAAATGGGCGGACTGGAAGTCATGAAACAGCGCAACGAAGAAAAAGCAAAACTGCTGTATGATTTCCTGGATCAGAGCAAGCTCTTCAAAGGAACCGTTGTACCGGAAGACCGTTCTCTGATGAACGTTCCGTTTATCACCGGAAATGCAGATCTGGATGCCAAATTCGTCAAAGAGTCCAAAGAAGCCGGACTTGAGAACCTGAAAGGTCACCGTACCGTCGGTGGTATGCGTGCAAGCATCTACAATGCAATGCCGAAAAAAGGCGTAGAAACACTCGTAGCCTTCATGAAAAAGTTCGAGGAGGAAAATCTCTAATGTTTCAGTATCATTGCTTAAATCCGATTGCAGGCGTAGGCCTTGCAAACTTTAATGAAAACTATCAGCAGACCGAGAGTCTGGAGGGAGCCGATGCGGTTCTCGTCAGAAGTGCAGCCATGCACGGCATGGAGCTGCCGAAGAGCCTCCTCGCTGTAGCAAGAGCAGGAGCCGGTGTCAACAACATTCCGCTTGCCGACTGCGCAGAGCAGGGTATCGTGGTCTTCAACACACCGGGAGCCAATGCAAACGGTGTCAAAGAGCTCGTGCTTGCCGGCATGCTGCTGGCATCCCGTGATATCGCAGGCGGTATCGAATGGGTGAAGAGCGACAAAGAAGACGGCGACATCGCAAAGACAGCAGAAAAACAGAAAAAGAAATTTGCCGGCTGTGAGATCAGCGGAAAGAAACTCGGTATCATCGGCCTTGGTGCCATCGGCCAGCTTGTGGCAAATGCAGCCACCCATCTTGGTATGGAAGTATATGGATATGATCCATACATCTCTGTCGATGCAGCATGGAACCTGTCCCGCGACATTCATCACATCCAGAATGTAGAAGATATCTATCGCACCTGCGATTATATCACCATCCACGTGCCGCTTTTGGACAGCACCAAGGGCATGATCAACAAAGCGGCGATCGAAGAGATGAAAGACGGCGTGGTTCTTCTGAACTATGCAAGAGATCTTCTCGTTGACGAGGATGCTGTTCTCGCGGCTTTAAAGGCCGGAAAAATGAAGAAATATGTGACCGACTTTGCAAATCCGAAGGTAGTCGGTGCAGAGGGAACGATCGTTACCCCGCACCTTGGAGCATCCACCAAAGAATCCGAGGACAATTGTGCTGTGATGGCAGTCAAGGAAATCCGTGATTTCCTTGAGAACGGAAACATCAAAAACTCCGTCAACTTCCCGAACTGCAGCATGGGCGTATGCACAGGCGCAGGCCGTGTGACGATCTGCCACAAGAATATCCCAGGTATGCTGGGAGCCTTCACAACCGTTATGGGTAATGCGGATGTCAACATCAGCGATATGACAAACAAAGGTAAAGGCGATTACGCTTACACGATGATGGATCTGGAAAGCGAAGCAACCGAGGAGATAGTAAAAGCCCTCGAAGCAGTTGATGGTGTATTAAAGGTTCGTATCATTAAATAAAGAGAATCAAAGAAAATCAAAAAGTGACAGGAAAAGGCGGTGCCCGAAAACAGGGGTACCGCCTTTTCTTGTCAAGAACGGCAGAAGTTACTGCTGTTTGACTTCCTTTGGGTAAAGAATAGCACAAAAAAGAGAACTGCCCTGGGACAGTTCTCTTTGCCTGTAATGTATGGTTACGAAAAGATTTTCAGATCCGTTTCCAGACGGCTCCGCCGCGTACATCGGTAACTTCAATGCCCTGTGCTTTCAGATCGTCACGGATCTTATCTGCTTCCGCAAAGTTTTTGGCTTTCTTTGCTTCATATCGTTTTAAAACGAGCGCATCAATTTCCGGATCTCCCTCGCCGGTAATCTGATAACCGGATGCGGTGGAAGCGAAAGTAGTCTTTACGGCCTCTTTTCTCTTTTCCTCTGCATGGGAGAGGAGTGCAAGACCGAGCACCTGATCGAAATTGTCGAGAAGAGCCAGCTTTGTTGCATCGTTCATATCTGCCTTTAAGACATCATACAGCGTTGTGATGGCAAGCGAAGTATTGAGGTCAGCGTCGAGTGCTTTCTGGAATTTTTCTTTTAAAACACTCATGGAAGCTTCATCGACGGATCCGTTCTCCGGATTTAAAGCGGCGATACGGGCAATCAGCTTGTCGTAGGCAATTTTTGCGTTGTCCAGGTTCTCCCATGTAAACACAAGCGCTTTACGGTAATGGGACTGCAGGCAGAAGAAACGGTAGACGAGCGGATCGTAGCCTTTTTCTTCCAGAAGAGAAACCGTCAGGAACTCACCTTTTGATTTCGACATTTTTCCGGTCGAGGTATTCAGGTGATGTACATGGAACCACTGCGGGCACCATGCATGGCCAAGGTAGCTTTCGGACTGCGCAATCTCGTTGGTGTGGTGCGGGAATGCATTGTCTACGCCGCCGCAGTGCAGGTCAAGGTATTCGCCATTGTATTTCATGGAGATACCGGAGCACTCGATGTGCCATCCCGGATAACCGACGCCCCATGGAGAATCCCATTTGAGCGCCTGGTTCTCGAATTTTGATTTGGTAAACCAGAGAACGAAATCGTTTTTGTTGCGTTTGTTGGTATCTTCCTCTACGCCCTCGCGGACACCAACGGCAAGATCATCCTCATCGTGGTCGTTGAATACATAGTAGTGGTCGAGACGGCTGGTGTCAAAGTAAACATTTCCGCCGGCAAAGTAAGCGTAGCCGGTGTCCATCAGTTTTTCAATGATTTTGATATATTCGTCAATGCATCCCGTTGCCGGCTGTACGACATCCGGGCGCCTGATGTTCAGCTTTTTGCAATCCGCAAAGAATGCATCGGTGTAATACTGTGCGATTTCCATGACTGTTTTGTGCTCGCGCTTTGCACCTTTGACCATCTTGTCCTCGCCGGTGTCCGCATCGGAGCTTAAATGGCCGACATCGGTGATGTTCATGACACGGTTGACGTCGTAGCCTTCATAGCGGAGTGCCTTTTCCAGGACATCCTCCATAATATAACTGCGCAGGTTTCCGATGTGCGCAAAATGATAAACGGTAGGTCCGCAGGTGTACATTTCTACACGGCCCGGTGTGTGTGTCAGGAATTCAGCTTTTTTATGGGTTGCAGAATTATAAAGATACATAAAAGAAGTCTCCTTTTTTCTTTTCGTGCGGATACGGATGCAGAAGTGATGATACACAAGAAAGCAAAAAAGCGTCTGCTGTATCCGACAAGGATATCAGAGACGCCGCGTGCGGTGCCTGTTTTCCGTGTACTGCACTGGTTCCTTATTAAAATTAATATTAGCAGGATTTTTTTTTGATGTCAATAGTCCGGAGACTGTCGAAGACAAAAAGTAAGAAAGTGATTTCGGTGTGAGCGGTCTTCATGGAAGGCTTTGCTTTGTAAAAGAAGGAAACGAAAGTAAAAAACGAAAGTAAAAAACAGTATGACGCTCTTAAATAAGAAGAAATGTGATTTTCAGAAGTCTGTTTTTGCGTCCGGCAGGATTCTTTCCCGGAGCAAAATCTGAAACAAATACAAAAAGACAGTGCTGCAGAACGCAAATGGAAAGAAACAATTATTTGTGTAATCTTTTTTTATTATAAAACCGAAGAATACAGGAAAATAGAAAAACAGCATCAGAACAATACCCAAAAAGAGGAAAATAGAGGATTTTGATGACTTTAAATGCAGTTTATACACTTTTCTCCTGCATCGGATATTGACAAACAGAGAGAGTTCTGGTTATAATGAACCCAGTTGTTTTTGGACAAACGGACAAATGTACGGGCATGAGGGATGAAAAAAACAAATCTTGTTGGACGCATCTCCTTTTTGTACTATTCGTTTTGATGTGGTAAAGTGCCAAAATGAAAAACGGTGGAATGGCGAAGCCGTTCCGGCAAATGTCCGGATGATGCAAAAACAACGCGAATCCATGAAAGGAGTTAGGAAGAAATTATGAAAAGAAAAATTGTAAGCGCATTACTTGTTATGAGTATGACTGCAAGCCTGGTTGCCTGTGGAAATTCCGGCAGCGGAAGTTCTGATCCGGCGGATGAGAGTGTAAGCGTAAGCAGCAGCGCATCTTCCGAAAGCGATGCAAGCGCATCTGCAAGCAGTGAGAGCGAAGCCGAGGCAGAGGAGTCCGAAATGCCGGAAGGATACGACGAGATCAGCACAGAGCTCTATAACGAGGCACTGGGCGATTTCAACGATGCACTTGCTACTGCAAAGGAAGCAGAAACGGTGGATGAGAGATATGCCCTGATGGCAGTTGCCGAGGGAAAACTGATGGAGTCCGCCATGATGTACCCGCTCACCTCAAGAGGTGGTACGTACGCGATGTACAGAATGGCTCCGCGCACCAAGGACTATACCCTTTGGGGAAGCGATAACGACCGTTATCATCAGTATGTTGTAACAACTGACTTTATCAAAGCAGAAGATTACAACGAGATGAGAGCAAAATGGGATGAGCTCAAAGGAACAGGAACCTATGAGAGCTGGGTAAAAGAATATCTGGCAGGAAAAGGTTACACCTTAAAAGACAGCTTCTCCATGCCGTATGCGAGCGATCCGGTAACATGGGACGGACTTGCAACTTCCCGTGCGGCAGATACCGATGCGATCATCAATACCTATGACGGCCTGATGGAGTACGACGTAGAGGGAACTCTGCAGCCGGCACTGGCAGAATCCTATGAAGTATCTGATGACGGACTGACCTATACCTTCCACCTTCGTAAAGATGTAAAATGGACCGATTCCCAGGGACGTGAAGTGGATACTGTAAAAGCAGATGACTTCGTGGCCGGAATGCAGCACATGTGTGATGCACAGGGCGGTCTGGAATACCTGGTACAGGGCGTGATCAAAAACGTATCCCAGTACATCAGCGGTGAAGTTACCGATTTCGACGAGGTTGGTGTAAAAGCTGTTGATGACTATACCGTAGAGTACACACTGGAAGAGCCATGCAGCTACTTCATGACCATGCTGGGCTACACCATCTTCATGCCGATGAGCAGAAGCTACTATCAGTCCCAGGGTGGTAAATTCGGTGCTGAGTACGATTCTTCCGCAGCAGATTATCAGTACGGAAAAGATTCCAACTCCATCGCATACTGCGGACCGTACCTGGTAACCAACGCTACAGCGAAAAATACCATCGTATTTAAACTGAGCGATTCTTACTGGAACAAAGACAACGTAAACATTAAAACCCTGACCTGGCTGTTCAATGACCAGTCTGATGTTACCAAAATGTACACAGATGCAAAAGCAGGTACCGTTGACTATGTAAACCTGAACACCTCCACTATGGAGACAGCAAAATCCGAAGGTCTGTACGACCAGTACGCAGTAGTTTCAGATACCGACGCTACTTCCTTCATGGGATTCTACAATATCAACCGTACTGCGACTGCAAATGCCAACGACGGAACAACAGCAAAGAGTACAAAGTCTGACGAAGAAATCCAGAGAACAAACAAAGCACTGCAGAACGTTCACTTCAGAAGAGCGATCAGCTTTGCAGCAGATCGTGGCGCTTACAATGCACAGCAGGTTGGCGAGGATCTGAAGTATACTTCCCTTAGAAATACCTTTACCCCGGGATATTTCGTAAGCCTGTCAAAAGACACTACCATTCAGATCAACGGAACCGACACAACCTTCCCGGCAGGCACCTACTATGGTGAAATCGTACAGAAACAGATCGACGCCGACGGCGTGAAGATCAAAGTATGGGATGCCGAAAACAAGACCAGCGATGGTTTTGATGGATGGTACAATCCGGAAAACGCAGTAGAAGAACTGAATACCGCAATCGAGGAGCTCGCAGAAGACGGTATCACCATCGATGAGAGCAACCCGATCCAGATTGAGTATCCATATCCGTCTGCAGTAGAAGTTTACACCAACAAAGCAAACTCCTACAAGAAATCAGTAGAGGCTGCCCTTGGCGGAAAAGTTGTGATCAATCTGGTTGATGCCGTAGACCTCGATGGATGGTACTATGCAGGATACTATGTAAACTATGGTTATGAACAAAACTACGACGTATATGATGTCTCCGGATGGGGTCCGGACTTTGGTGATCCGTGCTCTTATCTGGATACCATGCTTCCGGACTACGAAGGATACATGACCAAATGTTTCGGTATCTTCTAATTTTGGAAAAGGTAAAATTGGAAAGACCAGAACAGTTGAAAGCCAATGAATAAACCGGCAGGGGGATGGGGACAAAAAAAGCCATTCCCCTGTCATATTGTGTTAAGGAATGAGAGAATATGACAAAATATCTTTTTAAGCGTTTGTTGCATGGCCTTGTTTCCGTAGTAATCGTCGTTGGATGCGTTATGACTATGATCTATTCTCTGATGGACCGAAATCTGATTTTCGCACAGGATACCACCTATTCCCATCAGAGCAATAACCAGAAAAAGGTGTACAAATATCAGAAGTGGGAGACATACGGATATCTTGATTATGTAACCTATGCAGATTATTTGAACGCTCTCAAAGCAAAAGGCGAAATTGACGAGGATACGAGATCCAAAGCAGTAGCATTCGGAAGAACGAAAGACCAGGATTCAGAACTGGTATCTGAATATGTAAAGGAATTTACAGCTTATTATAAAGCAAAAGGTTACACCGTAAGAAGATACGATGCGATCATGATGGGTAAGAAAAAATATGCCAACGGCGGACAGCAGCAGCTGTTTGCATACAGGGATATTCCGCTTGCAACGCGTCTCGGAAAATATTTTTCCGGTTTGATTGACATCGACAGCATTCACGATGCTGCAAAGGTAGAAGGTAAGAGGGGGATTACATTTACCTTACACGATCCGGTATATGGGGGAAAGAAATTTTCACCGGCCATCATGGGAAATGGCACAACACATAAGTACCTGATGTATTTTGACTCAAAATTCCCATATTTCCATCAGAATATAATCACCATAAATTTAGGAAAGTCCTATTCCGTAAATGAGGGTGTGGATGTAGCACTGACCATGACCCGCGCACAGGGATCCTACGTAAAATCGGAGATTACCTATCCAAGCGGTCTGGTGGAATACAGTGCAGACGATCTGCACAGCGCAACGTATATGAGCGAATCTCAGGATGCAAGCGCTGTTCATTCCGATCGGTTCACAGATGACTATACCAACGTGGATACAGTTAAGAGTGGTAAATCAAAAATCGGCTATTCCTTTGTAATCGGTATCATTGCCGTAATTCTTTCCTATCTCATCGCAGTGCCGCTTGGCATTCTGATGGCGAGAAAGAAAGACAAACTGGTTGACCAGCTTGGAACCATCTATATTGTATTTATTATAGCAGTACCTTCACTGGCCTATATCTTCCTGTTTAAGGCAATCGGAGGAAAAATGGGTCTGCCGACCACCTTTGACATGGATTCGAAGAGCAAGCTGATGTATATTCTGCCGATCGTTTCCCTGGCACTGCCGCAGGTGGCAAACCTGATGAAATGGCTGCGTCGATACATGATCGACCAGATGAACTCCGATTACGTAAAATTCGCAAGATCCGGTGGTCTGACAGAGGGAGAAATCTTTACGAAACACATTTTGAAGAACGCAGCGATTCCGATCGTGCAGGGTGTTCCGGCGAGCGTACTGTTCGCACTGACCGGCGCCATCATCACCGAGCGTGTGTACGTAGTACCTGGTGCCGGTAATCTGCTGACGGAAGCAATCAGCAAATACGACAATGGTGTTATCGTAGGTGTTACACTGTTCTACGCAGTGCTCTCCGTGATTTCCATCATCCTGGGCGACGTTTTGATGTCCATGGTGGATCCGCGAATCTCATTCTCAACGAAAGACAGGTAGGGACTTATGAATTATGATTTAGATAAATTCGGTCTGTCTGAGGAAGAACTGTTTTCTCCTGTAGATAACAGCTCTCTGGAGTCTGAGAAAATTACGGCTCCGAGATATTCCTACTGGCATTCCGTGTTCCGCGTATTTTTTAAGAAAAAAATCAATATTGCCGTACTTTGCCTCCTGGGTGTGATTCTGCTGATGACGTATGTGTATCCGCTCTTTGTGGAGTACGACCGTTTCGCCAATCTGATGAACGGCGCGACAAAACATCTGTCTCCAAGCAAAGCATTGCAGCAGCTTGGATTCAATATTCACTGGATTTTAGGATCCGGTGCTTCCGGACAGTCGACCTTTGATGCTGTCTGGTTTGGTTCCAGAATTTCAGTTTCCCTGGCGTTTATCTGTGCGCTCATCAACCTTTCGATTGGTGTGATTGTCGGATCTGTCTGGGGATTTTCGAAGAAGGTTGATGTCTTCATGATGGAGGTTTACAACATCATCGGAAATATTCCGTATGTACTTCTGATCTCCGTCCTGGTGCTTATCTTTTCTCCGAGCTTCTGGACCATGGTATTTGCACTGACCGTTACCGGATGGCTCGCCATAGCGTATTTTATCCGTACACAGGTCGTTATCATCCGTGACAGAGAGTATAATCTGGCATCAAAATGTCTCGGAACCTCTATTTTCCGCATTGCGATGAAGAATATTCTTCCGTTTATGACATCTGTCATTGTTACTCTGGCGGCAACTGAGATTCCGTCCTACATCTCTTACGAGGTGTTCCTGGCTTACATCGGTATGGGACTTTCTGACATGTCTCTGGGAAGACTGATCTATGAGGCTGAGGGTGCCATGCTGACACCGGGATGGGGATTCGAGTTCTGGAGTCCGGTTGTTGTCGCTTCAATCATCACCGTAGTATTATATGTAGTTGGACAGAACCTTGGAGATGCGTCCGACCCGAGAACACATATGTAGGAAGGAAAGCCGCATGGAAGATAAAAAAGTATTATTATCGATTAAGGACTTACAGGTAAAATTCCGTGTCCGCGGCCGTATCCTGACGGCAATCCGGGGCGTAACGCTGGATATTTACGAGAATGAGTCCATTGCTATCGTAGGAGAGTCCGGTGCCGGTAAATCCGTATTCACAAAAGCGTTTGCGGGCATGCTGGACAGCAACGGCTTCATTGACCAGGGAGATATCATTTTCAACGATGCCGAGCTGAGCGATACCGTTGTGCCGCTGAACTCTTATGCGAAAAAGACCATCGCATCCACCTGGGAAAAACTGAATGAGTATTCCAAACTGGAATATGGTTCAGAAGTATTCCTGAAAATGAAGGCGCTGGAGCAGGAAAAAGAAGAAAAAATGACGCTGAGCGAGGAAGAGCGTGAGAAAGCAGATGCTGAAATCAAGGAACTTGTAATAAAGAGAACCGAACTTTTCAACTATAAGCAGACACTCGATACTTCCAAAGAAAAAGCGAAAATCAAAGAGACATCTGCCGAGATTTCCAGACTGGATGGAGAGATTAAGGCTCTGCAGAAAGCAAAAGAGGAAAAAATCAAGGCACACAAACAGGCTGCCATGAACGATACGGCATACAATCAGGCGTATGATGCAAAGATGGCAGAGTACAAAAAAGAGTATGCCGGCCTGACAGCAAAAGAAATTACGGACGAGACAAGAAAGAGAAATGAGATTCTTGCCAAAGAGATCTATCTTTCCGTTGGACGTTACAAACTGCGCAAAAAAGTCCGCATGATCAAAAAGCTGCACGAGGCATTCAAAGCTGCAATGGAGCGCGGTGCGGATCTGAACGATGAGCAGAAGCGAAACGGCGTTTTTGACCAGGCTACCTTCCGCGTACGCTATCTGGATGAGACACCGGAGCAGCTCCACGGAACCTGCATCATCAACCTGGCAAAAATCCAGGACCCGAATGACTGGGGTCAGATCCGTGGTAAGAAAATTGCAACCGTATTCCAGGACCCGATGACTTCCCTGAACCCGATCATCACGATCGGAAAACAGATCACTTCTGTTATTATGAAACATCAGGATGTCAGCGAGGTGGAAGCGAGAGCACAGGCGCTTGAGCTGATGGAAAAGGTTGGTATTCCGAACGCAGAGCAGCGTTTCGATGATTATCCGTTCCAGTATTCCGGCGGTATGAGACAGCGTGTCATGATAGCTATGGCATTAGCCTGTGAGCCGGATATCCTTATCGCAGATGAGCCGACAACAGCTCTTGATGTGACTATCCAGGCACAGATTCTTGAGCTTATGCAGTCATTGCAGGAAAAGCTCGGCATGGCCATCATCATGGTTACACATGATTTGGGTGTCATTGCTTCAATGTGTGATGAGATCATAGTTATGTACGGCGGCCGTGTGTGTGAGAGAGGAACAGCAGATGCCATATTCTACAGCCCGGCGCATGAGTACACAAAGGGACTGCTTCGTTCAATCCCTACAAAGACCAATTCAAAAACCAGGCTTGTTCCTATCGGAGGCACACCAATCAATATGCTCAACATGCCAGATGGTTGTGCATTCTGCCCTCGCTGTGATGCCGCTATGAAGATATGTCTCACCGAAAAGCCGGAGGAAATCTGGGTTGGAGAGGATCATCTCGCATCATGCTGGATGAATATTAAGAATATGATGGAGGAGGGAAAATCAAATGAGTAATGAGACAAATAACAACGAGTACCTGCTCAAGGTAGACCATTTGAAGCAGTATTTCCCTGTTCATGACGGATTTAAAAAGATGGAATTAAAGGCAGTCGATGATGTGTCATTTGCCATAAAGCCGGGTGAGACGCTTGGACTTGTTGGCGAGTCAGGCTGTGGAAAGACAACCGTAGGACGTACTCTTTTACGTCTGTACCAGCCGACAGCGGGACGCATTGAGTTCGACGGCAATGTTTTGTTTGACAGTGAGAAGAAGATAGATGTGGATATGCATCCTTACCGTAAGCAGATGCAGATGGTATTCCAGGATCCGTATTCATCACTCAACCCTCGTATGACGGTTGAGGATATCATTGGAGAGCCTCTCGATGTGCACAAGCTTTACAGTAGCAAGAAAGAGCGCCATGAGATGATTATGGATCTCATGGAGACAGTTGGATTAAACGCAGACCATGCCACACGCTATGCACATGAGTTTTCGGGTGGACAGAGACAGCGTATCGGAATAGCAAGAGCGCTTGCAGTAGATCCGAAGTTTATCGTATGTGATGAGCCGGTATCGGCACTTGATGTTTCAATTCAGGCCCAGGTAGTCAACATGTTTGAGGATCTGCAGAAGGAGAGAGGGTTATCATACCTGTTTATAGCGCACGATCTGCTTGTAGTGCAGCATATCTCTGATAGAATAGCTGTTATGTACTTAGGTCATATGATGGAGCTTGCAGATGCGGATGAGCTGATGGACAATCCAATCCATCCGTACACACAGTCGTTGCTTTCAGCGGTTCCGATCCCGGATCCTGAGACTGCCAGACACAGCAAGCGAATCGTGCTTGAGGGAGATGTTCCTTCGCCTCTTCGCATGCCTAGCGGCTGTCCATTCCGTTCGCGTTGTAAATATGCGACAGAACAGTGTGCAGCAGCACGTCCGGAGCTTACAGACAGAGGAAACGGACATATGGTTGCATGCTTCAACCGCTAATATAAGGTTTTTACCGGCATATAGCTTAAGCCACATGTGCCGGTTCTAACATAAATTTATTTTTCATATTAATTAATTAGGAGGAAGAAAGATGAAAAAGAGATTAGTAGCACTTACTCTTGTTGCAGCTATGGCACTTGGCATGACTGCTTGTGGAAGCAAGAGCGAGGGCAAAATATCTACTACCGGCACTTCTCATACCGCTGTATCAGCAGGCGTAGACTGGACAAGCTATGACGAGTTAGTAGATTCTATCCGTACAGAAGCAGATCTTGCAAAGCGTGCAGAGATGATGCACCAGGCAGAGGATATGCTTATGGATACATGGTGTGTTATTCCACTTTACTACTACAATGACCAGTATATGCTCAAGGATTATGTCACAGACGTATACTCAACAGTAGAGGGTATGAAATACTTCTACAATGCAAAGAACACAAAGAATGCCGGAAAGTTAAACATCTTCATGGCATCAGAGCCTGATCATATCGATCCTGCATTAAACAGTACTGTTGACGGCGGATGTCTTGCAGTAAACAGCTTTGAGGGTCTTATGCGTTACAACGCTGAGGGCAAGCTTGAGCCTGCATGTGCAGAGAGCTATGAGGTTTCAGAGGATGGCCTCACATACACATTCACAATGCGTGACGGTCTTAAGTGGTCAAATGGTGATGAGCTTACTGCAAAGGATTTCGAGTGGTCTTGGAGGAGAGCTGCAGATCCTAAGACAGCTGCAGATTACAGCTACCTTTGCGCAGTATTCGCAGGATATGATGATACAAAGGGTCTTGCTGCTGATGATGTAGTAGCTTCTGAGGATGGAAAGACTCTTACAGTCAAGCTTAAAGCAGTTACACCATACTTCCTTGACTTATGTGCATTCCCATTCTTCTTCCCTGTAAACCAGAAGTCAGTAGAGGGAAATGATGACTGGGCAAACGATGCAAGCGACAAGTTCGTTACAAACGGTGCATTCACACTCAAGGAGTGGAAGCATGATTCAAGCATGACATATGTTAAGAATCCTAACTACTGGGATGCTGACAATGTAACAGTTGATGAGATGAACGTAATGCTTACATCTGATGATGTTTCAGCTTACACAGCTTACCAGAACGGTGACCTTGATTTCATCGATACAGTTCCTACAGCCGAGATTGAGGCAGCTAAGAAG
>OQWD01000316.1_pt1 | contig 19217 bp, 22 predicted proteins | sample 1691631 | NCBI WGS metagenome assembly OQWD01 (sample SAMN03418283, study PRJEB22391) | human gut metagenome | biome: human-gut; feature: organic feature; material: feces | host: Homo sapiens | place: Italy | collected 2013-04 | reverse complement strand
GCGCTTCTCGAAACACTGATCGTCTCGGCGCGTCGGCAGGGCGCCAAACGCATGCTTCTGGAAGTCCGCGTCGACAACGTGCCGGCATTGGCGTTGTACGAAAGGTTCGGCTTCACGCGGATGGGATTGCGCAAACGCTACTACCAGCCAGAAGGCATCGACGCGTACACCATGAGCCTCGACTTGGAGCCGCGCGTCGTCGGCTTCAGCGCAACAGCGGATACAGAGCACACTTCAGCAACACACACAACGGAGCAGCAATGAGCGAACCAATCGTACTCGGCATCGAATCGACCTGTGACGAAACGGCGGCGGCCGTGGTGCAGGGACGCACCCTCATTTCCAACGTGGTCGCGTCCTCCATGGACGAGCACGCCCGCTGTCGAGCGTGGTGCCGACCACGTCGATATGCCGCGCCACGTCTTCGACATGCAGCAGCGAAGTGTGCCCGCCCGACACAATCAACGCAAGCGTGTCCTTGGGGAACGGTCCGAACTGCAGCTGCGTCACCGCGATATGTCCGATGACGTGGTTGATGCCGTAGATCGGCTTGTTCGCGGCCCATGCCAACGATTTCGCGCCGGACACGCCGACCGCGAGACAGCCGGCGAGGCCGGGTCCCGCGGATACGGCGATCGCGTCGACGTCGGACAGCGTCATGTTCGCGTCGGCCAGAGCTTTGGAGACGCATGGCACGAACGCTTCGGCGTGCGCGCGAGAGGCGATTTCCGGAATCACGCCGCCATAACGGGCGTGCTCCTCCATCGACGAGTCGACGACGTTGGAACGCAGCGTGCGCCCCTGTACGATTGCAGCGGCGGTTTCGTCGCATGTCGATTCGATGCCCAGTACGATCGGTTCGCTCATGGTTGCGTCTCCTGTCCTGTTTGTTTCGTCATGTCGCCGGCGGCGGACGTATCACCGGCGGCACCAGCCACACCGCCATTGCCGCTGAACCCGACGATGCGCGGTTCAAGGTCAAGCGCCATCACATACGCGTCGATGCCTTCCGGCTGGTAGTACCGTTTGCGCAGTCCGATGCGCTGGAATCCGAACCGGTGGTACAACGCGATGGCCGGGTCGTTGACGACGCTGACTTCGAGCAGCATCCGTCTGGCTCCCTGTCGACGTGCGCGAGATATCAGGTGATTCATCATCGCGACCGCGATGCCCTGCCTCTGATGGGTCTTGCTGACGCCTATGTCCATGATCTCCGCGTCGTCGCCGTCGTACCAGTAGCCTGCGTAGCCTCGGACGACGGGATCCGCCGTCTGTACGGCATCGCCTTCAATGTCAAGCAGATACGTGCGTGCCAGAGCGTGGAATTCCTGCCGTACGGACTGTTCGCTCCACGCGCCGCGGCCGAACAGGTCCTTTTCCAATGCGGCGATCTGTCCGACGGCGGTGTCTTCCGGAATCTGGGAATGGTCGACAATCATGGGCGTGCCGTCACTCCGTTCGTTCGGCGCCGGCATGGTTGAGCACATGCTTGAGCGGGTTGGGCACTGACACGTCCGGACGACGCAGATATAACGGTTCGACGGGGGTCGGTTCTGCCAACGCCTGTTCGCTGGTGGTGAAGGCCGCGAATCGCGCCAATCCTTCCGCGCCTTCGTCGAGCAGAGCATGGTCGTCGACTTCGCCGAGGGAGGCAATCGCATTCCACGACTGCGCGTATTTGACCGCACCATGGCCGATGACGTCGACGACGTACGGCTTGCCCGTGTCGGCGAGCTTCGTAAGAACGTCATTGACGCGCATCGTGATGGAATCCGGATAGTCGATGTCCATGTCGATCAACGTTATGGGCGATTGTCCGACGCCGTCCGCAACGGTGCCGCCGTCATACAGCGCGAAATACAGTTGCCGGCGACGCGCGTCGTTGACGGCAAGCGTCAGATGGCGGCGATCGTCCGTAGCTTGAGTATGTGCCAGGCATTGCGGCGCGAGCACGTCCTGTCCGACCAGTTGCGCGCCTGTGGCGAAGGCCAATGCCTTGGCCGCGACGATGCCGGCGCGCAGGCCGGTGAATGGCGCCGGTCCGACGCCGACGACGATGCGGGTGATGTCCGACGCCTGCAGTCCGGCCTGTTCGACGGCTTGCGCGATGTTCACCTGCAGTTTCTCGACATGGGTGCGCGAATCCGTTTCGACGATGGGTTCATGTCCGACCACGCCTACGGTCGAACCATATGAGGTGTCAATCACCAGTGTCTGCATATGCTTGAAAACTCCTTGTGCCAAACTGCCAACCACTGTACAACCGGCGCTGGAAGCCACGGCATGCGGTGCGGTCGGCCACGTCGGATGCGTCTTAGACAGGGTCAGCGTTTTCCCGCGGTGAAATCGAACGAATCCCAGGCAGCGCCCACCGGCCCCAACGTCACCGTGCGTGCGCCCGCGCTGGTCAGCTCGCCGTCCGCGGTCACGGCGGGCGCGTCAAGCGGACGGTCGATGTGGATTTCAAGCCGTTCCGGAGCCAATGCGGCGGCCATCTGCTCGCCCCATTCCATCAGGATGACGGTATGCTCGCCCGGATCCTCCAATTCCTCGTCCAAGCCGAGCGATTCCAATTCGTCCAATAGCCGTCCGACCGTGTCTTGTCCGGGCGCGTAGGCGTTGCCGCCGAGCCTGTAGGCGTCGACGTGCACCAGATGCGCCGGCGAACCGTCCGCGAACCGTCCCTCAAGCTCGCGTGCGATGGTGAAGGTCGGCGAGACGATGGGCTCTCCGATGCCAAGTCCCACGCCGAACCCTTGCGCGAACGTGGTCTTGCCGGCGCCAAGCGGACCGGACAGCAACAGCACGTCGCCTCCACGGGCAAGCTTCGCCAAACGCTCCCCCAACGCCTGCATGTCCTCGCCGGTGGCGGCTGTGATGGTAATGGTGTTGCTCATGCGGCACGTCCTTTGCGGCTGATCAGTTCGATGGACCGTTCCAAAGCATAGACCGGGTCCGAGCCATTGGTTTTGCTTTGCTCGTCGGCCCATGCGAGCATCTGGATGCATGCGCTCATGCCGCTTGACGTCCATCCGGATAGTTGCCGGGTCGCGTTCTTCAACACCCAGGGGTTCGTTTTCGCCTCGGCCGTGGAAATGGTGCCCGCACGCACCGCCGACGCCTTCGCCATCGTCCGCAGCTTCATGGCCAGCGCGCCGATAAGCGCGATCGGAGCGGTGCCCTGTTCCACGGACGATCGCATGGCGATGATCGCGTCCGCCGTACGTCCCGACAACGCGAGGTCGGCGACACGGAAGCCATCCACCTGCGGATTGGAGGTGAGATATTGGTTGACGCGGTCGAGCGTCATGGGATTGTCGTCGAAATCGAAGCATAACTGGCCGACCATGGCCGCAAGCTCGCCGGTCCTATCCCCCAACACGGCCACGAGTTGCTGCGCGGCCATCGGCTCGACGCGGCGTTTGCGCCGTTCGAAGCATTGCATGACGAAGTTGAGTTTGGCCTCGGGCTTCTTCAGGTCGGCGACAGCGTCCTTGTACGCTCCGGCCTTGGTGAGCTGCTCCACCAGACGTTTGCCCTTCACACCGCCCTCATGCTGGCAGATGACGATGCACGCGTCCGCCGGCTCCTTGCACGCCTGTCTGCAGTAAGAGACCATGGCGTCGCCCAGTTTTTCGTCCGCGTTCTGCAGGTTGGTGACGATGACGATGGCGCGATCCGCAAGCAATGATGGGCTTACCGCCTCGTCGAAGGCGTAATGGTCGGCGTTTGCCGCGTCGAGTTCGATGGTTTCCGCGTCGGGATACCGGCGTTGCGCCTCGTGTTTGAGGTCGCGCACCGTCTGGTCGTTCAGGTACGAGTCGCCTCCGTACACGAGGTGGAAGGGCGTGGTGGCTGCGGATGGTTTCGGCATACCATTCAATCTCGCCGTATCGGTGGACAAAACCGGCATGGCCTATTCCTCCCATTGCAGTTCGCGCAATGCCTTCCGAGTACGTTCCATCCACATGCGCAGCCGTTCCACAGGGTTGGCTGTCAGACGTTTTCCGGGCAGATCGGGTTCCTGGACCATCATGCGTCCGAACAGCCGGTGCGTCATGATCGCGGCGGCCGCGCAGGCGGCTTCCACCACGCAGACGAGGACCGCTCCCCCGACGCCTCCGGCCCACGGTATCGTGGCCTGGCTGCCGGAACCCAGTTCAAGGGCGGTCAGTTCCATGACCGCGGTGCCCCAGGAGGCCGCACGGGCCAGTTGCAGGCCGAGCCACGGAATCAGCCATGAGACGGCAAGACTGGCCAGGCCGGCCAATGTGGCGAAACCCACGAACGGCGCCACCATCAGATTCGCCGGTATGGAGAACACCGGCAGTTCCGGTTCGATGAGCACCTGGATCGGCAGGGTGAACACTTGCGCCGCTATGGTCATGGACAGAACCTCGGCCACGAACCGTGGCAGGACCGGTTCCATCCATGCGTTGAGGGTGTCGGCGAACAGCACGATGCCGAGCACCGCGGCGCAGGACAGGGCGAATCCGAAGCTTTGCGACATGTGCGGGCATGCCATCAGCATAGCCAATGTGGTCCAGCTCAACGACGCCATCGCCTGGCCTCGTCTGCCGATGAACAGGCATGCCGCGCCGGACAATCCCATCAAAAGCGCGCGGGATACCGAATCCGACGGAAACACGCATGCCGACAGCATGATGTACGACATGGCGACCAGCAGTGCGGTGAATCGTCGCGGCAGAAGGAAGAACGAGCAGACGGAACGCACCAATGCGGCGGTCACGGCCAGATGGCCGCCGCTGACCGCCATGAGATGCACGATTCCGGACCTTTGGAACGCGTCCTCCACCTGTGCGGCGTATGTGGAATCGATGTCGGCGCCATCGCCTTCGGCCGGCACGTAGTCCTGTCCGAGAACACCCAATGTCAGTCCGGGGACGAGCACTTTCCCTTGGTCGGAAAGACGTGCGGTTTGGACGAAGAACGCCTCCTGCATCATGCCGATGGCGCGCATCGGCAGGTTTGGCGGCCTGACGTGTTCGACTGTCGTGACGTCGGTCAGCCACAACGGCATGGCACCGTATCGCGCTTCGGAGATGCGGCCCGCGATCTTGTAGGTGCCGTCCTGTTTGAGTTTGCCGCATTCAGGCCGGTCCGCGTATATACGCGCTCGTGCCGAACTGGTTTGCCGTACGCCGTCGATGGTGAGCGATGTGATGCGCGCGTCGGCACGGCAGTCGTTAGACCGTCTGTCGGAGATGACGGTCGGCGAGGTGGCGCGCGCCGTGACGACGACGGAAGCGTCGCCTTCCGCGGCCGCCCGAGAAGCCGGGTCGCGCCATTGCAGCAAATCATAGGTCAACGCGCTTGCCGCGCAAACCATCGCAGCGATCGCGCAGACCGTGACGCTCGCATGCCAGAGCGTTATCCGTCGTCGAACGGACGCCGGCAATCGTGGGAAGGGCAGTCCCGCCAGGACCGCCAGCGGTATCATGCAGGTGAGAACGGCCGGCAAAGCGCCGAGCATGCCGTCATGCGACATGCAATATGCGAAGCCGGCGTGCGCGGCCAGACTGGCCGCCCAACCGCATATTGCGGCCGGCAGCAGTCTCCAGTCTCGGCTCCCGCGCTCCCTGGTCAGCCAATCGCGTGTGCCCGTCATCTCACGCACACTTGGTCACGGAACTTCGCCAGAGTCTTCGAACCGATGCCCTTGACTTCCAGAAGCTGGTCGACGTTGTCGAACCGTCCTATCTGCGTTCGATAGTCGAGGATGCGCTGCGCGGTGACCGGTCCGACGCCTTTGAGGGTCTGCAGTTCGCCTAGGTCTGCGGTGTTGAGGTCAAGCTGGTTCGATTGCTGCGCTCCGTCTTGCCCGTCATGGCTGTCCGGTGTGGACGCGTCCTGCGTCAGCCCGTTTTCTTGCGGTGCCGGCGTTTGTTCCGTTTGCGGGGCCTGTTGCGGCTGCTGTTGGGCCTGTGAGCGTATCTGCGACCGCGAATGCTGCAGTTCGCTGTAGTGGATCGTCTGTTGGACGAGCATGGTCAGGCTCGCGCACAGCGCGCACGACAAAGTGAGGATCGCCATGAGCGCGTGGAACGGGCGGAACGCCAATCGTGGCCTGTCGCGTTTCGGCCGCTCCCCCTCGTCGGGTTTGTCCGTCGGCCGGACGCCGGTGAGCTCCGCCAAGGTCGGTTTCGCGTCATGCGTCTTCCGCTGCGGCATCGGTCGTGCGGGTTCGTGCGATGCGGACGGTTCGTCCGATTGCGCCTCCATGGCCGTAAGGCTGTTGGGTCGGGACGGTTTTTCGGGCATGCCCAATCCCCGCAGCCGCTTCGTCATCGATCCGAAGGAAGAGCACAATGCCGTTGCCGAAGCGAAGAAGCTGGGCATCCCGGTATTCGCGATGGTCGACACCAACTGCGATCCGGATGAGATCGACTACGTCATTCCGGGCAACGACGACGCCATCCGCGCTGTAAAGCTGATCGCGGGCGCAATGGCGGACGCTGTGCTGGAGGGCCGTCAGGGCGAGCAGATGGACGAGGCCGAGGCTGAAGAAGAAGTCGCGGCTGCTGAATAATCGAACAGGGGGAAAAGAAAAATGGCATTTACCGCTTTAGATGTTAAGAAGCTGCGCGAGCAGACCGGCTGCGGCATGATGGACTGCAAAAAGGCGCTCACCGAGTCTGACGGCGATTTTGACAAGGCTGTCGAGTATCTGCGCGAAAAGGGTCTTGCCGCCGCCGCGAAAAAGGCAGGCCGCATTGCCGCCGAGGGCATGGTCTACGCTGCGGCCGACGTGGCAAACAAGGTGGGCGTTGTCATCGAAGTGAACGCCGAGACCGACTTTGTTGCGAAAAACGACAGTTTCCAGACCTTTGTAAAAGAAGTTGCAGACGTTGTCATGGCGCAGAATCCCGCCGACGTGGAGGCTCTGATGGCCTGCAAGCTGGGCGAGCAGACGGTAGAAGCCGCGCTGCAGGAAAAGATTCTTGTCATCGGCGAGAACATTAAGATCCGCCGCTTCGCGCGCTTCGAGGGCGTTTGTTCCGCTTATGTGCACGGCGGCGGTACGCACGGCGTGCTGGTCCAGTTCGACACCGACGATGCGACAGCTGCGAAAGCTGAGTTCACGGCGTTCGGCAAAGACATTGCCATGCAGATTGCCGCGGCCAATCCCGGTTATCTGTGTGAGGCCGAGGTGCCCACGTCTGTGATCGAGAAAGAGAAGGAGATCCTGCTGGCGCAGATCAGCAACGACCCGAAGCTGGCCGGAAAGCCCGAGCCTGTGAAGGTGAAGATGGTCGAAGGCAAAATCGGCAAGTTCTACAAAGAGAACTGCTTGGTGGATCAGGCATATGTCAAGGAGCCGGATATTTCTGTCTCCAAGTATGTTGAGAACACCGCTAAAGAGCTGGGCGCGGACATCGAGATTGTCAAGTTTGTGCGTTTTGAGAAGGGCGAAGGCCTGGAGAAGCGCGCCGACGATTTTGCGGCCGAAGTTGCCAGCATGATGAAATAAGCGTATCGTTCGGATACAGGCCGCCCGCACGGAAGTGTGGGCGGTTTTTTGACGCCAGGCCTGCGCGCCCAATATTTAACAGATTCGTCATTGCTTTTTTGCATTTAATATGTTAAAGTATTAAAGCAATATCGGGAATGATATAAAAACGGAACCATCAAAAAGGACGAGGTGCATCATGGCAGAAAAAAATACCCGCAGAGACAAAGACATGGATGTGCTGTTCAAAGCGATCCTTTCTTTGGAAACGCTGGATGAATGCTACGATTTCTTCGAGGACCTCTGTACGATGAAAGAACTGGCGGATATGGTGCAGCGCGTGGAGGCGGCCAAGATGCTGCTGAGCGGCAATACATACGAGCAGATCGTCAAAAATGTCGAGATCAGCACAGCGACCATCAGCCGGATTAATCGTTGTATCCAATATGGAAGCGGCGGTTACGAGAAAATTCTGAATCGTGCTGAAAAAGCCAGTAAAATCAAGGGTTGAGTTTTTTCGCGGAAGTAAAATAGTGTAGGGATAGTGTATGAGTTGCATACACTATCCCTACACTATTTTTGCACCGCATTCTTACGCTCTATTTTATATGATGTATATTTTTATAATACAAATGGGCGTTTGATTCTCAGGCCATATCTTTGCAAGCCTTGGAAAGCATTTTGACATTTTCCAACGGAGTATCTGCACCCAAATCACACCCGGGGGCAAGAATGTGAGAATGCCCGTTTGCAATTTTTATCCGTTCGCATGCCTCTTTGTAAACTTCGCTGGGCGTACCGGTAAGGAGCGTGCCGGCTGGATTGATATTTCCCATCATAACCATTTTTTCGCCTGCTGCCTCTACAGCCTTTTCGAAGTCCACAAGATAATCTACCGAAAATACGTTCACTCCGCATTCGCGTAATGCTGCAACGCGGTTTCCGGATGCGCCGCAAACATGGGCGTAAAAATACTTATAAAAGGAGAGTTTTTCTTTTAGCTTTTTTAATGATGGAACAACCCATTCTTCGAACATTTCTTGGCTGATCAAACTGCCGCTTCCAACCGGTTCTGCGGGGAAAGCTATATCACACCCGTTCTCGTGCAATAATGTGAACATTTCAGCACTGACGCATACCGTAAAATCCAGCAGTTCATGTACAATTTCCGGCTCCTCCAGCATGAGCATGATAAAGTCACTTGTTCCGACCATGACGGCTGCCATAGTGAATGGCCCTGCTACATCCCCGAATATATATTTTTGATTTCCCACCAGGGCCTTGACATGCCGTGTCTGATTTATCATTTTTTGAACAAAATCATTAGCAAGAAGGGTATCACGAATTGTTTCTCTATTGAGTTGCGGAATCTCGTTTATTGGATCTTTAAAAACAGAGCCGGTATCGATTGCACCTCCAATTTTATCAATACTGATTGGGCAGCCAAATGCGTTGAGGCATGCAGTGAAAACTCCAGAAACTGCGCTGATCATATCACTGTCAATTTTGTTGAGATAATCTACAACAGATGAAGCCCCGCTGTCCGGCCTGCTATATAGCTCCCGATATGTCACCCCCTCTGTTTTAGCAATCCATGCTCCGCCATCGACTACGGTAAAAGGAGTGCGGTCTACAGCTTGGTGCTTAATAACTGCGTCAATTCTTTCTTTGGGTGTCATCGTTTCCATGGACAGTTCCTCCCATAATTGTTTTGTTTTACATAACATACTGGGCTTGTTATGTGTTTCATGCCTGTATTATACAATTGTTTCAATTCGAAGTATTGTACTATGATTTAATTTTTGGGAATATTTTGTTTTTTACTTAAAAAATTCCAAACCGTTTGAAAAGCGTGTGCAGATAGCCCAAAAGCTCTGTTCCTTTTTTAGCCAAGAAATTTCACGTTCAGTGTATACGCTTTTAGCGAGATCGTTTATTTCGTAACTACCCATGTACTTGATGGCGCACCCATCGACTTTGTGGTTCTCCGCCATTGCTGCAAAGTGCTTTCCACCATCGTGCGGTTTGTGCGCAGGGGTGTATATAAGATTGCCTCGAACTGTTATAGCGCCGGCTTTTAATACATACGTCTGCATCGGGGCATTTTCTTTGAGGACCTCTTTTTGGCTTTCGAGGTTGAGGCTTAGTGTTTTCTCCTTTCCGTTATTTGAATTAATATTTGTGAGAATATATTGTAGTATAGGAATTATCAACTCTGGCACTGTGAGGTGTGATATGGTTAGGAATAATGTATCGATCTGTCCTGTGTGCGGGGAGAATTTAAAGCCATACGATAAGATTTTGCGTATTGTATGTATGAAAGGGCGAAAAATACTATGGAAGTGGGGGCTGTAAGAAAATTTTAAAGCATTCCAGAGAGCAAATGAACGATGCGCGAGAACGATGTGCGGGGCCGTAAACCGGCCCCGCGTTTTGCGCCGGAAACCGAGACCGGAAAAGCGTGACGGTGAAATTGGCCTTCTCGGTTCCGTTTGCCGTGTGCATTCTTGTGCAAAAAAGAGAGTGAATATACGTCTACGGCGGACAACTTTGCCCGGATGTACGGGAGCGACGGAGCTTTTTTCTGTTTTTTTATGCAATATCACACAATTGAACGCTTTAGCAAAGAAAAGTATGTAAAAATAGTGTATTGAATTTTGTGCATCTTCCGCGTTAAAATAGATTCAATTCCTATCAAAGGCTTTGTTGGAAGCTTTGTGTATGGAAAGTTTGAAACATTGGAGGAAGAAAGTATGAAAAAGTTTCTGAGCGCAGCGCTGGCCCTCTGCCTCGCCTTTTCGCTGGCGGCGTGCGGCGGTTCCGGCTCCAGCACACCGGCGTCCACCGCGCCGTCCGGCGGCACGGCGGGTTCCGGCGCGGCCATTAAGATCGGCGGTATCGGCCCTGTTACAGGCAGCACCGCGGTTTACGGCAATGCCGTGAAGAACGGCGCGGAGATCGCCATTGCCGAGATCAACGCGCTGGGCGGCCAGCAGTATGAGATGAAATTCGAGGATGACGAGAACGATGCCGAGAAGGCGATCAACGCGTACAACAGCCTGAAGGACTGGGGCATGCAGATCCTGATGGGCACCGTCACCAGCAATCCCTGCATCGCCGTTGCGGCCGAGACGGCAAACGACAATATGTTCCAGCTGACGCCGTCTGGCTCCGCTGAAGGCTGCATCGCAAACGACAATGCGTTCCGCGTTTGCTTCTCCGACCCGGAGCAGGGCACGCTTTCCGCCGATTATATCGTTGAGAACAGCCTTGCGGCAAAGGTCGCCGTCATCTATGACAGCTCTGACCCGTATTCCTCCGGCATTCACGATGCGTTCGTGACCGAGGCGCAGGAAAAGGGCCTGGAGATCGTTTCCGACGAGGCGTTTACCGCCGACAGCAATAAGGACTTCACAGTCCAGATTCAGAAGGCCCAGTCTGCAGGCGCAGAGCTGGTGTTCCTGCCCATTTACTACACCGAGGCGTCCCTGATTCTGACGCAGGCCGACAAGATCGGCTATGAGCCGGTATTTTTCGGCTGCGACGGTCTGGACGGTCTGGTGTCTGTGGAGAACTTCGACACGAGTCTGGCCGAGGATGTCATGCTGATGACTCCGTTCACCGCTTCGGCTACCGATGACAAAACGGCCGCGTTTGTAAAGGCTTATAACGAAGCCTACGGCGAGGACCCCAATCAGTTCGCGGCCGATGCCTATGACGCCATTTACGCCATCCACGCGGCTGTGGAGAAAGCTGGCGTTACAGCCGACATGGATGCGTCCGCCATTTGCGACGCCCTGAAGGCCGCTTTTACTGAGATCACACTGGAAGGCTTGACCGGCAAGGGCATTACCTGGGACGCCAGCGGCGCGCCTGCCAAGAGCCCGCTTGTCTACATCATCAAGGACGGCGTTTACACCGCGGCATAATTTTTGTTACAAAAAGGCCAAGAAGGCTGCCGGCTTTTACCGGCAGCCTTCTTTCCAATCGACATCTTTTCGGTGGAAAACAGCGTGCAAGGCCGTTTTTTGTGGTTTTCAATTGCCGGGCGGCACCCGGTATGGTATACTTATAAAGTCTGGTACCTGTGGAGCGATCCTCTCTTGGACGCCGGCGGCACGGCGTTTTATGGGAAACAAAAAAGGGGCGAAACACATGCAATTTTTATCTTACCTTGTGAACGGCATCAGCCTGGGCAGTATTTATGCGGTCATTGCCCTGGGCTATACGATGGTGTACGGCATTGCCCGTATGCTGAATTTCGCGCATGGAGACGTCATCATGGTGGGCGGCTACGTTGCTTTTGTAATGATGACGTCGCTGGGCCTGCCCGCGCTGGCGGCAATCTGCGCGGCGGTGGTGGTTTGCACGCTGCTGGGCGTTGCCATCGAACGCGTGGCCTATAAGCCGCTGCGGGAGGCGCCCAGCCTCGCCGTGCTCATTACGGCCATCGGCATGAGCTATCTGCTGCAGAACCTGGCGCTGCTCATCTGGGGCTCTGCGCCGAAATCCTTCACGTCGGTCGTGTCCATCGAACCGCTCCGTCTCTTCGGCGGGCAGCTCGTCGTCACGGGCGAGACACTGGTCACTATTGTTACATCCGCAGTTATCATGGTGGCGCTCACGTTGTTTGTCAACAAGACGAAAGTGGGCCACGCCATGCAGGCCGTATCCGAGGACAAAGGCGCCGCACAGCTTATGGGCATCAATGTGAACGCCACCATTTCGCTCACCTTTGCCATCGGCAGTGCTTTGGCGGCCGTCGCGGGCGTGCTGCTGTGTTCGGCCTATCCCACGCTGATGCCAACGACGGGCGCAATGCCCGGCATCAAGGCTTTTGTGGCTGCGGTGTTCGGCGGCATCGGTTCCATCCCCGGCGCGATGCTGGGCGGCGTGCTGCTGGGCATCATCGAGAGCCTGAGCAAAGCGTATATTTCGTCCCAGATGGCGGACGCCATCGTGTTCGGCGTGCTCATCATCGTACTGCTTGTCCGCCCTGCGGGCATACTGGGCAAGCAGACGCGAGAGAAAGTGTAGGTGGGCGCAATGAAAATGAAAACTTTGAGCCGCAGCTTCCGGCGCGATCTTGTGACCTATGGAATGGTCGTTGTGATGTTTTTGGCCATTCAGCTGCTTTCAGGCATGGGCATGCTCACAAATTCCCTGTCGGGGCAGCTCGTTCCGATCTGCGCATATATCATTATGGCAATTTCCCTCAACCTCACCGTGGGCATCCTGGGCGAGCTGAGCCTGGGGCATGCGGGCTTTATGAGCGTGGGCGGTTTTGTGGGGGCGTTTGTCTCCGTGTGTGTTGGGGACGCCGTGCCGGGCTGGCTCTGCTTTGCGCTGGCGTTGCTGGCGGGGACCGCGGCCGCAGCCTTGTTCGGTTTTTTGATCGGCATTCCTGTATTGCGCCTGCAGGGGGACTATCTTGCCATCGTAACGCTGGCCTTTGGTGAGATCATCAAAAACCTGCTCAATTCCTTCTATGTCGGCAGAGATGCGTCCGGCTTCCATGTTTCGCTGAAGGACGCGCTTTCGCTGAACCTGGACGAGACAGGCGATGTGATCATCAACGGCGCACAGGGCATCACCGGCATGCCGCGAAGCGCCACCTTCGGGCTGGGCTTTGTACTTATTCTCATCACGCTCTTCATCGTTCTGAACCTCATCAATTCCCGCACGGGCCGTGCGATCATGTCCATCCGGGACAACCGCATCGCAGCGGAATCCGTGGGCGTCAATGTCACGCGGTATAAGCTCATCGCGTTTACCATTTCCGCAGCGCTGGCCGGTTTGGCGGGCGCGCTGTATGCGCATAATTTCTCCTCGCTGGTGGCGAAAAAGTTTGATTACAACACTTCCATTCTGATTCTGGTGTTTGTCGTTGTGGGCGGTATGGGCAACATCCGTGGTTCCATCATTGCGGCTGCGCTGCTCACCATCCTGCCGGAGCTGCTGCGCGGCTTCAGCGATTACCGCATGCTGGTGTATGCTGTCGTGCTCATTGTGATGATGCTGTTCAACCAGAGCCCGCAGCTTGTGGCCTGGCGCCGCAGGCTGGCCGCCAGGCTGCCGCTGCCGCGCAAGAAGGCTGCGGCGGGCGAGAAGGAGGTGTGATGCATGGCTTTGCTGGAAGTAACGAACCTTGGCATCGCATTCGGCGGCCTGCAGGCCGTGGAAAAATTTGCGCTTTCCATTGAAAAGGGCCATCTGTACGGCCTTATCGGTCCCAACGGTGCGGGCAAAACAACGGTGTTCAACATGCTCACCGGTGTGTACCAGCCCACGGAAGGCGATATCGTGCTGGACGGAAAAAGCATCGTTGGCCTCAAGCCGGCTGTCATCAATAAGGCGGGCATCGCGCGAACGTTTCAGAATATCCGTCTGTTCAAGGATATGACGGTGCTGGACAACGTGAAGGTGGGCCTGCATAACCAGGTGAAATACACCACGGCCACGGGAATTCTGCGTCTGCCCTCCTATTTTGTGAAGGAGCGGGCCATGAATGAAAAGGCAATGGAGCTGCTGAAGATCTTCGATTTGGACGGAGAAGCGGGGCAGCCGGCCTCCAGCCTGCCCTACGGAAAGCAGCGCAAGCTGGAGATCGCCAGAGCGTTGGCAACGAATCCCAAGCTGCTGCTGCTGGACGAGCCTGCGGCTGGCATGAACCCCAATGAGACTGCCGAACTGATGGAGACCGTCCGTTTTGTGCGGGATAAATTCGACATCGCGGTTCTGCTCATCGAACACGACATGAGCTTTGTTATGGGCCTGTGTGAGCATATCACGGTATTGGATTACGGCCGTATCATCGCGGAGGGCGACCCCGAGACCGTCCGCAGCGACCCAAAGGTTATTGCGGCATATTTGGGAGGTGAGGCGTAATGGGCGTGATGCTTTCGGTCAAGGACCTTGTTGTAAATTACGGCGCCATCAACGCCATCAAGGGCATTTCATTCGATGTGAACGAGGGCGAGATCGTCACGCTGATCGGCGCAAACGGTGCGGGCAAAACGACCACGCTCCATGCTGTTTCCCGGCTGCTCAAGCCCAAACAGGGGGAGATATCCTTTTGCGGCCAGCCCATCAGCAGCATGGAAGCGCATAAAATCATCCAGTTGGGCCTGACGCAGGTGCCGGAGGGGCGGCGCGTGTTTTCGCAGCTGACGGTGCAGCAGAATCTGGCGCTGGGGGCGTACACCCGAAAGGACGGCGCGGATGCCGTTGCGGCGGATTATGAGATGGTGTTTCAGCGCCTGCCGCGTCTGAAGGAGCGCCGCAGGCAGATTGCCGGAACGCTTTCCGGCGGTGAGCAGCAGATGCTGGCCATTGGCCGCGCGCTGATGTGCAAACCCAAGATGCTGCTGCTGGACGAGCCCTCCATGGGCCTGTCTCCGTTGTTGGTGCAGGAGATATTCAGCATCATCCACGATGTGAATCAATCCGGCGTGACTATTCTGCTGGTGGAGCAGAACGCCAAGATGGCGCTGGAGATCGCGAACCGGGCCTATGTCCTGGAGACAGGTTCCATCGTCATGTCCGGCGACGCGCATGAACTGGCCAATAACGACCAAGTGCGCAAAGCGTATCTGGGCGGTTGAAACAGCAAAACAGAAAGGAGCGCGTCCCTGTCGGGGACACGCCCTTTTCTTTTTTGCACGCCGCCAGGGGAGGCAGTAAGCCTGTGCGGCATGCCTCAGCAGCTTTCCCGGGAAGGGTAATAAAGGTTGTTGGAGATGAACTCCAGCTTGTCGCGGAGCGTGTGCTCCAGCTCGTTGACTGTGGTGACCATGTTCATGACGGTCTCGTTCACATCCAGGATCTGATTCAGCGAAACGTCTTCCATGGCGAGCACCTTTTGCAGCTTTTCGCCCTCTGCGTTCAGAATATGGCTCAAAGCCGTTTCCTCCAGCGCAATGGACTCGATGAGATCGGTAATGGCCTGGCTCATGGAGATGGGGTTCGGGGATGTTGTGATGGTGGGCATTGACATTGCGGTTTCCTCCCTTATCTGCGGTTGATTTCCATATCTGCCGTATGGTTATTATCAGTATATGAGAAACCGCCGAAACTGTGAAAACCCCGCCTTGCGGCGGGGTTTTCTGCTTAGAAGTAGCTCACTTTGATTTGTTTGCCCATCTTTTCCAGATATTCGGAAAGCTCCTGTACCAGGCGTATTTTGATGCCGAAGGTAATGGGCAGATCCGGGTTCTGGTGCGCCGGATTGATGGCCTTGCCGATAAAAAAATTGATGTCCGTGGCATACTCGAACAAAAGCTGGGCGATTTGCGAGGCTCCGTCCGTCTGCACGCTCCACAGGTTGGTAAGGTCGGTGCCTTCCACAAAGGCCTTGGCGTATTCCACCACTCGGCTCATGGTGATGACGCCCTCTGTCACAAGATCCACGCCTTTCATATGGCCCACGGGAGGAATGGCGGGGTCGGTGCCGTAATCCAGAGAGGTGACGATGGTTTCGTGCAGATAGTCTGCCGCAATCTGGGAGGTGGTGCCGCCGCAGACGATTTTTTTGCCTTCCTTCGAGAAGAAAAGCGTCATCATTTTCGTTGCGTCGCGCGGGTCTGCGGGCGGGCCCATCAGCAGATTGACAGGCGTGCGTTCCCGGATGCGCACGGCGGCCACGGTGGTATCGTCGCCGGGCTCGCCTTCATACAGGCGGTTGCACTCGTCCACGATCATGGACGCGATCATCTTGGCCGAGAGCGTGTCGTCGTACAGACGCTCGGCGTATTCGATGATATTCTCGCGCTGCCAGCCGAAATTCATCGTCTTGCCTACGCCTGCATAGATGGCGCCGTCGCTCATGGCGATGAACACATCATGCAGCTGCAGGGGAATGCGGCTTTCCAGTATGGTTTTGCCCTCGATGACGCGGCTGACGATGGGGTAATCCACGCTTTTGCCGTTCCGCAGCAGGATGACGTTGGGGTTATCGAACTGAATGATCTCGGCCGTGGTGTTGTCGGTAATGCGGATGATGGTGAATGTGGAATAGGCCACCTGCCGAACACTGCACACGGGCAAAGTTTTTGCAATGGTGTCCACACATTCCTCAATGGGCATGCCGTTTGCCATCATCGTGCAGATGATTTTGCTGGTGAGCGTAGAAAGGATGTTGGCCTTTACGCCGCTGCCCAGACCGTCCGCCAGCACCATTGTCAGAGATTTTTCATTGTTACCGATGATTTCCACACGGTCTCCGCAAAGCTGCTCATTCACGTGGTTCAGGCTGATGTAGCCGGTGTCTGTCCAAAGGTTGTTCATGGGTGCCTATGGCCCTCCTTTATTTTTGCAGGGCGTCCTTGAGCTGCGTCAGCGCGATCTTCGTCTCGGCGGTGGTCTCGCCCAGCAGGGAAGCGATCTCCTGCACCACGCGCATCTGCTTTTCAATCACTTCATTGGTGATGGCCACCGTCTTATTGCACAGCTCGGAGCGTTCGCTCTGGCGTTCCTCCTCGCTGGTGATATCGCGCATAATGCTGAACACGATGTGGTACTCGTGGTCGTAAACGATGGTTTCAGCCACATATTTTTTGTATTCGGCCAGATAGTGCTTTTTCTCCTTGATGGGCACTCCGCTGGTCATCACGCCCAGGTAATCGGCCGGGTTCAGCAGCCGCACGATGGGGGAACCCAGGATATCGGAAGGCGTTTTGAGGTTGAACAGCGCGCAGCCTGCTTTGTTGATCTGCTGTACGCACAGATTTTCATCCAGCACAAAAATGGCATTGGGCGTATTGTTGATGACATAACCGGAGAACGTTTCGGCCTTTTCTTTCAGGAAAGGCAGGCACATGGAAAGATCGGCCTTGCCTTGATATACGGCAATGGCCTTTTCACGGCAGGTAGGATAACCGCAGCTGCCGCAGTTGAGCTCCTGCTCGGGGCTGGTTTTGCCCATCTTGGCCAGGATCTCTTTGATGGCTGCTTCTCCGGGTATCTTTTCGTGGGTGCCGATGTAGGGGATGTTCTTGAATGTATCGATGGGCATCGCCACACGGAACTCATCGTCCCCGGCAAAGGCGACCACCTTTACCTCGCCGCTGAGCAGAGGCTTGTGATGATGGCTGATGGCCGGGCCGTTGATGCATGCGCCCTCGCAGGCGTTCATTTCGATAAAGCAGTTCTTCAGCGCACCGGATTCGATCTCCTTGATGGCGGCGATGCAGTTCTGTACGCCGTCCACGGCCAGATAAGTGAAACCAGTGTTTTCGGTGTGCATGCTTTTGATAATGCCGCCCTTGATGGGGAAGAAGCGGCCGCGCTTTCCCTCATCCGGCTCGGTGGAATCGCCCGCGGGCACCACGCCGGCCTCGTTCATCCATGCCTCCAGCTCCTCGTAGGTGAGGGCAACGTCGCACTCGCCGTACAGCTCAGCCTCTTCCTTCTTGGAAATGCACGGGCCGATGAATACGGCGCATGCGCCGGGATTTTCCTCCTTGATGACGCGGCAATGCGCCAGCATGGGGGAGAGCACGTCCGCCAGATACGGCAGCACGCTGGGATAGTATTTCTGAATGAGCGCGTTGACGCTGTGGCAGCACGAAGAAATGATCACGTCGTGCTTGCCGGAGGCGATCATCTTTTCGTATTCGGTTTTGACGATGGTTGCGCCGATGGCGGTCTCCTGTGCGTCGGCAAAGCCCAGCTTCAGCAGAGCGTCCTTCATCGCGGCGAAGTCCATCAGCGGAAATTCCGCGATAAACGAGGGCGCCACACTGGCGATGACCTTTTTGCCGGAGGCGATCATCTCTTTTACGCGGGGCACGTCGTCGCGGATCTGTTTTGCGTCCTGGGGACAGTTTACGAAGCAGCGGCCGCACAGGATGCATTCATCCGGGATGATATTCGCCTGCCCGTCGGCAAATTTGATGCTTTTCACCGGGCAGTTGCGGATGCATTTGTAGCAGTTTTTGCAGTTCGATTTTTTGAGCTGCAGGAATTTGTTCATTCCGGCTTCCTCCCAAGCTTCGCCAGCACCGAGCCGGCAAAAATATCATCGAAGTTATCACGGTTCAGCCCGGTAACGATCTCGTCATCCACCTTGATGGAGACGCCGTGGGTGCATTTGCCCAGGCAGAATGCGGCCGAGAGATCCACCGTATCCGTGAGCCCGTACTTTTCAAGCGCCGCCTTCATCAGGTTGATGATGTCGTAGGAGCCTTTGAGGTGACAGGAAGAACCGACACATACGCAGATTTTCATAAGTACATCCATCCTTAACAAGTTTGCGCCGTTAAAAACATAACAACTGCAATTGTTTATATTATAATATGAATGAACAGGCGAGGTCAATCCGCAAAAGAAGCTTTTGTGGGAATTGAGGGCGCTTTTCCGCGAAATACACCGCCCGGTGTGCAGCAGAACAGCCGCCGGGCTTCACAGAAGGCCCGGCGGCTGTTTAGGGGGAGTGCACGGTCCAGAATACGTCGGTGCAGTGGCGCGGTCTCGGCGGGACAAACGGTGCGTCAACCGTTCTCCCGGCTTGACGTATTTGCGGAAATGCCGGCGAGCACCTGTTCCAGAAGCGGGCGGGAACAGGCCGCAAGCACTGCGCTGCCCGTGTCCTCGGGGTGCGCAGCATGGGGTGTGTGGCACTGGAGCTGTGCGCCGTGGCCGCGGGTGAAGCAGAGCTGTTTGTGGCGCTGCGTTCGTGTCCATGGGACCACACCGCGGCGCGCATCATTCTGGCTGAGGCCGGAGGCTGTATCTGTGCGCTGGACGG
>OQWD01000305.1_pt1 | contig 19445 bp, 12 predicted proteins | sample 1691631 | NCBI WGS metagenome assembly OQWD01 (sample SAMN03418283, study PRJEB22391) | human gut metagenome | biome: human-gut; feature: organic feature; material: feces | host: Homo sapiens | place: Italy | collected 2013-04 | reverse complement strand
GCAAGACCCTGGACACGCAGACCTATCTGGAACCCCGACGCGTCGGCGATGGCGATGGAGAATTCGCCGCCGAAGCCGGCGGCTGAGGCTCGGAACGCGTCGGTCAGCGCGCGTGCAGCGGCCGGATCGATGGTCTTGGAAGCGTCGATGTCGGCGATCACGTCGGCCGCCTCGATCGAACGGCCGGCAGCGGCGACCGTCGAATGTTCGACATGGCGCAATGTGAGGACGCCCGGTGCGACATCGCACATGTCGGCCACTGCATAGCCGACGCACAGTGCGACGGTGGCCACGACGGAAACCGCCACCGTGATCGCTCGGCGTCGTCGCGTATAGCGGTAATCGCCAGCGTCATCCATAGCCAAACCACACCCTCTCTTCGTCATCTTTTCACCATCCGCACCATATGGATCGCCACGAAACATCTCATGACCGTTCACACCGCCGCGGGCAAGCCTCAGCCCTTATGCTCGATCGGCTTCCATTCGGACTTGGCGAACACCGCCTGGAACGAAATCGGCACATAGCTCAGCATGTAGATCGGGAAGGCCAGCACGTAGGCGAGCAGCTCCTTGTTGGTGGCGCCCACGTGATCGCGTTCCGCCACGATGGTCAATGCGGCGAGTCCCATCATGCCGATCACCGATATCACAATGCCGGATGTCCAGCCGGTCAGCGAATTCAGCTGGCTTTGCCATGTCACGAAACCGCAGGCGGCGAACAGCATGCCCAACAGCACGCGTGCGATGCCGAGCACGGTGAACGGGCACAGCAGCAGCGTGAAATCGACGGCGGAGAAATCACGTTCCCTGACCGCGCGCTTGATCAACGCCGGTCCGTAATAGCGGAACACCTGCAGGAAGCCCTTGCTCCAACGCAGGCGTTGACGCCAGCTTTGCGCGAAGGTGACCGGCTGCTCGTCGTACAGGATGGCGGTGCCGCAGTAGCCGATGCGGTCGCCGTGCAGCACGCTGTCCATGGTGAATTCCAGATCCTCGGTGAGTAGGTGGAATTTCCAGCCGTTGTTGCGACGCATGATCTCCTGGGAGAACATGAAGCCGGTGCCGCCCACGTGGCAGCTGTTGCCGAGCCACATGCGGGAGGCGGAAACGAAGCGCGATTCGCGGATGAACCACAACGCGGAACCGGACGACACCCAATTGTCGGACAGGTTCACGGAATTGCGGTAGCTGGTGAGGATTTTGAAACCGGCTTGGAAGCCCTTGTTCATTTCCTCGATGTAGTGCTTGTCGAGTTTGTTGTCGGCATCGAACACGAAAAAGGCGTCATACGGGTCGGATGCGCCCGACTCGTTCATCTGGTCGAGCAGATAGGTCAGCGCGTAGCCTTTGCCGACCTGCTCCTTGTTGAATCGTTCGATGACGTGGCATCCCATGTTTCGGGCCACTTCAGCGGTGTTGTCGGTGCAGTTGTCGGCCACCAGCCAGATGTCGATGAGCTCGCTCGGATAGGTTTGCGAATGCAGGCAGTCGATGAGGTTGCCGATGACGTTCGCTTCGTTTCGCGCGGAAATCAGCACCGCGTACCGTTTGTTCATCGGCGCTTCGGGGAACTTGATCGGCTTGGCGAACAGCGAGATGACGATGCAGACCGCTTGGTAGAGCATGCCGGCGCCGCCCAAAACCACCAGCACGACATCAAGTACGCTCAGCAATACCATTAACGCCACCTACTTCTCGGATTGTCATCCGTTCCCTGCGATTGCGACCCGTCCGCTACCTGCGGTCCGGCTTCCGTCTGCGCTCCGTCCGCTTCCGCGGTTCCCCGCAGCGGCTTGCGATCGACCCCGTCCAACACGTGCTTCGGAATGGCGACGGTCTGCGATTCGTCGGCATCCCCGGTCTCGTCGGACCGAGTGATATTGTACGCCTGCTCCTGCAGGAAGCGCACGTCGTCGGGAATCGGCACATGCGCGCTCGACCCCTGCACGGCGCGCGGCACGGCGTGCAGGTGCTCGCTGATGACTTCGGCGCCTTCCACCAGCTTCGACTTCTTGTCCGGAACCGGATCGTCCATCAGCGGCGAATCGACCAGATCGTACCGCTTGGTGTAGGTGCGGGCGATCGTCTGGATCGAGGCGACGATAGGCAGCGCCAGGAACGCGCCGATCGCGCCGAACAGCGAGCCGAAGGCCAGGACGGCAAGGAAGGCGACCGCATCGTTGACGTCCATGGTGCGGCGGGAGATCTTCGGCGCGAAGATCAGGTTTTCGATCTGCTGGTAGACGCAGATGAACGCCACCACGGCGATCGCCTGCCACAAACCACAGCTGCCCCAGGCGAACAGCACCGGCAACGCGCCGCCGATGTACGTGCCGAGCATCGGGATGAACTGCGATACGACGCCGCAGAACAACGCCAACGGCATCCAATACGGCACGTGCAACGCCATCAGGCAGATCGAGGTGAAGAACGCGTTGAGCACGGCGAGGATGGCACGTGAGAACAGGAACGATGAGATCTGCGTCTGGCTGACGGTCCAGACGAACAGGAACCGGCGCTGCGCGGAGGGAGCCATCCACTGGCAGGCCGCGCGGCGCAGCTTCGGGCCGGCCGCCGAAATGTAGAACGTGGTCATGATCACCGTCATGAGGTTCAGCAGGAAGCTGAAGAATCCGGACACCGTGCTGATGGCGGTGCCCGCGAAATCCGTGACCCACGAGGTCTGGATGTTCTTCAGAATCTCACCGCCGAGACTGTTGATCTCAGGAAGCTTGAAATCCGTGTATTGCGCCACGAAATCGCAGATCTGCTGGTAGAGGGCCGGCAGACCGTTGCACAAAGCGATGACCTGCTGCACGAACAGATTGCCGAACAGACCGAACATCACGCAAAGCAGGACACCCAACATCAGCAACGCGAAAATCGAAGCGAACGAACGCTTCCAGCCATGCTTGACCAGCGGAATCACCACCGGCTCCACGGCGAGCGCCAGGAACAGCGAGATGACGACGTCGATGATGAGGTATTCGATTTTGCCCCAACTGCGCCAGCAGAAGGAGAGCAGCACGATGGCGATGGCGATGTACAGCAGCGCGCGACCCAGCCATTCCGGAGGTCTGCGTGGATCGCCTTTCGCAGGGAACAGCGTGCCGAGATCCCAACGCATTTCGTCGGTATTGCCGCACTGTCCGGACGTTCCCGTCCTCTTGTCCGTATCCATATGCTGTTCGCGTTCGCTCATGGCTCCTTATTGTAGACAGGCACCGTGTACGGGCTGGAACCTATTCTTGAAACCATGCTGAACGTTTCAATTGTCATCCCCGCCTGGAATGAACAGGAGCGTATCAACGATTGCCTGCTCAACGCCACCCGGCAGACCGTGATGCCTCATGAGGTGATTGTCGTCGATAACCGTTCCACTGATTCGACCGTTGCCGTGGTGGAGCAGTTCATGAAGGACCATCCGGAAGCGCCGGTGAAGCTGCTGCATCAGGATGATGAGCAGGGTCTGATTCCAACGCGTGATTATGGTTTAAATCATGCCACCGGCGATATTCTTGGCCGTTTCGATGCCGACTGCATGATCCGCCCGGACTGGGTGGAGGTGGTGTCCGGCATTTTCACCGAGGATCCGGATGCGATGGGCGCCACCGGTCCGGTGATGTATTACGATTTGCCGAGCCGTCATTTCGGGCTTCGCGGGGACAATTCCACCCGCAAACGTATTTATAGGGCCGATGATGGGCAACCTCTGCTGTTCGGTTCCAACATGGCCCTGCGCGCCACCGCCTGGCGCGAAATCGCCGACGAGGTCTGCCAAGACAAGGCGGATGTGATGCATGAGGACATCGACATCTCGCTGCATCTGTTGGGCAAGGATCTCAAGACCGTGTATTGTCCGCGGATGATCGCGGGCATCAGCGCACGTCGTATGGACACGTCTCCGGCATCGTTCCTCAACTATATGCGCCGTTTCAAGAACACGTTCAACGCGCATCCGCAGCATTACCGCAAGCACAAGCCGGAAATCCTCATCACCGCGTTATATCCTGTGATGCATCTGCTGTATCCGGTGTGGCAGAAGGTGTTGAACACCGCTGATATCAATCCGGCCGAGGCCGCGTGGATCAACGAGCAGATGGAATTGGCCGAACAGGAAGGCCACGAGCTGTATGACGACACTCCCACTGATGAGGAGTGGAGCGAGAAGCACGAGGAATAGCGATTAGGTATAGCGATTATTCGCGGCGTATTTTCCGCGGATAGCGAACGGACGGCACCGACCATGCGATCGATGCCGTCCGTTTTGTTTTTACGATTGCGGTTTTGCGATTGCGCCTACCGCAGTCGGACCTACATCAGGCTCTTGTAGATGGCGAGGATGTCTTCCTGGGTGGCCTGGCGCGGGTTGCCCGGCGTGCACACGTCGTGGAAGGCGTCATGGGCCAGCGGCTCCAGGTCGGCTTCGGTGGCGCCAACTTCGGAGATCTTGGTCGGGTTCTTCAGATCCACGGTGAGCTTGTGCACCGCCTGGACGGCCTCTTCACGCACGGTTTCGATGTCGCCGGTGTAGGCATCGGCGATACCGAAGGCGTCGGCGATGTCACGGTACTTCTCGCCGGTGTAGTCCTTGTTGTATTCCATGACCGGGGCCAGCAGGATGCCGTTGGCCACACCGTGCGCCACGCCGAGGCGGCCGCCCAGCGGGTGGGCCATGCCGTGCACCAGACCGAGGCCGACGTTGGAGTAGGCCATGCCGGTGATGTAGGAGGCGTAGGCCATCTGTTCGCCGGCCGGAATGTCTCCATCGGCGCTCTTGGCGAGGTTCTTGGCGATCATGCGGATGGTCTGCATGGACAGGCAGTCGGACAGGCTCCACGCGCCCGGTGTGATATAGCCTTCGATGGCGTGGGTCAGGGCGTCGAGTCCGGTGGCCACCTTGAGGCCGCGCGGCATGGAGTCGGTCAGGTCCGGATCCACGAAGGCGACGATTGGGATGTCATGCGGGTCGACGGCCACGAACTTGCGCTTGTTGGCCGTGTCGGTGATCACATAGTTGATGGTCGTTTCGGACGCGGTGCCAGCGGTGGTCGGCACACCGAAAATCGGCACGGACGGGTTCTTGGTGTCGGCCACGCCTTCAAGGGACAGCACGTCGGCGAATTCCGGATTGGCAGTCACGATGCCGATGCCCTTGCAGGTATCCTGCGGGGAACCACCGCCCAGGCCGATCAGGAAGTCGGCTCCGGAGGCTGCGAACTTGGCGACGCCATCCTGGATGCACTCGACCGGCGGATTCGGCTTGACGTTGTCGAACACCTCATACGGCATGCCCGCCTCGTCAAGAACGTCGGTGACCTTCTTGACGGTGCCGGTCTCCAGCAGCACCGGATCAGTGACGATGAACGCCTTGGTGAAGCCATGGGACCTAGCGACGCCCGGAATCTCCTTGATGGCTCCGCGGCCGAAATACGCGGTCTGGTTGAAAATCATGCGATAGACCATAGTGCTCTCCTTTAAGCGACTGTGTGTTCAAGCGAAGACCACGGCATCCATTGCCGCGGCCAACGGTTTCATCATAAGCCCTTTTCCATGCGAGGAAGCACCCACGACACACAATTTTTTCGTCAATATCCCACAACACCGGCAAAACCGGACAGCATACCGTCCGATGCCCGAAATCCTATTCTTCGGACGACGTGTCTTCTTTGGCGAACACCCACATGACCTCGTCCACGGAATGGGTGTCGGGGAAAATCGTAATCAGGAACCGTTCGCCGTCGTTTCTGACGTAGGCGTACCGTATAGCGCCTTCCCTGCATATCCGGTCGCGGACGTAATCGTAGTCGAACAGCATGCGGAAGCCGTCCCGGTAGGCCGGCGCCACCAAGTTGTCGCAATAGTCGAGCAGCATCTCGTGGAAGGAACCGCCATGTTTGTCAAGCATTTTTTGCACATAGCCGGGAACCACGACCGGCCGTTGCGTATCGGCACGCAGATTGACCACATAAGCGATCGAATACCGTGTATTCAAATGCTGCAGCAACGATTCCATGTCTTTGTTGCGTACCAGGATGTCCTCAAGCTGCTTGTTCAACGTGCGCAACTGCCTTTTGCCGCTGCCGCTGGCGTAGTAGCGCTTCTTGTCCTTGCGCATCTCGTTTTCCGCCTGGTTGACCAGATCCGGAATATCCTCGCCGTCATCGGATTCGGCCATGCCCACGGACAGCTCGCAACCGTGATCAAGCAGCTCCTGACGCATATATCCCATCTGCCGGGCGCTCTGCGCCATCGAATGGGCGAAACTGATGATCACGAACTCGTCGCCGCCGATGCGGTAGATATTATCGTCGCCGAAATAGGCGCGCGCCGCGTCCGCAAGCTCGCACAGCACCACGTCGCCTCTGGCATGACCCAAATGATTATTGATCTCATGCAGGCCAATCAGATCTATGTACATCACCGTCAACGGCTTGTCATGGGTGGCTTGGATGAATTCCACATCATCGTCGAAAGCGTTGCGGTTGAGCAGCCCCGTCAATGAATCCCGTCGGTACTCCTCGCCGTTCAACCGGACAAAGGACTCTATCGGCAGGTTCCGGCCAACCATCACCACGGCCCATGGATCGCTTTCGGAGCATTCACGTGAGGGAATCACCGCGAAGGAGATCATGCCGGTTCTGGCCAGCACCTCACTGCGGTACACTCCGAACGCGGATTTCTGCGAGAACAGCAGCGAACGGAGCGAAGCCAGATCCATATCAGCACGGAACCTGTCGGCATCGTCCGGATGCACCACGCGTTCGGCGATCAGCGTCTGCACGTAGGTTTTGAAATCATCGGTTTCCGGCGTCGGCAGTATGCCATCGCGTTTGACCGCGCGGTACTCGCCCGTCTTCACATTCAGTCGGGAGAGTTCCGCCACGCCATTGGCCAGAATCTCGAAGGTGCTGGCGGCGAGCGTGGACGTCTCAAGCATGGTACGGCCGTTGACGGGCACATAGCTGCCATGCATGAAATCGTTTGACATATCCCAGAAATGCCGGTCGTCGGGACGTTCGGCCAACAGCTTCTCCATCCGTCCCACCGGAAGCGGTTCGTGGAAGTAATACCCTTGGATGTACCGGCATCCCACGGACAGCAGCTGGTCGACCTGCTGTTTGGTCTGTGCGCCTTCGGCGATGACCAGCAGTCGCAGCTTTCTGGCCATGTTGACCACCGATTCGACGATTTTCAGCCCTTTGCTGGCATTGTCCTCATTGAGGTCGATGAATTTCATGTCAAGTTTGATCACATCGACGTTGATGTCCTTGAGCATGTTCAGCGACGAATACGCCGATCCGAAATCATCCATCAGCACCGCGATGTTGTCCGCATGCAGCTTGCGGATGGTGCTTTCCACTTTGGACAGGTTCCTGGCCACGGCGCTTTCGGTGATTTCCGCTTGGAGCAGCCGAGCGTCGACATCGTATTCGTTCAGCAGTCCGGTGAGCGTGTCCGCCACATCCATCTGGTCGATGTCCACCATGGAGACGTTCACGGAAATCGGCACCAGATTACGGCCCTCACGTTCCCAACGTGCCAGCATCCGGACCACGGAACGCCATACGAACACGTCCAGTCGGGAGATTTGTCCGGCCTGTTCCAGCATGGGAACGAACCTGCCCGGAGATACCACACCATATTTGGGGTGGTTCCAACGCACCAGCGCCTCGGCACCGACGATGGCACCCGTAGCCACATTGCATTTGGGCTGCAGGTAGAAGCAGAACTCGTTGTTGTCGAACGCACGGTCGATCTCGTCGAACGTCAGCTCCGGCACAAGCTCGTCGGTGGACGGCGTCCTGCCCATTTCCGGTGTGTCAGCCAAACAGATTCCTTCCTGTCACCACGTCCTATCCGTGATATTCACCGTTGTACTGTATCAGGGTGACGTCCTCAACACCCTCGATGGCACGAATCCGCTCGGCGAACGTCATGTCCTTGTCGTCGCAGAACACTTCCACGGCCATCTCCACATGGTCGCCACGCATGGTTTTGGATTTGACGAAGAACTTCGTGCGGCCGAACGCGCGCGTGATGTCGTCCCCGACCGCGTCGGAAGCGTAATGGATCACCGCGATGTACACGCGGCCCTTGTCCTGATGCGAATAGAACAGGGCGAGCATGCCGATCATCACCGCGCCGGCGACCACCACCAGCAGATACATGCCCGCGCCGGCCGCGATGCCGGACGTGATGGCCCAGAACAGGTACAACAGGTCCATCGGATCCTTCACGGCGGTACGGTAACGCACGATGGACAACGCGCCCACCATACCAAGCGAGATCACGATGTTCGTGCTGATGGCCAATGTGACCATGCAGGTGAGCACGCACATGCCCACCAGCGTCACCGCGAAGCTGCGCGAATACACGACGCCCGTGTAGAACCGCCGGTATACGCAGTAGATGACGATGCCCACCAGCAGCGCCACCAGCAGGGCCAGCGCCATTTTGGGCACGTTGTATTGGCTGAAGGAGTTCAGCACCGATTTCTTGATCATGTCGTTTACGCTCATGGTTTCGCTTTCTCTTTTGCGATTGTTCGGTTATTACGTTTTCTACGATTGCCGATGTTTTCGGCTGCGCGTTTTCGTCCGTCTGTTTTCGGTCTTCCGCGATACATCCGACCGGTGCGCTCAAGTCACACGCTCGGCACGTTCCAGCCTTCCTGCCAGTAGTCGAAACCCCGCAGATACGAGGCTTTGTCATAGCACAGCACGTATTTCGAGGCGGCCGTTATCTCCTGCGCCTTGCCTGGCAGAATGTCACGCACGATCTGCGGCAGGAATTCGGTGAATTTGACCTCCATCACCAGCTTGCCCGGCTCAAGTACCGGCAGAGTGGGCAGACCACGGTCGAAAACGTCGAATCCATCCACCGCCGCGCGCACGTTCATATCGAAGGTGATGCGCACCGTGCCCGCGTCGAGGATCCACGGCTCACGCTCGTAATCGACGATCACCCGCGGCCGCAGCACATTGCTCACGTATTCCACATAGAATTCCCGGCACAACGGCTCTTCGCTGTGTTCCATGAATCCGACGTCGCCGGCCAGTATCCGGTCGAACTGCTCGTGCGTGAGCGGCGCGTCCTCTTTGTATATCCAGCTGTCGCGCTTGCGCTTACGCTCCAACTTGATCACGCGGTCGCTGTAATCGTAAATACGGATACGGTATTTCTTGCGCATCAGCACGCCGTCCACCTTCTCCTGGTAGGCGGTGTTCCAATAATCGTCGAAATACAGGCTGCGAATCATATAGCAGCCGCCACGCGCATGGCTGTCCTGTTCAAGCAACGGAGCCAAACGCAAGTTCAGATCGGCTTTCTGCCCGTACGAAATCAGATACTTGAGCTCATGCCGGTAATGTTCCTCACAGCGGCGCGGAGGCATGGAAAGCTCCTCGCCGACACGACGGCGGACCCGTTCCAGCAGTTTCGACGCCCCGCCATCACCGCGCATTGACATCCTCCACTATCTTCCCGGATTTGATGTAGAAGCATCTCGTGCCGTACGTCTTGCCGGTGTCGGTCATGTAGTAGTCGAAGGCGTCCTGCGTCTTGCCGGAGGCGTTGCGCGCCCGCACTCGTATGAAATACTGTCCGTCGCCTGGCAGGTCCGTCACCGTCTCCGGCAATGCCAGATCGGTTTTGGAGAAGATGACGTCCTCACACAGATAGTCCTTGGCGACGGTGACGTCGTAGCTCAGATCCTCGCCACGGAAATCGTACGAGGTGTCCCAGCTGAATTTGAGTTTGCCGTCTGCGGCCTGTGGAGCGTCGATGAAAAACGGCATGGGCTTGTCGAAGCTTTCTTTGTAGATCCTGTAGTTCTGCGCGACCTCGTCGTGCAGCTGCCCCGCCACTTCGTCATACTGGGCGCGCGTCAGCGGCTCGTACATGGAATCGGGCGTCCTCCACAAATACTGCCTGGTGATGGACTCGTAGTGGTCCACCATCGTATTGATGCGTTTTGCGCTCATATAGCGGTATTCCCGCTTCACGGCCTTGTCGAGTTCGTCGCGGAACGATTTGGTCTGCAGGCAGCGTTTGAACAGCACGTTGCCCCAATAGTTGCTGACTCCCTGCTCCCAGCTGGAACCGGTGGAGATATTGCGGATCTGGTTCTCCTTGCGCATGAGCATGCCGTCATTGTCCCAGTCCAGCACATAGAAGGTGTCGGAATTCGTAGGGCTGTACAGGTACATGTTGCGGCTCTGCGTGTCGGTGTTGCCGGTCAGCAGCTGGAACGCCATCCAGTATGCGAGATTTTCCGTATCGAAATATTTGCCGAGGATGCTGCTCATCGGCACCGAATAATCGTTGAGCTGGTTGAGCATGGCGATGAGTTTGGTATGGTCGCTGTTGCCTTTGACCTCCAGCTTCTCCTCGAATTTCGACAGATTGTATTTGGGATCGTCGGCGAGTCTGATCACGTCCGCGTCGCGTTGGAATTCGAAGTAGTTGACCTTGTACAGCTGGCCGTTCTTGTCGAGGCCGTGCGCTTGGAGCGCGCTTTTGTTGAGCTGCTCCACCTGCGTGTACAGGCCATAGTCGTCGAAGGAGTTGGAACCGGAGGTTTCGTCCTTGACGTACAGGTGCACGAATTGCGTGCGCAGTCCCATCATCTGGTCGATGCCGCGGATCAGGTCGTATGCCATCTTGTTGCGGAATCGCAGCCCTTCGCCCATATGCTTGTTCAATGCGATGGTGCGCTGCCCGCGCCATTTGCCTTTGCCGCTTTTCAGCTCGATTTTGTAGTTCTTCTGCTTATTGAGACTGGACGACTGGCCGCGCACCTGCACGGTGGCGTTCGGCGCTTTTTCACCGTAGCCGAGTTCGCCGGATACAGGCCCCTGTTCGTCGCCGACCTGCAGCAGACCGTTGACTTGGTACCGGTTGGTGCGCATGGCCGCGTAATCATCCACGGAATACTGGTTGATTTCGCTCCAACTGTGGTCGGTGCCTTCCGACTTGTTGCCGCGCGAGACCGTCAGATACATGGTTTCCACACCGCTGTCGTCATACACCTTGTACAGCGAGTCGTTGTCACGCAGATGCGCGCCGTCAAGCCCCTGCGTGGCGCTTTTCTTGACTTTCTCATGCTTTCCTTGCGATTGCGCCGCCGATTTGTCTGCCGTGGAACCACTGTCCGCAGCGTTTCCGCAGGCGACGCAGGAGAACGTCGTCACGACCGTGGCGATGATCGCCACGCATTTGAATATGGCATTGCGGCCGCACGGCCGATTACCCATCGTCATTCGTCCGTTCCTTTCCATGCTTTCCACGCTTTCCCTCATGATTCCTTCCGTCCGAAAGTTCCATGCAGCCGTTCGCCGAATTCGTCCAACGCTTCGCCCAGTTTCGTAAACCATCCGCGCTTTTCGGTCGCCACAATCGGCTGCGCGCCGAGCACACGATACGGCAGATTGTCGGTGAACACCGCCAATCGCACGACCGCGGCCAGCAGGAACGCCGACGCGCCCAGCAGGAAGCCGAATCCCATCAGCGTGACCGGAACGAACTGCGAAATGACAGTCAAGACCGTGGCCGACCCGGCGAATATCGCGGCGCAGCACACCGCGCCGAAGTAATCAGTGAAATACAGCAGAATCATCAGCACGGTGTTGCCGACCGCGTACAGGGCGTATCCGACGCACAGCACACGGAAATAACCATGCATGCCATCGTTGAAACCGAGCGGCAGCACGCCCAACACCATCTTTTCCAACGAGATGACCGCCGCGGTGACGAACAGCTGCTTCAACGCGGTGTAGTACAGCTCACGGTTGAGCACGGCGAGCATCTCGCGTTCGGCCACCACGATGTCCTTCACGGTGCCGCCGTCGTTGAGCAGCGCGTAGTAGGCACGGTATTTCGGATAGAAATCGACTTCCACCGACACCACGAAATTCACGATGGTGATCAGAATCGTCAGGAACGCCAGTAACGCGGGCACATCATAGTAGGGGGCACCGTAGAACAGTCCCTTCACATGCACGCCAAGCGGACCACACCAGGTGATCACCAAGTGGGAGAACAAGCCGAGGGTGGTCAGCAGTCCCGTCAGGGCGAGCGGCAGGAACCGGTCCAGCCATGCGAGGAACGTCCACGGGCTTTCCGAGCTTTGCGGGAAATACCAGTGCAGCAGCACCACGTCCCAGACCATCATCACGCCGTAGCCGAACGCCACTGCGGCCAGCAGGCTTTCCACCTGCGGCAGGCCCAGCGCCATCATCGCGCATGCGGACAGGAACGCCACGACCACCGCCGCGACGAACGACCACATGATGCCTTGGTAATCCTTGATGGCCGTCAGATAGCTCATCGCATTCCAATTGACGATCATTTCCAGGAACAGCCATAGGCAGAGTAACCCCTGCATGAGGGTCGCGCCGGAAAACAGCAGGAACACCGCGTACAGCACCGCACCCACCGCCAGCATGAGGGTCGTGGATCCCCAGAACGATGGAAGAATGGTCTCCTCATGATGTTCGAACAGCATGTCCGCAAGGAAACGCGTCACCGGCATGGACAGGAAGCTGGTCAACACCAATGAGGCGAGCAGCGTGTACGTGATCATGCAGACCAGCAGATTCTGGTCCGCGCGGGGCACGTGCCACCAACCGCTGACCGCCAGCACGCCGAACTGCAGCAGGATGCCCAGCAGCATCGGTCCGGTGCAGATCACACCGGCATAACCGTAGGCGCGCACCATGGCGACCAGGCCCTTGCGGTGGAACAGTTTCTTGAGTTCGAATCCGATTCCCGCCATATCAGTGCTCCAACCCGTAATGGTCGGCGGTATCGAGATACAGCGCACGGTATTCGTCAAGCATGCGCTCATGCCGATAGTAGGTTTTCACGCGTTCGCGTCCCACTTGGCCCATGGCTTCGCGCAGCTTGCGGCTCGCGCACATGCGTTCCATGGCGCGGGCAAGGCCCTCGCGGTACATCGGAGGCACGTAGAAGCCGGCCACGCCGAGGTCGTCGCCTTCCTCGCCTTCCAGCAGTTCACGGCAGCAGCCCACGTCGGTGGTCACGCAAGGGCGGGCCGCCGCGAACGATTCCAACACCGACAGAGGCTGGCCTTCGGAGATGCTGGTCAGCACCGTGAAATCCAGTTTGCGCATGTATTCGACCACATTCACGCGTCCGGTGAATTCAAGGTTCTTCACTTCAAGCTGTTTCACCAGCTCATAGCATTCGTCGGCATAGTCCTGGTCGTCCACACCACCGAGGATGTGCAGCCTGACATTGTCCACGCGGTTCGACAGTTCGCTGAACGCGTGGATGAGGGTTTTCACGTCCTTGATGGGAGCCAGACGTACCACGGCGCCGATATCCACCCAACCGTCCTCAGGCTTGAGCGGAATGTCGCAGAACCGTTCGTATTGGATGCCGTTGGGAATGACCAGGCATTTGCTTGCCGGAGCGCCCATGTCGATCTGGGTCTGGCGAGCGCGGCCGAACAGGCTGGTCACACGCCATGCCCTACGGTAGATCTCCTGTGACAGCATGGCGAAGAAACGGATCCACCGTTGCCGGAACGCGGGCGCAACCCATTCGGCGGAAAGAATCTCCTCCTCGCGTTCGCGCGTGTAGATGCCATGTTCGGTTAGTAATACGGGTGCGTGGTTGATACTGCCGCCCAAGCATGCCAGCAGGCCGCCGTAACCGGTGGAGATGGCATGGTAGATCTGCGCTTTCGGCACTTCTCCCGTCATCAGGTACAGCACCGGCAGCAGCATGGATCGCACGGTGTGGAACGCATCCGCGTAGGCGACGTACGGGTATTCCTCCATGCAGATCTTCGTAAACAGGTCGATAAATTCGTTGCTTTGCAGGAACGACAGCGGATGCACGCCTTTGTTGTGGAACAGGTTGAACAGTACGTCCCAGTCGGGATCGCTCAGATTCACCAGCTCACGCAGTGCCTTGACTTCCTCGTCGGTGAAGATCACTTTCGCATGTTCACCGCTCAGACGCAACGCGTCGTCGAGGAACACCTCATGCACTTCCACCACGTTGGATGGAAGGTCGTACACGAATTTGCCACGGTCCTTGGCTTTCGCGCCGATCACCCACAGCACGAACTCGTGTTCCTTCATGGCGGTGATGTAGCTGTGCATCCATGTGGACACGCCTCCATGCACGTACGGGTAGCAACCTTCCAATACCAGGCAGATTCTCATGCCGCGCCTCCAGCCTTGCGTTCGACGTGCACTGTGGAGTCCGTGGCCTTGATGAGGTACAGATTCCCCGTCATCCGGATCATGCTTCCGCCTTGGATTCTGCCGGGCGTGCCATGGTTCGCGCGGAGCAGCAGCCAAGCCTGGTCCTTGAAATTGCCCAAGTCGAATTCCCACTCATTGGCGGATTCCCTCATCTTGACAGTCAGTCCAGAAAAGCGTTGCACCGCGGACGCGCATTCCGTGCCTGTCTGCATGCGGATGGACGGTGCGGACGCTTCAAGCCAGTCGAGATAGTTCTCAAGGCCTTTTCTGTAGACCGCCCAGCCTTCTTTCGCGCCACGGTCAGGGTCGAGCATGTCGTCCGGATGCATGAAGTGGGTGCTGACGAAATGCATGTTCAGTTCGGATTCTGCGGCGAGCCGCATGTAATCTCCCACCATGCCGCCGGAGACGATGCGCGGCGCCTCGACGATGCCGTCATCGGCCACACCGAATTCCTGCACGTAAGGCAGTTTGCTGTCGCTTGGCAGGTAGGTGCTGGCGATGGTGCGGATTTCGGGCACGTCTCGTCCGATTGTCTGCCGTCCTTCCTTGGACAGGATGTTGGACGGCGGCACATATACCGACGCTGTGGCCGCCGGCAGCACGGACTTTTGGAATGCGATCAGCTCGCGCAGCGAGGCGACGACAGCTTTGCGATTCGGCCACTGATGGTACGCGTATTCGTCGCCATAATCGGTGTTCGGCAGTACGAGCGGCTGATGGTTGTAGCCATGGTAGCCGATTTCGCCGTTCTGTTTGAGCAGCAGTCCGCCGAAATAGCTGAAATGCGATTCGTCCTTCTGCCGTACGGGAGCGTCTTTCGTATCGTCCCCGTAATTCTCGATCATCACGCCGGTAAACCGAATACCGTAGCGTTCCGCAAGTTTGGTCAGGTCCGGCCACCAGACCTTCGAATAGAAGTCGGCGATGCTCATGCCGTAGTCGCGTTTGATGTAGGTGGCGTCTCCGCTGGGGACCGGGGATGGAAAATCGTCCAGATAGAACGCGGCGCTGTTGATGACCGGGTATGCCGTGGCGGAACCCAGCAGGCTGAACGCGGAGGCATAGAAGCCGCGCACCACCTTGCCATAGATGCCGATATTGCAGGTCACGGTTCGTCCGGAACGCACATCGGCACTCCAGATCAGTGGCGTATGGCCGTTGGCACTGACCGCTTCGACGGTGGCCTTCTCATTGAGGTTCAGACTCAACGACGATTTGAACGGGCCACTGAACATGTAGGTGTGCCCGCCACCCAGCATAAAGTCCCTGGCAGGCTTGATGCCTTTGGTCATCACGTAGTCGTATGCGGAGGATTCGATGCCGATTTGAGGCCCGATCGCGTCCAGATAGCCTGTTTTTTCAGGCGTCATGGCAAGCATCATGTTGCCGCCGCCTTCAACCCATCTCATGATGGACACCAGCTCATCCCCCAGCGAATCAAGTTCCGGCATGACGATCAGCACGGTGCGGTACCGATTCAATGAGGGGATGTCGTCGGGATCGGTTTTGGCCAGATCCACGGTGGCGGTCGGCACTTTCATGTCGAGCAGCACCTGTTTCATCATGGCTTCGGCCTCGTCCACACCATCCTGGGAACTATCCACGAGCATCAGGTTCGTGGCGCGCTGCCCCATGATGGCGTTCTGGGCCGGAATGGCCTCGTTACGAGCCATGTATTTCAAAGTGAATTTCGTCGCGCCGTAGTGGATGCCCAAGGTTTGCGCCAACAGCACCAAGGCGATGGCCATGAATACGGCCCACACGCGGACCAGGTTTTCCAAACGGAAGCGCTTCCATATGCGCCATGCGGAACGTATCATGCGCGCCCAGCCTCCTTGTCGCCGAGCCAGAATCGCAGGATGTCGTGGCCTCGGCCGCCAAGGTAGATGTGGTCGTCCTTGATGTGCCGGACGGTGCGTTGCACCGCCTCGCCATCGTGACGTGCGGCTTCCAATCGCAGTTTCATCAGCCAGACGTCACCTTGACGCGGCCATGCGGACAGCGCCGCTTCGATGGTGCGAGACGCGGCATCGAACGAACCGAGATCCATCTGCGTCTTCGCCAACGAGCATACGGTGCGGTAGTCGTTATGCCGTTTGAGCTGTTCGGCGAGCAGGTCGGCGTATCGGCGCATCTGCAACGTTCTGGCATACCCCTGTTCCATGGAGGATTTCAAGTAGTGTTCGAGCGCCTCACGGTACCGGTCGAGCGCCTCGTCCGAATCGCGGTTCCGCTCGTATTCCTCCATGCGTTGCTGCAACGCGATGTCTTCCTTCGCGCTGATCTGCGCCATGGCCGTGGCCGCGTAATGCACGACTTCCACGTCCTCGTTCAGACGGGCTTGGGAGAGCAGATTGGCGTATTGGCCGGGATTCTCGTTAAGAATGGACAGCATCAGATTACGACGCTGCCGTGGATTGTCCACGATCAGCGCCTCTTCCAACGGCACGGTGTTGGCGTAATCCGTACGGTCGTCCACAAGAATGTTGCGTTGTTCCTGATCCTCGACCTTCAGTTCCTGCAGACCGGCGGGAATCCGTCGTCCCCCACGAAGCACGGCACGCGAATGCATGAGCGCCACGCTCAGCGGCCCCCATAGGGGAATCAACGCCATGAACGGGAGCAGCAGTCCATCGACTTTCAGCATTCCGACGTGGTGCAGCAGACACAGCGTCATGCAGACCAGCAGATGCACGGCGATGATGATCAACGCGGCGATAGTCGTCGACCCCATCAGCTTTCACCCCCATCGTCGGCTTGCGCGATATGCGATTGGGCTTCGGAAAGCAGGGCATCCTCTTGGGTCTGCGGAACGTAGGAGCAGTGCAAGCCGGAACGGGTCAGACGTTTGAGGATGATCGGCAGTTCCTTCTCCCCCGCCTGGTTCATCAGCAGATACACGCCGTCATCCGTCAGCATGCCGGCCTCATCGGTCTGGCGGATGCTTTGCATCAGCAGGGAGTCCACCTCCTCAAGGTTTCCCTCGCATTCGACTTTGAGCAGCAGATGGTCGCCCATATGGTCGTGTTTGAGGTCGTTGGCAGCCAGCGCCTTCGGCAGGAACGCTTCTGGCTTCAGCAGGTTCGTTCCCGGCACCAGCATGGACCGGCGCGCCACGTCCTCGTATTCGAAGGCCCTGATCATGGCCGATTCGACCAGACCGCACATGATGCTGAACAGATTCTGGAAGTACAGGTTCATCTGGTCCGGTTTGGCCTCTCCCATGGTGATGATCACGGCCAGTTCGCCACGGTCACGCACGCCGACGGCGTACATCGGGAATTTGTCCTTTAACGTTCGGTTCACCCATATGCCGTTGTGTTCCAGCGCAGTGATGATTTCACCGTAATCCGAGACGCGTACGGAGCGGAAGCTGCCGACGTCGAACCGTGGGCTCGCCGCCACAAGACGGGCGAACTGTCCGCCGTTGTCCACTCGGAAGATGGCGAGGCTGTCGCTATCGAGGCTTTCCTGCATGATGCGGATCGCCGTATGGTACAGCTTCTGCGGTTGCGCTTCGTCCAATTCTCGGGTCACGGCGTACAGTTTGCCGAAACTGTCGCGTCTGCCGATGATCTGGTCGCGCAACTGTCTGCGGTCGTCGAGCACATCCTGATACAGCCCGCGCAGGAAGTCCAGACGATTGCGCAACAACCCGTTCTCGTCGCGCACGAACCTCACGCTCTCCTGGTTGCGCGACTGCACATAGCCGCATACCGATCCGGCCACGAAATAAATGACGAAGGCAAGCCAGTTCGATGTGTCGTAGAACAACGGGGCGAAGGACGCGCCCTGCGACGCGTAGGACATGGCCACGCCGGCGCAGGCCAGTACGGCTGCGAACACGCCGGCATGCAGCCCGTAGATGGTGCCGACGATCACCACGAACAGCAATCGCAGGTCCACGGTTTCCAGCTGGCTGTTGCCTTGTGTAAAAGTGCGGAGCCATTCCGTCAGCAGGAACGCGCCGATGATTTCCAGCACGGTCCACCATTTGTTGTGGCTGCGTAGGAAATCCCATACCGGATGCTTGTCGGTTTTGTTCTCGCGGAGCTTCAACCAGCCTTCGATGGCGTGCGGAAAATCCTCGCGAAGCGAGTATCGTGGCGAAAAGCCGTACCGCAATCGCAATTCGTGGTCGTCGGCGGGGTATGCCTGCGGACGGTCCTCGCCGTATACGACCTTCGTTCCCGGAAAATATCCCGCGATCAGCGTTCCCAAATCGCCGTAAGTGAAGTCGAACACGTTCGGAACGTGGAACAGCTCGCTGTCGGCGGTCCAGTCGTCGAATATGCGGTAGATAAGTTCGGCCAGATCGTCGGCGCATAGGAAGCAGGTGCGTTGTTCGGCGCGTTCATGGAAGCGCAGTTCTCCCGCTTGCGCCTGTTCGAACAAGCCGTTGAAATATGCGGTGACGCCATTGCGTTGCGGCGCGTACAGATAGGGGCAGCGCACGATCTTCACTTCCAGATCGTAGGTGCGCGCATAGTACAGGCCGAGCTCTTCGCCGGCACGCGACATCAGGCTTTTGCTGGTCTCGTGCACGTCCGTTTCCTGCGGATAGGTGAATTCCGATTCCGGCCCGCTCACCATCAGCATCTGGACCTTGCGATTGCGGACGGTGTGCAGCAGTCGGCGCAGGTAGCCCAGGTCGCCGTCACGTTCGCTGCGGGGCGTCAGATCTTCGGAGAAGTAGACGATTCGATCGAATTCGTAGTTGGAGAACACTTCCGACACGGCGTCACGGTCGGGCATGTCGATGATTTTGAGATCCTCGCCGCTGGATTCGGTCCCTTTGCGGAGGGCCACCACCACCTTGTCGTGGGGGAACGCGTGCTCGATCCACTGCTTCGTCACGAAGTCGGTGTTGCCGATTAACAGTATCTCCACTCGCCTCACCCCAGGGATACACCCGTTTAGAGGTCAACATCATGGAACAGTACAGCCGTCAACCCCTTGTCTACCTGCACCATAGTTTAGCGACAGAGGGGACAGAACACCCCTCTTCGTTGGGGGTAATGGGCGTATGTCTTTCGCCGATATGGTTCGGATGACGCTTGTGCTGGAAAACGAGCGGAAATCACGCAGGTAAATCGGAAAAGATATGCGAGAAAAACAAAACCCCAGATTGCTCCGGGGTGTATCTGGTGGCTCCGAGCGGCATCGATCCGCTGACCTAACGATTTTCAGTCGTTCGCTC